>JACXTT010009469.1_pt1 | contig 13299 bp, 13 predicted proteins | sample 9270951 | NCBI WGS metagenome assembly JACXTT01 (sample SAMN15532306, study PRJNA645909) | rock metagenome | isolation source: weathered quartz diorite | place: Puerto Rico | collected 2017-06-21
TCAACATGGCGGCCAAACTGTCATGCTCTTCCGCACTGCCGTTCTCTCGGGTCGCTTCGAGGCACTACACCATGAGCTTCACGCAACTTACGCGAGGCCGATCGCCGCATGAACTGCCCACCTTGGATATGCACCCAGTACGTCACCGTCGTCGTCGACCATGTCCTCGGGCGGATCGTGTGGGCCAGCCCCGGCAAGAGCGCCGAGACGCTGCGTGCCTTCTTCGAGGCTCTTGGGCCCGATCGCTGCGCAAAGCTCGAAGCCGTCACCATCGACATGTCGGGCGCGTACATCAAGGCGGTCAGCGAAGTATCGCCGCAGGCGCAGATCATCTTCGATCGCTTCCATGTCCAACGTCTGGCGCACGACGCTCTCGACGAAGTGCGCCGCGAGGAAGTGCGCGCGGCGACCACCGAGGAAGAACGTGCAGGCCTCAAGGGCACGCGCTGGCTCGTGCAGAAGAACCCTTGGAACCTCACTGGCCTCGAGGCGCAGCGGCTCTCGACCCTGCCACGCGTCAACCGGCGCATCTACCGGGCCTATCTGCTGAAGGAAGGGCTCACCGACGGAGTCGACGTGCGCGCAACGAACCCGCGCAGAAGCCGGCTCGACGAATGCCGCGCTGTTTTCGCCAAAAAAAACGCTCCGAGGTCGCACGCCGCGTTGATGTGCTCGGCCGTGATGTGACCGGAAAAGATCGTGACCTCGAGCGTGGGGTGCAGCTCACGCACACGCGACAAGAAGGAGATGCCGGAGCCGTCGGGGAGCGCGAGATCGAGCAGGATGCCCCGAATGCAACCGAGCCGCGGCAAAAACGCTTCCGCCTCGGCGAGCGTCCGTGCGACTCGCGTCGGTCCGTGCCGCTTCAACCAGCGCTGCAGGGTAGCGAGCACCAAGTCGTCGTCCTCGACGATGAGAAACGCGAGCGGCTCCCCCATCACTCCGAAGGTAACACCGCATCAGGGCCCGATGGTTACTCGTCAAGTGCTCAGGTACTCGAAATGAGTAGTGACCGCACATTCAGCGCCACCGGAGCATCGGCGGCGAAGGCTCGGATTGGATTCGGCATTTCGAATGCGCCAGCGCGGTTCACGGGACGGGTTCGCATACCGGTACTCGATTCGGCTACCTGCCCGGCCATATTGTCTAATCAACCTCCGAGTCGGCCATAAGCGGGAAGGGCACCGGTCTTGCCGTAGCTCGGCGGTAGATGCGATCGTGGGCGTCCGGTTTGGCGCTTGGCGTGCTCGTCGGCCTCGCCGGAGTGATCGCGTCACGCCCGGCTGAGGCGCAAACGCGCGCGGAGCGGGCCATGAGCGAGGACGAGGTCGACGCGCGGCTCTCGTTCTTGCGCCGGCGGCTGAGTGCAGAGCGGCGCTACGCGGCGCGCTGGTGGTCCGTGTGGGTCGGGGTCTATTCGGCGGGGGTGGTCGCGCAAAGCGTGCGTATGGGAATGGCGACGACCGCGGCGGATCGCGCCGATTTGATGATCAGCTCGATCAAAGCCATGGGCGGAGTCTTGCGGCTCGGGTTCATGCCAATGAACGGGATCGAGGACATGCCGGAGTCGGGTTGCGCCGGGGCGTGCAGCCACGCGCGCAAGCTCGCGCTGCTGCGACGGGCCGAAGGGGTGCTCGAGCGCAACGCGCGGCGGGTCGAGCGGAGCCGCGCATGGTGGGGCCATCTCTTGAACCTCGGTGTGAACGCGGGCGGCGCGGCGGTGGTCGCCTTCGTTTACGGGGCGCCGAAGACCGCCGCGGTCTCGGCGGCGATCGGCGCAGGCGTAGGTGAGGTGATGCTCTTCACGCAGCCCGCCGCGGCTCCGGAGGATCTCGCGGATTACCGCGCCGGGCTCGTCGATCGCCCCCGCCCGACGCTGCCGCCGGTGCGCTGGCGCGTCTCGCCGCTCGGCGCGGGCGCGGCGGTCGAAGTGGCCTTCTGAAGCGCGTCTCCCCGGAAAATTCCGCGGCGCGAATCCAGAGCCGGCGCGAGGCTCGAGAACCACGGGCAGGTTGTCACGGCTCGACGACGATCGGCACCGCCACGACACGGTCACCGATCGTGACGTTGACCGACGTCGTGCCAATGGCCTTCGCAAATACCAGGAACTGATAGTTCGAGCCGACGACGCGACCGGCCGCGACGTCGTCCGCGTGCGGGAGGATCTCGGCGGCACCCTCGTTTCCAGTTACCGCAAGCGCCGAACGCGTCAGCCCGAGGATGGGACGGCGATCGGCGGTGAACGGAAGGACCACGACGTGAGCGGACTTCGAAAGCTTCAACACAACCGGCGCGTTTCGCGACGCGGCATCGATGACGACCTCGTTGCCGATGAGTCTGCGCTCGCGTGCAACGAAAAAAGCCAATGTCGCGGGTTCAGGCGCGACGACGGACTCCACTCGTACCGACGCGAGCGCGTCGTATTGCAGATCCGCCGCGCCGGGAGACACGCTGTCGAGCGTCACTGCGTCATAGAACACATGGGTCGCTACGCCGCCTTGGGATTCCTTGTGCAACGCGAACCGGGTGGCCGATAGCGTGGCCACATCCGCGCTCGAAGACCTCCATGTCCCGCTGCCCCAACCGACCAACCCCCGTCCGTCGGCGGCGACGGGGGTCGCTGCAAGCACGAGCTCCCCGTGGTAACCGTGGCTCGCGATCGAGAGGCCGTCGGCCGCAATCGGGCTCAAGTCGATGCCGTCCTGTCCTTGAGTCCACGGAAACAGGAGGTCGGCGTCGAGCAGCCACGGATGGACGACGGCGCGGCTCGCGCGCGCTACGTGAACGTCATCCGCCACCTCGTCGTCGGCCGTGGTGACCGTGAGCATCGTGTCGCCCGAATCCAGCGCGGCCACGTTCAGCAGCGAGCCCGGATCGTCGCTGCCGCTCATGTCGGACGGCAGCTTCGCCCCGGCAGCGATCGGCTCCGCCTGCAAGACCGTTGGATCGGTGGACCGAGCCGAGCTCGCGCGTGCCCATTGGCTGTAGTGCGCGTCCTTGGAGGCGTTCGCGACGCGCACGAACGCGTGCGAGCCGGCCGCCAGCGTCTCGTCGCGGAGAGGTCGGTACGCCGGATTCTCCAGCGCAAGATACAGACTCACCGGATTCGACGTGCAACCGATGCAGAAGACCACGACGCCCGCCCATCGTCCGGTTCGCATGCGGCGCCCGTACCGTCCTCAACTCCCAAAGTCAATCGCGATTCGTCGGCCGGCCGCTTGCGACAGTGGTAATCGGCGGCCTTACGGCCAGCTCGTGAGCGGGGCGGGGCTCGCGTCGATCGACAACGAGCCGTCGACGTGTGACGCACCGAGCTGCGCGGCTCGCCGTGGCGGAGGAGCGGGCTGGTCGGCGGCGGGCGGTTGCAGTAAGCGAGGGGCTGCCCATGCGGGGGTTGAGCCTTTCGTTCGAGTCGAGCGACGTCGCGTTGGACGTGCGGCGGTTTGTCGCGCGGGAGGCGGTGTCGGGGCTGTTCGAGCTGTCGATCTGGGGGTTCTCGGAGCGGCCGGATCTCGATGCGGACAACCTCGCGGGCGGCGGGGCGAGGTTCGAGGCGCATGGCGAAGACGCCGGCGGCGCGGCCGGGCGGACGCGCGCGTGGGCGGGGATTTGCAATCGGTTCGAGCTGCATCAGGTGGAGGAGACCGGGGTTTCGCTCTACAGCGTGGTGATCGTGCCGCACCTCTGGCGGCTGACGCAGACGCGGCGCTACCGGACCTTTCAGCACGCCACGGTGCCGGAGATCATCGATGCCGTGCTCGAGCCGTGGACCATCGAGCGCGAGTGGCGGATCGACGCGGCGCGCTACGACCGCCTCGAATACCGCGTGCAATACGGCGAATCGGATTACGCGTTCATGAGCCGGATGCTCGAGGACGCCGGCATCGGGTTCACGGTCCACGCCGGTCCGCGCGGCTCGGTCGTGCGTTTTTGCGATCGCCTGCACGACGCCACGGCGCGCGCGGCGGCGATCCGCTTCGTGCACGAGTCGAACCTGCGAACGGACGCGGAGCACGTGACCAAGGTTCGCTTCGTGCAGGAGGCGCGGGCGCGCGCGGCGACGCTCATCGACTACGATTTTCGCCGGCCGAGCTTCGCGCACGTCGCCACGCACGCCGCGGAGACCGAGCCGGTCGGCGGCGAGCTGTGCCTGTACCAACCGGGATCGTTCGTGGCGGAGATCGGCTCCGACGGCGCGACGCCGGTCGCCGACGAGCTCGGCGCGGCGCGCGCTACGTCCGCCGTGGGGCAAAAGCGCGCGGAGGTGATGCTCGAGTCGGTGCGCGCCGGGCGGCGCTCGGTCCATTTGACCACCAACGTCATCGACCTCGCGCCCGGGGACGTGTTCGCCGTCGCGGGTCACCCTCATCCCGCGCTCGACGAAGCCAACAAGCTCTTGGCGATCGAGGTCGCCGTCGACGGATCGCACGACCGACCCTGGAGCATCGAGGTTCAGGCGGTGTTCGCCTCCGAGCCTTTTCGGCCGCCGCAGAAGACACCCAAGCCGCGAATGCACGGCGTCGACGTCGCCGTGGTCGTCGGCAAGAGCGACGAGATCCACGTCGACGAGTTCGGGCGCGTGCGTCTGCGCTTCAATTGGGACGGCGGCGACGAGGGCTCGTGCTGGGCCCGCGTGAGTCAGGGCTGGGCGGGCGTAGCCAGCGGAATGGCCGCGCATCCTCGCGCAGGCGAGGAAGTCGTGGTGTCTTACCCGGGCGGCGATGTCGACCTGCCGCTGGTGACCGGGCGATTGTTCAACGCGGTGAACATGCCGGCCTACGACCTGCCCAAGCACAAGGACAGGAGCTATTGGCGCAGCCGATCGACGCCGCGAGCGAGCGGCTACAACGAGATCGCCCTGGATGACGCCGCCGGCAACGAGCTCGTCTCGATGCGCGCCGAGCGCGATTTGCGCGTTCTGGTCCGGCGCGACGAGGGCGTGAGCGTCGAGCGCAACCGCACGGTGCGAGTCGGCGCCGACGAACGGCAGACCATCGAAGGTGGGCGATCGGTCGTCGTGCACGCGAGCGACTCGCTGACCGTCGAGGTCGACCGGCGCGAGCGCGTCAAAGGCAACGTGAGCCGCGGCGTTTCGGGCGACGCCGCGACCGCGATCTCCGGGAACGAGGCCGTTCGCGTCGGCGGGGTGCGTCGAACGCTGCTCGAGGGCGACAGCCACCGTCACGTCGCCGGCGAGCACCGCGAAAAGGTCGACGGCAAATGGTCGCTCACCGCCGGAGCGGACGTGCACGGCAAAGTCGGCGGCGCCGTGGCGCTCCACGGAGCCCACGAGATCCACCTGACGGCAGGCGGCGCGCTGGTGATCGATTCGGCGCAGGATCTGACCATCAAAGGCCCCGGCGGCTTCATCCGCATCGACGCGATGGGCGTCACCATCAAAGGGACGAAGGTCCTCATCAACAGCGGCGGCGAGCCGGGGAACGCGGCCGAGGCTTCACCGGACGAACCGGAAGATCCCGAAGTGACGCAAGAGGCGGATCACCAGGACGACGCCGCCGTGGAGGAATGACCGCATGCCCGCCGCCGCGCGCATCTCCGACGCGCACACTTGCTCGATGGCCGAGCCGGGGCCCGTGCCGGTGCCGCACGTCGGCGGGCCCATCGTCAGCGGCGAGCCGACCGTGATGATCGGCTATCAGCCGGCGGCCCGCGTGGGCGACAGCGCGGTTTGCGTCGGCCCGCCCGACTCTATCGTTCAGGGCGAGCCGACCGTGATCATTGGCAATCAACCCGCGGCCCGCCAGGGCGATCCGACCGCGCACGGCGGCACCATCGCGCTCGGCTGTCCCACGGTCGAGATCGGTTCGTCTCCGCAGACTGCGGCGCTCGCCGATGCCGCCGCGACCGCCGCGCCGTTTTGCGAGCGATGCGCCCGCGGCTCGGATTGACCACCCGCGGGGCGAGATGCGCTGGATCCTCGAAGTGCGGAGCGGGACACGCCACGGGCGGCGCGTCTTCGTCGAGCCCGGCCAGCAGTTGCGCGTGGGCAAGAGCCCGAAGTCCGAACTGGACATTCCCGACGACGACCAATTGCGTGCGCACCATTTCTCGTTCGAGGTGACGAACGAGGGAAATACCATCGCCGCGGACGGCGGGACGACGCTGCTCAACGGACTACCCATCGATCGGTCGGCGGCACGAAACGGGGATTGGATCCGCGCCGGCGCCAGCGACTTCCTCGTCTTCGCCGAGGGAGCGTTCTTCGATCCTCGCGCCGGCGCGCTCATCGCCGAGAGCGAGCTTCGGAGGGACGCCCACCGCGCGCTCCTCGCGCTGCCACGCCGGCGCTTCGCGCTCTTGGACTCGGCGCGGGATCGCCGGATTGGCAGGCTGCTCGAGTGCGCGGCCGAAGAGCGGCAGTCGTTGTACGACGGGCCGGAGGCCTTGCTCACGGCGGAAGGCGCGCCGTACTTGGTCGAGCTCGCCGGCGAGGCGCTCGCCGAGCAGTTGATCGCCGCGGGCTGGGGCGCGAGCTGGGGGATCTATCTGAGCTCGAGCCGGCCGTTTGCCGCGGTTCGCCGGCATCTACGGCGCTTTCTCATGGTCGAGGTCGAGGGTGGTCGCGAGCCGGTGTACTTCCGGTACTACGACCCGCGCGTGCTCCGCACGTTCCTGGCCAGTGCCACCACCGACCAGACGAGCGCGCTGTACGAGGAGATCGACTCCATCTTGTTGGAGGGCGCGCGCGGCGAAACCATGGTTCACGGCCGTTCGCCGTGATTGGTCACCGCCACGTCGTGCGGCCCGGCGACGGAGGTGTAACGCGGCGCGACGATGGACGCGACGTCGAGCGCGCCGGCGGCCACCTCCACCCGCGGAACCGTCGGGTTCACCCCGCTGACGATCGTCACGACTTGAGCGGGATGCGGATTCGCCTGGAGCGCGGGATGGGCCGTCCCGTTGAGAAACTCGCCGATGAAATGCCACTCCACGTCGTCCGAGCAGACGGTGCCGTCGTACGTCACCCACTGGCGAAAGGACATGTAGGTCTCGATCGACGCATTGACCGCTTGCCAACGAGCGATGTTCGGCGCGTCGAGATCGAACAGGTGGTCTTGGGCGTTCGGCACCCACTGCTTCTGATCGGCGCGCGCGTTCGTGTCCCCTCGATTGGCGTGATCGACCAGGCCGCCGCCGTCGAACCAGGTTTTTTCGCGGACGACTTCGCGGCAAATTCTCAGGCTCGAATCGACGAACTGGTGAATTCCTCCCGGCGTCATGTCCGCTTGAATGCAGACGCGGCCGCAACCTTGGATGACGCCTTGAACCACACCCGTGCGCGGGCCGAGGGCTCGCGGGTTCGCGGTGATCGCATGGGCTCCGAGCGAGCCGAAATGCACGCGGCAATCGCCCGGCAGGGCGCCGGCGGCGTGCACCTGCAGCGCGCACCAGAACACCCAGAGGGTGATCGTCTGCCTGTCGCCGGCGTAAGCGGCGCTCACGTCGAACCGACCGTCGGCGTTGGTGCGAACGGTGACGCTGTTGCCGTTCGCTTCGGTCTCGACGTCGTTCACCGTCCACGCGACCTGCGCCCATTCGGCGGCGTCGTTGTCGGGTCCGGTGACGACGGCGAAGGTGACGGGATCGCCGACGTTGCGCGGAATGGCGTACATGTTGTCGCCCACGCGCTGCGGGAGCGCGCGCGGCATTCCGCCTACCTGGACGACGAAGAGCTGGAGGGAGGGCGCCTTCTTCTTCTTCGTCGTCTTCGCGCAGGGGGTGCTCGAGTCGGTCACCTTCTTCGACGACGGCAGCCTTTTCTTCGCCGACGATCGCGAAAGAGCGCGCTTCCGGCTGTCGGGCGAGCGCGGGCGCTTGGGAATCGGCCTGCGCGCGGTGGTGGTCATTGGCGCCTCGCGCGCTCGAAGGCTCCGGTCGCGAGCTCACACAGGCGTTCGGTCTTTTCGTCTTCGTCCACGTTCGCCGCGAGCGCGTGGGCGGCCCACGGCAATGCCTCGTCTTCGTCGAAGGCTTCCCCGAGGGCGATCATGAGCCGGATGAAGCAGTAGACGTTGCACTCGGACGACACGCGATGGCGCGCGGCGCGCTCGATGCCCGCCTGCGCGAGCCGGAGCACCTCCGCCGGGCCGAGCGCGCGGCAATCGTCGGGCAGATCCTCGTAGAGGTAGGGAAGGATCCGGTCGACGTACTCTTGCTCGCCGGCGCGGCGGAAGGCCTCGAGCTGAGCGGCACGGATGCGCATGACTCACGATCGCTCGCCGGGAGACGACGTGGATCGAAGCGGCGTCCAGGCATCGGCGTCGAGCGCCGGAAACGTCACCTTCGCCGCGCCGGGATCGATGCCGTCGACGCGGGCTCGCCCGAGGGAATCGAGCCGCCCCTCGTGGATCGAGCCGTCGTCGAGCGTGATTCGGTAGCGCTCGCCGGGGATCGGCAGGTCGTCCTCGCCGACGAGCTCGATGCTGATCCACGTGAGCGAGGAGTCGACCCGTTCGCGATGCCGCTCGGCGCCGGCCGGACGAGCGGGCGGCTCCGATCGAGCGCCTCTTGCTTCGGCCCCGCCGAGCTCGCCGATCTCGAACGGGGCGCCGCCGTCGAGCCGCAACCAACCGCGCGCGACGAGCGCCGCCGCCCGGCGCACGAGCGCGTCGTCGTCGGCCGGGCCGGAAGAGAGCGCGAACGCGCTGTCGTTGAGCCGCGCGCGGAGGGCCGCGAGATCGTCCGGCGCGAGCGATCGCAGGCGCGCCAGCACATCGGCCTCGCGCCGCCACGTCGCCGCGGCCACCGCCATGGCGTCCTCGACCGCGCCGTGGCGCGACGCCGGACGCGGGCTGTCGTCCACGTCGAGCACTCCCGCTCGGGTCGCGACGGCGAAGCGCATGGCGCGACGCTAACAGAGCTGCGCGCTCAGCTGAAGCCCGACGGCCGCGGGGCGAGCCACGCGAGGGCGACGACGCGCAGCGCCAGCGAATGCGTCGCGGCCTCGTCCTGGCGCGGGTGGACCTCGACCAAGATTCGCGCGCGGATGGCGCGAAACAGCGGAAGCTTCGCGCCGACGCTCTCCGATAGATAGGTGGGGATCGCGCCCGAGCCGTCTTGCAGGTGCAGCGCGCAACACAGGTACGCGGCGCCGAAGAGCTTGCGCGAGTCGTACGCGCGTTTGGCGAGGACCACGCGCTCGGCCTCGCGCAGCAGGTAATCCTTCGGCAGCGATCGCTGGACCTCGCCGAAAGCGAGCTGCACGCGGCGAGTCGCTTCGAGCGCGACCGCGGGGTTCTGGACGGCCGTCGAGCCGAGCAGGCCGCGCGCGGCGCTCGTCGCGCCGAGGATCGTCTCGTCGTCGGGTGCCAGCGCCACGGCCGTGTCGCAGGTCGTCTCGAGCAGCGCGACCGCATCGAAACCGGGCGCGAGATCGCCCTCCAGCAGCGTGAGCGGCGGCAGGAAGCTGCCGTCGGGCCGCACGGCGGCGGCCACCATCCCGGTCAGCTCGTTGCGCAGCGCCGGCTGCCCCGACGACAGCACGGCCGCGACGTCGCGCCGCGCTTCGATGGTGGCGGGAGAGCGATCCTTGGCGGGAAGCGACGCCTCCAGCTCGCGATCGGCCGGAACGTCGGCGAGCCGATCGATGATGGGCGCCCATTCGCCGTGCAAGCGAATCCGGTCGACGGCCTCCGGATCGAACCACAAGAGCTGCAGCAGTTGGCCTCGCCTCTCCGCGGGTGCGACGGGAAGCGGCGCGGGCGCGGAGTACGAGGGGCCGCTCTCGGGTGGGGAGGCCTGATGGTGAATCTGCTCGGCGGTGAGACCGACCCAGGCGTGGTCGCTCGGCGGCGCGTGCTCCTGCACCGCGCGAAAGGGCAGCGAAGGGTTGTTCAGCGCCAACTGAACTTGCTCGGGGCTCAGCGCGGACGTGCTCTCGCCATCGTCGTCCGCGGGCTTCGGGGACTTGGCGCGCGTCGGAGGGGGTCGCGGCGGCGGTTTGCGTGGGGCCATGGCGAGCCGCCGCATTGTAATCCGGCTCGACGAGGGCGAGCGCGGGAAAGGGTCAGGGACAGACGCAGGTGGAGTGGCAGATGAAGAGGTCGATGCGGGTGTCGTACTCGCACTGATCGTCGGAGAAGGTCGAGTCGCTGCACACGCCCTGGCAGCCGCTCGCGAGGCAGAAGCTGTAGGCCTTGGTGTGGGCGGTCGTCCACGAGTACTTCACGTAGCCGGGATAGGTCGCCTCGTAGACGTACTTCGGCAGGGCGCAGATCGAGCGGCACCAGAAGCCGTTGGTCATCGCGTCGTAGGCGCAGTTGTCGGACATGTTCTTCGGCGTGGAGCAGCCGGTCGCGCAGCTCGACGCGTTGCACGCGGCGACGGCGGCAGCGCTCGCGGTCGTCCACGAGGTCTCGTCCTTGCCGCAACCTTTGCACTCGCCGTAGAAGCGCGTCGGCGTCATCGTGTAGACGGACAGGCGGCATTTCATCCCGGGCGCGCCGCCGCTGCCGGTCGTGGTCACGCCGACGGTCGCGCTCGCGGTGCTGGACGCGACGGACGTGGACGCGCCCGAGCCGCTGTCGCTCGCCGCCGCGCCGCCGGAGCCGGGCGGCTCCTGCACCGCGAGCGAGCCGAGGCCCGTGAGGAGCTGGCAACCGGCCCCTAGCGCCAGCAGGGCCGCAAGCAGCGGAGCGCGGGGCCGCATCCATCCAATGTGCCACGAGCCGGCGTTTCGCTACAAGAGCTGCACCGGCTTCAACGCGTCGCCCATTTCGCCGGGCTCGTCGCCGCGGTTCTTCGTGTCGCCTTGACCGAGCTCGCCCGCGGCGTTGCCGCCCCAGCATTTCACCGAGTCGTCGTCGAGCAGGGCGCAGGCGAAGCGGCCGCTGCCGGCGGCGAGCTGGCGCACGGTTCGGCCCTTGCCGAGATCGATCGGCGCGAGCGCGGCGCCCATCTCGCCGGGGTCGTCGCCGCGATTCTTCGCGTCGCCCTGGCCGAGCTCGCCCGCGGCGTTGCCGCCCCAGCATTTCGCGGCGCCGGCGCTCGTGACGGCACAGAAGAAGCTGCCGCCGCCGAGCAGCGCGGCCGGCGACACGCCGAGATCGAGCGCGGGCGACGGCTTGTCGAGCGAGGTGGTGCTCCCCTGACCGAGCGCGCCGTCGGCGCCGTTGCCCGAGCAGCGGACCGCGCCGCCGGCGAGCAGCGCGCAGCTCGAGGCGCCGACGTCGTCCGGGGTGATCGCCGCCACCGGCGCGCCGGCGAAGTCGATCGCCGGCAGGCTGTCGCCCATCGTGCCGCCGTTGGCGCCGTAGGTCTTGGTGTTGCCCACGCCGATCTGGCCGTGATCGTTGGAGCCCCAGCATTTGGCGCGGTCGTCGTCGAGCACGGCGCACACGGTGTCGCCCTCGCTGGCGATCGCCTTCGCGGTTCGCCCGGTGCCGAGATCGATCTCCGCGAGGTACTTGCCCATGGTGAGCGGCTGATCGCCGTGGTTGACGAAGTTGGCCTGGCCGAGCGCGCCCTTCAGGCCGCGGCCCCAGCACTTGACGCCGTGATCGTCCAGGAGCGCGCAGGTGTGCCCGGCGCCGGCCACGACCTGGATCGCGTGGTGCTTCGCGCCGAGATCGACCGCGGGCAGGTCGCTCCCCATCTCGCCGGGGTCGTCGCCGTGGTCCAGCGTGTCGCCGAGCCCGAGCTGACCCACGTCGTTCCGGCCCCAGCATTTGAGCGTGTCGTCGTCGAGGATCGCGCAGGTCCAATCGTCGCCGGCGCCGAGCGATTTCGCGCCAAGGCCGAGGTCGACGAAGGGCAGCGCCGCGCCCATCTGACCGGGGCCGGCGCCCCGCGGTTTGACGTCACCGATCCCGAGCTGGCCGTAGTCGTTGCGGCCCCAGCATTTCACCCGGCCGGAGGCGAAGCGCGCGCAGGCGTGATCGCTCCCCGCGGCGAGCTCCACGACCTTCTCGCCGCCGCCGCAGCCGCCCGAGCCGTCGCACATCGTGCCGCCGGCGGACGCGCTGGTCGAGCTCGACGCAACCATGGCGTTGGTGCCGCCGCCGCCCGCCTCCTTCACCGTGAGCGACGACAAGCCGGTCGCCAGCTGGCAGCTCGCGGAGCCCGCGAGGACCGCCGCGAGCCAGCGTCGTCCCGCCATGACTCGTGAATGTGCCACGGGTGTCGCACTCGCGCCAAGCTCGCACGCGGTGTTACGCTCCGGTCGTGTCGGGAAACGAGACGGTCGCGATCAGCCGGCGCGAGGAGCTGCAGCTCGAGGGGTTCGCGCTGCGCGTGGTCGACGGCCCCGACGCCGGCAAGACGCTCACCGCGGGCGACGGCGAGATCGCCGTCGGCGGCGCGCCCGGCAACGACCTGGTCCTCGCCGATCCGACGGTGTCCCGCCACCATTGCAGCATCGCGGCGACGCCCGACGGGCTGCTGGTGACCGATCTGGGCTCGTCGAACGGCACGCTGATCAACGGCGTGCGCACCTTGACCGGCTACGCCGAGATCGGCTCGCGGCTCACCCTCGGACGCACCACCGTCGAGGTCGCCCTGGCCGACGACATCCGCCTCGCCCTGAGCCCGGAGGACCGCTTCGGCAAGCTGCTCGGGCGGACCTCGGCGATGCGGCGGATCTTCGCCTTGCTGCCGCGGATCGCCCAATCCGACTCGACCGTGCTGCTCGGCGGCGAGACCGGCACCGGCAAAGGCGTGATCGCCGAGGCGATCCACGACGGCAGCGGGCGCGCCGGCGGGCCGTTCGTGGTGCTGGATTGCGGGGCGATCGCCCCGTCGCTGATCGAGAGCGAGCTCTTCGGGCACGTCAAAGGGGCGTTCACCGGCGCGAGCGACGATCGCATCGGCGCGTTCGAGAACGCCGGCGGCGGGACGATCTTCATCGACGAGATCGGCGAGCTGTCGCTCGACATGCAGCCGAAGCTGCTCCGCGCGCTCGAGGAGCGCACGGTCAAGCGCGTCGGCGACCGCAAGCGCATCGCGCTCGACGTGCGCGTCATCGCCGCCACCAACCGCGACCTGCGCAAGGAGGTGAACGACGGCACCTTCCGCGCCGACCTGTTCTACCGGCTCAACGTGGTGCGGCTGCGCGTGCCGCCGCTGCGCGAACGCCCCGACGACATCGAGCTGCTCGCGCGCCATTTCCACGGCGAATTGCGGCCGAACGCGGATCTCCCCGAGGAGCTGATCGCGAGCTACCGGCGGCGGCGCTGGCCGGGCAACGTGCGCGAGCTGCGCGCGGCGGTCGAGCGGCACGCGCTCCTCGGCTACGCGACCGAGCTCGAGCCGGACGACAGCGTGCCCGCGGCGCCGGCGCCC
>JACXTT010009470.1_pt1 | contig 13299 bp, 11 predicted proteins | sample 9270951 | NCBI WGS metagenome assembly JACXTT01 (sample SAMN15532306, study PRJNA645909) | rock metagenome | isolation source: weathered quartz diorite | place: Puerto Rico | collected 2017-06-21
CCTGCAAGAAATTCGGTGTCTCTGCAACAGGCCAACCGTCTCGCAGGGCAGTGTCGTTGTCAAGCGAATGCTTTTACCGTCGGTCACCTCGACCCATTTGCTGTGTGTGCCCGGCAAGCAGAGCGTATGCGCCCCCGGACCGAGCCGCTCCAGCGCGCCGAGGATCTGAACCTCCTCGCCGCGCATCACATCCGGAATACCCGCCCTGTCGCGGCAGGCGAGTCCCGGCGCGATCCAGGCCGCGCCGCCGTCCCAGCTTACTTTGCGCATGCCGGCGGCGACTTCCTCGAATCCGGCGGGGCAGGTTGCGTAAGGCACTTCCAGCCAGCCTTGGCGGCTGCCGATCATTCCGCTCATCATCACCGGTGCCTCGCCGCCAGCAATCCAGTCTCCGCCCTGGGCTTCCAGCACGGCGGCGAACTTGCCGTTCTCCACTGAGAGGATTCCCCGCGGCGAAGAGCGCATTTCCAGAACGCGGCCGGTGCCGTCGAGACGGTAGACGCGGAAGGAGGAGGTACCCCAGTCGACGGCGATCATCGTACAGAGGGCCGAGGTGCGAGGGCCGAGGGACGAGTGAAATTCAAAAACCAATCCTTGAGGCTTGGAACTGCAGAAAATAGTGGAAACGAGCCAATGGCATTGGTGATTCTTGTTCCTCGCTGTTACTCGGCCCTCGAACCTCTTTTCTCTGCCGCCGCGACGATCAACCTCGTCCGAGAAGAAATTCCCGGACAGAGTTGATCTGGCCCGGTTCCATCAGCATCGGAGCGTGGCCGATGCCGGCGAACTCGACAAGTTTCGCCTTCGGGCCGCGCCGGGTCATGTCCCGCGCCGTCTCCGCGAGCAGCAGGTCCGACTCGGCGCCGCGCAGAAGCAGCGTTGGGCAGCGCACCTGGTCCCAGAGCGGCCACAGCACCACGTCGGCCGGGGTGACGCGAAAGGCCAGCCCCAACGCCGGGTCGTAGTTCGCGCCCCAGCGGCCGTCTTCGAACTGTCGCCCATTGGTCTGTGCAAGGTGGCGCCACTGTGCGTCGGTGAGCGGCCCGAAAGGCGCCGACACAGCACGGATGTACTGCTCGAATTCGTCGAAGGAAGCGTAGCGCGGATCCTTGCCAACATAGCTGGAAAGGCGCTCGAGCGAGGCCTTGGGAATGAACGCCCCGACGTCGTTCATCACCAGCCGTCGGATCGGCGAATTGGGTTGCGCGGCGAGGAACATGCCGATCAGCCCACCCATCGAGGTGCCGACCCAGTCCACCTGCTGCGCGCCGCTGCGGGCGATCAGCGCCGCCATGTCGGAGCAATAAAGCGGATAGCCGTAATCCTCCTTGTGCGTGAGCCACTCGCTTTTGCCTCGGCCGACTACGTCGGGGCAAAGGACCCGGTACTCCGATGACAGCGCGCTGGCCAGATCGTCGAAGTCGCGCCCGTTGCGGGTCACTCCGTGCACGCAAAAGACAACATTCGGATTTGCCGCGTCGCCCCATTCGTAGTAATTGACACGATGAAAGCCGTGCGGGCTGAGGCAGTGGAGGTCGCTTTCGCGCATCAAAGTGGACATAGCTAGTAGGGCCGAGCCACGAGGGTCGAGTAACTGCCAGATCACTTCCGGGTATTACGTTGCTTGCCAACGGACGCTCTAAGACCGCCGGTGATACGCGAGACTTCATCGGTCAGGGTACCAAGTCGGCTGAACTCCGCCTCCGAAAGATAACCTACATCTGTAGCCACATAGAGCTGAGACTTTACTTCTGCACAGGAACCTTTTGCAACGAAGAGAAATTGATGGAATTCTGATCTTCCACTTCTCTCAAATCCCTCGGCGATATTTGACATGACCGAGACAGCCGCACGTCGGACTTGGTCCTTCAGACCAAAGTCTCGTGAGAACGCATCCTTCGACGTAACCAGATAGATTTCCTTGGCCAGATGCCGAGCTTTCTGCCCCGCGATCAGGTCTTCGAATTTCGTAATCCTTCTGCTGGCCGCGCTCGTTGTGTCGGTCATGTCGGCTCCCTTGGTCGACTTGATGAAAGTGCCAGCAGTCTAACGTCAAAAACGAAAGGGGCAGAAGTCAGAAAATAAGGGCCGAGGTACGAGTAACGATGAAAGTACAGGGCTGAGCTTCAAGGGCCGGGGTACGAGTGAAATTCGAAAGCCAACCCTGGGAGCTTGGGATTGCAACAGTACTGGATACGAGCGAATGTCATTTGTTATTTTTGTCCTTCGCCATTACTCGGTGCTCGGCCCTCGTACCCCGGCCTTTCAATTCAGGGATGCGGTGTACGCCGCCAGCGCTTCGAGATCCTCGTCCGGAATCGTTCGCAGCACCGCCGTCATGTTGCCGGCGTCGTTGCTGCGGGTCTTGGTCTTGAAGTCCTTGAGCTGCTTGAGGACGTACTCATAATGCTGTCCCGCGACGCGCGGCACTTCGTTCTGCCCGGAGAAGCCGCCCAGGTGGCACATGGTGCACAACGCGGCGTCGGCGACCTGCTTGCCGCGGGCCGCCTTCGAAGCATCGCCTTCGGAGTTCTGGTTGACGGGCTTCTGCGCCGCGTAGTAGGCGGCGATGTCGAACATGTCTTTTCTCGTCACGTTCGCGGCCATCGGCGACATCAACGGATCCTTGCGCCGGCCTTCCTTGAAGTCCTTGAGCTGCAGATAGATATAGCGCGAAGTCTGGCCTGCGAGCATCGGGTACTGCGGGATGGTGGAGTTGCCGTCCACGCCGTGGCAGGCGCCGCAGACCGCGGCTTTCTCCTTGCCCGCAGCGGCGTCCTGCGCGACCGCAAAGGATGGGAGCAGAGCGATCAGAGCGGCGAGGATGAGAAGAGATTTCATTTCTTATATCCGTGGAAAATGGCTGAAGGTGAAAGGGCTCGCGACAGGGAAGCAAAAGAAGGGGCCGCCTTCCGGCGGCCCTCTCGACCAGCTTTTAAAACGCTGATACCGGCAAAAAGTTTACGGCAGCGCGAACACAAAAATGCTGTTGCCGCGTTTGAAGTCGAGCTGGTTGTTGCCGCCGGCCGCAACGGTGATGTACTGCTTGCCGCCGACCTCGTACGACACGGCCGGCGAATTCACCCCGGCGCCGCACTGGAACGACCACAGCTTCTTGCCGTTGCGCGCATCGTAGGCGTTGAACCAGCCGTTGCCTTCGCCGGTGAACACCAGGTTGCCGGCGGTAGCCAGCACCCCGCCCATCAGCGGCTGATCGGTTTTCTCGCCCCATACGACCTTGCCGGTGTCGAGATTCACCGCGACCAGGCGGCCCCACTGCTTCTCGGCTGCGATCACCTTGAACGCGCCGCCCAGCCACAGCTTGTCGCCGCCGGGATAATCGGCCTCCTCGACGTGGTAGGTCATCGGCTGGTGCAGATTGGCCGCATACGCCATGTGCAGCTTCGGGTTCACCGCCAGCGGGCTCCACTCCACGCCGCCGTTTGCGCCGGGCAGCATGCGCGCGCCTTCCTTGGTCGGCAGCACCCACATGTTTTCCTGCGGGATCATGGCTTCGGAGAAACGGATCAGCTCGCCGGTGGCGCGGTCATGCACGTACACGTGACCGGTCTTGCCGCCGTGGATCGCGACTTTGCGCGTCTTGCCGCTCCGGTCCTTGGCTTCGGTCAGGATTACCGGGCTGACCGCGTCCAGGTCCCACACGTCGTGGGCAATGTACTGGGAGTGCCACTTGTAAGTCCCGTCGTCGAGGCTCACCGCGACCATGGAATTGGTGTACAGGTTATCGCCGGGACGGATCGCGCCGTACAGGTCGGGAGAGGGATTGCCGACTACGAAGAACACGGTGCGGGTCTCGAGGTCGACCGCCGGCGTCATCCACACGCCGCCGCCCAGCACCTGGTAGAATTCGCCGCCGCCGGACTGCAGAGCTTTCTTCTCCGCCGCGATGTCGCGCAGCATGTTGCGGCCGGTGGCATCGTGGGTCGCCCATACGCCTTCATGGCCCTTTTCCGGAATGCTGTAGAACGTCCACAGCAGATTGCCGGTCTTGGCGTCGAAGGCCTTCAGGAAACCGCGAATGCCGTACTCGCCGCCGTTGGTGCCGATCAAGACCTTGCCGTCCACCACGGTCGGAGCCATGGTTTCCGAGTAGCCCTTTTCAGGATCGGCAATTTCGGTCTCCCACGCTACCTTGCCGGTCTTCGCATTGAGCGCGACCAGCTTGGCGTCCAGCGTGCCCATGTAGAGCATGCCCTCGGAGGCGGCGACGCCGCGGTTGTTCGGGCCGCAGCAGTAGACCGTCACTGGACCCATGTTGTGCTTGTAGTGCCAGTACTCCTGGCCGGTCACCGCGTCGATCGCGTAGACATGGTTGTACGAGGTGGTCAGGAACATTACGCCGTCGACGATCAGCGGAGCGGTCTCCAACGACTCGATCAGCGCGGTCTGGAACACGAATGCGGGCCGCAGCCTGGAAACATTGCCGATATCGATCTGGGTGCCGGCGTAATAGCGGGTCTGCTCGTAACCACCGTTGACGTGGAGCCAGTTGCTCCGGTCGCTGTGCGCTTTATTCAAGCGATTTTGCGTAACCATTCCGAGCTTGGGGGACATCGGCCGCGACATCGTCGTGCCGCCGCCTTGGACCTCCTCCGCCGGTGCAAGGTTGAAGCTGCCGGCGAATATCATCGCCGTGGCAAGCATCTTCAATGGGGTACTTGATTTCATAGAACCTCCCGTTGTGGTTATCAACGTCGGCGCTTTCGCGACGGCGTCATGACTCCGCCTGTCGTAACGATTGCGGACCGTGCGACTATAGTGAACAAATCCCGCCCGCACAAGGGGAGCTATTCCTTGCCATTTTCCGATACAGATCAACGTGGTTAATAACATGCGTTGCGTTGTCTCCGGCCTTTTTTACGCCCTGCTTTTCGCCGGTCCTGGCGTCTTCGACCTGAGGTTCGAGGTACGAGGGCCGAGGGCCGAGGAATCTTTTTCAATTGGCTCTTACGTTGCCCCTCACGGCCGATTTGAATTGGCGAGTCGGGAGAATTCTGAAGTATGTGGTTCCTCGTACCTCAACCCTCGTACCTCGGCCCCGCTCGGCGGCATCGCTTTTGCGCAGCAGAGCACCGCCGAACTTTCCCTGAACGCTCAACTCCTGGCCGGTGCGCGCGAGGGCGACGAGGCCCTGGTGCGCTGCGCCCTCGAGGCGGGCGCGGCGCCGGACTCCCGCAACCGGGCCGGCGACACCGCGCTGATGATGTTCATCCGCAGGGGCAACGCACCGATGGTGGATCTGCTGCTCGGCAAGGGCGCCGACGTGAACCTGCGCAACCTCGACAAGGTGTCGCCGCTCATGACCGCGGCCTACCACGGCCACGCTGCTATTGCGCGCGCGCTCCTCGATCATGGCGCCGATGTGGCCGCCGAGGATCATCTCTCCAAGACCGCGATGATCTACGCGGCCGGGCAGGGCCGCAGCGAGATCGTCGGCATGCTGCTGGAAGCGGGAGTGGAGGTGAACCAGCGGTACAAGAACGACCTCACCGCGCTCATGTGGGCGGCGGGCTACGGCAAGGCCGATACCGCCAGGCTGCTGCTGCAAAAGGGCGCCGATCCGAGCCTGAAGGACAAGCGCGGCAAGACCGCGCGGCAGATAGCGGCAGACGCGGGGCGGGAGGGCGCTGTTGTTGTTTTGGACGCGTGGGGAAAATAGGGGAAAGGGAATCCTCTTTTCTCTCGATTCCCGCCTTGCCCCTTTTCCTGCCCTCCCCGTATACTCCCCCTTCGTAAAAAGCGACAAAAGTCACGAATTTTCGAGGGGTTGGCGGATGAGCTTGAGAATTTGGAGAGGATTCTGGCGTCTTTGCTCGGGCCTCGGTCGGGGACCTGGTCTCCCGCACCCTGCACTTCGCCGCGCGCGCCTGCCTTTCCCTGTTAACTTTTCCCTTTTCCCTTTCACCTGCTTTCCAGCAGCACACAGCACGCAGCACTCCGCACCCCCCTTTGCTCGGCCCCCGGCCCTCGTACCCCGGCCCCGTTCTTCTCGCACCCCGCCTTGTGCACCGAGCACTGATCACTCGCCGTTCGCCTTGCTCCCGGCGCTCGCCCTGGCGTTGCTGCCTGTGATCTCCCAGGGGCAAACGCAAAGCGGTTCCGAATTCAGGCTGGACCCGTTGTTGCCCCAGCCGGCGCAACCGGTGCCGATCCAGTCGCCGACCATCGTCACCCCGACCGGTCCGCCCGCCACCGACAAGATCTTCTATCAGACGCCGGTCCAGGAACGCCAGAACGTCGTTCAACAGGTTCGGCCAAGTCCCTTCGAGCGCAACGAGTTCCAGGAATTCGTTCTCAAGTCCATCGGGCGAGACCTGCCGATGTTCGGGTACAACTTGTTCGAGGGTGGTCCCAGCACCTTCGCGCCGCTCGATCGCGTTCCGGTGCCCTCGGATTACGTCATCGGCCCGGGCGACGAGATCATGATCCGCGCCTGGGGTCAGATCGATGTGGACGTGCGCGCCACAGTCGACCGTAACGGCCGCATCTACATCCCCAAGGTGGGTGCCATTGGAGTGGCGGCAACGCGCTACCAGGATCTCGACGCGCGTGTGCGCAGCGCGGTCTCGCGGGTCTTCAAGAATTTCGATCTCGTGGTGACGCTCGGCGAACTGCGCTCGATCCAGATATTCGTGGTCGGACAGGTCCGCAAGCCCGGCAGTTACACCATCAGCTCGCTCGCCACGCTGGTGAATGCATTGCTCGCCTCGGGCGGGCCCACCAGCAAGGGCTCGATGCGCAAGGTGCAACTGAAACGAGCCAACAAGATCGTCACCGAATTCGACCTCTACGATCTCCTGCAAAAGGGCGACAAATCGAAAGACGTCGCGCTTCTCCCCGGTGACGTGATCTTCGTCCCGCCCATCGGGCCGCTCGCCGCGATCAGCGGCAGCGTCAACGTGGCTGCCATATTCGAGCTTAAGGACGGACAAAAGCTTGAGGACCTGGTGGCGATGGCCGGCGGGCTCTCCACCGGTGCCGCAGGGCAGAAGGTCGCGCTCGAGCGTATCTTCGATCGCAAGAACCGCGTGGTCGAGGAACTGCCCCTGGACCCATCGGGCATGGCGCGGCTGCTGACCGACGGCGACATCGTCAACGTGTTCGCTCTTTCGCCGCGCCTGATCAACGCCGTCACGCTGCGCGGCAACGTCGCGACGCCGATGCGCTTCGAATGGAAAGAGGGCCTGCGCATCAGCGACATCATCCCCGAGCGCAGCATGCTGGTCGTGCCGGATTACTGGCTGCAGCGCAACCGCGCCGGCCGGCCGAAGAGCTGGCTGATCGACGACGACGTTGTCAAGCCCGACGAGTCGGGCCGTCGCGCCGATATCGCCCAGGTTCGTGCACAAGAGCGCCGTGACGAAATGACTCTTGAACGGCGCGATGGCGAGCGCGTGCGCCGTGAGGTCAAGCGTCCGGGCGCCGAAGTGAACTGGGAATACGCCGTGATCGAGAGGCTCAATCCCGCCGACATGTCCACGGTGCTGGTCCCGTTCCATCTTGCACGGGCCATCGAGACCAAGGCCTCCGAGCACGATGTCCGGCTCGAACCCGGAGACATCGTCACCATTTTCTCCAAGGACGACATCCTGGGACCGGAGGCAAAGCACAGCAAGCTCGTCCGGCTCGAGGGGGAGTTCGAGTACGCGGGCGTGTATCAGATTGCGCCGGGGGAGACGCTGCGCCGGTTGGTGATGCGGGTGGGTGGAGTTACTCCCAATGCCTACATCTACGGGGCGGAGTTCACCCGTGAGTCGACGCGGGAACAACAGCAGAAGAAGCTGGAGGAGAGGCTTGACCGTCTTGAGGCCGAGGCCGCCCGCGCCGCGAGCGCGCGCAGTCAGAGCGCGGTCAGCAAGGAGGAAGCTGATATCCTGGCACAAGAGGTGCAGGGGCAGAAGGCACTGATCGCCAAGTTGCGCCAGATCAAGGCCACGGGGCGCATCGTCCTCGAGCTGCCGCGCAACGGCGCCGCCGTCAAGAACATTCCCGATCTTGCGCTTGAAGACGGAGATCGCCTCTACATACCGCCCAAGCCGTCCACGGTCAGCGTCTTCGGCGCGGTGTACAACCAGAATGCATTTATCTACAAAGACGGCAAACGCGTCGGCGACTATCTCGAGCAGGCCGGCGGCCCGACCAAGGATGCGGACAAGGGCAGCCTCTACCTGGTCAAGGCGGACGGCTCGGTGGTCAGCAGGCAGCAGAGCGGATTTTTCTTCGGCAACTTCGACAGCCAGAAAGTCGTGCCCGGCGACGCCATCGTCGTGCCGGAAGAACTCGCCAAGTACAGTTGGACCAGGGATCTCAAGGACTGGAGCCAGATTTTCTATCAGTTCGCCCTCGGCGCCGCGGCGTTGAAGGTACTCAAGAGTTTGTAAAGGCGGCGCACCGCCTTCACCGATCGATTCCGGCGCAACGAGTTGCCGAATACGAAAGACAGGGATAATGTAACCCGCGTGCCAAGGGCATGGTGCATTTGAGAAGAAATTCCAATGCGTCCAGACAAGTTATAAGAGCTCCGGAGCAAAATAGGAGCGTGATTGTAGGGCGTAAGCGAGCGATGCGGTATCGGGGAGTTGCCGCCGTTTTCCGGCGAACATCGACCCGGTAAGGGAGGTAAAACGAATGCTGTATGCCATAGCGGCGTTCCTTGTAACGCTATGTCTGATCTTTCTGCTGCGCAAGCACGCTCATGGGTTCGGGTTGGTCGACACGCCATCGCCGCGCAAGACCCATAACGGGGACATCCCCGTCATCGGAGGGCTCGCGATCGGCATTTCCTACCTGCTCACTTCGCTCACGCAGTATTCGGTCGAGCCGAACGTCCTCGTGCACGTCATATGTTGTCTCGTGATCCTGTTGACAGGATTGTTCGACGACATGCACGAATTCTCGGCGCGTAGCAAATTCGTCGGGCAGGTCGTTGCCGCGGTGCTGATGACGTCATGGGCGAACCTGTACCTCACCGACCTGGGCAACCTCTGGGGCACGGGCGACGTGGTACTGCGAAATTGGGGAATCCCTTTCACGTTGTTCTGCACCATTGGACTGATCAACTCGATGAATATGATCGACGGGCTGGATGGGCTCGCCGGCGGCATCGCGGCGGTCGCGGCCGTGTGGCTCGGCGTGGTGGCGCTGATCGAGCATCCGTTCAAGGATGCAACGCTGCTTTTCATCCTGGCCGCGGCGGTCGCCGGGTTCCTGGTGTTCAATCTTCGGCATGCCTGGAGACAGCACGCGTCGGTGTTTCTCGGAGACTCCGGCAGCATGTTCCTTGGTTTTGTGCTGGTGTGGTTCGCCGTGGACGTTACGCAGGGCGGGCAGAGTGAGTTCTATCCGATCTCGACGGTGTGGGTTCTGGGTGTACCGATCATCGATACCGTCTACCTGATGGTGCGCCGGATTTTCCTCAGGCAGAATCCGTTCGCACCCGACCGCAGTCATATCCATCACACGCTGATACTCATGGGGCTTTCGGAGGCCTGGACACTCTGGCTGCTTCTGGGCCAATCCGCGCTGTTCGGCGCGATCGGATTTTTCGGCTGGTATTACAAGGTGCCGGAATGCGTGCTTGCTTACGGTTTCCTGGCGACTTTCGCTGCTCATTGCACTCTTAGGCAGTACTGGAAAGAGATCTTTGCCCTTCTCGGAATTCGGCGTAAGCAGCCCCCGAGCAAGATGCATTCGGGAGAAATGGTGAAGCCGTAAAAGCAGGGGCGGGGACGGAGCAAAAGCGAGGAGTACTAAAGACGAGTGCGAAGAGCAGAAGAGCCGCGCTCCATGCGAAAGGGCGAGATCCGTCGCCGCCGTTCACCGCTTACCTCACGCGCGGCCTGACAGGCTGATCGTCTATAACTTTTGAGTGTGGACAGACATCGATGCGTGACCTGAACCGTGAACGCATTAGGGCGCTCCACTACGCCGCGCTGTGCATGAGTATCGCGTTCGGCGTAGCCGGTCAGCTCCTCATGAAGTGGGCGGCACTGGCGACGACTGCGGGTGCGTCTGCATGGGTTGCGCTACCCCAACTGGTCTTGGCCTTGATCGTTTACTCATTCGGTGTCCTTAACTGGATATTTGCCTTGCGCGGTGTCAAGCTCAGTGTCGCGTACTCACTGAGCAGTCTTAACTATGTTGGTATCCTGCTGGGCTCGCATTACTGGTTTGGCGAGCAAATCAGCGCCCTGCGCATCGTTGGTGTGTCGCTTATTTTTTTGGGCGTCATGTGCATCGTTGCAATGAGTAAGCCACAGGGTTTGCGAGATTGCGCCAGCGAGCGGGAAGGTGGCGGGTAATACCGCGAGCAGAGCATTAAGAGCAGGGAGAAATGCCTTGGGTCTGATCGTATGGATGCAGTTGTTCACCGTCGTGGTGCTGGGTACCCTCGCGCAGCTCGCCCTGAAGGCTGCGCTCGACGCCAGTGGTTCACGCCAACAACACGCAATGGCTGTTCGACAGCTTACCCGATCGCCTCTCATGTGGACCTGGTTCGGGTGTTATCTCGCGAGCACGCTGCTGTGGTTATGGGCGCTACGGGTGGTCCCGCTCAGTCAGGCGTTTCCCGTCCTGGGACTGCAGTTTGCCCTGGTTCCGCTCGCCTCGAAGCAATTTCTCAAGGAAGAGCTCCTGTGGAGACAGTGGTTCGGCGTAATCATCATCGTAGTTGGTGTAGCACTTGTGGGTCGAACGTGAGCGTGGAGCGGGGCGGCGCCCTGCGGCGTAAGCGGGGTTCTCAAGTTGCGAATCGCGCCGATGCTCGCGATTGCCTGCCCGCCCACGTGCGGCTCAACATCCTTCTGAGGGTTGCCGCGTGAAGCTGAATGCCCGTCAGCGCTTGCTTGTGCTTGGCGGCTTATTGCTCGCGGTGCTCGCCGTGGGAACCTGGCTCGGGGACAAGACGACCCCGTCGGAGACGGAAGTTGTAGCGCCTTCAAAGTCGACTTCGAGGACAGCAACCAGCGGGGGAGCGCCAGAAGGCGCAAGCAGCGAAACGCTGTTGGTCAATCTCGAAACGCTCAAGTCCCGCGACTTGGGGAGCGTGTCGCGGGACCCGTTTGCGACCGGGGCACCTCCGGTATCAAAATCCGGACGGCGGAAGCCTGGGATGCCTGCGGCGCATGCCTCAAGCGTTGCTCAACTGCCGCCGAGCGCACCCGCGCTGCCGTTCACCTATATGGGCAAACTCATATCCGGGAAAGAGATCACCGTATTTCTCACGCTCGGTGATCGCAATCTCGTCGTGCACGAGGGCGACACGATCGATGCTCTCTACCGGGTCGAGCACATTGCGGACAGTGCGATTACCTTGGTCTACCTGCCCCTTGACCAACGTCAGACCATCGTCATGGGTGAACCGCCCGACCATCCGGATGCCAGTGTGCCCGAACGTCTTTCAGGGCAGGAGGGATCCTTCAGGGGAAGTGGACGCCAGACCGCCCCGCCGCCGCCGGACCCGACGGCCTTTGCGATCCCGCAGCAGTCCCCTGCCTCTGTTCAAGCCCCTGCTCCTCCGGGCCAAGACGCACCGTCCGCTGGGCTCGGGCAATCGCAGCCGTCCGCCGGAGCCGGGCAGTCGCAGACATTCTCCGGACCCGTACCGCCGCAGTACGTGCCAAAGGAGGGCGTGCCCGTGCAACTGCGGCCTTGAGAACTGAGATCCGCGATCGTCCTTAAATATTGCTGGCACAGCGATGCCGAGCATCGTTGTCCCTGAATCGCCCCGCTTGGCGTACGGGCTGCAGGCCGCTCAATCTCCTTCGCTGTTCGGATACAAGCCGGACGCATCGGCTGAAGTTGGTGTAAAGCACATCGTTGATTAAGACGTGGAGTACTACCAGAGGAACTATGAAGATGACGACAAAGAAAGTTGCTGTTGTAGGGCTCGGATACGTCGGGTTGCCGCTTGCTGTCGCGTTCGGCGGGAAAATTGACACGATTGGGTTCGACGTCAATGAGAAAAAAGTGGCGAGCATTCTCCGCGGAATCGATCCGACAAGGGAGGTCAGTACGGCCGAACTCAAAGGCGCCACGGGACTTTCCTGCACTACGAGGCCAGAGAAGCTGGGAGAGGCGGATATGGTCATCATCGCCGTTCCCACCCCCATAGATACCGCGCACCAGCCCGATTTCGAGCCGCTGAGGTCTGCGAGTGAGACGGTCGGAAAGTATATGAAGAAGGGCGTGACGGTTGTTTACGAATCTACCGTTTACCCGGGCGCGACAGAGGAAGTGTGCTTGCCGATTCTGGAGAGGATGTCCGGGTTGAAATGGAGAACAGACTTTCATATCGGTTACTCTCCGGAGCGAATCAACCCCGGCGACAAGAACCATCGGCTGGAAACCATTGTCAAGATTGTATCGGGAGACGATGTCGAGACCACGGAAAAAGTGGCGCGACTCTACGAATTGGTGGTGCAGGCTGGCGTGCACCGCGCCTCATCCATCAAGGTCGCCGAGGCCGCCAAGGTAATCGAGAATACGCAGCGAGATCTGAATATCGCGCTGATAAACGAATTGGCCATAATTTTCAACCGGCTCGGGCTGGACACCCTAGAGGTGTTGCAGGCGGCCGGGACCAAATGGAACTTCCTGCCCTTCCGCCCGGGGCTGGTGGGTGGACACTGCATCGGCGTCGATCCTTACTATCTCACCCACAAAGCGGAAAAGATCGGCTACCACCCACAGGTTATTCTGGCAGGCCGGCGCATCAACGACGGCATGGGTATCTACGTTGCCCAACAGACCGTGAAGCACATGATTGCGAATGGCAAACAGATCTCGGGAGCACGGGTAAATCTGCTGGGCCTCACCTTCAAGGAAGACTGCCCGGACGTTCGCAATACCCGGGTAGTGGACCTTATCCATGAATTGCAGAGCTACGGTATCCGAGTCGTGGTGCACGATCCCGTTGCCGATTCGGCCGAGGTCATGCACGAGTATGGAATCGGGTTGGTATCGTGGGAGGATCTTCAGCCGGCGGATGGATTGATTCTGGCTGTGGCCCACAAGCAATATCTCGCGCTGTCGGGCGATGAGTTGAGCTCGAAGATGACCAAGCCGGGTTGTCTGGTCGACGTGAAGTCAAAATTGGATACAGGTGCGCTGAGAAAAGCCGATGTGGCCGTTTGGAGACTTTGAGGAAAATCTCGCATATGGAGCTTTCAGAATCTGTAGGCTATGCCGCCGACAATTGCTCGCTCGCGGTAGTCCTGGAATCCGGTGCCGACTGAATCGAAGTTGACATAGCGTGCGAGAGCAAACACCTTGGTCTTA
>JACXTT010009471.1_pt1 | contig 13299 bp, 17 predicted proteins | sample 9270951 | NCBI WGS metagenome assembly JACXTT01 (sample SAMN15532306, study PRJNA645909) | rock metagenome | isolation source: weathered quartz diorite | place: Puerto Rico | collected 2017-06-21
GTCGGGCCGATCAGCAGGATGTTGGCCTTGCCCAGCTCGACGTCGTTGTTCTTCGACGCGTGGTTCAGGCGCTTGTAGTGATTGTGCACCGCGACCGAGAGGACTTTCTTGGCGTGGTCCTGCCCGATCACGTAATCGTCGAGGACTTCGCGGATTTCCTTCGGCGTCGGCACGCCGTCCTTAGACTTCACGAAGGAAATCTTGTGTTCTTCGCGGATGATATCCATGCACAGCTCTACGCACTCATCACAGATGAACACGGTCGGGCCCGCGATAAGCTTGCGGACCTCATGCTGGCTCTTGCCGCAGAAAGAGCAGTAGAGGGTGCTCTTTGAATCTCCGCTCGCGGCCTTGGTCATGGTCTTTCTCACTCTCTAGGCGACCCGGCGGTTCGAAACGCACCTGTATCGCCTGAAGGGGCGTTACCGCCCATCAATGCAGAATACGTGCCGCGGGTTGTCTAAGTCTTGACATTCCTCGATCGCGCCACGGATCACAAGCCTTGCAGCCGGGTCGCGACAATTGGCGGCGCGGCGCCCGGATTGTGGGCGCGGGTCCAGTCTACATGGGAATTCGTGGAAATGTCACAAGACGAGGCGCTGCTGGACGCCCCTGCCGCCTCGGCCGAGCCGCCGGTGGTCGCCTTCGACTTCGACGGCACTCTGACGGTCCGGGACAGCTTCATGGCCTTCCTTCACTGGCGAGCGGGCCGCGCCCGCTTCGCCTTAGGGATGCTGCGGCTCGCGCCGGCGTCTCTGGCCTATCTGGTCCATCGAGATCGCGGAAAGATTAAGGCCGCCGCGGTTCGGGAATTTCTCAGGGGCCTGCCGCGCGAGCGTCTCGAGGCCCAGGCGCGGGAATTCGCCGAGACCGAAGCGCGCCGCCTGCTTCGACCTGACGCAGTGGCCGCCTGGAAACGCTGGCGCAACGACCACGTGCGCCTAGTGATCGTGACGGCCTCGCCCGAGATCCTGGTGGCCCCGTTCGCCCGGGGCCTGGGCGCCGATTCCCTGATCGGGACCGAGCTGGCCTTTGATGACCAGGGCCGCGTGCAGGGCGGCTTCGTCACCGCCAATTGCCGGGGGCCGGAGAAGGTGGTGCGGCTGAAGGCCGCGTTCGGGCCGGACTTCCAGCTGAAGGCGGCCTACGGCGACACCTCCGGCGACCGTGAGATGCTGGCGATGGCCGAGATCCCCGGCTACCGGGTGTTCAAGGGCGAGCCATGAGGCTTCGGTTCAAGGTCGGCAAGCTGATCCGCGACGGCATGCCGGCGATGATGCAGGGCCAGGGGCTGACCCTGTTCGACCGCCGGCTGGACGAGGCCGAGTTCGTCGCCTGCCTGAAGACCAAGCTGGTGGAGGAGGCCGCCGAGGCCGAGCAGGCGGCGTCGCGCGCCGAGCTGATCGACGAACTCGCGGACCTGCGGGAGGTCACCCTGGCCCTGATCGCGGCCAGCGGCGTGAGCGAGGCGGAGGTGGAAGCGCGCCGGATCGCCAAGCGCGCCGCCCGCGGCGGGTTCGACGGGCGGATCTTCAACGAGGCTGTCGAGGGGGATGCGTCCAGCGAGGGCGCGGCCTATCATCTGGCCAGGCCAAAGCAGTATCCGCAGGACATCGGATGAGGCACGCCCGCGACCAGGATCTGGACCGGATCGACGACCTGCTGGCCCAGGTCCGCACCTTGCCCCGCATCGTCGAGAAGAAGCGCGGCGTCTTCTACCTGAAGTCCAAGGGCTTCCTGCACTTCCACGAGGATCCCAAGGGCATGTTCGCCGACCTGACCGGCGCGGACGGCCGGGGCTTCGACCGCATCGACGTCACGGAGCCGGCCGGTCAGGCTGAACTGATGGCGATGGCCAGCGCGCGGCTGGATTTCCTCGGCTAGCGCCTAGGACTCGCTTTCGCGCTTTTCCCAGACGTGGTCGACGATGCCCCAGTCCTTGGCCTCGGCGGCGGTCATGAAGCTGTCGCGGTCCAGCTTCTCCTCGACCTCCTCGATGCTCTGGCCGGTGTGCTTGGCGTAGAGCTCGTTCAGGCGCTGCTTGGTCTTGATGATGTCCTCGGCATGGCGCTCGATGTCGCTGGCCTTGCCGGAGAAACCGCCGGAGGGCTGGTGGACCATGATCCGCGAGTTGGGGAGCGCAATCCGCTGGCCCTTCTCGCCGGCCATCAGCAGGAACGAGCCCATGGAGGCCGCCATGCCGAGGCAAAGGGTGATCACCGGGCTGCGGATGTACTGCATGGTGTCGTAGATCGCCAGGCCGCTGGTCACGATGCCGCCCGGCGAATTGATGTACATCTGAATCTCCTTCTTGGGGTTCTCCGCCTCGAGGTGGAGCAGCTGGGCGCAGATCAGCGCCGCCATGCCGTCCTCGACGGGACCCGCCAGGAAGATGATCCGGTCCTTCAGGAGCCGGGAGAAGATGTCGTAGGCGCGCTCGCCACGGCTCGTCTGTTCGACGACCATCGGCACGAGGCCAAGCGCGGTGGTGACAGGGTCACGCATAGGGAGGAAGTCCTTGCTTTGAGTCTGTTGGGCGTGCCGTGCGCCCACACCCCCCGATATCGCGTGCCCCGCGCCCCGGCGCAAGGTGACCTGAGGCCGCGCCGGGTTTCAGCTTGCGCCCGCTCGCGGCCCGGCCATGGTGGGCGCAGTGATTTGGGGGACTTCATGAAGCTCGGATTGATCGCCGCGGCGGCCGCCGCCGCTCTGCTCGCGTTGCCGGCCCAGGCGGCGCCGAAGCCGCCGGCGAAGGACGCCAAGCTGTGGGCCGCGGCCGAGGCGGCCAAGGCGGACCAGCTCAAGCTGCTGGAGCAGGTGGTCAACATCGATTCCGGCACCGGCGACGTGGAGGGCGGGCGAAAGGTGGCCGCGATCCTGGCCGCCCGGCTGAAGGCCCTGGGCTACGCCGTCGAGAGCGTGAAGGCCGAGGCGCCGAACCTGCCGGAGAACACCGTCGCCACGCTCAAGGGGACCGGCAAGGGCAAGATCCTGCTGATCGGCCACATCGACACGGTGTTCGGACCGGGCACGGCAGCGAAACGGCCGTTCCGGATGGACGCCGAGAAGGCCTATGGCCCGGGCGTCTCCGACGAGAAGGGCGGGGTGATCGAAGGCGTCTACGCCCTGCAGCTCCTGCACGACCTGAAGTTCACCGACTTCAAGCAGATCGTCTTCCTGATCGAGACCTCCGAGGAGAGCGGATCGACCGGCTCCCAGGACCTGATCGCCAAGCTGGTCGCCGACGCCGACGTCGAGCTGAACCTGGAGCCGGGCGACACGCCGGACGCCCTGACGGTCTGGCGCAAAGGCTCGACCACCTTCCGGATCGACGTGAAGGGCCGCGCCGCCCACGCCGGGATCGCGCCGCAGGAAGGCCGCAACGCCGCCACCGAGCTGATCCACCAGATCCTGGCCGACGACGTGTTCCCGAAGTCGGGCGACGGCCTGACCGCCAACCTCACCGTCATGTCCGCCGGGACCCGGGTCAACATCATCCCCGAGGACGCCTCGGCGCAGATCAATGTGCGGGTCCGCGAGAAGGCCGACTACGACAAGGTGCAGGGCGTGCTGGAGAAGAACGCCAGGACCACGGCCGTCCCGGACACCAAGGTCACCATCAGCCGCATCGGCGAGAAGGTCTTCCCGCCCCTGCCAATCAATCCGGGGACCGACGCGCTCGCCGCCCAGGCCGAGGCGATCTATGCGAGCCTGGGCCTGAAGATCACCCGGTCGGGCAACGGCGGAGCCTCGGAGTCGGCTCTGGCGGTCGACGCCGGCATCCCCGCGCTCGACGGCCTGGGCCCGGCCGCCGGCGGCTTCCACGCCGACAGCGAGTACCTGGTGCTGGGCACGGTGACGCCCCGGCTCTACCTGCTCACCAAGCTGATCCAGGAGCTGGGCCACGCGCCGCCGCCCCACCTGAAATAGGAGGGCTTAAGTCGCGCGTGTCAGACGCCCGCCGGGTTCTCGGCGGCGATGCGGGCCTGCAGCGCCTTCTCCTCGTCGACGATGCGCCGAACGTTATCGATGTGGCTGCGGAAGGCGTTGAGGTCGGCCGGGCGCTCGAAGGCGAGCTTGCCGTCCTGGAACGTCCAGTGGCCGCGCGCGCCGCGCAGCAGGGCGGCCGCGCCCCGGTACTCATCGATGATCGCCGCCTCGCCGTCCCAGGCCTTCTTGAGGTCGGCGTCCTGGCGTTGCCGGGCCTCGGCGATCCCGGCGAGGACCGACTTGCGGCCGGCGTCGGAGATCGGCAGGCGCTCGGCGTCGGCGTTGATCTGGTCGGCGCGCAGCAGGCTCAGGCGGCGGTATTTCTCAACGATGTCGGTGACATCGTGCAGCTTCCCGTCAATCCGCGTGAGGTTGGTGTCCGGCGCGAGACTGGCCTCCGAGAAGATCGACTCGAGCCCGGCCGCGCGAACTTCGCTGAGATAGGCCTGATGCAGTTCGAGGCTCTTGCTGAGGTTCGCGCGCACGAAGCCCTCGATCACGCCGGCGTCCCCGTGGGCCAGGGGACGGCTGTCGATGGCCGCGGCCCCGGACTGAAGCTTGCGGTAGCTGTCGATGATGCCCTGCTGGGCGAGGTCTTCCTGGCCCGTGTCGCGGGTCAGGGCGCCGTAGACCGGAGCCAATTCCACGGCCAGGTGAGAGAAGGCGGCCAGCCCGATCAGGAGGAAGAAGTGCTTCACGCCGGCGCGGCGGTTGCGCTGCCGCACGAGGGCGAAATAGACCACCAGCCAGGTGACGCCGCCCAGCAGCAGGCCCGCGATCGTCGAGGACCAGAGCGCCGACAAGACCGGTTTGGAGAGGGCATGGGCGTCGAAGCCCTGCTTCAGCAGGGCGCTGGGATCGGCGGTCAGCGCGCCGACGATGAACATCGCCACCGAGGCGGTGGCCACGACCGGCCAGGTGCGCAGGGCCACCCGGGCCAAGCGCCGCTTGCGGTCGAAATAGCCCTCTTTCTTCTTCTTAGGGATGGCCCAGGCCCCGGCGTCTGACGAAAACGCGCGGAGGCTACAGGGGCATGCTTACGGTTGCGTCAATCGGGGGGCGGAATCAGGCGGCGATCCGCTCCAGCCACTCCTTCAGCACGCCCAGAACCTGTTCCGGCGGGGCATAGCCGCGGGTGACGACGCCGTAGACGCCCTCCTCGTTGGGGCCTGCCACCAGGGTCGGGAAGCCGGTCACCCCCGCCCGCTGGGAGATGGCGTAGTCGCGCCAGGTCTCCTGCTTGGCCTCTTCAGCGCTCCAGGCCTCCAGGAACGGTTCGCGGTCCAGCCCCAGCTCCTCGGCGATCTCGCCCAGCACCTCGGGGCGGGTGACGTCGCGGCCCTCGCCGTAGAAGGCCCGCTGGGTGCGCGCCAGGAAGGCGGCGGCCATTTCCTCGCTCTCGCGGCGCGCGACGACCACGGCGCGGGCGGCGGGATCGGTGTCGTAGATGAAGCCCGGTGCGGACATGCCGGCCCCGTTGAACGGCAGGCCGGTGGCCTCATGCACATGGGTCCAGTGGTCGCCGACCTCGAGCTTGGCCTCCTCGGTCATGGGCGTGGTCGTGCCCGGGCGCAGGCCGCCCATCACCACGCGGATCGGCAGGGCGCGGCCGAAGCTGCGGCGGATCTCATCGACCACCGGCGAGAACCCGTAGCACCAGGAGCACATGGGGTCTGAAAAGTAGATCAGGTGGGGCGTGGTCATGGCGAAGAGCCCTCCAAGCACGGCGCCAGCATTGCAGGAGATCGCCCGGCGGTCACCTGCCGACCCTTCACAGGGCGGGAGAACTTCCCCACTTTGCCCCGCATGGCGCACGACCACCCCGACGATGACCACGACCACGACCATCACCATGGGCATCACCATGGGCACGGGCATCACCATGACCACGAGCAGGAGCCGCCGTCCGACATGGCGCTGCGGGTCAAGGCGCTCGAATCACTGCTGATCGAAAAGGGGCTGGTGGACGCCGCGGCGCTGGACGCCATCGTCGATCATTTCGAGACCCAGGTGGGCCCGCGCAACGGCGCGCGCGTGGTGGCCCGCGCCTGGACCGATCCGGCGTTCAAGGCCCGGCTGCTGGACGACGCCACCAACGCCATCGCCGAGCTGGGCTACGCCGGCGGCCAGGGCGACCACATGGTGGTGGTGGAGAACACGCCGACCACCCACAACCTCGTCGTCTGCACCCTATGCTCCTGCTACCCGTGGCCCGTGCTGGGCCTGCCGCCGGTCTGGTACAAGTCCTCGCCCTATCGCTCGCGCGCGGTGATCGATCCGCGGGGCGTGATCGCCGAGTTCGGGACCAGGCTGGCCGACGACGTCGAGGTCCGCGTCTGGGATTCCACCGCCGAGATCCGCTACCTCGTGCTGCCGCAGCGGCCGGCCGGGACCGAGGGGCTGTCGGAGGAGGCGCTGGCCGCGCTGGTCACCCGCGACGGGATGATCGGGACCGCGACCCTGTGAACGGCGTCCATGACATGGGCGGCATGGTCAACATGGGCCCGATCGAGCTGGAAGCCGACGAGCCGGTGTTTCACCATCGCTGGGAGAGCCGCGTCCACGCGCTGTCGGTGGCCTCGCCGACCCGGGCCAACATCGATGCAGGACGCCATCAGCGCGAGCTGATTCCCGGCCCGGAATACCTAGCCATGTCCTATTACCAGAAGTGGTTCCGGGGCCTGAGCGAGCTGCTGATCTCGCGGGGCTTCGTCACGCCGCAGGAATACGCCACCGGCAAGGCCGACCCGAAGGCGGCGAAGGCCACGCCGGTGCTGGCCGCCGCCGACGTCGGCCCGCGGTTCAGCCGCCGCGGCTCCTTCCAGCGGGAAGCCGCCCCGCCCGCCTTTGCGGTGGGCGACACCGTGCGCGCCCGCAACCTCAACCCGCCCGGCCACACCCGCCTGCCCCGCTACGCGCGCGGCCATGTGGGCGTGATCGTGGCCCTGCACGGCGCCCACGTGTTCCCGGACAGCCACGCCCACGGCAAGGGCGAGGATCCGCACCCGCTCTACACCGTCCGTTTCACGGCGACCGAACTGTGGGGCGCGGCCGCCAATCCGCGCGACAGCGTCTGCCTCGACCTGTGGGAGCCCTACCTTGAACGCGCCTGATCCGCTCTCCCTGCCCCGCCTGCCGCGCGACGAGGCCGGGCCGGTGTTCGCCGAGCCCTGGCAGGCGCAGGCCTTCGCACTGGCCCTGCAGCTCCACGCCCAGGGCGCCTTCGCCTGGACGGAATGGGCCGACACCCTGTCGCGACGCCTGAAGGCCGCGGGGCCTGAGGACGACGGCTCGCGCTACTACGAGCACTGGCTGGACGCGCTGGAGGACCTGGTGACCGGCAAGCAATTGGCCGCGGCGAGCGCTCTGGCCGAGCGCAAAGAGGCCTGGGCGGAGGCCTATCGGCGGACGCCGCATGGCAAGCCGGTGGAACTTTAGCGGGAACTTTTCGCGCCTTCCCACGCTGAAGCTTCGGGGCCCCGAGGAAGCTTGAGCGCATGGTGCAATATGCGGTGGCGCAGAAGGACGGCGAGTGGACCGTCTTTCGCGATGGCCAAGCCGTTGAACACGACCTCAGCCGATCGGCGGCGATCCAGATCGCCAAGATCCTGGCCTTCGAGTCTGAGGAACGCGGCCAGAACGTCGAACTTCTGATCCAGGGCTACTACGGCGACGTGGCCATCAAGCTCACCGGCGGACCCGCCGAGGCGGACGACGAGGCCGGGGCCTAGCCCCGGCGCTGGGCGGACTTGGCTTCGCGCTTGGCGCGGGCCTCGGCCTTGGCGGCGGCCTTGCGGTCCTTGCGCTCCTGGCGCTTCAACTCGAGCTGAGCTTCTTCGTTGTTGGCCAGCGCCAGCCGCGCGGCTTCCTTGTCGGCCTCGGCCTTGGCGAGGGCGGCTTCCTTCTCGGCGGCGCGCTTGGCGCGGACCTCTTCCAGCTCACGGGCCTTGCGCTGGGCGCGGGTCTCGAAGACCTCAGGCTTGACGGTGGGCTTCGGCTTGAACTTCTCGAGCAGGGCTTTGCGGGCTTCGGCCTGGGAGCTCAGACGTTCGCTGAAGCCCCCGATCTTGGACTCTCTCATCATGGCTTTCAAATGGGGTGGACACTTCGGCGGGGAAACCCCCGCCGGGCGAGTTCAGTTGCCTATCAGCCGACGATGTCAGTTTCGTTGAAGAACTGAGCGATCTCGAGCTTGGCGTTGTCGGCGCTGTCGGAGCCGTGCACCGAGTTCTCGCCGACGCTTTCGGCGTAGAGCTTGCGGATGGTGCCGGGCGCGGCGTCGGCCGGATTGGTGGCGCCCATCACTTCGCGGTACTTGGCGATGGCGTTGGGGCCTTCCAGCACCTGCACCACCACCGGCTCGGACATCATGAACTCCACCAGCTCGCCGTAAAACGGGCGGGCCGAGTGGACTTCGTAGAACTTCTTGGCCTGGGCCTCGGACATGCGGATCCGCCGCTGGGCGACGATGCGCAAGCCGGCGTCCTCGATCACCGCGTTGATCTTGCCGGTCAGGTTCCGCCGCGTGGCGTCCGGCTTGATGATCGAGAAGGTGCGTTCGGTCATGAGTACCTGTGGTCTCTTCACAAAAGGATCGGGAAACGCGGCCGGGGCCAGCGAGGTGGCGGGCTCTATACCCGCCCACGCCGCGCTCGCCAAGGCGCTGCGCTGCAACACTCGCACAAGATCGTCTCGGCATGACGGGTCGCAGGCGATCTGATATGCACCCGCCGGTCAGGCCGCGCGGCGCCTCACATCCTGACCTCATCCCTTTTTCCCCGCTGATCCGGCGACGCCGGTCCGCGCCCGTTTTGCGTATTTCCGATGCTGCAGATCAAAGACCTCACCTTCGATGCCTGGGGCCGCCGGTTTTTCGACCAGGCGACCGTCAGCCTGCCCAAGGACGCCAAGGTCGGCCTGGTGGGCCGCAACGGCGTGGGCAAGTCGACCCTGTTCAAGCTGATCCTGAACCAGCTGCACCTGGGGTCGGGCGAGATCGGCCTGCCCAAGGCCGCCCGGATCGGCTCGGTGGACCAGGAGCATCCCGCGACGCCGATTCCCCTGCTGGACACGGTGCTGGCCGCCGACGTCGAGCGCGACAGCCTGCTGGGCCGCCTGGAGACCGCGGAGCCGGAAGACCTGGGCGACATCTACGCCCGGCTGAGCGAGATCGACGCGGACCGGGCGCCGTCCCGCGCGGCGGAAATTCTCGCCGGCCTGGGCTTTTCCAACGCTGACCTGGCGCGGCCGATGGCGGAGTTCTCCGGCGGCTGGCGGATGCGCGTGGCGCTGGCCGCCTCGCTGTTCGCGGCGCCAGACCTGCTGCTGCTCGACGAGCCGACCAACTATCTCGACCTGGAGGGCGCGCTCTGGCTGGAGGCGCGGCTGCAGAAGTACCCGCACACCGCCATGGTGATCAGCCACGACCGCGAGCTGCTCGACAACTCCATGGACCACATCCTTCACCTGAAGGACGGCAAGCTCGACCTCTACACCGGCGGCTACGACAGCTTCGAGCGCCAGGTCACCGAGAAGCTGCGGCTCCAGGAGGCCATGCGCACCAAGATCGAGGCCAAGCGCGCCCACATGCAGGCCTTCGTCGACCGCTTCGGCGCCAAGGCTTCGAAGGCCACCCAGGCCCAGTCGCGCATGAAGATGATCGCCAAGCTGCCGCCGGTCTCCAACGTGATCGAGGAGCGGGTGGCGCCCTTCACCCTGCCCTCGCCCGAGCGGCCCCTGCCGCCGCCTCTGCTGCGGCTGGAGGGCGCGAGCGTGGGCTATGGCGGCCCGCCGATCCTGCGCGGCATGAACCTGCGGCTCGACATCGACGACCGCATCGGCCTGCTGGGCGTCAACGGCGCGGGCAAGTCGACCTTCGCCAAGCTGGTGGCCGGCGCGCTGGGCGTCGAGCACGGCACGCTGCTGCGCTCGTCGCGGCTGAAGGTGGGCTGGTTCCACCAGCACCAGATCGAGGCCATGGATCCCGCGGACACGCCGCTGGAGATCATCCGTCGCGCCATGCCGCAGGCGTCGGAGAGCCAGCGGCGCTCCAAGCTCGCCCAGTTCGGCCTGGGGTTCGAGAAGGTGGAGACCACGGTCGCCAACCTCTCCGGCGGCGAGCGGGCGCGGCTGCTGCTCAACATGGTGGCGATGGAAGCCCCGCACCTGCTGATCCTCGACGAGCCGACCAACCACCTGGACATCGACAGTCGCCGCGCCCTGCTGGACGCGCTGAACGACTACGAAGGCGCGGTGATCCTGATCACTCACGACCGCTCGCTGATGGAGCTGGTGGCCGACCGGCTGTGGCTGGCGGCCGACGGGGGCATCGAGCCGTTCGACGGCGACATGGAGGACTACGCACGGTTCGTGCTCGACCGGGCCCGGATGGCCGCCCGCGCCCCGACCCAGGTGACCCAGGAGCCGGCGAAGGCCGCCCCGCCGCCCCCGCCCGCGCCGCGGGTGAAGGTCCCGACCGGAACGGCGCGGCGGCGGGTCGAGAGCGCCGAAGCCGCCATGGCCAAGGCGAGCGCCACGCTAGCCGAGATCGACAAGGCGCTGACCGACCCCGCCGTCTTCGCCAAGGACCCCGCCAGGGCCGCCGACCTCGGCCGCCGACGCGAAGCCGCGCAGGCCGCCGTCGAGGCCGCCGAGCAGGAATGGCTGGCCGCCCAGGAAGCCCTGGAAGCGCTCACCGGCGCCTGACGCGCTATTTGGCCGGCGTCGTCTCGTGGATGCGGGTGATGTCGAGCTCGATGAAGCCGCCCGGCAGGTCGCGCAGGATGTTGGTGAACAGGTGGCCGAAGCGGATGTCGTCCGGCCGGTAGGTCTTGCGGTCGTTGATCGGTGACGAGATCGCCTCGTCGAAGCCGCTGATCGAGACCATCAGGGTCGGGGCCTCGGCCTGGATCCGCGCGTCGGTCATGCCCCACAGCGGGCTGCTCTCGTCGATCTTGTGGATCAGGGTCCAGGAGAGGCTGAGCACCGGGATGTTGTCGCGCACCAGCTTCAGCTCGTCGAAGCGCCGGAAGCGGGTCTCGCCCACCGGCTGGTCGCGCAGGTAGCTGATCCGCCCGCGCGCCTCGCTGATCCCCTGCATGCGCTGACTGGCGACGCGGACCATCAGGGCGTTGGCGTCTTCGTAGGGGGCGATCACCGCGGCCTCGCTGAACACCAGGCGCGACTGCGGCCGCGCGAAGCGGGCGAAGCAGGCGCCGGTGATCAGCGCCGTCAGGAACATCCCGAGGAAGATCTCGCTGGTCGCCACGAAGTGGCCGTAGAGCGAGGCCGGCGTCATGGCGCCGTAGCCCACCGTGGCCAGGGTCTCCACGCTGAAGAAGAAGGCGTCGTAGAACGAGCCCGGCCGCGCATTGGTCACCGAGTTCGGGGCCAGCCAGAACAGGCCCGCGAAGAAGGTGTTCACCACCAGCAGCACGAGGAACACCGCGCCGATGAAGGTCGGCCAGCGCATGGCCAGGACGAGATAGTAGGGATCGCCCAGGCTGAACCGCCTGACGCCAACCTTCACGGCCCGGAGGCCTCTCAGATCGATGCGGGGCGGCGGGAGCTTCACCCCGCCTGCCTAGCACGCGCCGCGCGGCAAGCGGAACCGCCCTGCCGCGCGGCTTCAGGCCGTCAGGTGATGTGCTTGGGGCTGATCGGGTCGCTGCCGGGGAAGGTTTCCTCCAGCGCCTCGTCCAGCAGGGCTTCCTGACGATCCTCGGCGCGCTTCTCCCGGGCGGCCATGTGGTCGTGCTTCTCGCCGTGCTTCAGCGGCTCGGCTTCCCGGGCGTGCGGGACCTCGATGTGGCGGTCCTCGTGGACCGGGGCGGCCTCGACGGCCATGTCAGCGTTGGCGCCGCCCGAGCCGTGCGTGAACGCGCGGCGGGCTTCGTCTTGCGTCTGTTTGCGGGGCATCGGTTGGTTTCCTTGCGACGGGATGTCCAAGGCCAAACCCCCAAGGCGAGGCTTGGGTTGCCTACAGGGGTTGCCTACAGGAACGTCCAGTGGCCGCGATCGCGGACCCGCAGGTTGTTCTGGACGTGCCGGATGCCGTCGATATCGGCCACGTCCTCGATGCGACGCTTGTCGGCCTTGTGCCGGACGGTGCCGTTGAGCGTCACCTCGGCGTCTTCCACGATCACCCGGACGTCGCGCAGGTCGAGCCCGCGCTGATGGTCCAGCCGCTCCATCACCACGGCCCAGAGGACCCGGTCGGACGGGCCGCGCCGGGCGTGCGACGGACGAGCGGCGGGCCGGGGCGAAAAGAAGTCGCCGGCCCGATCGATGAACGAGCGCGGCTGGTCGGCGCGACGAGGATCGCCGTCGTTCATGCGCCGCGCGTAGTCGGGGTCGTCGGCCGAGTAGCGGCGGTAGCCCTGCCGCTGATCGGCGTCGTAGCCGTAGGTGGTGGAGTAGTCGGCCTGGCCGAAGTCGTCGGACGGCGGGCGGCGCTCCTCTTCCGCGCGGTAGCCCGAGCGGCGCTGGGCGTCGTAGCCATAGTCGTCGGAATAGTCGGCCTGGCCGTAGTCGTCGCGCAGACGGGCGCGGCGGCGCTCTTCTTCGAGGTCTTGCCAGTTTTCGCGGGCCATGGCGGCCTCCTGCGTCATCGAGGGATTGCGCGAAGAACCTGCGCCATGGCTTTCGGTTCCCGAACAGGCCAAGGGAACGGACCGCGCCCTGACACCCTCACCCGACTCAACGGACAGTTCGCCCCGCCGTGACCGCGCCCGAAAAGACCCCCGCCAAGACGCCGGAGCCTCTGCGCGAAGAGCTGGCGCGCGACGTCGCGGCGCATCGCTATCCGCTGAACGCTGGCGTGCGCTGGGCGCTGCGTATCGTGCCGGTGGTGCTGCTGGCCGCCGCGGCCTGGGTGCTGTGGCGCGAGTTCCATCATCTGAGCCTGACCGCCGTCACCGCCGCCATGGCCGGCTGGGGGACGGCCGCCATCGCCTGGTCGCTGGCGCTCGCCGTGGCGAGCTTCATCCTGATGGGGGTGATCGAGTGGGTCGGGCTGCGCTGGACGGGCGCGCGGCTGCCCTGGGGGCCTGTCCTCTGGGGCTCGTTCCTGGCCAACGCCATCGCCCACGCCATCGGGGCCAATCTGCTGATCTCCGGCGCGATCCGGGCCCGGGTCTACGACCGCTATGGGGTTGGCCTGACCCAGGTGGCCGGCACCACCCTGTTCGCCGGCGTGTCCTTTGCGGTGGGGATCTCGGCCCTGTCGGGCGTGGGCCTTTTGCTGGCTTCGACCCAGGACCTGGCCGCCACGGCCATCCCGCCCACCGTGGGCCACGCGCTGGGCGCGGC
>JACXTT010009472.1_pt1 | contig 13297 bp, 8 predicted proteins | sample 9270951 | NCBI WGS metagenome assembly JACXTT01 (sample SAMN15532306, study PRJNA645909) | rock metagenome | isolation source: weathered quartz diorite | place: Puerto Rico | collected 2017-06-21
ATCGCGGAAAAGTTCGAATGGCTTATGGTGCATGCCGTCGATCCATTCAATCGGCTCGGGATTGCCGCGATGCGTTTGCCTCATTATCAAGGCCTGGCCTCAGCGGTGTACGCGCTCTATGTCGTTTCGCTCGCGGTTGTCATCATCGGATTTGCGAATTGGAATCCATTGAGACCTGAACTAATCGTGAGAAGTCACAACCGGTTTGTGAGTCGCCGGTTGGTTGCCACCGCGACGCTGACATTCGTGGTGTTGCTCGGAGTCGTTGTTCTTCACCCGCTCAGCGCCGCGAAGGCCGACGGCCATCTGCGCATCGACTTTCTCGACGTTGGTCAGGGCGATTCGGCTTTGATTACCGCGCCTGATGGTACAACCCTGCTGATAGACGGCGGCGGTCGTCCTAACATCGATTGGAACCGTTCGGACGATACCGAACCCACGTTCGAGCGCGACACCGGCAGTATCGGCGAGCGTGTGGTGTCTGAATATCTCTGGTCACGCGGGTTGGATCGGGTTGACTACATTCTGCCGACGCATGCTGATTCCGATCACATCGACGGTTTGAATGACGTCGCGGCCAATGTCAAAGTACGCGGTGCGATCGTGGCGCGTGCTCCCAGCGACGATGCTGAATATGTACGGTTCGCGGCGACCATGCACCAGGAGGGAGTGCCAACAGAACGCGTGGGTGCTGGAGACGTTTTGCGATTTGGCGAGGCCACTGCCGAAGTGTTGTGGCCGCCAGCATCTGCTGATGCTAACGCACCCTACCGAAATAATGATGGCCTTGTCTTACGACTTCGATATGGCGAAAAGACAATCCTGTTCATGGCTGATGTCGAGAAAGAGGCCGAGGCCGCTTTGCTGAAGCTAGCCGTTGATCTTCGGACAGACGTCGTCAAAGTTGCGCATCATGGTAGTCGCACGTCATCGATTCAATCTTTCGTTGATTCCACGCGACCGTCGCTCGCGGTGATTTCGGTTGGTCGCACCTCAATCTTCGGCCACCCGCACAAAGAAGTTGTCGAGCGTTGGCGCGCGATCGGCGCGCAAGTCATCACGACCGGAGAGAAGGGAACAATCTCAATTAGAACTGACGGGCAGACACTGTTCGTTACGACCTTCGTGAAAGATTGACTGAAGACACGAGTGGCAATATGGTTGTCGCAGGAGGTTCAGTATGGAGACCTTTGAAGTAATTGAAGCGCAGGCCCTCGAGCTGGAGCGGTCTGACCGGGCCCGACTCATAAACAGGCTAATCTTCAGCCTCGACATCGATCCGGAAGTCGAAGACGCTTGGGCAACGGAGGTTGAGCGGCGCCATAGCGCAGTTGAAAGTGGGACAAGTTCATGGCTCGCCGGGGCTGAAACCCTCGGTAAGCTGAAGAAAGAGTTTTCGTGAACTACAAGCTCCACGAAGACGCGGAGCATGATTTGCGCGACGCTGCGACTTTTTATCACGCACAGGCTGGCGAGCAGCTTTCCAAAGCCTTCCTCACCGAATTTGAATCAACAGTAGAGCATCTCTTGAAACACCCGCGCCTTGGTCCCAAATGGCGAAGAGGGAAACGCCGAATTCTGATGCATCGGTTCCCGTATTCGATAATTTATGATGTGGCCACCGATGAGATTCGTATATATGCGATCGCGCATCACAGTCGCCACCCAGCTTATTGGCGGCAACGAAACTGGAGGGCAAGCCGGTGACTGCTAAACAAAATCTGGTTCCGCGGGTGTGTAGAGATCGATTGTTGCGCTGCCGAGCTTATAAGTCTTCAGCACTCCCAACGGCGGCGCGTAGATGTGAATGGTGATGAGATCTTGTCCGCTGACATCCGGATTGCCGAGTTGATGGATGTCCGGCAACTCAGAACCCGTCAAACCACCGGCGCGCAATTCACGATGAGACTGGTAATTCAGACCGGTCTCGACGTCGTAATCGAACATCGTCTCCCACAAAATCCCTTCGTGAACAAACACCGCGCCGTGCGAGCCGTTGTGATCGTGAATCGGCGTGCGTTGCCCCGGCTTCCAACAAAGCACGAGCATTTCCACATGCGCGGTCTTCATCACCCGATGACGCGAGTAGTTGCCGGCTTTGAAACCCAGATAAGGCTGAACTTCGTCTGATCCGATGTTGGTGCGCTCAACCAGTTCGTAAAGTTCGGCGAGTGATGGAACTGATTTGAGCGAGTCAAGCTTCTGGGCGAGTTCTGAGAATGTGAGCGTCGGGCCGTGAAAAGACGCTTCGGTTTCCTGAAATTGAGTGGCCACTGAATCTCCTGTTTACGTAATGCGTTTATAAGCTGCGACCGTCAGCGAGTCAAGACTTCCTGCCGATTTTAACTAATCCGACGCGATGAGAATTCGCACGTCTCGAACATTTGTGCCGGTGGGTCCGATGACGATTGCGTCATCCAGAGCGCGAAAAAGTGTGTACGAATCGCTGCGCTGCAAAAACTCTTCAGCCTCAAGCTTGATTGCCTTTGCGCGTTCGAGCGTCGTGTTATCTACGATAGCGCCCGCGGCGGGGCTATTGCCGTCAACGCCATCGGTGCCCGCGCACAGCGCGACCATCTTCTTATCTCCCGCGTTAAGCAACGCAATTCGCAACGCGGTCTCCAGATTTCTTCCACCGACGCCATCACCTTGTACCGGACAGGCAAATTCGCCACCTGAAATCAGACAAAGGGGCTGATCGTTTCCGATGTGCTTCGCTCGCATGGTGTCGAGCCGATCGTTTAGCGCGGCGACGCCCTGGTTGATGGGCAGGTCAGCAATCTCGTAGGCAATTTCTGATGCGAAACCCCGGCCCTTGGCAGCATCCAGCGCGGCCGCGAGTGCGTCATTGTTATGCAGGAGGACAAAAGACCAATGAGCCGCATCTTTCGGTTCCGGATTCGTGGTTGCCCCGTCAATCGCTTTGATAATCGCAGAAGGCAGTGCATCTCTGAGTTTGTAGCGATCTATGATTATGTTTGTGTGGCGAGTCATGCCGGGAACTGCCGACGCCGGTCCGGAAGCCACGATGCTTTCTTCGCCTAACGGTACGTCCGAAATGATCAGAGTCACTTGTTGACAGTTTGGCGCGCGCTCCGCGAGTCTGCCACCCTTTACCGCTGAGAAAGCGCGACGGATAGCGTTAATCTCGGTAATGTCAGCACCGCAATTGACCAGGACTTTGTTAGCGGCACGGATGTTTTCCAGCGTGACTTGGTCACTGATCGGCCACTCCATCATCGCCGAACCGCCACCGGAAATTAAGAAGATCACATTCGCGCGCTCTTCATTTGCCCGATCAAGCAATGCGAAGGCAGCCACAGCCGCGCGAAGACTCTCTTCGTTGGGAGCGGGATGACCACCTTCAAATTTCTGCCATCGATCTGATAGTTCTTCACATTCCGAATGATATGGGATTGGGTGAGTACTCCCAGGAGCGGAGATCACACCTTGTCCGAATTGAGATCCGAGCTGTTCTTCGAGCGCAATTGCCATTGCCCCGGCCGCTTTGCCGATGGCTATGGAATAGATCGGCCCGGCAGTCAGCTTAATCTCTCTTTGATGAATTACCAGGTTTGAGCCGTCGATTCGAAGCGCGCGGCGCATCGCGTCTCCCGCATCGACCGCGCGGAGCGCTGCATCAAAAATTTCGCGGGCTGCGGTTCGAAGTTGAGAGACACTGGTCATAAAGATTACTCGACGGTGATGAAGTCTCGCAGATTTCTAAAACGGAGGTCGCTTATTCCGCAACGATGATCAGATGCTCAGGTTTGCGGAACGCGCCATACTTTTCACGATGATCGATGATTCTCTGGGCGAGCGCTTTGCCAATACCTGGTAGGGTTTCCAATTCCGCCGCGGACGCAGTGTTGATGTTAACGCGCTTCGATGGCTGAGATAGCTGCGAATCGAGGCCTTCCGTTTGAGTAGAGTTTTGTGCGGATTGACTCGGGCTAGCGAAAGAAGATCCGCTGCGAGATCGCTTGACGCAAGCAAACGCCGACATTGCCACCGAACCGGCTAAGAAGAGGAATAAAATGGTTCGCCGTGACGAGCGCACGCCAGGCAAGTTACCGATGGAAATTGATTTGATCAAATGCCGCCGCTGAGTGCATTTCGCTGGAAGTGTTGCAGCGTAAGAAAGTTGTAACACTGAAGTGGGCGATCTTCACAGGCTTATCCACAGAAGTTGTGGAAGTTGATCGCTGAAAGATAGTTTTGTGGGCGTCAGACAGGAACTTCCTGCTCGTCCCAATCGCCGATTAATTCAAATGCTTTTTGTAGGACTGGACGCGGTCGGGCGCCATCAGCTTTACCGATCAAACCTTCACGTTCCATCTGATCAAGCAAGGCCGCGGCGCGGCCGTAACCGATCCGCAAGCGACGTTGTAGAACCGAAGTCGAAGCGCGCTTCATGTCAACGCAGATTCGCAAGGCATCTTCGAATAGTTCGTCGCGCTCACCATCGAGGTCTTCCAAGCCCATCGCCTCTTCGTCGGATTGCGTGATGGTGTCGTCATAATCGGGCTCCCACTGTGATTTAACGTGGCTGACGATCTTGTTGATTTCAGTTTCATCCACGTACGCGCCGTGCACGCGCAGCAAACGCGAGGAACCCGGCGGCAGGAACAGCATGTCGCCGCGACCAAGTAGATGCTCCGCGCCGTTGGTGTCGAGAATAGTGCGCGAATCGACCTTGGAAGAGACACGGTACGAAATGCGGGAAGGGAAGTTTGCCTTGATCAATCCGGTGATGACATCGACTGAAGGCCGCTGGGTAGCGAGCACCAGATGAATGCCGACAGCGCGCGCCATCTGTGCGAGACGTGTGATCGAATCTTCGACTTCGTTACCGGAAGTCATCATTAAATCCGCGAGTTCATCGATGATGATCACGATGAATGGCATGCGCGTCCATGGTTGGCCATTCTCATCAAAGTCTTTCACGGTGTTGCGCCGTTCACGCTCGGCGTTGAAGCCGTCGATATTGCGGACGCCCCATCCAGCGAGTTCCTTGTAACGTCGTTCCATCTCGCCGACCGCCCACCGCAGCGCGCGCGCGGCCGGTTTCGGATCGACAATGATTGGCGTCGCCAGATGCGGAATATTTTCGTAAAGTCCCAGTTCCAGTCGCTTCGGGTCGATCAGAATTAACTTCACTTCGTCAGGCCGGGCGCGATAGAGAATCGAAAGCAGCAGCGCGTTAACGCCGACTGATTTTCCCGCTCCGGTAGTGCCGGCGATCAGCAAGTGCGGCATCTTCGCCAAATCGCTGACGTAGTTCAGGCCATCGATGGTCTTGCCCAGAGCGATCGTCAATTTGGAGGTTGATTCGCGGAAAGCGCGCGATTCAATGACTTCGCGCAGAAAAATCGTTTCGCGACGGGGATTGGGAACTTCGATGCCGACGTGCGGCTTGCCGGGCATACGATCGATGCGGATCGATTCAGCTTTCAAAGCCAGACAGAGATCGTCGACCAGACCGGTCACGCGCGAATACTTCACGCCGGGATCGGGTTTGAATTCATAAGTTGTGACGACGGGGCCGGGACAGATGAATTTGATTTGGCCGGTGACGTTGAACTCGCGGCACTTCTCCGCCAGCTTGGTGGCCATCCCGAGTAGTTCATCGTCCGCTTGCTCGCTGCGCATCTGCGGTTCATTCAAGAGCGCGACTGACGGTAATTGATAATCGGAGGCTGCGGTTTTCGCTGATACTCGCCGTTGGCCGTCGAACGGAAGCGCGCCGGTTGCCGGCGTTTCCTGTTTTCGTCTTACCGACGCCTCGCGCACCATCTCTTCGACGACCGCGGATTCAGCCGCTTCGGTTTTTCCGCGCGTCAATGAACGCCGCGCGGCGCCGGCCCCGGCCGCAGCGGACATCGCTTTTGCCGGCCTCGCAGCCGTAAAAGAGGCAAAGGCTTCGGCCAATTCACTATTCGGCGCGGTCTCGGCTCCGCGAATTTCGGTGGTGGCGATCGGAATGGCCGAGAGATCGCCCGACTGCTCAAGCCTTGCCTGAGCCTTTAACTCACGCCGTTGCTGACGACGATCCCGACGAGCCTGTCGCCAGGCGCGAAATCTTTCTGAGATTGATCGCAAGCCGGCAAAGCGATCCGCGATGGCAACGATCACTGTCTGATAAAAGTTGGTGAATGAAAGATTCGTGGTGAGCAGCAGCGCGGTGATGGCCACTGCCACTAAGAGAATTGTCGCACCGATGGTGTTCAGACCGCTGACCAGCAGGCGCGCGATCATCGCTCCGGCCAGACCGCCTGCGTTAAAGCTCGCGTCGTGTAACGGACGAATACTAGTAAGGGACAGCAGCGCGGCGGAAGAGAAAACCAATAACGTCAGCCCGGCAATTCGCAGTAAGGGTGCATTGATTCGAAGCGCGCGAAATCTTCGCCATGCGGCAGCGATGATCAGGAAGGGCAGAAGATAAGCGGCAAGTCCGATTGACTGAAACATCGCGGCCGCGACATTCGCGCCGACGGCGCCAACCCAATTCCGCGCGGCGGTTTCGCCTGCCGCGTTCCATGACGGATCGTTTGGATTGTACGAAGCGAGGCAGAGCCCGAGCAGCAGTGCCAGCGCCACCAGGCCGATCGCGATAATCTCATTAAGGCGCGAATTCCGCTGCGCCGGTTCGACTTCTATGTCTGAGGGAATGGCTGCCATTTAGTTAATCTCTGCTGGCTACTAAGACTTTCATGCCGCGCGGCGCGAGAGCAGGTATTCTTTGATAAAGTCATCGAGGTCGCCGTCGAGTACCGAATCCACATCGCCGCGTTCGAGCTTGGTGCGCGCATCTTTCACCAAGCGATAAGGTGCAAGCACATAATTGCGAATCTGCGATCCAAAACTGATGTCCTGCTTGTTGGCTTCCAACTCTTTTGTTTCCGCGCGGCGTTTCTCTAACTCAACTTCGTAAAGTCTCGATCGCAAAACCTGCATCGCTACCGCGCGGTTCTGATGTTGCGAGCGCTGGTTCTGGCATTGAACAACAATCCCTGTCGGCAGATGTGTAATGCGCACAGCCGAATCGGTGGTGTTGATGTGCTGGCCGCCGGCGCCGGTCGAACGATAGGTGTCCACGCGCAAATCCTTCTCGTTGATTTCTACTTCGATGTCTTCGTCAATCTCCGGATAAACGAAGAGCGAAGCAAACGAGGTATGTCGGCGCGCGTTCTGATCGAATGGAGAGATGCGCACCAGGCGATGCACGCCGGCTTCCGCCGACAGCAAGCCGTATGCGTACTCGCCTTCCACTTTGAAAGTCACGCTTTTAATTCCTGCTTCCTCCGCCGGTTGATAATCGATAATCTCAGTTTTGAATTCGCGGCGTTCGCACCACTTTAAGTACATCCGCAAAAGCATCTCGGCCCAATCCTGCGACTCGGTACCGCCGGCGCCCGGATGAATCGTGCAGATCGCGTTGCGCGCGTCGTTCTCGCCGGATAAGAGCGTCTCGGTCTCTGCCGACACCAGTTCGTGCTCAAGCCGATTCAGGAGTTCGCGCAGTTCATTCAGCGACGTTTCATCTTCTTCTGCAAATTCAAAGAGCACTCCAGCGTCCGAAATCTCCGTCTCGAATTTTTCCTGCCGCTCGATGGCGCGCTGCAAGCGGCTGCGCTGCTGCAAAAGCTTCTGTGCGGCCTCCTGATCTGACCAGAAGTCTGGCGCGGAGGCCTGCGCTTCGATCTTTTCTAGCTCGGTGCGTTTAGACGGAACATCAAAGAAACCTCCCGAGTTGTTCGACACGCTTCTTAAGATCTTCGTATTTGTCTCTTAGTTCCTGCATTGAAATCGTTGCGATCATTTATCGAGTCAGAAGCCCGACCGTCAGGGAGGGCCTCGTTCGTCAGCGTGCCCTCCCTTACGGTCGGGCTTCTGACACTAATCTCCTTCTCATAAAACTTGCTGAAACAAACCCCAGCGTGATCAGCGCGCAGCCATAGGCGAACAGATCGCCGTGGCGCGAATAAAATGTCGTCCCGTGTCCGCTCTTGCTGATCGTCCAGGTGCTCACCGCTTCCTGAAATCCATTTGTGCTGTCCAAAATTTTTCCTTCTGCGCTGATGTATGCCGTGATTCCAGTATTTGTCACGCGAATCAAATCCCGGTCATTTTCGACGGCGCGAAAGATCGCGTTGGCCAGGTGCTGACGCATGACTGGCGTCGGTCCGAGATAGCCATCATTCGAAATATTGATCAGCACGTCAGCGCCTTCGTTCGTGAAACTGCGCGCGATCCCCGGATGCGCGGCCTCTATACAAATAAAAACCCCGGCGCGCATTGCGCCGAGGGGCATCAGCGTATAAGAACTGCCGGGCTTAAATTCGCCGACGAGTCCGCGCACCGAACTCGCGCCCGGTAGCCAGCGGGGCAGCGGCACGTACTCGCCAAACGGCATCAAGCGAATCTTATCATAACGCGCCGACATTTCACCCTTTTCATTTACTAAAATCGCCGAATTTTGATCGCCGCCGTCTTTTGCTGGTTCCAGTGAGTTGAGCAGGATCGAGGTGTGGTTCACGCGCGCGAAGTCCCCGGTGACTTGGCGCAGATGGGGATCGCGGGAATAAGAAAAGTTCATCGGCGACTCAGGCCAAATGACGAGGCGAGGGATAAGCGGCGTAATTTCCCTTGTCCAACGATGCTGCAATCCGACTCCGCTCCAGGCAAAATGCGATCGAACAAGCTGATCCATTTGCGCGGGATCGCCGCCAAGATCCATAGGAACATTTGGCTGGACAGCGACGATAACCTCGTCGGTTTCGCTGCCGCGCGGTTCTAACATTGTCTGAATGTGCCCAAGCGTGATCACTGAAGCCAGGCCAATGAGTAAAATCGCGGTCAGAGCGAAGCGCCTTAACTCGGGGCGAACCATCGCAAAGACAAGCAGTGAATTGGGAATCAAGATCGCAAAACTGATCGCATAGACTCCGCCCCAACGCGCCGACTGAATCATCATCGGATGAAATGCCTGCGAATAACCGAGCGCGTTCCAGAGCTGTCCGGTGATCTCGTAGCGCAGCCACTCAAGTGAAACCCAAATCACCGGGGTGATGAGAATCGCCCAACTTCCAAATTGATTGATGATGCGTACGGTTAACCCGCAAGCCAGTGCGGGAAAAACTGCGACAATAATTACCGGCAAAAGAAAGAGCGGATACGCGAGCCAGGCGCTGATGCCCGCGAAGTGGATCATCGGATATGTCAGCCACCAGCAGGTGCCGTAAAAGAAGATGATTCCCCATATCCAACCGGCAACGAATGCCCTCAATCCTGACCGCGTGTGGGCGATCACGTACAGCAGCGGCAAGAGGCCAATCCAGGCGAGAAACCAGAGATCGAAATTTGGAAATGCGAGTACTGTCAGGAGGGCTGAGCCTGTGACGAGTGACGTTTCTCCTGCGGTGGGAACGACTTCGCGGAGCATGCGAGCCACTGAGGACCCAGATGATGCGCGCGCGGTTGCGCTCTGCGTCATGCGGCGAGTTTACCAGCAACAGAAATTCGTCCATAGCTGGAATTGATATTTCTGGAACGACAATTTGAACTCAAAAAATTTTCTGGAATGCTATTTCCAAAAGACGTTCGCTACCCTGTTTCAGCTCCAGAATCACAAAAAGCGTCACTGTCAGAGTGACAAAATTCGTCTTTTTGACCGTGTCACCCAATATGAAAGAATCAAACGCCGTCTACGTTAAATTGCTGGAGATGGCGGGGAAGAGATATCTCGACGCGAATATTCGCTTCCAAAACGTGATTACGCTGCGGAAAAGGTTCTTATAAAAGCAGGAGAACCCGGTCATTTCTGACCGGGTTCCATTTCGGGGGGATTGAACTGAAGGATCGCTCGGCGGGCGGCTGGCGCAGCGGCTTGCAGCGCTCAGAGAAGTGATGGCGGCGGGGGCACGTTTCATTGCGTGCTTGCCGTCCTCGTCTTCAGCACTTGCCGTGCCACGGAACAGAGGCAAGAGGTTAGAGGCTAGATGCGAGATCGAGATGCAGGAGTAGAGTGGTTATTGATTCGAGTTGCGGTCCGATGGGTCGAACAACAAAAGCGCTGAACTCAAAGGTCATTGCCCTCGGGTTCAGCGCTAGTTCCCTAGCTCGGGTATCTCTTACCTCTTGCCTCTAATCTCTGGCCTCTATGGTCGGCCCATGGTCACCTGTCTCTGCAAAGCCATCGCTTCCTGATTATCCGGATCGATGCGCATGGCGCTGGCCGCATACTTTCGCGCTTCGCCCAGATCGCCACGTTCCAGAAATATCCGCCCGAGCAGAACGTGAGCGTCGATTAGCGGATGAGTGTTCTCCCAAAAGATCGCCGTCTTCAGGGCCCCGATCGCAGCTTCTTGATCGCCGCGACGTTGATTGATGCGGCCGATGTAGAGAAATGCTTCCGCGTTGGTCGGCTCGAGCGCGAACAGTTTCCGAATCTCCGCCAGCGCTTCATCGTCGCGGCCTTCCGTATATAACTCGCGAATCTTATTCATCGATTCTTCGGTCCGCGCCGCGACTGCTTCATCCTGACGCTTGCGACGATCGATGTCCGTTATGTCAACTTGATTCAAAATGTCGCGCGAACGAAGAGATAGGTTGGGAATTGACTTCGATTTCTCCCATTCGGTCTCCCACTTCGCATAGGTAAGCAGGTTTTTCCGCGCGAGGTTATCAGCAGCGCTGGCGGCGTCGCCGTGGTTCACCAGCTCCTGTGCTTTCGCCAATAGAAAGTACGCATATCCATCTCGCTGATCCGCGGCGATCACTTTTTCCAGATTGGCGGCAGCTTCAGCATACTTCTCATTCAGGAACAGTCCGCACGCCAGGTTGAAGAGGACCGTCGTGTCCTCCGGCGACGAATCAGCCGCGCGCGACAGCAGCGTGATTCCCTGAATCAGCAGCCGGGTGCGTTCTTCCGGCTTCTTCTCACGACGCGCTGCTTCGATTGAAACCGCTCCCGCATCGTTATAGACGGCCACCAGCGGCATGACCTTTTCATCGGCCAGCGGCACAAGCGTGCCCACCGAATGTTCCAGATCACCGGTCTTCCAATATGCGAGCCCGGCATAGAACTGCGCTTCGTTGTAGTGCGGCTCCTTTTTCTGCAGCATCATGAAATACTCGATCGCTTCTTTCCATGACCGCTGGTTAAAGTAAAAGCGGCCGAGTTCGAAAGCCGCTTGCGGATAGACCGCCCCACCATTTTGTTTGCTATAAAGCTTCAGCGCGTTCTTGAAATAGATCGCTCGGGTTTCTTCACGCTCGCCGCTGAGCGATCCCTTCATGTAAGCCTCAAAAGCCTGAGGTGGAACCTTAGTAGCTTCCTGAACCAAATTGTTGCGCGAGAACGACAGCGCTTTGTCACGCTGGAAAAGAATCTGGTAGGCCAGTTCGCCCTGCATCTTCTGCAGGTCCTTCACGTCGTCGGCGAAATCGTATTGGCGCGGCGCCCAACCTGTCTCAAACATATCGCCAGCCAGACGGCCTTCGTTTACTCGAATTACACGCGCCTGCACGACCACGTTTGCGAGCGGCTTCTCGGTGTCGTCTTTAGATTTATCAGTCTTGTCGGTCTTGTCCGCAGCAGGCGGAAGCGCAACGTTGTATGTCCCCAGGACGAGCATCGTTGCCTTAACTTCGCGAGCGACCTTAATCGCCGTGGCGCGCGACGGAATTACCGTCAACGGTAGCCTAAGGCGCTGATAGGCGACGGCCCTTTCGTCACTCGAGACGACGAGCAGGCCCGGCTTATCAAGGAGGGCCGACATGGAATCGGCAAAGCTCTCGCCAATCCAGTTGTATTCAGGATGATCAGAAACATTTTCAAACGGGAGAACGAGGACGACCTCGCCCGCCGACTGCGCGGCCACCGGCGAGGCCTGCAAAAGCAGGCCGCTCGTGATCAATATCCCAATCAAAATCAAAGCGAATTTCTTCAGAATCATTCAGTAGAGTCCTTTATTTATTGGCGATTTCCGCCGGAAAGGTTCGATGCACCTATGATAACAGCGGTTGGTCGCGAGGGCGAAGCGAGCGGATGTAGGGGGTTGGGTATAGGGATTAGCGTGTAGAAGACCTGACAGATTAGCGGCCTTCGGAAGTAATCAGCGTCGGGCCTTACACCAAATTACCTTCACCCGACACGCTGCTCTACTCCGGGGTTGCTTCGGCGACAACCAGTTGATTATCCACGCTGGTGACACCCTTAATTGCGCGAATTTCGCGCGCGATTCTTTGCTTCAAGTCAGCCGATCTTACTGATCCGACGATTGTGACTTTACCGCTCTCGACCAACGTACTGACGTCAAGATTTTCGAGCGCTGGGTCTGAAGTCAGCATCTTCTCGATCTGCGATTGAATCGTCGCATCGTCAACAACTTCCGCTGGTGAGACTGCTCCTGAGGGAAGCGAAGGCGACGTGGCGGTCACCGGAGTCGGAGTAATGCTCGCGGACGGTTTGGGTGAAGGGGTTATGCTTGGGCCAACCGGTACTGTTTGCTGAGGGGACAACGAAGTGTTAGTCGGATCATAGGGTCGGCTAGTTAGAAACAAAGCGAGGAACGTCGCGAGCGCAGCCGCAACGATGAGGCTGATTGCCAGCCAAAGTTCACTACGGCGCGGAGGCTGATAGTTGCGGCGCGCCGGCGGACGGCCTTGGCGCGAAGTGTCAACCACAATCCGCGATCTAGTTGTGCGAGAATCTCCCATTTGGTCTAAGCATGGCTCAAATCAAGCAACGAACCCGGCGACGATTATAACCACCTGCATGTAGTAAGCTGAACCTGCCACCGCGAGCATCTTCCGAATGGTGATTTTGCTGTTTGGTGTGCAAGCATTGAATCGAGACTGCGTTCTATTACCGAGTGCGATTGTCTCGCACCGGAATTTTTTGGGAGGCTACTAAATCATGTTTTCACTTAAAAGAATTTTTTTGGCATTGACGGTGAGCGCTTTTCTAGGGTCGAACGTTCTTGCGCAAACTTCAGAGCAAACGACCACCGCGAGCGATCGCCAATCGGTTAACATCACAGTCTATAATTCGAACCTCGGCCTGGTGCGCGAGACGCGCAGGCTGACGCTGCCGTCGGGGCGCATCGCACTGCGCTTCGCGGACGTGACTGCTCAAATTCAACCCGAGACGGTTCATCTCGCGTCGTTGACTGCGCCGTCGGCCCTCAGAATCCTCGAACAAAACTATCCATACGAATTGTTAAATCCGGCCAAGTTCGCCGACAAGTTCGTGAGTCGCGAAAATCCACTGGTTGCTCCGTGCTTTTCCAAA
>JACXTT010009473.1_pt1 | contig 13297 bp, 14 predicted proteins | sample 9270951 | NCBI WGS metagenome assembly JACXTT01 (sample SAMN15532306, study PRJNA645909) | rock metagenome | isolation source: weathered quartz diorite | place: Puerto Rico | collected 2017-06-21
ACCGAACAGCGCACCATTGAGTGCAGCGCCCCCTGCCGTGGCGGTGGGCATGCCGTAGACCACGATCGCGATGAACAGCGCGCTCAACAGACCCAGTATCGCGGCCCAATGCGCTGCGATGTTGAAGAACGCCAGGCTACCGAGCAGCACGATGATGGGAACTGCCGCGCACAGCGTGGAAAGCCAGGGATTGCCGAGTGGATCGTAGACCTGCGTCCAGACCATCTTGAATCCTCCCGAAGTCAGTTTGTTCTAGCTGGTCGCCCCGCAACCTGATCGGGGCCGCCTCCGCGCATCGCGGCGCTCGGTGTTGTCCCGGATGGCCTCGCGCTGGCGCGTGGCTGGTCTGGGTTCGCGGCATTATATCCAAATTCCTCGCGAAATCAGGATTCCACCAGGCGCTATCTGCAAGGCTATAATCCGTCGGATTCAAAAGATGCGAACCCGTGCGGCGCTCCTGCCAGCGAGGGGGAAACCAAGCAATGAATGAGAGCATGCCGCTCAAAACCGGCGGCCAGATCCTGGTGGACTGTCTCAAAATCCATGGCGTTGAACTGGCCTTCTGCGTCCCGGGTGAGAGCTACCTTGCAGTGCTCGACGCGCTGTACGACGTGCGCGAGCAGATGCGCTTGATCGTCTGCCGGCAAGAGGGCGGCGCAGCGTTCATGGCCGAGGCCTTTGGAAAGCTCACCGGGCGTCCCGGCATCTGCTTCGTCACACGCGGTCCCGGGGCTACCAACGCCAGCATCGGAGTGCACACGGCATTCCAGGATTCGTCTCCGATGATCTTGTTCGTGGGCCAGGTGGGCGGCGAGGTGGTGGAGCGAGAGGCGTTTCAGGAGATCGACTACCGGCGCATGTATGGCCAGATGACCAAATGGGTGGCGCAGATCGATCGCGCCGAGCGCATCCCGGAGTACTTGAGCCACGCCTTTCACCTCGCGGTCTCGGGTCGCCCGGGTCCAGTAGTGCTTTCGCTGCCGGAGGACATGCTGACGACTCAGGTGTCGACCCTGGAGACCCGCCGCTATCAACGGGTGAAACCCAGTCCAGGGAGCCGCGACTTGGAGCGCTGCGCGCAGATTCTGCAGAACGCCTTGCGGCCCTTGGTCATCCTGGGCGGCGGCGACTGGACCGCGCAGGCCTGCGACAATGTGCGCGCCTTTGCCGAGCGCTGGAATCTTCCGGTCGCGTGCTCGTTCCGGCGCCAGGACCTGCTCGACAACCGCCACCGCAATTACGTGGGCGAAATCGGCATTGCCATCAGTCCGGAGCTCAAGAAACACGTGGGTGAGGCCGACGTCATCCTTGCGCTCGGACCTCGGCTCGGTGAGATGACCACTGGCGGCTACACTCTGTTCGACCTGCCGCGTCCGCGACAGACGTTGGTCCATGTGCATGCCGCGGCGGAAGAGCTGGGGCGCGTCTACCAGGCGGAGCTGATGATCAACTCTGGCATGGAGGAGTTCGCGGAGGCTGCGAGAGGTCTGGACCCGACGACGGATTTCACGTGGGGCAGCTGGACGCAGCTGCTGCGCCGGGAATATCTGCTGAGCCTCGATCCTGTGCCGATGCCCGGGGCGCTGAACTTGAGCGAGGCGGTTGCATGGCTGCGCAGCCGGCTGCCTGCCGACAGCATCGTCACCAACGGCGCGGGGAATTTCTCAGGTTGGGTGCAGCGGTTCTACCAATACACCGGGTTCCGAACGCAGCTTGGCCCCACCAACGGAGCGATGGGTTATGGCGTGCCTGCTGCGGTTGCCGCGAAGCTTGCGTATCCAGACCGGACTGTCGTGTGCTTCTCGGGAGATGGAGATTTCCTGATGACCGGGCAGGAATTGGCCACGGCGGTTCAGTTCGGTGCGGCGGTGGTCTTCCTGGTCGTCAACAATGGAATGTACGGCACGATCCGCATGCACCAGGAGCGCGACTATCCGGCGCGAACCTATGGGACTGCGCTATGTAATCCGGATTTCGCCCAACTCGCGCGCGCCTACGGGGCGCACGGAGCGGTCGTGGAGAAGACAGCGCAGTTCGCGCCGGCATTCGAAGAGGCGCTCGCGTCGGGCAGTCCGGCAGTGCTCGAGCTGCGGATCGATCCCGACGCCATTACTACGCGCGCCAGCTTGAGCGCGATTCGCGAGAACGCGCTGCAGCTCACCCGCTCCTAAAAGCCAACGGCCTGACCGTCGCGCCGCGGCTCGGAAGCAGCCAGATAGCCGCCGTCTACGCGATAAATGAGCTGGGATGCGCCGAACTCCATGTTCCAGCGTTCGGTCTGGCGTACTTGGTGGCCGCGGCGCGCGAGCTCGGCTGCAACCGAGGCCGTTACCGCGTGCTCGATCGCGATCTGCCGTCCCTTGAAAACCTTCCAGCGTGGGCCATCCGCGGCAGCTTGCGGATTCTGCCCGTAGTCCGCGATCCGTACCATCATCTGTACGTGCCCTTGGGGCTGCATGTCGGCGCCCATCACGCCGAAGCTCATGAGCGGCTCGCCGCCCTGCGTTACAAACGCGGGGATGATGGTGTGAAACGGGCGCTTGCCGGGACCAACCTGGTTCGGATGACCGGACTGCAGGCTAAACCCGAAGCCTCGGTTGTGAAGGCTGATGCCGGTGTCGGGCACGACCACGCCGGAGCCGAAGCCGTTGTAGTTCGATTGAATATAGGACACCATCATACCGCTGGCATCAGCGACCGTCAGATAAACCGTGCCGGAACCCGGCGGTACGCCGTGTCCGAAGTCTTGGGCGCGGCCGCGATCGATCAACGCGGCGCGGCTGCGCAGGTAATCCGGGTTCAGCATGGTGGCCGCCGAAATCTTCATCGAGCTTGGGTCGGCGACATAGCGGTAAACGTCGGCGAAAGCGAGCTTCATCGCCTCCATCTGGAGATGCATGCTGTCCGCCGAGTCGACGGGTACCTGCGCGAGATCGAAGTTGCCGAGGATGCCCAGCGCCATCAACGCCGCAATCCCCTGACCGTTGGGCGGGATTTCGTGCAGGCGCATGCCCCGATAGTCCTGGCCGATGGGCTCGATCCAGTCAGGCTGATGCGCCGCAAGGTCCTCCGTCGTCATCGCGCCGCCTTGAGAGCGGCTGGCCGCTGCAATCTTCTGCGCCAGTTCTCCCCGATAGAACGCTTCGCCGTGCGACTCGGCGATGCTTTTTAGGGTACGAGCCTGCGACGGGTTGCGAAACAACTCGCCGGCGACAGGCGCGCGGCCGCCGGGCAGAAAGGCTTCTGCGAATCCCGGTTGATCCATCAATTGCGGAGCCTGTGTTTGCCACTGCCGTGCGACTGTCGGCGATACCAGAAAGCCGTTTTCGGCATAGCCGATTGCGGGCGCAAACAGTTCGGCAAACGCCAGCTGCCCGAACCGGGCCGACAAAGCCGCCCAGCCTGATACGACTCCGGGTACCGTGACAGAGTCCCATCCTGCCAGTGGCATGGTGTTGTGGCTTGCGAACCGTGCCGGACTCCAGGCTTTCGGTGCGCGGCCGGACGCGTTCAATGCGCGCAGCTGCGTTCGGTCCCACACCAGGGCGAAGGCATCGGAACCGATGCCGTTCATGGTCGGCTCCACCACAGTCAAAGTGATGGCAGTCGCCAGAGCCGCATCGACGGCGTTGCCGCCCATGGAAAGCATGCGCAAACCCGCCTGGGCTGCTAGCGGCTGCGACGTCGCCACGACGTTGGCCGCCAGCACCGGCATGCGTTGGGAGGAGTACGGGAATTCCCAGGTGAAGCGGGTCATGGTCGGCGGCTATTCTTCCACAGCTGCCGGTGTACGGGCAAATTGGTGATCGGGCGCTGCCCGCGGATCGAGCCTCAGGGTTGACAGACAGGAAACATCGACGCCGCCTGCAAGACTTCTCCGCCGTTTCGGTCCTGCACGAAGACGGCCAGGCCAGTGCGCCGCAGGTCCCAATCCGGGCCGGCCTCGATACGCTGCTCGATATGCCTGCGGCCATCGCTCGGCATCGAAAACGGTCCGATCAGATCGCGTACTACGAAGTCGTGATTGAGCAGTACTCCGGCGTTTTCTCCCCGCGCGACCGCGCTGGACAGGCCGTTCTCGAACGCTGCGAGCCAGACGTCGGCATTCGCACGGGCAGCCGCTGCGGAAACTTCCGCGTCGACGCTCACGTGGAGAGCGCCCGGTCGGTGCACGACCCCGGCGCGTATGACGGCGCGTGCCGGGTCCGCGTTGATCGACCGGAGTCTATCGGTCAGATCATCAGGAAGAGTGCCGGCGCGCAGACTGCGTCCGTCCAGAAGCAGTTGCGGGGTGTAGACTTGACGGCTGCGGTTGCGCGCCGTGGCGTCGTGCTGCCGCTGGCCGAACCGCGCCTGCGAGAATCGATCCGGCCATCCCAGCTGATTCCAGTAGTCCACGTGGAAAGCGAGCAGCACTGCGGTATCGGGCCCGACGCCGCGCTTGGGCAGGCTGCTCAGCCAACGGTCGGCCGGCGGGCAGCTGCTGCATCCTTCGGAGGTATACAGCTCGAGAATCGTGACGCGGTGGGCGGTGCTTTGGAGCGTGCACTGCGCCCCCTGGGCTGCGGCAGGGTCCGCTACCCAAAGCGCGGCAAGCAACAGCGCCGCAGTATGACGCAAACGCATCGTCGTGTTTGTGCCTGAGGTTGATTTTCGCCATGCAGCGGCGGCATTTTGCTACTATTCGCCCCTTTGCCGGTGATACCAGTGCCGCCAGCAAGGGCCTTTCTACGATTACGCGGTCGAGCGCAACTTGGATGCATCAGCCGCTCCGGTTGATCGCGCTGGCATGGCGCAGTATTTCGTTATCCATCCGACGCATCCCCAGCAGCGCTTGATTGGGCGGGCGGCCGAGATCGTACGGCACGCCGGGCTGCTTGTATATCCGACCGATTCCTGCTACGCGCTCGGTTGCCGCGTCGGCGACAAGGACGCCGTCGAACGGATTCGCGCGATCCGGCAGGTCGATGCTGGCCACCACTTCACCCTGGTCTGTCGCGATCTGTCCGAGATCGCGCACTACGCCCAGGTCGACAACCGGGCCTACCGGCTGCTGAAAGCGGCCACCCCCGGCAGCTTTACTTTCATTCTCCGTGCAACGCGCGAGGTTCCGCGCCGCCTGCAGAACCCGCGCCGCAAGACAATCGGTCTGCGCGTCCCCGATCACGCCGTGGTGCAGGCGCTGCTGGACGAGCTCGGCGAACCGTTGCTGTCTTCGACGCTGATCATGCCGGGCGATGCACTGCCGATGAACGAGCCCGAGGAGATCCGCACTCGTCTGGAGCGCCAGGTGGATTTGGTCATGGATGCAGGCTCCTGCGGTATCGAACCTACGACGGTCATAGACCTGACCGGCGAGGAGCCGGAACTGTTGCGACTGGGCAAGGGAGACCCCAGCTTGTTCGGGGTCATGGTCTGATGGACCTCCAGTCCATCATCCAGACCATCGTGCTGCTCGCGATCCCCCCGGTTTGCGCGATCACGCCGCATGAGGCTGCGCACGGCTACCTGGCCGAGCACTTCGGGGACTACACCGCTTTTCAAGCCGGCCGCATCGCTGTCAGCCTGCTCCCGAACAGGCTGGCCTATCGGTTTGCTATGATTGAGTCCTATGGGCTCATTGTCATCGTCGCGCTGCTGGCTGCGCGGGTCCTTAGCGGCGTTATTGGGCCGGTAGTGGTTGTGACCTGATCTACTCCGTGTCCGGGCTGTCCTAAACAATTCCCCTTATGTTTCCTGACCGAGTCCTGTCCGGGATGCGCCCGACCGGGGCCTTGCATCTCGGCCACTATCACGGGGTGCTCAAGAACTGGATCAAGCTGCAGCACGAGCACCCTTGTCTGTTTTTCGTGGCCGATTGGCACGCGCTGACTACGCACTACGAAGATCCTCAGGTGATTGGCCAGAACGTTTGGGACATGGTCATCGACTGGCTGGCCGCGGGTGTCGACCCGTCACAAGCGACACTGTTTATTCAGTCGCGGGTACCCGAGCACGCCGAGCTGCATTTGCTGCTGTCGATGATTGCGCCGCTGGGATGGTTGGAGCGGGTGCCGAGCTACAAGGATCAGCAGGAGAAACTGTCCGACCGAGACTTGTCGACCTACGGGTTCCTCGGCTACCCGCTGTTGCAAGGCGCTGACATCCTCATCTACCGCGCGACTCTGGTGCCGGTGGGGGAGGACCAGGTGCCGCACATCGAGTTCACACGTGAGATTGCTCGGCGCTTCAATCATATCTACGGGCGCGAGCCGGGGTTCGAGGACAGAGCCGAGGCGGCGATCAAGAAGCTGGGCGCCAAGCGCAGCAAAGTCTATCGCGAGTTGCGCACGCGCTACCAGGAGCAGGGTGACGGCGAGGCGCTCGAGGCAGGCCGCGCGCTGATCGACGGTGCGCAGAACCTGTCGATGGGCGACCGGGAGCGGTTGTTCGGCTATCTAGAGGGCGGGGGCAAAATGATCCTGTCCGAGCCCTCTGCGCTGCTGACCGAAGCCTCGAAGATGCCGGGGCTCGATGGCCAGAAGATGTCGAAGTCCTACAACAACACCATCACGCTGCGCGAGGACGCTGAGAGCGTCGCGCGGAAGATCCGGACCATGCCGACCGATCCGGCGCGCGTACGGCGCACCGATCCTGGCGACCCGGAGAAATGCCCGGTATGGCAGTTCCACCTGGTGTACTCGGACGAGAAAACGAAAGCATGGGCACAGCAGGGCTGTCGCACTGCAGGCATCGGTTGCCTGGAGTGCAAGCAACCCGTGATCGACGCTGTGCTCAAGGAGCAGGAGCCTATGCGTGAGCGCGCTCAAGCTTATATGGAGGATCCTACGCTGGTGCGCAACATCATCGAGGATGGTTGCGATAACGCGCGCAAGATGGCGACCGAGACCATGCGCGACGTGCGGGAGGCAATGGGGCTCGACTACGGCTGAGGCGTTGGGTCTCAACCCAGACTGCGCCCGGCTGAGGTTGGCCTAGATGGCGTCGCGTTTGTGACTCCGGCCGCAGCTTACGCCGCATAACCTGCCAAGGCAGGTTAGCCTCCGCCGCAAGCTACCCCGTCATCCCTTTTGGCGCATCAGGCGCTGCTGCTCTCGCTGCCAATCCCTATCTTTGACATCCTGACGCTTGTCATGCTGCTTTTTGCCCTTAGCCAGGCCCATCTCCAGCTTGATCCAGCCGCCTCGGTAGTGAAGATTCAGCGGCACGATCGTATAGCCGGCGCGCTCGACTTTGCCGATCAGTCTCTTCATCTCTTCGCTGCGCGTCAGAAGCTTGCGGGTACGCACAGGATCGGGATGAACGTGGGTGGAAGCGGTAGGCAGCGGGCTGATGTGGCAGCCGATGAGAAACAGCTCTTCATTGCGCACGATGATGTACGCTTCAGCGAGCTGCGCGCGACCGGCGCGGATCGACTTCACCTCCCAGCCCTCCAGCGCGAGGCCCGCTTCGTAGCGCTCTTCGATGAAGTAATCGTGAAAGGCTTTGCGGTTTTCGACGATGCTCATTTCTTGATTGCTCCGCACCTCACTCACGGGACAGCGGACGCATGCGGCGCCCGCGATTGTAGCAGTTCGACCGTCAAACCCTCGGGGTCTGGACACACGGCGGAGACCCGGTGGCTCTGGTAGAAAAGTCCGTCCTCGTCGGATACCCGGTGGAGCGGATGTACAAGCTGATCGACGACGTCGAGCGATACCCGGAGTTCCTGCCTTGGTGCGGCGGGACCGCTGTCGAGTTGCGGGATGGGACGTTAACCCGGGCCGCGATCTTGATCGACTATCACGGTATCAAACAGAGCTTCAAGACCGAGAACCGTACCCAACCGCCGGAACGCATCGAGATCCGCCTGGTGAGCGGCCCGTTCCACCGACTGGACGGCCGGTGGCAGTTGACCCCGCTTTCCTCACAGGCCTGCAGGATCGATTTTCGGCTGCACTACGAGTTCTCCAACCGTTTTCTGGAGAAGCTGGTCGGACCAGTTTTCAAGCATATTGCCAACACGCTGCTGGACGCGTTCCTACGGCGCGCCGAGCAGTTATACCGCACGTGAGCGCCCGCGAGATCGAAGTCGAGGTGGTGTATGCCCTGTCTTTAGCGCAGGACATCTGCGGCCTGCGCGTCCCCGAGGGCACGACGGTGGCGCAAGCAATCGAGCGTGCCGGCGTTGCGGTTCGGCACCCGGAGATCGATCTCGAGGCGTTCCGCGTGGCCGTCTACGGGCGGCTCGTTTCGCCGGACGTGCTCCTGAAGGACCGAGACCGCGTGGAGATTCTGCGCCCGCTCAACGCAAACCCGAAGGAGGTGCGGCGGCGGCGCGCCGCGCTCGCTCGGCTACCCCGCTGACTCTCTCACTTGCACCAGCTGTCGGCTGCCTTTCTCGCGCTGACAACTTCCTTCGCAATCTCGTCGTCGCTCATGTAGGTCTGCTCGCCGTTTGGACCCGGTCGCGTGATCCGGCCGCCGCGCTCGAGCGAAGCCACTTGGGCAGTAGCGCGCTGGCAGTTGCGTTTTTTCTCCTCGGCCGCCTCGGCATCCTTCTGGGCCTTGGCTTCCGCTTCAGCCGCCTCTACGCGCCGTTTGCGGAACTCCATGTCCAGCTCGGCGGCTGTCTTTGGCTTGGCGGAGGCGTTGGTGCCTGTAGCCGGGACCTCGGGAGCAGCCGCGGATTTGGGCTGCTTGATCGACTCGCTCTTCTTCACGTCGCCCGGGGGCGGCTGGTCGGAATAGTGGATCTTGCCGTTTTCATCGGTCCACTTATACAGGTCAGCCCAGGCGGGAAGCATCAAAAGGCACAATGCCAAAGGAACGTAACGGGTCATCGAGTCACCTCTAGTAGCTCGGAAATGGAAACATGGGGTAGGCGGTCTGAGCAATGCCCATTCGTGCCTGCTCGATGGCGGTGACGGCGGCGCGCTGCGCCGCCGGGTAGTCGCCCTGGACAAATGCGCCTTGTGCATCCCTCAGGGCCTCCGCCGCTGTGCTCCAGAGCGCCCTGCGCGCGGCGGCGGCTGTCACGGCGGATTCCGCTTCGGCCAGGCTTGACCGTGCGGCGCTGCACAGTGGAGGGGCGTCCTGCGGGCACGCGAACCGGTCGCCCGCCGGCGTCAAGGCGGCCGCCAGCGCGAGGGGTGTAATCCAGGTAGCCGAAACAAATAAAACAAGCCCGCCTTTCTCAGTCATTCAGGTCGCATCTCCAGGTGCGCGAATTTGCCATAAGGCTGCTTAACGGCAAGCTCGGGGAAAAGTGCACAGTCGGCGTTCAGCTCCCAGCGCCACGCTCGCGTATAATAGTTTTTTTGTGAAGGATCATCAGCATGCGAGTGCTTGAGAAGGCCCTCACCTTCGATGACGTCTCGTTAGTTCCCGCCCATTCCCTCGTCTTGCCCCGTGAAGTCAGCCTGAAGACCCGGCTGACGCGCACCATCGAGTTGAATCTGCCGGTGGTTTCTGCTGCCATGGACACCGTTACGGAAGCGCGGCTCGCCATTGCGCTCGCTCAGGAGGGCGGCGTCGGGATCCTCCACAAGAACATGCCGCCCAAATCCCAGGCTGCCGAGGTGGCGAAGGTGAAGCGCTTCGAGAGCGGTGTTGTAAAGGACCCGGTGACTATTCCGCCCACCATGACGGTGCGCGAAGTCCTCGAGCTGAAGCGCGCGCACAAGATCTCCGGGTTGCCGGTCGTCGAGGGAGAGCGCGTAGTCGGGATCGTCACCAATCGCGATCTGCGCTTCGAGACCAATCTCGACCAGTCGGTGCGCAGCATCATGACGCCCCGAGCGCGCCTCGTCACGGTAAAAGAAGGCGCTCCTCTCGAGGAGGCGATGCAGCTGATGCACAAGCATCGGCTCGAGCGTGTGCTGGTGGTCAACGGGGATTTCCATTTGCGCGGGCTGATCACCGTCAAGGACATCTTGAAGTCCTCGGAGCACCCCAACGCATGCAAGGACGAACTGGGCAGGCTGCGCGTCGGGGCTGCTATCGGTGTGGGCGAAGGAACCGAAGAGCGCGCGGCGGCGCTCGTCGAGGCGGGCGTAGACGTGCTGGTGGTGGATACCGCGCACGGCCATGCGCAGGGTGTGCTCGACCGGGTCAAATGGGCGAAGCGGAATTTCCCGCAGATCCAGGTGATCGGAGGCAACATCGCCACCGCTGCTGGCGCGCGCTCGCTGATCGATCACGGCGCGGACGGTGTCAAAGTGGGGATAGGCCCCGGCTCAATTTGCACGACGCGCATCGTCGCGGGGGTGGGTGTTCCACAGATCACCGCGGTCCAGAACGTGGCGTCGGTGTTGCGCGGTACGGACGTTCCGATGATCGCGGACGGCGGCATCCGCTATTCGGGCGACATCGCCAAGGCGCTTGCCGCAGGTGCCGACTCTGTCATGCTGGGGGGACTGTTCGCCGGGACGGAGGAAGCGCCAGGGGAAATCGAGCTCTACCAGGGGCGCTCGTACAAATCCTACCGCGGGATGGGCTCACTTGGGGCCATGCAGCAGGGATCGAGTGACCGCTACTTCCAGGACGACGAGGACAGCGCGGAGAAACTGGTCCCCGAGGGCGTAGAGGGGCGCGTTCCCTACAAAGGCAGTGTCGTGGCCGTGATTCAACAGCTCATGGGCGGGGTGCGCTCGGCCATGGGTTACGTGGGCTGCGAGAGCATAACAGACATGAAGCAGCGCGCCGAATTCGTCGAGATCACCGCCGCGGGCGTGCGCGAATCGCATGTCCACGACGTTCAGATCGTCAAGGAAGCCCCCAACTATCGGGTCGAATGATCCACGCCCAAAGCAGAGACTACGCAGCCACGCCGGGCGCCGGCCCCCGGCCGACAGCCCGGCGCGCACGGATGCACGACAAAGTCCTGATCCTCGATTTCGGCGCGCAGTACACCCAGTTGATCGCCCGCCGCGTGCGGGAGAGTCACGTGTACTGCGAAATCCATCCTCACGACGTGTCCGACCAGTTCGTGCGCGACTACGCGCCGCGAGGGATCATCCTGTCCGGCGGGCCGGCGTCGGTGTACGAAGGCGGAACGCCGCGAGCGCCCCAGTCGTCGTTCGAACTGGGCGTGCCCGTGCTCGGCATCTGCTATGGCATGCAGACTATGGCCGCCCAGCTGGGAGGCGAGGTGGAGAGCGGTACGGTACGCGAGTTCGGCTATGCCGAGGTGCGTGCCCGCGGACACTCGCTGCTGCTGGATGGCGTTCAGGACCGCGTGAACGGCGAGGGTCACGGCTTGCTCGACGTGTGGATGAGCCACGGCGACAAAGTCACCGCCCTGCCTCCGGGGTTCAAGGTCATCGCCAGCAACGCGGCCACCCCCATCGCGGGGATGGCGGACGAGTCACGCAAGCTGTACGGCGTACAGTTCCATCCCGAGGTCACGCACACCCTCCAGGGGCGCGCCATCTTCGAGCGGTTCTTGCACGAGGTGTGCGGGTTCGGAGCCGACTGGAACATGCCCGATTACCTCGAAGAGGCGGTCGCGCGCATCCGTTCACAGGTCGGGTCGGAGGAAGTAATCCTCGGGCTGTCCGGCGGGGTAGATTCGGCGGTGGCAGCAGCGCTGATCTATCGTGCGATCGGGGATCAGTTGACTTGCGTCTTCGTCGACACCGGGCTGCTGAGGCTCAACGAAGCGAAGCAGGTTATGCAGACCTTCGCCAGCAACCTCGGGGGAAAGGTCGTCCATGTCGACGCCGCGTCCCAGTTCATGGCCGCGCTGGAGGGCATGGCGGATCCCGAGCAAAAGCGCAAGATCATTGGGCGCGAATTCGTGGAGGTGTTCCAGCGCGAGGCAACGAAAGTGCGCAATGCGAAGTGGCTGGCGCAGGGCACCATCTATCCCGACGTGATCGAATCCGCTGGCGGCAAGACCAAGAAGGCGACCACCATCAAGTCACACCACAACGTCGGCGGTCTGCCCGAAACGCTGCGGCTTAAGCTGCTCGAGCCGCTGCGCGAACTCTTCAAAGACGAGGTGCGCGAGCTGGGCCTCGCACTGGGGCTTCCGCACGACGTGGTATATCGGCATCCCTTCCCGGGACCGGGCCTGGGCGTGCGCATTCTGGGCGAAGTAAAGCCCGGGTATGCAGAGCTGCTCAGGCGCGCCGATGCGATTTTCATCGAGGAGCTACGCGCCGCGGGCTGGTACGAGAAGACCTCTCAGGCGTTCGCGGTCTTCTTACCCGTACGCTCCGTGGGTGTGATGGGCGACGGCCGTACCTACGAATACGTTGTGGCCCTGCGCGCGGTGCAGACGGAGGATTTCATGACGGCACACTGGGCCGAGCTCCCCTATGCGTTGCTGTCCAAGGTTTCGCACCGGATCATCAACGAGGTCCGCGGCATCAACCGCGTGGTCTACGATGTCTCCGGCAAGCCTCCCGCAACCATCGAGTGGGAATGACGGTCGAGCGGAGCGCCACGTCCGACCCTGTGGCGCAAGCGCAGCAGGATGAGGCGTTCATGCGCCGCGCGCTCGCGCTGGCCCAACGCGCAGGCGAGGCAGGAGAGGTTCCGGTCGGCGCCGTCCTGGTGAACAAGGGAGCCGTTGTCGGGGAAGGCTGCAACTTGCCGATCTCTACGTGCGATCCCACCGCTCACGCAGAGATCCACGCCCTGCGCGCTGCGGCGCAGCGGATCGGTAACTATCGCTTGCCCGGCTCTGTCCTCTACGTGACCCTCGAACCGTGTGTCATGTGCGCCGGAGCGTTGATGCACGCAAGGGTCGCGCGCGTGGTATTCGGCGCATCCGATCCCAAGACTGGCGCTTGCGGCAGCGTTCTCGACCTCTTTGCGGAGGCCCGACTCAATCACCACACCGTAGTCGAAGGAGGCGTGCTCGCGGAGGAGTGCGGCGCAGTGGTGCGCGCATTTTTCAGCGCCCGTCGCCTGTCTTCAGCTTAGGCGCGTCCTACGGCCGGGTTTCCTGGCCTCGTGGCGGACCACCCACGCCCGTATACCTGGCAGCATCGGGGAACTCGCAGACCCTCCTTCCGGTTCCATTGTGCGCTGCAGGATATTCGGCTACATTTGCCGGGTTTTGCGGTACAACAAAATCGAGAAAGGACTGGCATGAGGCTGGCAGACAAAGTTTCCATAATCACGGGTGCGGGGCGTGGCATCGGCCACGCCACCGCGCTCAAGTTCGCGCGCGAAGGCGCACGTGTCATCGTCTGCGACGTGGACCGCATCACGGTCGATCAGACGGTCGCGGCGATTCGCGACATGGGCGGCGACGCACACGGGTTTCTCGTGGACGTAACCAACCGCACTTCGATTCAAGCCATGG
>JACXTT010009474.1_pt1 | contig 13297 bp, 12 predicted proteins | sample 9270951 | NCBI WGS metagenome assembly JACXTT01 (sample SAMN15532306, study PRJNA645909) | rock metagenome | isolation source: weathered quartz diorite | place: Puerto Rico | collected 2017-06-21
GCCGGCGTTGCTCGCGAGCTTCTTCCAGAGCGCCTCGCGCATGAGCCGCGAGCAGATCCTGCGCTACACCCGCGCGCTGTATCCGTACCTGCAGGCGGAGCTGTTCATCCGCTGGTCGCTCGACGAACTGGACGCAGTGATCGACCAATGGCTGGAGGCCTTTGTCGAACAGGGCCTGCTGCGCCTGGAGAACGCCGTCTACCTGCGCCCGGCCCCCAGCTCCCGGCACTTCGTGCTGTTGACCCTGCTGTCCAGGAGCATCGCCCAGACCCTGCAACGCTTCTACATGGCCATCTCGCTGCTGCTCAACAGCGGCCAGCACAGCATCAGCGCCGAAGAGCTGGAAGACCTCTGCACGGTCATGGCCCAGCGCCTGTCGATCCTGCATGGCCTGAACGCCCCGGAATTTTTCGACAAGAGCCTGTTCCGCCACTTTATCCAGACCTTGCTCGACCTCGACGTCCTGCGCCGCGATACCGCCGGCAAACTGGGCTATCACGAACTGCTCGGCGAACTGGCCGAAGGGGCGGCGAAAAGGGTACTGCCGGCGGAAATTCGCCTGTCGATTCGTCAGGTGGCGCTGCATCGCAGCGAAGATGCCGCCGAGCACAGCCCCGAATCGACCGCAGAAGTGGGATAAGTCGAACTACCCATGTCAGACCATTCGGCAAAGCAGCAAGGATGCTTCCCTGTCGGTTTTCAAGTTCAAAAGCGCGTGTAGACTCAATCTTGCGTCGCTTTTGACGCGTTCGATAAGGACATCGAGATGACTGCAAAAAACGTCGTGACCGCTGTTTTCCATTTCCCGCCGGACTACTCGATCCCGGCCAAGGCCGAAACCCGTATCACCCTGCGCAACCGCTGCACCGACACCCTGCTGGGGACCTGGACCAGCGCGCAACTTCCCGGCCAGTCGCCCTGGCGCTTTACCTTCGAACTGCCGACGGATCTCAAGCGCAACTGCAAGGTCGAGATCGACATCGACCTGAGCGTCGCCGGCACCTCGCTGCTGCCGGATATCAAGTACAGCTTCCGCTGGCGCCGGGACAACCAGGAAGAAACCTTCCACCTGAGCCCTCCCGGGTATCTGTACCTCAGCGCGGCGTTGGTGCCGATGATCGGCACGCAGGACAATACCCTGGCCACCCTGCGGCTGCTGGCCAAGACCGAGCCCGGTATTCCCGTGCATGTCCTCAGCGAGGAAATCACCTTCTTCAAGGGCTCCATTCCACGCTACCTGCGCTACGACGTGAACAAGGTCAAGCCGGGCCAGACCTACGAGACCCAGGGTACCTTCGGCAGCCGGCGCAAATTCACCATGAAGCCCATTCCGCGCACGGTGGTGCTGCTCAAGGAGAAGCCGCAAAGCCTGATTCTCAGCGCCTGAGTACGGCGCAGCGGCTTTCAAAAACTGGCGTTTGCCGATAAATCCGTTAGATTCTTACTGGCTGGCGCCAGGTTTCTGCTGGTGCCACGGATTTCCCCACTGACCCAACAAGGAAGCTTCCATGCTCCGTCCCTCCCTTCGTCTGGCCGGCCTCTGCGCGGGCCTGCTGATTTCCGTCAACGCACTGGCCTTGTCCCTGGGCAGTCTTACCCAGGACCAAGCATCCGGCGGCCTCAAGGACGCCCTGGCCCAAGGCGCCGTGGCGGCCGTTACCAACCTCGGCAAACCGGGTGGTTTCAGCAACAACCCTGAAGTGAAGATCGAGCTGCCAGGCAGCCTGGGCAAAGTCGCCAGCAAGATGAAACAGTTCGGCATGGGTGCCCAGGTCGACCAGCTGGAAGCCAGCATGAACAAGGCGGCGGAAGCGGCGATGCCACAGGCACAGGCCCTGCTGGTGGATGCCGTGAAGAAGATGACCGTGACCGACGCCAAGGGCATCCTCACCGGCGGCAAGGATTCGGCCACCCAGTACCTGGACAAGACCAGCCGCGAACAGATCCGCGCCAAGTTCCTGCCGATCGTCAAGCAGGCCACCGACCAGGTGGGCCTGGCCAAGCAGTACAACTCGTTCGCCGGGCAGGCCGCGACCTTGGGCGTGCTTGATGCCAAGAGCGCCAACGTTGAAGGCTACGTGACGGAAAAGGCGCTGGACGGCCTGTTCAAGATGATTGCCCACAAGGAAGAAGACATCCGCGCCAACCCGGCGGCGGCGGCCACCAGCCTGGCGAAGAAGGTGTTTGGCTCGCTGTGATGTAACCCCCTTGTAGATGCCGGCTTGCTGCGGGTGACATTCCGACGATGGCGTCCTTATGGCCAATGCATGGCTTGAGGGCCCCATCGCTGCGATGCCGCGTCCCGACAAGCCAGCTCCTACAGGGTTTGCGCACGCTGATATTGCTGCGCAGGAACACCCTTTGTAGGAGCCAGCTTGCTGGCGATGGTCCTCAACGATAACGCGGGGCATCAGCATGACCGCGGTGTAGCGTTGCTCATCGCCAGCGAGTTGGCTCCTACAAGTCCGTAGCGCTCACTAGACCAGCATCAACCGGCTGCTCTTCATCGGCGGTTTTCTTCACCCTGAACCAGCCCGCATACAACGCCGGCAGGAACAACAGGGTCAAGGCCGTCGCCACGATCAAGCCGCCCATGATCGCCACCGCCATCGGCCCGTAGAACACGCTGCGCGACAGCGGGATCATCGCCAGCACCGCCGCCAGGGCGGTCAGCACGATGGGGCGGAAACGTCGAACCGTCGCCTCGATGATCGCCTGCCACTGCGACATGCCCGCGCGGATATCCTGCTCGATCTGGTCCACCAGGATCACCGAGTTGCGCATGATCATCCCCGACAGGGCGATGGTCCCGAGCATCGCGACAAAACCGAACGGCTGGCGGAACACCAGCAGGAACAAGGTCACCCCGATCAGGCCCAACGGCGCGGTGAGGAACACCAGCGCCACCCGCGAGAAGCTGCGCAATTGCAGCATCAACAAGGTCAGCACCACCACGATGAACAGCGGCACCCCGGCGTTCACCGACGCCTGGCCGCGCTCCGAATCTTCCACCGTACCGCCAACGTCCAGCAGGTAACCGTCCGGCAACTCGGCCCGAATCGGGTCCAGGGTCGGCATGATCTGCCTGACCAGGCTCACCGGCTGCTCCTGGCCGTAGATATCGGCGCGGATCGTCACGTTCGGCAAGCGGTTGCGGTGCCAGATAACGCCCTCCTCGAAGCCGTACTCCAGGGTCGCGATCTGCGACAGCGCGATACTGGTACCGTTGTCCGTCGGTACCGCCAGGCTCGGCAACGCCGACAACTCGTTGCGCTCGCGAGGGGTGCCGCGCGTGAGGATTTCGATCAGTTCGTTGTCCTCGCGGTACTGGCTGACGGTCGAACCGGTCAGTGTCAGTTGCAGGAAGCGCGACAGGTTCGCGGTACTGACCCCCAGCGCCCGGGCACGGTCCTGATCGACATTGAGGTAGACCACCTTGCTCGGCTCTTCCCAGTCCAGGTGCACATTGGTCACGTGCGGGTTCTCGCGCACCTTGGCCGCCACCTTGCGGGCCAGGGCTCGGACCACCTCGATATGCTCACCGGTCACCCGGAACTGCACCGGATAGCCCACGGGCGGTCCGTTCTCCAGGCGCGTCACCCGCGCCCGCACATCGGCGAACTGCTCGTCGAGGACCTTGATCAACCAGGTGCGCACAGCTTCCCGTTCCTCGATGCTCTTGGCCAGGACCACGAACTGGGCAAAGCTGGCAGCCGGCAATTGCTGGTCCAGCGGCAGGTAGAAACGCGGTGAACCGGTGCCGACATAGGCGACATAGTTGTCGATACCGGGGTGGTCCTTGAGCAGGGCCTCCAGACGTGAAACCTGTTCGGTGGTGTTATTCAGCGAAGCGCCTTCGGCCAGCTTCAAGTCGACCATCAGCTCCAGTCGCCCGGAGGCCGGGAAGAACTGCTGCGGCACAAAGCGGAACAGCAGCACCGAACCGATAAACAACGCGACCGTCAGCACAATCACGGTTTTACGTCGGCGCACACACCATTCCACCGCGCGCCTGACACGCTGGTAGAACAGCGTGCCATAAGGGTCCGGTTGCTCGCCGCCGTGTTTGGCGGCGTGGATCTTCGCCAGGTCCGGCAGCAGTTTTTCCCCCAGATAGGGCACGAACATCACCGCCGCGATCCACGACGCCAGCAGCGCCAGGGTCACCACCTGGAAAATCGAGCGGGTGTACTCGCCCGTGCCCGACTGCGCGGTGGCAATCGGCAGGAAGCCGGCCGCGGTGATCAGGGTGCCGGTGAGCATCGGAAACGCCGTGCTGGTCCAGGCAAAGCTCGCCGCCTTGAGACGATCGAAGCCCTGCTCCATCTTGATCGCCATCATCTCCACGGCAATGATCGCATCGTCCACCAGCAAGCCCAGGGCCAGCACCAGCGCGCCGAGGGAAATCTTGTGCAACCCGATGCCCAGGTAATACATGGCGGCAAAGGTCATCGCCAGCACCAGCGGAATCGCCAGCGCCACCACCATCCCGGTGCGCACACCGAGGGAGAAGAAACTCACCAGCAAGACGATGACCAGGGCCTCCACCAGCACCTGGACGAACTCGCCGACGCCGGTCTTCACCGCCGCCGGCTGGTCGGAGACCTTGCTCAGCTTCATGCCCGCCGGCAGGCTTTTCTGCAGACGGGCGAACTCGGCTTCCAGCGCCTTGCCCAGCACCAGGATGTCGCCGCCGTCGTTCATCGCCACCGCCAGGCCGATCGCATCCTCGCCCATGAAACGCATGCGCGGTGCCGGTGGATCGTTGAAGCCGCGGCGCACGTCGGCCACATCACTGATCCGGAAGGTGCGGTCGCCGACGCGGATCGGGAAGTTCCTGATCTCCTCGACCGTCTTGAAGTTACCGCTGACCCGCAGTTGCACACGCTCGGTCGGGGTCTCGAAGAAACCGGCGGTGGACACCGCATTCTGCTCTTGCAGGGCCTGCTGCACGGCAGTCAACGGCAGGCCAAGGGTCGCCAGCTTGACGTTGGACAGTTCGATCCAGACCTTTTCGTCCTGCAAACCGAGCAGATCGACCTTGCCCACGTCCTTGACCCGCTGCAACTGGATCTGGATCCGGTCGGCGTAGTCCTTGAGCACGGCGTAGTCGAAACCGTCGCCGGTCAGGGCGTAGATATTGCCGAAGGTGGTGCCGAACTCATCGTTGAAGAACGGCCCCTGGATATCCGGCGGCAAGGTCTGGCGAATATCGCCGATCTTCTTCCGTACCTGGTACCAGAGATCGGGAATCTGCGAGGAATGCATCGAGTCCCGGGCCATGAAGGTCACCTGGGATTCCCCTGGCCGGGAGAAGGACACGATGCGCTCGTACTCGCCAGTCTCCATCAGTTTCTTTTCGATGCGCTCGGTGACTTGCCGCGCGACTTCCTGGGCCGTGGCTCCCGGCCAGTTGGTCTTGATGACCATGGCCTTGAAGGTGAACGGCGGGTCTTCGCTCTGCCCCAGCTTGGTGTAGGACAAGGCGCCGACCGCCGCGAGCAGGATCATCAGGAACAGCACGATCTGGCGATTACGCAACGCCCATTCGGAAAGATTGAAACCCATCGGGGACTACTCCTTGGCCGCCAGGTTGACCACGCGGTTGGAGCGATCCACCGGGCGAACCTTTTCGCCGTCATGCAGCACATGCACACCGGCGGCCACCACCCAATCGCTGGCCGTCAGGCCTTCGAGCACCGGCACGGTCTTCTCGCCAAAGGCGCCGACCCGCACGGCGGTACGCTGCAGGGTATTGTCCGCCAGGACCCGCCAGACATAAGTCGCGCCGTTTTCCGCAGTCAGCGCCGACAGCGGTACCGACAACGACACCACGCCAGCCGCCTGGATAAACACCCGGGCACTCTGGCCCAGTTCGGCCGGGACCTTGCCGGCGCTGAAGGCGATCCGGGCGGCGAAGGTCCGCGACTTCGGATCGGCGGCCGGCGACAACTCGCGGATCCGCCCGTTGAACCGTTGGTCCGGCTGGGACCAGAGCTCCACCGAGACATCCTGGCCGATCTTGAAACGTCCAAAGGCCTGTTCCGGGAAACTGATCAGCACTTCGCGCTCGCCATCGGCGGCCAGGGTGAAGACCGTCTGGCCGGCGGCAACCACCTGGCCGACTTCGACCTGGCGCTTGGCGACCACACCGTCCTGGGGCGCCCGCAACACGGCATAACCGGCCTGGTTGCTAGAGACGTCGAACTCGGCCTTGATCTGCTTGAGACGCGCCTCACCCGAACGGTAGAGGTTTTCCGCATTGTCGTACTGCGAGCGGCTGACCATCTGCCGGTCGAGCAAGGTCTTGTAGCGATCGCGCTCGGAGCGCACCAGGTTCAGGTTGGCTTCGGCGGCCGCCACCTGGGCACGGGTCGCTTCCAGTTGCAGGCGCACGTCCTGGGGATCGAGTTCCGCGAGGGGCTGGTTGGCCTTGACCCGCTCGCCCTCCTCCACCAGTCGCCGGCTGACCTTGCCACCGATACGGAAGGCCAGATCGGGCTCGAAACGCGCCCGCACTTCACCGGGATAGCTGTCCATGGCCTGGGCCGACGGCTGTGGCTGCACCACCATCGCCGGACGCACGGCGACCTGGGCCGGCTCTTCGTGACCACAACCGAGCAGGAAAAGGGCTAGACTGGCGGGCAAAGCAAGGGGCAAGACATAGCGGAACATGGTGTGCGACCTTTCGCTAGTGGCGCTCAGAATATTTATACTGGTGAGTATGCTATTAATACCATACTGACCAGTCCAGTATTAAGTAAAAAAATGTCCGACAATCTTTCAGTGCCCAGCGGCCCCGGCCGCCCCAAGGACCTGGCAAAACGCCAGGCCATCCTGCAAGCGGCGAAAGATCTGTTTCTGAGTAATGGATACGCGAGCACCAGCATGGACGCGGTCGCTGCAGCAGCAGGTGTTTCAAAGCTGACGGTGTACAGCCACTTCAACGACAAGGAGACGCTGTTCTCCGCCGCCGTGGTGGCCAAATGCGAAGAACAGCTGCCCGAGCTGTTCTTCGCCCTGCCCGAAGGCGTGCCGGTGGAAAGCGTGCTGCTGAACATCGCCCGGGGCTTTCATCATCTGGTCAACAGTGACGAATCGCTGAACCTGCATCGGCTGATCATGACCCTGGGCAGCCAGGACCCGAAGCTCTCGCAGATCTTCTTCGAGGCCGGGCCCGAGCGCGTGCTGACGGAGATGGCGCAACTGCTGCAGCAGATTCACCAAAGCGGCGCCCTGGTGATCGACAAGCCGCACAACGCCGCCGAGCATTTCTTCTGCCTGCTCAAGGGCGCGGGGAACTTCCGGCTGCTGTTCGGCTGCGGCGAGCCGTTGAGCGAGGCCGAGGGCGAGGCGCATGTGCGCGAGGTAGTGGGGTTGTTCATGCGCGCCTACAGGCCCTGAACACCCCGTTGCCTCAAGGTTTCAAGGCCTTCTTCGGATAGATATCGTAGCGGCTCGACTTGCCATCCAGGCCATGGCTCGGCTTCGGCCCGGCAATGCACGGTGCCTTGCGCGGGCGCTTGACCACCACCCGATGGGTCGCCAGGGCCAGCGCCGCCTCGAGCAGCGCCGGCGCATCCGGGTCATCGCCGACCAACGGCCGGAACAGGCGCATTTCCTTCTTCACCAGGGCGGTTTTCTCACGGTGAGGAAACATCGGGTCCAGGTAGATCACCTGGGGCGCCTCGCCCTCCCAATGGCGCATCACCTCGATCGAGTTGCCCTTGAGCAGGCGCATGCGCGAAACAATCGGCGCTACATCGAAATCCTCCAGCCCACGGGCCAGGCCGTCTTCAAGCAAGGCGCCGATCAGCGGCTGGCGCTCGATCAGGCTCATCTCGCAGCCCAGGCTCGCCAGCACGAACGCATCCTTGCCCAGGCCCGCCGTGGCATCCAGCACCCGCGGACGCACGCCCGGCTGGATGCCCACCGCCTTGGCGATCATCTGCCCGCTGCCGCCACCGTACAGGCGTCGATGCGCCGCACCGCCTTCGACAAAGTCCACACGCACCGGCCCAGGCGCCTCCGGCCCCAGTTGCTGCAACTGCAAACCCTGCTCCGACAGCTGCAAGGCGAACTCCGCTTCGGGCTCCTGCAACGGCAAACCGAGGCGCTCGGCCCACTCTTCGGCCCGCGCTTGCAGCCCTTCGGCCAGGGCCTCGACTCTGATACGCACCGGCGCTTGCTGCTCACTCATGAAAAACACGCTCAAAAATTTAATGATCGGCAAAAGCTGCCGATAAAAACATTATCCGGCATTTTGCCAGAGCTGAGCGTCAATCGAGAGCCATGTCAGACATTCGCAGCACATCCATAGGTTATCTATCGCCCGTCGGCGATTATGGCCTGCGCAATTCCCAGGCACTGAGCGGTGTCAGTCACCTGTGGCAGGATTTCTTTGCCCGGGCGCTGGCCGAACAGGTAGGGGATGCGTCGGGTGAAAAGAATGTCCAGGTGCAACTGCCGGTCGATGGCCCGGTGGAACCTACCGCCGGCAGCGAGTGGCTGGCGCAGGTCATCGACCAGCGCCAGTGTAACGTCCAGGAAACCCCGGTCCGTCCACCAGAGCCGCTGTTCCTGCCGATTGCCGAATTCGACCTGGACCTGCTGAAACGGCCGGTGCCCTATCCGCCGGAAGAAATCACCGCCCAGCAGAAGCAGCAGGATTTCGAAAGCGGCTGGGTCCGCCCCATCGTCCTCAACGCCGGCCAGCCACTGCCCGAGCCGGGGCCTGCGCCGCAACCGCGTCCGCTGCACCTGCCGATTGCCGAGTTCGAGCTGGACCTGCTGCCTCCGCACGTTCCGTTCGACGAAGAAACCCTGGCCAAGCAGCAGAAAGCCATGGACTACGACCTGAACTGGGCCCGTCCGCTGGTGGCACAGAATCTGCGCCTGGCGGCCTGAGCCCCTGGTTTAGAAAACACAACGCGACCTGTAGGAGCTGTCGAGCCTTGGCGAGGCTGCGATAGCGGTGGGTCAGGCAACATCAATGCTGACTGTACTGCCGTCATCGCAGCCTCGCCAAGGCTCGACAGCTCCTACAATCCGGGGCCACACGAAAATTTTGTGCTCAATGGCAGAGTTTTCTAACCCTTGAACATCTGGTTGATCCGCGCGAACGGAATCGCCTGATCCAGTGCAGCAAACGTCCCCTGCCCACGAATTTCCTCGGCCGCCCGATAGAATGCGCCGTACGCCGCCCGGGCCAACGCCGAACCGACACTGATTCGCTTGACGCCCAGCTCGCTCAACTCGATCACCGACAGGCCGACCCCACCCGACATCAATACATTCACCGGTTTGGGCGCCACGGCCTTGACCACCGCCTGGATCTCCTCGCGCGTGCGCAGGCCCGGTGCGTACAACACGTCCGCGCCAGCTTCGGCGAAAGCCTGCAAACGGCGAATGGTATCCGGCAGATCCTGGCGGCCATGCAACAGGTTCTCCGCCCGCGCCGTCAGCATGAACGGGAACGACAGGCTACGGGCCGCCACAACCGCGGCCTCGACCCGCTCGACCGCGTGGTTGAAGGCATAGATCGGATCGTCGGGATGGCCGCTGGCGTCCTCGATCGAGCCTCCCACCAGCCCGGTCTTGGCCGCCCGCAGAATGGCCTCGGCGCAACCGGCGGGGCTGTGGTCAAAGCCATTTTCCAGATCCGCCGCCACCGGCAACGGCGTCGCCACGACAATGCTCCGGGCGTTTTCCAGCGTATCGTTCAGCGAGTTGGCGCCCTCCGCATCCGGACGCCCAAGGGAAAACGCCAACCCGGCACTGGTGGTTGCCAGGGCTTCGAACCCCAGCGCGGCGAGCATTTTCGCCGACCCGGCATCCCAGGGGTTGGGAATCACAAAGGCCCCCGCACGCTCGTGCAGGGCCTTGAATGTCTGGGCTCGAAGGGTTTGCGCATCCATGGGGCGACTCCTGGCAAAGAGAGAATGGCGCCGTCAGAGCAAACCGAGTTGCTCCGTGGCAGGTCCTCTGTATAGCTCAGGCAACGCCGGCAAGCCAGGCAGACGCGCCATCAGCCGGGCGTGGAAACGTTGCGCCAGCGCCGGGGCCAGGCGGTTGTTCGAGGTGTGCAGGAACACGTAGGGCGTACGCCCCTCCTCAATCCAGCCGGCCACTTTCTCGACCCAGGGGGTCAGGAAAGGCTCATTTGCCTCCAACTCCGGGTGACCGATAAAACGCACCTGCGGGAACTGCGTGAAAGCCGCCGGACGGGGCGGTACCTTGGGCTTTTTCGACTGGGCGTGCAGCACCGAGGCTTCAGTGGAGGTGCAACTGAACAGCGCCCGCGGGTCGAGGCAGATCCGTTCGACACCCCGGTCCAGCAGCAGGCGGTTGAGCATCCGCTCGGCGTCGCCCTTGGCGAAGAATTCAGGATGGCGGACTTCAACCGCCAGCGGTCGCTGCAGCGCGTCGATAAACCCGGTCAGCTCGGCCAGGCGCTGTGGCGCGAAACTGGCCGGCAGTTGCAGCCACAGTGGCGCCACCCGCGGCCCCAGCGGCTTGAGCAGTTGCAGGAAGTCCTCGGCGGCCTGGGCCTGATCGCGCAGGTCACCGTCATGGCTGATATCCCGGGGAAACTTGGCGGTGAAGCGAAAGTGTCCGGGCATGGTCTGCGCCCAGCGTTCCACCGTGGCCGGCGCGGGCCGTGCGTAGAAGGTGGTATTGCCTTCGACGGCATTGAACACCTGGGCGTACAGGTCGAGAAAGTCGCTCGCGCGCGCGGTGGGCGGGTACAGGTACTCGCGCCAGGCGTTTTCGCTCCAGGAGGGGCAACCGAGGAAATAAGGCAGGACAGGGTCAGTCATCGACCCGATTAAATCAGATATGCAGGTCGAGCCCCAACACTTCCATGTCCCACTCGACGAAACTGGCGGTGGTCAGGTAGCTGGCCAAGGCAGTGGCGACGCTTTTGCTCATGGCGCGATGGAAGATCATGTCCTGCGGACGGGCGGGCAGATTGGCCAGGCGACTACCGGCCGCTTCGGCGCGGGCGGCCACCTCGGACAGGTCCTCGTCATCAGCCACCACCGCATCGACGTCGTCGTCGAGCAGGACGCGGCCTTTGCGCGGTTTGCGCTTGATGGGGTAGGACTGTGAGGAAACGCCGTCTATACGCATTGGGGCATGCTCGGTGTCGATGATGGCAATTTAGCAGCACGTACCGTACTTAGCTATTGCCGAGTGATAACTGGACCACAGAACCAGGAAAAGGTTTTCACACCCCGGCGCCCGGGTGGGGAAAACATGACGAACGGCACATTTTTGACTGATCCGGGCGACTTTCCGGCTGACCGGCTTAACGCTCAGTTTAGCCTGGAATTTATTGCCACCGCAGGACCTGTAGAAGCCAGCTTGCTGGCGATGAGGCCGGTAAGTCTTGCATTGATCTTACGGGCGTCATCGCCAGCAAGCTGGCTCCTACAGGGGGCGGGCGTGTTCAGCCTTGAAAACCTCAACGGGCCTTGGGCGTCGCTACCTTGTCGCGCAGGTAGACCGGCTGGGCCTCGTCGGCGGGAATCGCCTCGCCGCGCTCCCAGGCAAAGCGCGCCAGGGTCAACAGGTCTTCGGCATGGGGCAGCAGGCTGGCATCCTGGCCACTCAAGGCGACCTGGATCCGCTCGCCATAGCCCCAGCCCGTGCCCGCACCGAACCACTCGCCCGTGGCCGCGTCCGGCAAGGCAGCCTGTTGCGGCGCCAGCACCGCCTCGACACCCGCCAGGCGCATCTCCCCCGCCTCTTCGCGGTAACAGCCCCAATACACCTCGTCCATCCGCGCATCGATGGCCGCCGCCACCTGGCGCACACCACGCTCGCGAAACGCCCGTTGCGCCAGGACCGCCAGGTTCGACACCGGCAACACCGGACGCTCCAGCGCAAACGCCAGCCCCTGGACCACACCGATGGCAATCCGCACCCCGGTAAAAGCCCCAGGGCCACGACCGAAGGCAATCGCTTCCACCGCCGACAGGCCGATACCGGCGTCCGCCAGCAATTGCTGGATCATCGGCAAGAGTTTTTGCGCGTGCAGGCGCGGAATCACCTCGTAGTGGCTCGTCACCTTGCCGTCGTGCAGCAAGGCGACGGAGCAGGCTTCAGTCGCGGTGTCCAGGGCCAGCAAGGTGCTCATCTATGTGTCCGTCAGGTCAAAATGAAAAAAGTGCAACAGTATAAACAACAACAGCCCGCAAGCGGGCTGTTGTCGAGGCGTACGGCGATCAGCTCAGGGCTTCAAGCACCTTGCCAGTAATCGATTCGACCGAACCGACGCCGGCGATATGGCTGTACTTCGGCTTGCCCTGGGCGGCCGAGAGCTTCTGGTAGAAATCCACCAGCGGCTTGGTCTGGGAGTGGTAGACCGACAGGCGATGACGCACGGTTTCTTCGGTGTCGTCCTTGCGCTGTACCAGCTCTTCACCGGTCAGGTCGTCCTTGCCTTCGACTTTCGGCGGGTTGTAGACGGTGTGGTAGACGCGCCCGGAAGCCTCGTGCACGCGACGGCCGGCAATGCGCTGGACGATCTCTTCGTCGTCGACGGCGATCTCGACCACATGGTCCAGCTCCACGCCGGCTTCCACCAGGGCCTCAGCCTGGGGAATGGTGCGCGGGAAGCCGTCGAACAGGAAGCCCTTGGCGCAATCGGCCTGGGCGATACGGTCCTTGACCAACGCGATGATCAGGTCGTCGGAGACCAGGCCGCCGGCGTCCATGATGCCCTTGGCCTTGAGGCCCAGCTCGGTACCGGCCTTGACCGCGGCGCGCAGCATGTCGCCAGTGGAGATTTGCGGGATGCCGAATTTCTCGGTGATGAACTTAGCCTGAGTACCTTTACCGGCCCCGGGAGCTCCCAGCAGAATGACGCGCATCGATGTGCTCCTCAATTTTTTATTTAGAAACGCTCGGATTCGCCTCGTGGGGCCAATCTCAAAAATAGGGTCATGGCCGCAAAAACGGCCAAAGGCTGATCAAGATACACAGCCGACCGGACCCACACAAGCCGCCGAAAGTCGCAACAACCCATGCCTGCACACACGGTGAAACCTGCTACGCCAGGTCGCCCCCCGGCAATAAAGTGTCGCCACACAAAAACGACCGCCCCTGACTGGGCGGTCGTTCCTGTCCTATTGCATATAGCAAATCTTCCTACATGCCTTAGCCAGTATTGCGTAGCCCGGCGGCAATCCCCGCCACGGACACCAGCAAAGCCTGTTCCAGAGGGCTGTCCTGGGCACTTTCCTGGCGCCGCGAACGGGCCAGCAATTCGGCCTGCAACAGGTGCAACGGA
>JACXTT010009475.1_pt1 | contig 13297 bp, 14 predicted proteins | sample 9270951 | NCBI WGS metagenome assembly JACXTT01 (sample SAMN15532306, study PRJNA645909) | rock metagenome | isolation source: weathered quartz diorite | place: Puerto Rico | collected 2017-06-21
TTTTCCGAATTCGCCGACAACGAATCCGAGCGCACGGAAGCCGCCGTCGATCCCGCCCGATTTAGAACTGCCACGGATGAATATCCGGACCATTGGTCCGTTGCTCCGCGAGCGTGGAACTCCGATCCTGAGAAACAGTTGCTGACCAGCGAAACCATGACCGTTGTCGACAATGCTATCGAGTCCCTACCAGAGGTCCAACGGCTTGTCCTCACCATGCGCGACGTCAACGGTTACACCGCAGAAGAAGTATGTAACGCGCTCGACATTTCCGAGACTAATCAGAGGGTACTGCTCCATAGGGCGCGGTCGAAAGTACGTGGTATTCTTGAAAACCATTTTTCGAATTCAGCGAGGGACGGAATTGACCTGCAAGGAATTGACCGAACTGATAACGGATTACCTCGAAGAGCGTTTGTCGCAGACTGAGCGTATTCGGTTCGAACAGCACTTGTCGATTTGTCGCGGCTGCGCTACTTATTTAGATCAGATGCGCGCAACAATAAAAGCTGTCGGTTCCAAGCCATCACTCGAGATCCCTCCGGCCGTTGAGTCGGCTCTCTTGGAAGCGTTTCGCCGCTGGAAAAATCCCCAACACTGATCCATCGTCATGAGTCCGGACTTTCGGATTAGAGTTCCAACCGGTGCAGATGGTTGTAAACCATCGGTGCCATCAGAGAAGCGACATTCAAGTTCGCGTCGCGATCGAGATTGGAAACGACGTACGCGAGATATCTGTCGGACTCAAAGCCAGCAATCTCCAACGTTCCTTGTCGGTCGCGGTAGATCGGGATTCCCGAAGCCTTCATGATAGCGGCAGCGTTTTCCTGAGTAAAAGACTCACCGTTCTTTTCGGTAATGACAAGCGAAAGGATCGTGCCTTTATTGCCGGTCAGGATGAAGTGAATGTATTGGCGATGATTGGCAACGCAGCGGTGTCCCTGAACGAGCGTGTACTCGGCCCCGAGTTTTGATTGAACGGCTGGAGCCAGATCGATGAATTCAGGGCCGAGTGCCTGGCGCCCCGTGCTGGCCCTCATTTCGTCCAACGAGACAAATCGCTTCCAGCGTTGGGAAAGAATTGCACAGTGAACATGGTCGATGAGGCCAACACGGAGAATATTCTGAACGCGCGCTGAAACCGTCTGAAAAACACCGTCGTTGCCTTCGAATGGCCCAACTCGGCCCCACTGGAGACTCATAACGCCGGCGATGGCCACCAAGACGACAGCCGCAGCAGCCATCATCCAGCGTACGGTGTCATATGCGAAAAAACTTCGGCGCTCCGTGCGAAAGCGGTCTCGCAGTGCGGCGACCAGCTCCGGTGGCGCTTTCTCTGCCTTCACGGCGTCACGGACGAGCTGTTTCGTGCGTGCCCGGCCTTCTAGAATCCTGGTGCAATCCGCGCACGACGTCAGGTGGTTCAGCACGTCCTGGTTCGTTTCGACGAGCAGTTCGTTATCCAGATAGGCGTCGAAGTATCGCCGATACCTCTCGCAGGATCGTTCATTGAAGTTAACCACGTTCATAGAGCGCCCTCCTGTGGCTTCCTACCCACTCCGGCTGCGCTGGCGTAACTTGCCAGTTTGATCCGCAATTGTTTTCGGCCACGGCTCAACCGGGACATTACTGTTCCCACGGGAATACCAACCATCTCTGCAATTTCCCTGTAGGAAAATTCCTGGACGTCTGATAGCAAGACGACTTCACGAAATTCACGCGGAATCTCGTCGAGGGCCGCCAGCACATCTTCATCTTGAATGTTTTCGGCAACAGACGGCTCGAATGCCAACGTCTCCTCAAAAGACTGTTCCGCTTCCGGAACCGTTTTGGTATTAAACCAACGCCTGCGATAGTGCCGGACTTCGTTGATCAGAATCTTGAACAACCACGCCCTGCAATTGGTTCCGGGCTCGAAACGATGAAATGCTTTCCAAGCCTGAAGATAGGCTTCTTGTACGAGGTCGTGTGCTTCGGTCCGATCGCGCACGAGGTGCACTGCCGTCCGATAGAGATCGTTCAGGTGCGGTAATGCAACAGCTTCGAACGCTTCAGACTCGACTTTTCTTCCAAAAAGCACTAGCTCGGCTCCCAGACAAGTTCTTGCTACGCCGTACAGCGGGTAAAAACCCTGATATGGCGCTTTTATTCCCGTAAACGCAGTTTTTTACGGACGAGCATCACAGTACAGGGGAAAGGTAGTCTCGAGGCGGGTTCGTCCTCGAATCACGCCCTCCTCTACAGTTTCTCTGGAGAACTCCAGAATGTCGGCAGCCTGTTGGTAAGAGAAGTCCTGACCATCGACCAAAAGGATAATCTCTCTCAAAGCGCGCGGAATTCCGGTTATGGCTGCGACATCGCCCTCTGTCGGATCCGCGGGTCGGCGCCGCGCCCGTTCGATCAGGATTTTGAACAAACTCACCCGCCAGTCCGGCGGCTTTTCGCGACGTCGAAATGATTTCCGAGCGTAACCGTAAACCTCGTGCACAAGGTCTTCGGCGGCCGCACGGTGCCCCGTCAAATGCAACGCGGTCTGGAACAGGGCATTGACGTGGGGGATGGTCATCGATTCGAATGCCTGGTTTCTTTCCATAGGTCTCTCGCTGAGTGGTTAGATGAGGCGGGGACAGACCAGGATTCAAAAAAATCGTGGAGCGGAATCAGGAAGAGGAGGACGTATCGCCCAGCTTGGTATGCCCGGCGCGAATCTTGGCCCGGATGCGGCTAGCAACTCGTGAGGAGACATCTTCGGATAGTTCAAAAGATCCGCTCTCCGTCACAATACGAAGAGTCTTTCCTGTGGAATCGTAGACCGCGCTGCACGTCCGGCAGTGGAGCATATGCTCTTCGACTTGTTTTCGGAGGCTCTCCGCCAATTGGTTATCTAGGTAGTTGGATAACTCTGCCAACACATCCTCACAACTAAACATTGGCAGCTCTCCTTCCCATCATGGGAGCCAAGGCCTCGCGCAACATTAAACGTCCACGCAGCAGTCGAGACTTTAGGGCCGGCACACTGACTTTCAGGACTTCGGCGGTTTCTTCGGTGGTCAGTTGTTCCAGGTCGCGCAACATTACCGGGATACGATACTTTGCCGGCAGCGTTAGAATTGCCGCTTCCACCTTATGCCGGAGTTCGGTCCTGGAATATAGGTCCTCGGGATTGGCACCCCAGGCGCTCACGTCTCGAGGACGAAAAGGAAGATCGTCTTCGGATCCGCCTTCATCCAGACTCTCCGATTCCTTTCGGATGCGCAGGCGCCCACTGCCCTCGTTGATTGCAATGCGCGTCAGCCACGTCACGAACTTGGAGTGACCTTGGAAGTCACCGATGTGTTGGAATGCGCTTAGGAACACGTTTTGTAAACCATCCTCCGCGTCGTCCGGACTGCGCGTAATCGCAATCAACGTTCGATAGATCCTTTGCTGGTGGCGGAGCACCAATGCGTCAAACGCATCCACGTTCCCCGTCCGCGTTTGTTCGATCAAATCCGCATCTTCGTCCTTGATTAGAGGCAAATCGCCGGCAAAAGGATTCAAATTCTTTTCGGAGTAGCCAAAAGTAGGTTCAAGTCCCAAGTGACGAACGACTTTGGAAGAATCGAAATCCGGCACCGTCCCCAAACCGAAGGCGACGAAGTTCGCGAACTTGGCCAGGCCGACCATGATCACCATTTCCAAAATGTGCTGATCGCTGAAGCCGTGTGAACGCAGGCCATCAATGTCGGCGGCCCCGACATCTCTGGGATGGTTATTCAACTTCACTGCAACGTCGAGCAGGGTTTTCTCGCTGATCGGAATATCGGCGGCCGTGTGATCGAGCGCGATTTGTTCCGGCTCCGGACCTTCAATGCCGAGCATCCGAACGATCTCGCAATGCGCTGTCACGCAGTAGGTGCTCAGATTGTCTGCAGAGCACGCAAGAAAAATGTACTCCTTCTGCCGGCGAGTCAACGCCCCATCCTTCACCAATATCGTGGCGACCAGCCCAGCCTCTGCGTCGATCAGATCCGGCCGGAGCGTTTGCGCGCGGAAAAAATTCGGAATAAACCCAAAAGCAGCTTTAATGTCGAGGAGCGTTGGAAACTCGCTTTCGTCGGCCGACGCTCCGCGGATATAGCTCATCACGCCTCCGAACGAGTTCGCCAATCCTACCACGATTCGCAGGCGCCGGCCGGTGATCGTATTCAAGGGTAGTGGTCTAATTTGAAAAAATCTGAGGAGAACACTAAGACAGTGTTCCTTTACATCTCTCAAACTAGTTTCTCGCCCGGCGCGCCGGACCCGCCAAGAATGAAACGGTGTAGGCTGATCCAGGTGTCGGCACAGAGGTCGTGAAGTGGAATGGTGCGATAAGCCCGCAAACTAGTTGGACCCGGAGTTCGACGAGCACCCCCAATTGCGCCAGAGGCGGCAACGTCTTGGAGCGCGCTTTCTAGATTTCGATGACGTGAACTCCCCGCCGACGCCAGCGAGGAGACAGCCAATGGATCTACTACACCCGCGATGCGCAGGTCTGGATGTGCACAAAGATAGCGTGGTCGCTTGCGTTCGGATACAAAAGGGAGCGAACGTGACGCACGATGTCGCGACGTTCGGTGCGACAACGCAGGCATTGCTGAAATTGAACGATTGGCTCGGCGAACACGACGTCACGCATGTGGCCATGGAAGCCACCGGCGTTTACTGGAAGCCGGTCTGGCATGTACTGGATGGAAGTTTCGAATTGGTGCTGGCCAATGCGATGCACATTCGGAATGTTCCAGGTCGAAAAACAGATGGGAACGCGGCGACCTGGCTTGTGGAACCCTTAACCCACGGGTTGAGACGATCCAGCTTTGTACGGCCGACCACAATCTAAGTTATGCGGACGCTGATGCGGACGCGCAAACAACTCGTACGGGAGCGCGTTCAGCATGTTCTTCGGATTCAAAAAACACTGGAAGACGCGAACCTCAAGATCGCTTCCGTTGTCAGCGATGTTATCGGCACCAGTGGTCGCGCCATCTTGCAAGCGGTCATCGATGGGAAAACCAATCCTGAAGAATTGCTCGCCGCAACTACTGGACGTCTTCGCGCCGACCGTACGACGTTGCTTGAAGCGCTACGCGGCCGTATCCGTTCACCGCACCGTTTCCTGTTGAAGTTGCACTTGGATCAGATTGATGCGTTTGAAAAATCCATCGCCGACATTGACGTGGAGGTGGGGGCGCTGCTCGAACCCTTTCGAGCCAAGGCCAAGCGGCTCATGACAATTCCCGGTATTAGCGACGTGGCGGCACAAGTACTTGTCTCAGAAATCGGGGTCGACATGGCGCGATTTTCCACAGCCGCCCATTTGCTTTCTTGGGCCGGACTCTGCCCACGCAATGATGAGAGTGCTGGCAAGCGCCGTTCGACCCGACTGCGCCAGAGTGCACCTTGGCTCAAAACTACGCTCGTCCAAGCAGCCTGGGCTGCCGCTCGCTCCAAAACCGGTTATCTTCCTGCACAGTTCTTTCGCATCAAGAATCGTCGTGGACCGAAGAAAGCCATCATGGCTGTTGCCGCTTCTATACTCACGGCGGCCTTCTACATCCTTCGCGACGATGTCGACTATCGGGATCTCGGCGGCGATTATTTCGACCGCATCGACCGCACCAAAGCGGCTTCACGTCTTATGAAGCGTCTCAACGACCTCGGATTTATTGTCCAGATTAACGAAGCCCGATGACGAGTTTCTTTCTAGACCACTACGTACTCAAGCTGGTGATGATCGTTGAACGGCAATGATGGTTTCGTCGTCAGTGAGGTTCTCTTTGCGGAACTCCATGAGACGTTGCAGTAAGAATCCGCCGGCGGACGCCGAACTATCGGTGGGAGCATTGCGCGCCCACGCCAACAATCGGTCGCGGCCGACCATGTCGCCTAAACTATCGACTGCTTCAGTGATTCCATCGGTGTAGAGGATCAGAATGTCGTCGGGTTGGAGCTGAATCAAAGTTTGGTGATATGTCGTTCCTTGAATCAAACCGATAGGCAACCCTTCGACAGGACAATTTCGGACGCAGGTCTCTTCATCCAACCATTCCCAGCTCTTGCTTTTCGAGCGATACCACAATGGTGGAAGGTGGCCGGCATTGGTAAATGCTGTTTCGCCCGTGCCGCGAAGAATTCCCAAAATCACTGCCGTCGCATACTTGCCTCGCGATACACAACCACGGAATGACTTGTTCAGGCCGCGCACAAAATCCGTTTGATCCCAGGTGTTGATGTGCTCCCGCATCAGCTCATGAAGCAGTTGCGCGGAGTCGCTCACTTGCTTTCCATGCCCGCTCACGTCCGCCAAGACAACGCGGGACAGGAAGGCCTGACCGCACACCGATAGGTAGTGCACGTCTCCACCGTCCTCCGATTCCGCAGGCTGTGAATAGACCCAAGCCGTCAATTCGGGAAGCTCTACAGTGCGGATCACACTGCGATTGCTACCCCACACTTCCAAACAGGCCAGCGTTTGCTGTCGCTCTTCGAGCTGGATCATGATCGACGCTCCTTCGAAGTCTCCACCTTCGATAAAATGATGACGTTGTAGTGATGATTTCCGCTCATTGCTGCACCTCGGTAGTTAGATGCCGCGGGCGCGCTGGTTTATTCCCGATATTAAAAAAGACGCATAGGTCGGGAATTTCGTCTGGGCCTCAGGGCTTCTTTAGATCATGTCCGCTCTGAAGCCAGATATTGAGGTCGCGGTATTCAACATTCTGGAACGCAGGGCGAATTCGGACTCCAGCACAAGCTTGCTGGCCGGCGTTTCGGGCATTGATGGCTCTGGGAAAGGCTTCGTCGCACGACGAATCGCCGAACGATTGCTCGAGCAGCACATTCATGCCGTCGTGGTTCCTGGGGATGGATGGCTGAACTTGCCCGCCAAGCGATTCAATGCGCGCAACCCTGATCAGCACTTTTATGAGAACGCGTTCAGAATGGACGAAATGTTCGACCAATTGGTCCTTCCGTTAAAGAGGCGGCGGTCCCATAGCGGAGTGATGGCGGTTGCCCAAGAAACCGCAGAAACCTATGGCACGCAGTCGTACGGGTATGAGAACGTCGACGTCATCATTCTGGAATGTATTTTCCTGTTTAAGAGCCGCTACCGGCATCACTTCGACGTCGCAATCTGGATCGACTGCACATTCGAAACGGCACTCGAGCGAGCAATACGCCGCGCACAGGAGGGCCTTTCGGTGGCCGACACGATTCAGGAATACGAAACCATCTATTTCCCTGCACAGCGAATTCACCTTTGTAACGATCGGCCTCGTGAATTAGCAGATTTGGTCATCGACAATAGTTAGCTGCGGCGGAAGCCAAGGAAGAGTCCTGGCTCCCCGCCGGCATTTTGTTAGTCGGCTGCCGTCAGTGGTGCCGTCGCAAAGTTCACATTGAATCGAGCGCACCAAATCGTCACGCTCTGATACTTGTGCAGGTCCACGTCATTAGGTACATCGTAGTTTTGATCACCGACATTACCCTTCATGGATCCGAGATCGACAAATCCCGCCGTCTTCACCGTCGCGTCATCTTTGGCATCGGGCGCAGCCACAAGGTAAACGTGAACATCGGGCCCGTTGGAAGTTTTAAAATTCGTGAGACGCAACACACGTTTCGCGTTCACTTCATAGATGCCGGCATCACCTTGCGTTTCGTGGGCATAGCCCTTGAACTGTCCGGCGGCCAACTGCTTTGGACTCCCTGTCGAGTCGTCGACTGTGTTGGCGACAACAGCGGCGGCTGGGAAACTCTCCGACACCGACTTATTGATGAACAGCAATTCCGGTCTAAATGCATACCATGCCACTGCTGCCACTATGAGGACGGCGCCAATCCACACTTTCTTTTGCATATATCATTTCTCCTTTTCGATGGCTCATCTCAAGCCGATGTGGATTAGTCCAGTGAGCCGGTAATTTGTTACACCTCGTTTGTGCGTGCCGCACAGGTGTAAACTTTCGCCTGCTTTTGCCTATGAAGAAGACATGCTTGATTCACCAGCAGCAGGGAATCGGCGATCTCATCTTTATTCAAAAGATCATCAGAAAGTATGTCGACAACGACTTCAATGTGATCTGTCCGATCCTGATTCAACATCGAGTGATTCGGGATCACTTCTCAACCGAAGAGGTTCGGTACCCTTTGATCTCGGAACAGAGCACGCTTCTCGAAGATTTTGAGTTTGCGCGGGAACACGTTTACCTGGTTAGCCAGTGCGAAGAACATTTCGGCGATTCGTTATTCACAAAACCTGTAGACGCGGGCGATTTCGTTTTCTTAGCGCTGGGGCCAGCGTACAAAAGACTGCCTGCTGACGGACTGATGCTATCGAAGTACCGGCTCACCGGGATGGAATTCTCGGACTGGCAGGATTATGTGAAGACGCAGCGAAACTATCCCCGGGAACTCGCCTTGTGGGATCATCTCGGTCTCAAACGCAACACGAAATACACATTGATCAACGAATTTTCGAGTAATGGCCGCATCGAGATCAAAGACCCCGGCGACGCCGTGTACATGCGGAAGATTGAAAATTATTCGCTATTTGATTGGCTCACCGTATTGGAGCGTTCTAGCCGCTTAATCACCGTGGACACAGCGCTGGTTTGGCTTGCCGAAGTATTTCTGAAACAAAGTGTACCGCTGTATCTGCTTTCGAAATGGCCCACTGGTGTGCCTTCGTTTAGCGATTTCAAACCCGCTCTCCGGTTGCCGTGGGGATTTACGCCACGCGTTTCGGATTTGAAGTTGGACTAGCAATGGAAATCTACCTGATCGATGGCACCTACGAATTGTTCCGGCATTTCTTCGCCGTTCCATCCTTCAAGGATGAGAAAGGCCGCGAGGTCGGTGCGGTTCGCGGTGTTGTGAATTCCGTTCGAGGAATGTTGGATCGGGGAGTCACACACATCGGAGTCGCGACGGATCATGTCATCGAGTCGTTTCGCAACGATCTATATGCAGGCTACAAAACCGGTGAAGGTATCCCACCGGATCTGTATTCTCAGTTCCCGATTCTCGAAGAGACTCTCGTAAATATGGGCATCGTCGTCTGGCCGATGATCGAGTTCGAGGCCGATGATGCGATGGCATCCGCTGCACTGAAGGCATCACAAGACGCGCGCGTCGATCGAGTTGTCATTTGCACGCCCGACAAAGACCTGAGTCAATGCGTCACTGGAACTCGAATCGTTCAACTCGATCGCCGGACCAACACCATCAGGGATGAGTCAGGCGTGATTCAAAAATTCGGTGTCAAGCCGGAATCCATTCCCGACTATCTGGCGCTGGTGGGCGATAGTGCGGATGGTTTTCCAGGCGTGCCCACATGGGGTAAGAAGGCGGCCGCCGCAGTTCTCTCCAACTACCCACACTTCGAGGACATCCCGAAGGATTGGAGAGAATGGGCGCCGTCAATTCGTAATGCGCGCCTCCTCTCCAAAGCGCTATCTTCTTTCTGGAGTGACGCCATTCTCTTTCGAACACTGGCAACGCTTCGTACGGATGTTCCGGTCTTCAACACGGTCGATGATCTTATCCAACGAATCAGATAAGCCGCGTGGACAATCTCCTTAACGGCCGATGTAGGCCCTAACTTCGCTGAGCATATTTCCCAAGTCGGAACCGAGGCTGCTGCCACGACGGCCAAAGCCACCGATACCGCGTCCTCCGCCGGAGCGGATGAACGTACTCGATTCGTCCAGCGGCAGTGTCGCAACATTCGCCAGAAACGCGTACGTCTTGCCGTCCTGGCTCAGGTACTGCTCGACATTCGATAAGTAGAACGCAGAAACGATCGCGTCGATGCTCTTGAGATACTTTCCGACCTCGCGAATCGCTTTCGATCCGCCGAAATCACCCACGACCGGCACGAGCAAGTTTTTCGTCTCGAGATCCTTTAGGAAGGCGTAATTCTCTTCTGTGGCCAGATAGCTGCGATATTGGCCGTCGCCATCGTCGGCCACCATTAGATCGGAATACGTTACTGCCCCGAACCCACCGCGACGGCCGAAGCCGGTAGCCCCAACGATGTCGGGCGCCGCCTCCGATGCGCTCGAGTTGTAGTTGATCGAAGGTCCATACTCGTAATAATTGCCGAGCGCCCACTCGATACCTTCCAAATCGCCCGGGGACAGTGGAAATCCGTGTTTGGTTTTGAGGTGATCTATGATCGCTTTGAGGTTGGCATTAAACAATTCCTTGCTTGGAGCAGTTCCCAGATAGGCCTCGAAGATTTCGCGCACGCCCGATTGCGTGCTGAGACCATCGGGCCGCTTCCTCGAAAACAAGCGGGAAACAAACTCGGCACGATCCTTCGACATTTCAAAGAGTGCCTTGTACATCAGGTGAACGTCTAAATTGCCGTGGCGGATGTCGACAATGAACGCCATCGCCGGCTTCAGTGCTGTGATGTACGTGAAGTTTTGCTCCGGCCCCACACCCATGTAAATCCGGCCCTGTTTGGCTCTCTGCAGAAGCTCGGGAATGACAAACTGGAAATTGAGTTCATTGGAGAGCAGGTTATCCGAACGAAATGTTCCGTCCTTTTCCGATATTGTGGAAGACAGCTTCCAGAATTGTTCATCGCTCAGGCGCCCAGGTGCGGCCGCAGCCGTAGCATGTCCGCCAGGCAAAAGGCGAACGGCGGTTAGGGTGCATATCAGCGTGAGGCAGAGGATCAGAATCCGCGATCTGTTCGAGATGTGATGTGATGTCATGATCGCCGAATACTACCAAAGCGTTGGTCATTGGTCATTAGTCATTAGTCATTGGTCGCTGAACAAAGAACTCCGCATCGCTGCCATCCTCGAAAAAGAGCTGCAGGTGTTTTGCGTTGAGCCGAAATTGGCGCAGAGCTCGGCAAATCTCAGCTGCCGCGGTTGCATCGGCTGAAGCTTTTGCCCAGCGGTTGTCTCGGCTGGTGTGCTCGAATTGCAATTGACTGCCGTCTGTGAAATGCAGGGTCGCTGAATTAAATGCAGCATTTACAACATAGCGAGTCACTTGTTTCTTAGCGTACTCGGCGAAGCTCACAAGAGTAGGGTAACGAAACTCCGGCCGGCCCGCAGCGTGAATTAGGAGTTTACGGGAGTGGGTTTGAAAATGATGCTGTGAATATCCAGCGGGACTTTATTTCGATTTTTCGTCAGGCTGGGGAGGATGCGGTCCTTCAGCAACTCGCCGGGCGTCATATTCGAGAAACCGAGCAGCGACATGTGTTCGGCCGTATAGATATTCCGGATCGGATCCAACGGCTTATCCATTAGCAACAATTCAATGATATGCCCGATGTGCAATATTGCTGCTTCGCGCCGGTATTCCGGTGCAATCAAGTCCGGCGACATGAATTCGGCATGCTGTTGAAATTCCGTCGTTCGGCAGATCCGTTCGGGAAGTCCCCACACGCGAAGCAAGGCTGCGCCGAGCTTTGCCGAGTCCAGTGAGGTAACGAAATCTGCTTTGTCAGTGTTAGCATTCCTCATCACAACCTGGACGCCCTTACCAAAGTCGTGTAGCAAACCGATCGTGGCCACGGTCTGCGCTTGCTGTTCCTTGGCCATTGACGCAATTTCAAAACACAGCACCGAGATCAAACATGAATGCTTGTGAATCCGCGTCGTCTCTCGCGTAGTCGGCATCGTGGATTGTGCTGCTTCACGCATGAGCAAGTTGTAAATATTGTTGAAGCCGAGAATCATGCAAGCGTGGTAGAAGCTCTCGATTTTCTTGCTGAATCCATATTGGGCGGAATTGACCGTCCTCAACACGATTCCCACGAGGTTAGGATCCACCTTGATGCCCTCGACGACCTCTTGAACCGACGTGTTGTCGTCCAACAATTTCACAGCGAGATCGGTTGCATAGACGGGCATTCGCCGCATATTCGCGAGAAAGTCTTTGACGAAATCGCATTGAATGGCCGCAGCCCGAGCGGCATTTTGGTTCAGGATGTATTGCGACAGCCGGAGATTTCTTAAGTTGATCTCGCCATTGACGGCACGAATGTACGCATTGATCTTGCTCGTTGAGTTCGTTGCCACTCTGTAAATGCAGAGCTGCGTCTTATCGGACAGATGTTTCAAGATCGACGGAGGTATATCGATGATCGTGCTGTCCGTGGACGTTACCGCGCTATAGCTCAATCCCGGAGATGCCGGAAGCGGAGCCACGCAATCCCCACGCTTGAAGAATCCGGGCCGGCCAGGTTGGCCGTTCAACTTGACAACAACCTGAATCGTGCCGTCGATGAGCACATAAAAAGCTTCGCTGTGCGGGATATCCGTGAAGATCGCCTCGCCTTTCTTCAGGTGTTTGACTGGAGCGGCGTGGTATACCGTCACCAGCTCCGTCTCCGACCAACCCTCGATAATCGGGGGCTTAGGCGGCGCAGCCGGAGCGACCGGCGGTCGAACCGGCGGAGGTTCTGTTCTAAAGAATCTCATATTCTGTTCCGTCCCTGCTTATCGGCGGCGACGCTGCCGAACCTTAGTGGACAGTTTCTCTAACAATTTCGTCAATTGTTGTAATGCCGTCACGGACCTTTAACAGTCCGCTCCGTCGCAACGTAATCATGCCGCCCGCAATGGCCATCTTCTTTAATTCCAAGACGGTAGCGTTCAGGATGATCGCGTCCTTCAGTTCCGGCGTCATCTCCATGACTTCGTACAAACCAACCCGGCCTTTATAGCCGGAGCCGTTGCAGGTCTTGCATCCCGTTCCGCGGTAAACCTTCAGTGTCGCGACTTCCTCACGAATAAAGCCCAATTCGATCAACGCGGCCTCCGATGGGGCCTTCACTTCCACCTTGCAGTCCTTGCAAATACGCCGGACAAGGCGCTGCGCAACGATGAGCTGGACGGAAGTGGCGACAAGGAAAGGCTCGATTCCCATGTTCAGTAAACGGGAAACTGTGGCGGGTGCATCGTTCGTATGGAGTGTGCTGAGGACAAGGTGACCGGTGAGAGATGCCTTGATACCGATCTCTGCAGTTTCCAAATCACGAATCTCGCCGACGAGAATAATGTTCGGATCTTGTCTCAAGAATGAGCGAAGAGCCGCGGCGAAGGTCAGCCCCACTTGCTCGTTGATTTGAACCTGATTAATGCCTAGAAGATTGAATTCCACCGGATCTTCGGCGGTCATAATGTTGGTGTCCGGCTTATTGAGCTGTGAAATCGCCGAATACAACGTATTCGTCTTGCCGCTGCCCGTCGGACCGGTAACAAGAACCATTCCGAAGGGTTTGTGGATGGCCGTTTCGAATTTC
>JACXTT010009476.1_pt1 | contig 13296 bp, 6 predicted proteins | sample 9270951 | NCBI WGS metagenome assembly JACXTT01 (sample SAMN15532306, study PRJNA645909) | rock metagenome | isolation source: weathered quartz diorite | place: Puerto Rico | collected 2017-06-21
GGCTGCGGCTGGTGGTCGTAATGTACACGACCGAGGCTTCGGTGGACCCGATTGCGCGGATCAGGGGTCCGTATGGGGAACTGCAGTCGTGTCGCAAGGACCTCAGCAAGGTCGTGGGGTCGACGGCACCGAAGCTCATGAGCGCCGTCGTCAAGTGCCGCTCTTTGGCGTTGGTGGACGAAGCTGCCCCCGACTGCACGGCGCTTCCTACCAGCGACCCGAAGGTCATGGACGTCGATCAGACGCTGAAGGTTGGGCTCGCGGACGTGGTCGCCCGGAGCTGCACCGGCTCGCCCGGGGACTTCGGCTACCACTCGTGCCCGGCTCCATGCGACTCGCTGCCGGTCTCGACGTTCCCCGAGCTCGCGGAGTGCCTCTCCTGCGCCGTCGAGAATGCGGTGCTCGACGCCACCAACGAAGCCTATGGGTCCCCGGGGCCTTCGCTGCCGCTCGCGCCGGAGGACCTCCGCTGTCAGCAGACGGCCGGCAGCGTGCTCGACAAGGTCGTCGGCACCGACGTCAAGGAGATCGTGAAGTGCCAGCAGGGCGCCGACGCGGGAACGCTCACCCCCGCGGGCGGGGCGAAGTGCATCGACTCCGACTTGAAGGGGAAGCGGGCGGCGGTCTCCAGCAAGGGGACGCAGGACATCATCGCCGACTGTGGGCCCGCGAACCTCGTGAACCTCGCGAGCTGCGGGATCGAGGAGATCACCGAGGCCTCGTGCATCGTGGACGACGTCGCCGGGACCGCGACGGCCGCGATCGTGACCGCGATCTTCCCCGAGCAAGCGTCACCGAGCGGCGCGTTCCTCGACGTGCCCTGAGGCGTCCGCCGTGCATCAATATCCCGCCTCACCGGCAACGCGGCGGCGGACAGGAGACAGCTGCCGAAGCTCTTCCCCTCTGGGATGAGGTACGGCCGGGACCTGCGATGAAGCTAGTCGGCCCGCTTGCCGCGTGCTCGCCGGGGCTTCGGCTTGCTCTTGCCCTCGAGATTGAGCGCCACCGCGGCGCGGATGAGATCCTTCAAGGCCGCCTCATCGACCCTCTCGCCTTCGGGGATATCGATGGCGCGCCTGACGTTCCCGTCGAGGCTGGAGTTGAAGAGACCTGAAGGGTCCTTCAACGCAGCCCCCTTGGCAAAGGTCATCTTGACGACGTTCTTGTACGTCTCTCCCGTGCAGACGATGCCGCCGTGCGACCAGACGGGAGTCCCCATCCACTTCCACTCTTCGACGATCTCGGGGTCTGCCTCGTGTATGATTGCGCGCACTTTCGCGAGCGTCTTCCCGCGCCAGTCCCCGAGCTCCTTGATCTTCTCGTCGATCAACGCAGAGGCGGATTCCACCGGGACGGGCCCTTTCATTTCCAGCTCCATCTCTCGCACCTAGTTTGCGTCAAATCCCGCCTCACCCGCAACGCGGCGTCACGGGCTCGAGTCGGACGTCACGGGTCGCGTCGCCTCCATCTTCGAGCGGAAGGCCAGCAGCACCATCGGTAACAGCAGCACCAAGACCCAGCTCCGGAAGCTCAATTCGCCGACGCGGGCCAGGCCATCGGGAACGAGACCCCGCGCGATCGTCTGAAGCACGAGGCGAATCGCCGCCCGCGGCACCAGCAGCGCTACGCAGAGCCCCTGGATCGTCACGCGGGGTAACGCCGGGAGGTCGGCCACCCGGCTCCACACGAACAGCGGGATGAGCGCGACCAGATCGTAGCCGTTGCAGTGGAAGCCGAGGGGCGCGAGGTACAGCAGGACCGGCAGGACATCGGCCATCTCTCCGGACGGCGCGCGCGTCCGGGTGTGGAACACCACGACCGCGGTCAGGAGGACCCCGACGGTCGTGCCGATCGCCGTCGCAGGCCCGGCGCCGAACCCCATAAGGTGACCCAGCAGGCTCGCGATCCCCACGGCGATGTCGGACGTCGGCTGGCTGGACCCGGCGTACCTCGCGATCCCGGCGAGGTACGTACCGATGTCCGAGCGCGACAGGTACATCCCGAGCCCCATCAGCGCCGCGGCAAAGGCAGCCCCGACGCTCACCACCACGAGCTCGCGACGGAAGAGCAGGAACAACACGAACGGGGCCGCCATCTGTGGCTTGGTCATGGCGAGCGCGAGCGCCAGGCCCGACAGGCCTGGGCGGCCCTGCTGCACGCCGTAACCTGCCAACAGCAGCATGAAGAGGACGAACAGTGACGCCTGTCCCGTCACCATGACCGAGATGGTCGGTGACAGCACGAGCGCGAAGCACCAGGCGGCGTACCGATCGGCGGTGTCGCGGGCGTAGGCCTGCAGCAGGCGGAACGTCAGCAGGACGGAGCCGACGAGAAAGGCGACGTTCAGGACCTTCCAGAGCGCGAGCGCCACCCGCCATGGAAGGAGGCTCAGGACGACGCAGGCGGGGATCCAGGATGGTGGGTACGCAAAAGGGAAGTAGACCGTGATCGCGAGCGGCGCCGGCGTGGGCAGGCTCTGCCACGTCCGGACGTACGCAGCGTGATCGTAGGGCGAGACGCCCTGCCGGCCGCACGTCCCGGCGACGTACGAGACGTAGAGATCGAGCCCATCGGACGGGAACCACAGCACCAGCACGCCAGCCACGACGAAATAGATGATCGCGACGACCAGCCCGACTCGGTAGAGGGCAAGCCGCCGGCTGGTGGGTGAGAAGCGCATGGGATGGACCGCGCGCTCACTTATCACACGCCTCCCGGAGTACCGCTGCGTCAGAGGGCGCAGGGCGGTCGCAGAATGGGGATAGCGCAATCCGGATACACGCCGTAGAGTCTGATCAATCCGCCGTCGGTCAAACGTCGCGCACGCGGAGTAGCAATCCCGAGAGCGCCGAGACCCGGCCCGCGCCGGGTCCATCTCGGGAAGATCGCCCGCTCCGCGATGCCCTAACCCATCGGGCCCGGTCGCGGAGTGCAACGGGCATGCAGAGGCCTTGTTCACGTCAGTCGGGACCACCTCGCGTACGACGCGGTTGCGCGCACATCGCGATCTCCTCTGGGCTCGCGCCAGAACTCCGCACGAGAGGCAACGCGATGGCTCGACGGACTACGAGATAGGAGGTTCGGAATGAAGATCGTCGTTATCGGCGGCACCGGCCTGATCGGCTCGAAGACCGCCCCCATTCTGCGCAAGGGCGGTCACGAGGTCGTCGCCGCCTCGCCCAAGACCGGCGTCAACACCATTACCGGCGAGGGCCTCGAGGCGGCCATGGCGGGCACGCAGGTGGTGATCGACCTCGCCAACTCGCCCTCATTTGGGGACGAGGCGGTGCTGGCATTCTTCGAGACTTCCGGCCGCAATCTTCTCGCGGCGGAGGCCGCAGCCGGCGTCCGGCACCATGTCGCGCTCTCCATCGTCGGAACCGACCGGACGCCAGAAAATGGCTATTTCCGCGCCAAGGTCGCGCAAGAGAGACTGATCGAGACCTCCGGCATCCCCTTCACCATCATCCGCTCGACGCAGTTCCTGGAATTCCTCGGCGCCATCGCCGCTTCGAGTACGGATGGAACGGTGGTCAGGCTTTCGCCCGGCCTGTTCCAGCCCATCGCAGCGGACGACGTTGCTGCCACGGTCGCCGACGTGGCGCTCGCGGCGCCGCGAAACGGCATCGTCGAGATCGCCGGCCCGGAACGCGCACCGTTCGACGAAATCGTCGCCCGCTATCTGAAGGCGGTCGGCGACCCGCGTGAGGTCGTACGTGACCCCGAGGCCCGATACTGGGGCGGCCACGTCGAGGAACGCTCCCTCGTGCCGTTGGGCGAGGCGCGCCTCGGCCGCATCGGTCTCGACGAATGGCTCCGCCGCCACCCACAGACAAGAGCCTGATCCTGCATCCAGGATCCTGCCCAACGGTGACAACCGGTGCGGTGATCGCGAAATGCCCGAGCGGAGCGTTGCACCCGGGGGTCTCGGGCAACGAACGAAAGAGGCGACCATGACGAACAACCTCGTTGCGTTGGTGCTGCTATGCCTCATGACCGGCACGGCCATGGCTCAGGAGGCTAAGGTCACGTCGCTCATGTCGAAAGATCTTGCGGAGCATCCCGGCAGGGAACTTCTGATGATCACAGTAGAGCATGCGCCCGGCGGGTCGAACCCCATCCATCGACACGATGCACAGGCGATAGTCTACGTACTGGAGGGCTCCGTCGTCATGCAGGTGAAGGGTGGAGAACAGGTAACACTGACCCCCGGGCAGACCTTCTATGAAGGCCCCGACGATGTTCATGTCGTCGACCGGAACGCAAGCAGTACCAAGCCGGCTAAATTCCTAGTGTTCATGATCAAGGACAAGGGTGCCCCGGCGCTCGTGCCCGTAGAGTGACCAGGGAAGCAACGATGATCGTGAACCCGAAGGAGTATCTCCTACGCGCCCGCCGAGAGGGCTGGGCGATGGGCGGGTTCAACGTCTTCAACTTGGAATCGGCACGAGCCGTCATCGACGCGGGAGAGGAGCTGGCCGCGCCGCTGCTCGTCCAGACGTCGCAAGGCGCGGTGAAGCACGCCGGCCTCGGCAACATGGTGACGATCGTCCGTGAGCTCGCGAGCCGAAAGAAGGTGCCGGTCGCGTTGCACCTCGATCACGGCAAGAGCGTCGAACTGACGCGCGCCGCGGTCGACGCCGGCTACACCTCGGTGATGATCGATGCCTCCCGCGAGTCGTTCGACGAGAACGTGCGCGAGACGCGGGACATCGTCGTCTACGCGCACGCCCGAGGCGTCCACGTCGAGGCGGAGCTCGGCACGCTCGCGGGCATCGAGGACGTCGGCGAGCGGTCGGCCCGATCGATGCTAACGGACCCGGACGACGCGGTGCGGTTCGCAGCGGAGACGGAGGTGGATGCGCTCGCCATAGCGGTCGGCACCTCGCACGGTGCCAACAAGTTCAAGGGCGAGCCCTATCTCGACTTCGCGCTCCTTCAGGAGATCGCGTCGCGCTGCGAGCAACCCATCGTACTCCATGGCGCCTCGTCGCTACCCGAGGACGAAGTCCTGCTCGCGGAGCGCTACGGCGCGAGGTTGGAACACGCCCAGGGCATCCCTCCCGCGCTCATTCAGAAGGCCGTGACGATGGGGGTGGCCAAGGTGAATACGGATTCAGACCTGCGGCTCGCGGCGCTGGGGCGCTTGCGACAGGTGCTCGCGGAACGCCCGAATCTCTTCAACCTCTACGAGTTGATGGGCGAAGTAGAGGAGGCGATCCGACATGCCACCGTACAGCGTATCCGACTGCTCGAGGGCGCCGGGAGGGTGTGACCCCATCTTCAATGTAAGGCGTCCTCAACTCGGAGCGGCCGGAGGAGAAACCCGTGACGAATCACGGCCATTGCGAAGAGCGGGCGATCGGGGTCGAACCGGCGACGTCCAGCTTGGGAAGCTTTCGTGGCCTTGCGGGGCAAGGGTTTTTCGGCGGCGGTAGCAGAACTGGGATAACGCAATACTACTGGCGACCCCGGCAGAATTGGGCAATTCAGCCCCGGGCTCACACGCGCCTGGAAGTCGGGCACCCGCCCCGCCTCTGGTCACGCCGGAGATGGATTGTGCTACAAGCCGCTCCCAAGCCCGCACTAACGATGCACGCTTCATGCGTTCCCACCCAGCGGGGGGCCTGGTGATATCCCTTCGGCGGCGCCGTCGGCGATTCCTCGTCGAGCTCATCAAGCCCTCGCACTACGACGACTCGGGATATGTCATCCAGTGGTGGAGGGGCTGGATCCCGTCGAACTCCCTCTCGAGCATGTATGGGCTCGTGCGGGCGGCACGGGAGCGTCAAATCCTGGGCGAGAATGTAGAGCTCGAGGTCAGGGCGCGGGACGAGACGACATCCGTCATCCCCGTCCGACGGATCATCCGCCGCTTCCGCCGCAACCAGTGCCGCGGCCTCGTGTGCCTCGTCGGCGTTCAGACGAACCAGTTCCCACGCGCCCTCGACATCGCGCGCCAGCTCCGGGCGGGCGGGTTGCAGGTTGCCATCGGCGGATTCCACGTGAGCGGCTGCCTGGCGATGGTTCCCGAGCGCCCTCCGGAGCTCCAGGAGGCGCTCGCGCTCGGCATTACGCTCTTTGCGGGCGAGGCCGAGGGGCGGATCGAGGATCTCCTGCGAGCTGCGCACGAGCAGCGGCTTGAGCCGCTGTACAACTTCATGACCGACCTGCCACACATGAACGGCCAGCCCGTCCCCTTTCTTCCGGCTCGCGAGGTACGCCGCTACGCCGGGACTATCGCCTGCTTCGACGCCGGGCGGGGCTGCCCCTTCACGTGCAGCTTCTGCACCATCATCAACGTGCAGGGGCGCCGCTCGCGCTACCGGGATGCCGACGACGTCGAGCGTCTGTTCCGTGCGAACGCCGCGCACGGTATCCGGCATCGCTACTTCATCACCGACGACAACTTCGCGCGCAACCGGAACTGGGAGGCGATCTTCGATCGCATCATCGAGCTCCGCGAGCGCGAGGGGTTCCGGACCGCCCTGACGATCCAGGTCGACACGCTGTGCCATCGGATCCCGCGCTTCGTCGAGAAGGCGGCACGGGCCGGTGTCCGGCGGGTGTTCATCGGGCTCGAGAGCATCAACCCCGAGAGCCTGCGATCCGCGTCGAAGGGACAGAACCGGATCACCGAGTACCGCCAGATGCTACAGGCGTGGCGACGCGCCCGGGTCATCACCTACGCAGGCTACATCCTGGGGTTCCCCGCCGACACCCCGGAGACCATCGCCCGCGACATCCGCATCATCCAGCGCGAGCTCCCTGTCGACATGCTCGAGTTCTTCGTCCTGACACCCCTTCCCGGCTCGCAGGACCACAAGGAGATGCGCCTGCAGGGTACGTGGATGGACCCCGACCTAAACAGGTACGACCTCGAGCACGTGGCGACTGATCATCCGCTGATGAGTAGTGCGGAGTGGCAGGCGATCTACGATCGCGCCTGGGGCCTCTACTATTCCCCCGAGCACATCGAGACGCTCCTCAAACGGGCCGTCGCTAGCGGCATCAGCGCGGCGCGTGTCGCGAACATGATTTTCTACTTCTACGCGAGTCATACCTACGAGAAGGTCCACCCCCTCCAGAGCGGCGTCTTCCGACGCAAGGTGCGCCGCCACCGACGCCCCGGGCTCGGGCTCGAGAGCCCGCGCGTCTTCTACCCTCGCCGGCTCAAGGAGCTCATGCTGACGTACGGCCCTGGGCTGTGGTTCCTCTGGAGGCTCACCCGCGTGCGTTGGAGCGTCCAGCGGGACCCGATCAGCAAGCAGTACACCGACGTGGCGATCGCCCCGGCCGCGGAGAATGATGACGGGCTCGAGATGTACCAGGCGACCGAGGGAGCGCGCATCGCCGTCGCACAGGCTCGCAAGCGCGCCGACGCCATCCGCGCGGCCCGCGAAGGCCGCCTGGATGTCCCGGGGCTGGACGTTGCTGACGACCGGGATCATCGGTAGCTCCTGCCGAGAACGGCACCCGTCACCTCGTCGGGAGGGATCCCGACCGCTCGTCGGTCTCCCCGAAGAATGTGCGGGGGAGGGCCCTCGTGCTCAGCGGACAGGGCGAACCAGAGGAGCACCACGCGACGCGCGCGTGGACGCCGAGCGTCTGGACAGACGATCGGCGAGGTCGAGGCGCTGGAACGCCACGGTTGCGCGCGACGCGCCGCCGTTGGAGGTCAAGAGGAGCTCTTAGTCTTCCGCCGGGTTTCGACGAGAGCGGGCGACCGGGGTCGAACCGGCGACGTCCAGCTTGGGAAGCTTTCTGGGTCCTTGTGGGGCAAGGGTTTTTCGGCGGCGGTATCAGAATCGGGATGACGCAATATCCCGAGCCACTCAGCAGATTCCGAGTCCCGATGCCGAGTCGGAGAGGCGCATGGGAGCCTGGGCGCCGTCGCGCGAATCGGGAGCCGCCGCTCGCAGCGCGCGGATCACGGCGGGGCGCAGAGCGCGGGGTTCGATCACCGCGTCGAGCGATCCGACGCGACGCGCGCGCTCGACGGTGTGGACGGCGTCGAACTCACGCGCGACGTCGGCCTGCGCTGCGCGGGTCGCCTCCTCGACTGCGTGTTCGTAGGTGACGCGGCTCGCGCCCATCGCATCGCCGCGGAGTGCCTCCCGAGCGCGCCGCACCACCGGATCGGTGGCCGCCCGCGCGCGCACTTCTCTCGAGAAGACGACCGCCGCCGCGGCGCTCCCCCCGATCACGGACGCGTACGAGCCGGTGAGCGCCAGCACGCGAAGCCGCGGGTTGAGCGACTTCGAGAAGACGACGTAGGCGCCGCCATGGTAACGAGAGACGATCACGAAGATGAGCGGCCCCTCGAAATGGACGACCGCGCGCGCGATCTCGGCGCCGTGCTCGAGCTGGAGCTTCCGAAGCGATTCCGGCGACCCGTCGAAGCCCGAGAGATTCGCCAGGATCACCACTGGCCGGTTGCCACTCGCGGCATCGAGCGCACGCGCCACCTTCTTCGACGACCGCGGAAACAGCGTGCCCCCGCTCCACGCGGGAGGACCATCGAGCGGGCGATGTCCCTCGCGGGGCACGTTCTCGCTCTCGATGCCGATGAGCGAGATCGCGATCCCGCCCAGGTGCGCGTCCCAGACGATTGCCGTCTCCGCACCGGCCCAGGACCGCCATCGCTCGAGGAAGCCGCCGTCCTGATCGACGAGCGCCTGCATGACGGCGCGCATCGCAAAAGGTCGCTTGCGGCCCGGATTCGCGGCATCGTCGAAGATCTCGCCGACGGTCCTGAAGCCATGGTCGAGGTCCCCCGGGTATGCGAACTGCGTGACGTCGCGCGCAAACGGATCGCTCGTACGATGCCGGCGCGGCCCGGGCTCGCCCGGACACACGTAGGTGTAGCGGTAGTGCTCGTCGAGCGTGCGAAAGGCGGTGGCGAGGTCGGGCGCGTAGTACTGCGCCTCGCCGTTCGGTCCCATGACGCGCTCGAAGCCGCCGAGCGCGACCTCGTCTTCGGCGGCGACCGCTCCCGACGCCTCGAGCGCGGCACGTCCCGTGAGCACCATCGAGGCATCGGGCGTCATGACGAGCGCGCCGCGCGTGGTGCCGAGCATCGTCGCGAGGGAGTTCCAGTAGCTCTGAGCCCCGACGTTCACGCCGTAGACGATCACGTGAATGGCACCGCCGCGTTCCGTGAACTCGATGATCCGCCGGACGACACGTGCCGTCGCGTCGAGGTTCTCGGTGCCACTGTCCATCGCGATGCGGGCACCGCTCGAGATCGGTACCCACTCGACCGGCAACCCATGCCGTGCGGCGAGGTCGAGCGCGGCGACGACGCGATCGCACTCGGGCGCGGCGAGCGCGCCCATCTCGCGAGTGGGATCCGAGAGGATCAAGACGCGGCGCATGCCCTCGGGAACCTTCTCCGTCGGCGTCGCCAGGATGCCGAAGACGACGGCGGCGCGGTTCTGGCCGTAGGGCCGGTCCGCGACCGGCATCGCCCGCGGCTCAGCGGCGTCGGGATCCAGGTCGTACTCCTCGAACGCTACGGTCGAGCCGCCGTTCACACGGCCCCGCATGCGCACGATCTCGTAGGGGTACACGAGTCGCCGGCGGCGCGCCTCCACCAATTTGCGCTCGTAGTGATCGGCCGCCGCGAGCGGGGTGCTGCGCGGCTCGCGGAATTCGATCTCGAGGTGGCTACCGGTGAGATCGCTGGCGACGAGCTCCACGGGCTCGCCGACCGTGCCTGGCTCCCGGTCGCGAAGGCGGAGCCGCACCAGGACCTTCTCCAGCCCGAGATGCCGCGTCTCGGGAGCGAGCCGGCGCGCGATGCCGTCCATCGCCGACGGATCCAGGTCGATCGCAGGGCCCATGGCAATCGCGATGCGGTTCCAGTGCAGGCGCCGCCGCGGATCCCGCGCGCTCCGCATCGCTCGCAGTGCGCTCGTCGCCACGTGGAACGTCCGCTCGAACGCACTCACGTGGACCGTTGCGTCGCGCGGGTCCACTGAGGTCCGCCCGGGCACCTCGGCGAGCACGAAGAGCCGCTCGTCCTCCGGCACCGCGAGGCTCCGTCCCCAAAAGCAATAGACGTCGGCGGCGCCCGGCAGCCGTTCGAGCTCGAAGTTTCGCAGGCGATCGAACCCGATCCGGTCTGCGGTCTCCGGATGAAGACCGAGCAGGCGCAGGTCTTCGCGCACGCCGCCGGGTGCTCGTACGAACGTGCGGTGTACGGTGCCGTCCGTCCCGCCGTCGAAAGAAACCGTACAACGCTTTGCCGAAAGCCCGACCTTGCATAGCGCTTCGCCGACGCGGGCAAAGGCGGCATCGAGCCCCGTCCCCTCGTCGCTGAATGCGACGATCTCGAGAGCGTCCACCGCGGTTCGCCCGCTGATCACGTCGCCCGATTCGATGGCGCGGCACGTCCGCACGACCGTGTCGGCCGCATCAGAGACCATGCTCGTCACGCCGACGATGACGCGGCCGTCCCGAAGATCCATGCGCTGGATCTCGTCCGATCCGCCTCCGGCGGTGGTGAGCACCATCGGCTGGTCGGGGTCGTAGAGCCGGAGGAGAAGATGGCTCCGGGGCGCGACCTCGCCCTGGCGCGGGCCGGGCTCGGAGCGCCGGGTGGTGCTGTCGAAGATCGCGGCGTGGGCCTCGATCGCAGCGTCGGCCAGTACGTCGGGAACCAAGCCTCGCATAGTCGCGATGCGATCGAGGGCGTTGGCAAGCGTCGACTGCGTGGCGACCGGCGCACCTTCGCGTGCGAGCGCCGACAGAAAGCGTAGTAGGGCGCAGCTCAGCTCGCGCCGGAGGTCGGGCGAATTTTGCGTCGCGAACAAGCGGAGCAGCCCCCGCTCGAGCGAGTTGCCGTGCGCGAGCGACGCGATGCCGTAGTGGCCGAGAGCCGTGCGGAGTAATGCCAGGAACTCTTCCGCGATTCCGGCACCGGCCACGCGCATGCGCCGAACGTAGGCACGAAGGCGAGCGGCATTCGACGGGACGACGACGCCCCCGACGGTACGAGGCGCAGTGACGAAGAGCTGCTCGAGGTCGGCGAAGACCACGATCTCCTCGCCGAATGCCGCGAGCTCGTCACGGATGCGAGGGGAGAGGGCGCCGACTGCGGTCGACTCGAGGAGCGCCGCGAGCCACCGGGCCCGTTCGGGAGCGACGTCGTAGCCGAGCAGCACGGCACGAACCTCGTCGCGCACGGCGGCCAGCGCGCAGCGGCGCGCGCCCGGTTCCCACGCATCGAGCGCCGCGAAGTCGGGGATCGACACCTCCAACGAGTCGGGCTCGGCGCGGAGCGTCACTCGCGATTCCCCGTCGGCGTCGGTGGCGGATCCGACGTCCGGCTCCACGACGACGAGAACGTCGCCCGCGGCGACGAGCGTGCCCTTGGCGACGCGGATCTCTTGCACGGTGCCTGCGATCGGCGCGAGGAATCCGATCTCGACCTTCATCGCCTCGAGGAAGCCGAGCACCTGGCCGGCGGCGACACGATCGCCGGGGCGCACCTGTAGTCCGACGACGACCGCAGGTGCCGCCGCACGGACGTGCCCCGTCGCCTTCCAGCCAAACCGATACGGGCGGCCGTCGAGCTCGAGACGCAGCCCGACCTCGGTCGCGTCGTAGACGACCCGCCGCGTGCGGTCGGCGAGCGCGAGCTCGGCCAGATGCCCGTCACCTTCGCGGAGCCCGACTCGCGCGGCACGGCCGTCGAGCTGCACGCGATATCGCCACGAGCCGAGGGCGAACACCGCGAGTCGGTAGCTCGCGCCGCCGAACGAGAGATCGACCTCCTGGCCGACCGAGGGCGGTACGCGGGCCGGCGATACGTGGGTGGTGTCCGCGAAGAAGTTGACGCGCGCGTCACGCCGGCGGCGCTGGTAGCCGAGTATGGCCGCGGCGACGAGCGCGTCGCTCGCGTCGGGATCCTCCGTGGCACCGGCGTCGCGACCGCGACGATCGATCCAGCCGGCGTCGACACCGCCGCAACGGAACTCGGGGGAATCGAGGACGTCGATCAGGTACCCGGTGTTCGTGGCCCCGCCTTCGACGACGAGGTCGAGATCGCGGAGCGCAGCGACGAGCCGCCCCCGCGCCTCGTCCCGCGTCGTCCCCGTCGCGATGACCTTCGCGATCAGCGAATCGAACGCCGCTGGAACGACCGTGCCCGCCGCGACGCCGCAGTCGACCCGGATGCCACGCCCGAGCGGCGGATCGAAGCGCGCGATCCGGCCCGGCGCCGGGATGAAGCCCGAGTCGGGGTCCTCCGCGCAGATGCGTGCCTCGATCGCCACGCCGCGTTCGCGCACCTGGAGTCCGGCGAGGCTCTCGCCGCGCGCGATCCGGATCTGGAGCTCGACGAGGTCGAGACCGGTCACCTCCTCGGTGATGCCGTGCTCCACCTGCAGGCGCGGATTCATCTCGAGGAAGTAGTGCGCACCGTCGGCGCCGAGCAGGAATTCGACCGTACCGAGGCCCGAGTAGCCGACGGCCTCGGCCAGGTGCACAGCCGCCGCAGCGAGCCGGGCGAGCGACGCGGGGTCGAGGCCCGGGGGCGGAGCTTCCTCGACGATCTTCTGATGGCGGCGCTGAACCGAGCAGTCGCGCGCACCCAGGGCGAGCACGTCGCCCTGCAGGTCGGCCGCGATCTGCACCTCGACGTGGCGGGCCCGGGCGACCTTCCGCTCGAGAAAGAGCCGGCCGTCGCCGAAGGCGGCGCGCGCCTCGGCCGCCGCAGAGCGAAACGCCCTCGGCAGCTCGGCACCGTCCGTCACGACGCGGATTCCGCGCCCGCCGCCACCCGCGGTGGCCTTCACGACGACCGGATAGCCGAGGCGGTCCGCGATCCGCGCCGCCGTCTCCTCGTCCTCGACGACGCCGGCGCTCCACGGGATCACCGGCACGCCGGCACGCTCCGCGTGCAGCTTGGCTGCGATCTTGTCGCCGAGCGCGCGCATCGCGTCGCCGGACGGGCCCAGGAAAGCCATCCCGCTGGCCGCGACGCGGTCGGCGAACGCAGGATCCTCCGCGACGAACCCCCAGCCCGGCCAGACCGCGTCGGCGCCGGCACGAGCGAGCGTACAGAGCACCCGGTCGTGATCGAGATACGCGCCCACCTCGCCCGACGGGGCGGTCAGACGCATGGCCGCGTCGGCGTGACGCACGAACGGTGCGTCGCGATCGACGTCCGTGTACAGGACGACGGCGCGCATCGTCGACCCCTCACGAGCGCGGAGCGCCTTCACCGCACGGATGCACCGCATGGCTGCGTCGCCGCGGTTCACGATGCCGAGGCAGCTGATCGCGCGT
>JACXTT010009477.1_pt1 | contig 13295 bp, 11 predicted proteins | sample 9270951 | NCBI WGS metagenome assembly JACXTT01 (sample SAMN15532306, study PRJNA645909) | rock metagenome | isolation source: weathered quartz diorite | place: Puerto Rico | collected 2017-06-21
CGACACGCCCGACGAGATGCGCGGGCGTGTGGGCGCCGTCAATTCGGTGTTCATTGGCGCCTCCAACCAGCTAGGCGAGTTCGAGTCGGGCGTGACCGCCGCGTTGTTCGGGCCGGTGGGGGCGGTGCTGCTCGGCGGCGTGGGGACGCTGCTGGTGGTGGCGGCATGGAGGCGGCTCTTCCCCGTGCTGGTCGCACGCGACCGCCTGCATGAGCCCGCGCACTAACGGCGGCTGAGGCGAAAGCGTACCCATTTCTGCGTGACTGCGAAGACGGGCAGGAAGGGGCGGAGGGCCGCATGCCGACGGTACAGGTATAGTCCGGAATGTCCCCCGCCAACAGGCGACAGACTCTCAATTTCCGATGGCCGCGCCCCCGACCGATCCGTTGCAACGCCACGCCGTGTACGCCGAGTTGAGCCGCTCGCGCGCGTCGCTGGAACGCGCCGGCGCGCTGGGCGACGGCATGGGCCTCGCGCTGTGGCGTAACCGGAACGATGACACCGCCTACGCCCAGCCCGGCCACCACACGCTGTCCGTGTACCTGGAAGGCGGCCACACCACCTACCGGCTCGATCGGCCAGACGTGAAGGGCGGCCCCGGCCGGCTGTGCCTGATGCCGGCCGATCAAGACTCGCGCTGGCACGTCGGCGCGTCGCAGCGCTTCCTGCATCTCTATTTCCAACCAGAGCACCTGGCCTGGCACTGCGTGCGCCTGCTCGACACGGAGCCGCGCGCGCTGCAGTTGCAGGACCGTACGTTTGCCGAGGATGCCCGCCTGCTGGGGCTGGCCCGTCAGTTGCTCGCGCTGGACTGGCGCGAGCCCGATGCCGTGATGGCCGGCAATGCCATTGCCCATGAGGCGGTGAGCCACCTGCTGCTCGGCCACGGCCAGCGGCGCGAGCGTGCCCGGTGGCGCGGCGGCCTGTCGGCGCCGGTGCGCCGGCGCTTGCGCGACTGGATCGAGGCCAACCCGGAGCACAACCCATCGCTTGGCGAGCTGGCGGCGCTGGGCGACCTGTCCGAGTACCACTTCGCGCGCATGTTTCGCCTGTCATTCGGCATGCCGCCGCATGCGTGGATCCTGCGGGCGCGGCTGGAACGGGCGTGCGGACTGCTGGTCGACGCGCGCCTGTCGCTGACGGAGGTGGCCGCCCGGGCCGGCTTTGCCTCGGCCAGCCATTTCAATAACCGTTTCCGGCAAGCCTTCGGTGTCACGCCGGGCGTTTGGCGTGCCTGGCAGGGCGCCACCGCCAACCCGCGCGACCGCGCATTCCCTCGCTTTCCCGAGCACCCGCCAGCCCTTGCGTGACAAGGGCTGGCGGGCTCCGCGCCGCGAGCGCTGGCTCGCCCATGCGGTGGCGAAAAATCTGCAATGTCTTGCATCGATTTGTCATCGTCGTTTATCTTGCGGTAAAATCTCGTCTTCAACGTTTCCTTGGCGTGCGTTTCACTACGGCTGAAACCCATCGCATGTCACGCAGAAACGGGTACGCCGGCGGCAATTTGCGCCGGGTTCCTCTCGCGCCTCGCGCGCACTCGCGTTCCCTGGTCGGCCGGCTCCGGCCAGCGGCTTCCGCTTCCTGAAACCAACCTGGAGCTCTTCCCATGGATCTGAATTTCATCGAGGCAGACAATCTTCGCGCCGCCGGGCACTACCTGTTGCAGTTGGCGCTGCAGCAGGGACTGAACTGCATGGCCGCCGTGTTGATCCTGATCGCCGGCTGGTGGCTTTCCGGCCGGGCCGCTGCGGCCGTTACGCGGACCTTCGCGCATACCCGCATCGACACCACGATGCGCCCGATGCTGACCAACCTGGTCCAGTGGTTCGTGCGCGGGCTGACCGTGGTGCTGGTGTTGGCGCAGTTTGGCGTGCAGACCGCGAGCATCGTCGCGGTGTTGGGTGCCGCGGGCCTCGCCATTGGCCTGGCGCTGCAAGGCACGCTGCAGAACATCGCCGCGGGCATCATGCTGGTACTGCTGCGGCCGTTTCGCGTCGGCCAGTACATCGACGCGCAGGGCGTGGCCGGCACGGTGCGCGAGACGGGGCTCTTCATGACCGAGCTGACCACGGCCGACGGCGTGTGTCTGCGCGTGCCCAACGGCAAACTCTGGGGCAGCGCGATCACGAATTACAGCGAAAATCCCTCGCGCCGCATGGACATCGAGGTCACGGTCGCGCGTGGCAACCATGCCGGGCCGGGCATGGCCGCACTGCGCGAGATGTTGGCCAGCGAGCCGCGCGTGCTGGCGGAACCCAGGGCCGAAGTCATGGCAACCAGCTTCACCGCGCAGGGCGTCACGATCAACGTGCGCTACTGGACCACCAGCGAGGACTTCTGGCCGGTCCGCTTTGCGTTCTACGAGCGCATTGAGGGCGTGTTGCAGGAGGCCGGTTGCGTGATCGCCGTGCCGGTGCAGGAACTGCGGCTGCCGGCAGACGAGGGCGCGGCTAGCGCATTGTCCGTGTCCCAGACCCGCGCATCGCGCCTGCCGGCGTCCGCCGTCCGGTAGCCGCCTTCCACTCGTTGCCACGCGCCTGACAAGGCGCGGCACGCCCCCGCCGGCCCCACGCCGGCAAATTCGTCGCGCGTCCCGAAGCCGCGCGAACCCGAGCGGATTCACGCGCGGCGTGCCATCTTCTTTCACGCATCCCAAACTCCGACGGAGGACCCATCGGTTTGCCTTCCCGCCATTTCCTCGCCTGTTGCCTGCCTCTCCTTTCCCTTGCCCCGGCCGCCGTCCATGCGCAGTCGGCACCCTCCAACCTGACGATGTACGGCTTCGTCGATGTCGGCGTCTTCAAGCTCGGCCCCGGCGCCGCGACCCAGCTCGGTACCATCCAGCGCAGCTATTTTGGCCTGCGCGGCACGGAGCCGCTGGGTCGGGGTTGGGCGGCCACGTTCCACCTGATGAGTCGTTTCGACGTGGGCGATGGCAGGCTGGAGGCGAGCGGCGCCACGCCGTTCTTCCAGGGCGAATCGACGGTTGGCCTCGCAAGCCCCTATGGCGGCCTGCGGCTCGGCCGCGCGCTGACGCCGATGTGGCAGTACGACTGGAAATACGATAGCTGGGGTAACTTCAGCCGCCTCGCCTCGGTGGCGTGGTACGTGTTCCATCCGTCGTACCGGACCGATCCCAACCACAACGGCCCGGCCGGCGAATATTCGCGGCTGAACAACGGCGTGTTCTACGATTCGCCTGTCTTCGGCGGCGTGCATTTCCACCTGTCGGCCGGCGTGGACAAGAACACCGCGCCCGATGCCAACGGCAACGTCGACCGGCAGCGCCCGCTGGCCGCTTCGGTCAACTACGACGCCGGACCGTGGTCGGCCATGCTGACGGCGGAGCGCAATTCGGTCGCCGACAGCACGTGGTTCGCTGGCCTGTCGTATGCGTTTTCTGCCGTCAGGCTGATGGCGTCCTACAGCCAGACGCGCCTGTCGGCAGCCAGCCAGGCCTTCCTTGGCGACAGCGGTTCGCGACGCAGCGCGGCCACGCTGGGCGCGAACTGGTCGCTGGGCGCGGTGACGCTCAAGCTCTCGGGCGCGCGCGACTTCCAGGGTTACGGCACCGCAGGCCAGACCGACTATGTGACCGCAGGCCTGGACTACGCGCTGTCCAAGCGCACCACGTTATACGGCGCGGTGTCGTACCGCGACAGCCGCCACGCGGCCAGCGCCACCGGGTTTGGTGCGGGCATGAGTCACAGCTTCTGAGGCAGCGGCCCGGCCGCCGTCGTCCTCAGTTGACCGTTGGCGCCTCTTCCGAGAACAGCGTACAAGCGCCGGTTTCGGCGCTGCTGACGTGGCGGCGGAAGGTGGCAAAGAGATCGCGCCCCACGCCGTGCCGGTTGACGGCGAGGTCGGGCCGGTCCGGCTCGCGCGCGTCCCATTCGTCGTCCGGCACCAGCACGGTCAACACGCCCGCCGGCGCGTCGACGCGCACGATGTCGCCGTCGCGGACCTTTGCGATGTCGCCGCCGCAGAGCGCCTCGGGGCAGACATGGATCGCGGCGGGCACCTTGCCCGAGGCGCCGGACATCCGCCCGTCCGTCACCATCGCCACCCGGAAGCCGCGCTCCTGCAGCACCGTCAGCGTCGGCGTGAGCTTATGCAGCTCCGGCATGCCGCAGGCCGACGGCCCTTGCCAGGGCAGCACGGCGACGAAGTCGCGCTCCAGCTCGCCGCGCTTGAAGGCGGCCAGCAGGTCGTCCTGCCGATGGAAGACGATGGCCGGCGCCTGCACCACTTGGTGCTCGGGCTTGACCGCCGAGGTCTTGATGACCGCGCGCCCCAGGCGGCCGTCGAGCAGCTTGATGCCGCCGTCGGGCGCGAACGGTGCGGCCGCGCCGCGCACGATGGTGTCGTCCAGCGGCACGGCGGGGCCGTCGATCCAGGTCAGCTTGCCGTCGCGCAGCACGGGCTCGCGTGTATAGGCATCGAGCCCCGTGCCCACCACCGTGTTGACGTCGTCATGCAGCAGACCCATCGACAAGAGCGCGCGGATCACCACGGGCAGGCCGCCCGCGGCCTGGAACTGGTTCACGTCGGCGCGGCCGTTGGGGTACACGCGCGCGAGCAGCGGCACGGCCGCGGACAGCTCGTCGAAGTCGTCCCAGGTCAGCACGATGCCCGCCACGCGCGCCATCGCGATTAGGTGCAGCGTGTGATTGGTGGAGCCGCCGGTCGAGAGCAGCCCCACGATGCCGTTGACGAAGGCCCGCTCGTCCAGCACGTCGGCGATCGGCATGTAGTGCTCGCCGCCGTGCACCAGTCGCAGCGCCTGGCGGGCGGCCTCGCGCGTGAGCGCCTCGCGCAGCGGCGTGTTGGGATTGACGAATGCCGTGCCCGGCAGGTGCAGCCCCATGATTTCCATCAGCATCTGGTTCGAGTTGGCGGTGCCGTAGAACGTGCAGGTGCCGGGGCCGTGGTAGGAGCGGGTTTCCGCCTCCAGCAACTGTTCGCGGCCGATCTTGCCTTCGGCGTACTGCTGGCGCACGCGCGCCTTTTCCTCGTTGCCCATGCCGGTGGTCATCGGGCCGCCCGGCACGAACACGGTCGGCAGATGCCCGAACGACAGCGCGCCCATCACCAGCCCCGGCACGATCTTGTCGCAGACGCCCAGGCACAGCGTCGCATCGAACATCTGGTGCGACAGCGCCACCGCGGTGGAGAGCGCGATCACGTCGCGCGAGAACAGCGACAGGTCCATGCCGTCCTGGCCCTGCGTCACGCCATCGCACATGGCGGGCGTGCCGCCCGCGAACTGCGCCGTGCCGCCGGCCTCCAGCGCCGCCTCCCTCAGCCAGGCCGGAAACGCGGCCAGCGGCTGGTGCGCGGACAACATGTCGTTATAGGCGGAGACGATGGCAAGGTTGGGGCGCTCCTGCGCCTGGAGCCTGACCTTGGCGGCGTCAGGCATGGCGGCCATGCCGTGGGCGAGGTTGGTGCAGGAGAGTTGGGCCCGTTCCACCTTCTGCCCGGCCATGGCACGGGTGCGGTCGAGATAAACCTGGCGGGAAGCGGCGCTGCGGGCCACGATGCGGGCCGTGACCCGGTCGAGCACTGGGTGGCGTGGCATGGACGATCTCCTCGCGTGGGGGACTTTCAGCCTAGCGCACTTTGCGGAGCACTGCACGTGGCGGGCCATGCGCATGGCGATGCGGGGCGCCGCGCGGGCACGCAGAAATGGGTACGCTTGCCCGGCGAAGACGCCGTGAGGGCGCAGCCAGAGGCCGATGACACCGCCATGACTGCACCCGGCGCCTCGCCAAGCGGCAGGGACTCACGTAAACTGGCCGGAACTTCAGCCCGATGCCATGGCACTGATATAGCACCCGGCCCGACCAAGGAGTCAAAGCTTGAGCATGCCCAATTTCGACATGGTGCTGTTTGGCGGCACCGGAGACCTGGCGCGGCGCAAGCTGCTGCCATCGCTCTTCGACGCGCATCACGCCGGCTTGCTGCACCCCGACGCGCGCATTCTTGCCACCGGCAGCCAGCCGCTCACCACCGAGGACTATCTCGCGTCGCTCGAAACGACCGTGCGGCCCGGCCTCGCCCATGCGCCGCCCGAGTCCTGGGATGCCTTCCTGGCCCGCATCTGCTACGTGCAGGCCGACGCGCGCCAGCCCGAGCACTTCGACACCCTGGCGCGCAAGGTGCTGGGGCGCGCGCCGGAGGTGATCGTCTGCTACCTGGCCACCGCGCCGCACCTGTTCGTGCCCATCTGCGAGCAGCTCGCCCGTACGGGGCTGAACACGCCCCGTGTGCGCATCGTGCTGGAAAAACCGCTGGGCCACGATCTGGAGTCGTCCGAGGCCATCAACGCTGCCGTGGGCCAGTTCTTTGCCGAAGACCAGATCTACCGGATCGACCATTATCTGGGCAAGGAGTCCGTGCAGAACCTGATGGCGATCCGCTTCGGCAATGCGCTGTTCGAGCCGCTGTGGCGCCGCGAATGGGTGCAGGACGTGCAGATCACGATCGCCGAGGAACTGGGCGTGGAGACGCGCGGCGACTTCTATGACCGCACCGGCGCGCTGCGCGACATGGTGCAGAACCACCTGTTGCAACTGCTGTGCATGGTGGCGATGGAGCCGCCCGCCAGTCTTTCCGAGGACGCCATCCGCGACGAGAAGATCAAGATCCTGAAGGCGCTCAAGCCGATCACGCCGCAGGACGTGGCCGAGAAAACCGTGCGCGGCCAGTATCGCGCGGGCGCCGTCGGCGGCAAGCCCGTGGCCGGCTACGTGGACGAGCAGGGCATCGCGCCCGACAGCCGCACCGAGACCTTCGTGGCCATCAAGGCGGAGATCGCCAACTGGCGCTGGGAGGGCGTGCCTTTCTACCTGCGCACGGGCAAGCGTATGCAGGCGCGCGTGGCCGAGATCGTGATCCACTTCCGCGACGTCCCGCACGCGATCTTTCCGCGTCCGCTGACGCTGTCGCCGCAGAACCGGCTGGTGATCCAGTTGCAGCCCGAGGAAAGCATCAAACTGTATTTCCTGGTCAAGCAGCCCGGCGATACCGTGGAACTGACGCCGACTTCGCTCGACCTGGACTTCGCCAACTCGTTCAAGGTGCGCCGCGCGGGCGCCTACGAACGACTCTTGCTTGACGTGATCCGCGGCCGGCTGGGCCTGTTCGTGCGGCGGGACGAGCAGGTGCAGGCGTGGCGTTGGGTCGAGCCCATCCTCGACACCTGGGCCGACAGCACCGTGCCGCCCAAGGCGTACACGGCGGGCACCTGGGGGCCGGCCGCGTCATCGGCGCTGATGTCGCGCGACGGCGCGCTGTGGCACGAGGAAGTGTAGACACCTGGAAGACAGGAGCCACGCCATGCGGGAATTCGAACATGCTTCGCCGATGGACCAGGCCGAGTCGCTCGCGATTTCAGTCAGCAATGCACTCGCGCAGGTGATCCAGACAAAGGGGTGGGCGGTGCTCGCGGTCTCCGGGGGCAAGTCGCCGGTGCCGATGTTCGAGCGCCTGCGCTATCGCCCAATCCGCTGGGACGCGGTGACGGTCACGCTCGTCGACGAACGCGCGGTGCCGCCCGACCATCCGGACAGCAACGGCGCGCTGGTGCGTGCCCACCTGCTGCGCGAGGCCGCCGCCAGTGCCGCCTTCCTGCCGCTGGTGGCCGATGCGGCCGATGCGGCCGATGCGGCGGCGCCCGCGCAAGCGGTAGCGCGGCTGAACGCTGCCTACCGGCAGCCGGACGTCGTCGTGCTCGGCATGGGCGAGGACGGCCACACAGCGTCGCTCTTTCCCGACGCGCCGGAGTTGCAGGCCGCGCTGTCCGAGCCGGTGCCCGGCTACCTCGTCACGCATCCGTCGGTGGCGCCGCACGCGCGCATCACGCTCAACCTGGCCGCGCTGCTCGCGGCCGAACGGACCTTCCTTGCCGTCGCGGGTCCCGCCAAGGCGGCGGTCCTGGCCCGCGCCAGGGCGACACCCACACCGGCGCTGCCGGTCAGCCTGGTGCTGGCGCGGCAGCATCGCGGGGTGGACATCTTCCGGGCCTGACATCATGGCTGCCAGCGCAATCATGCCCGACAGCTTCCCGCGCCTGCTGGCCGATGTCGGCGGCACCAACGTACGCTTCGCCATGGAGTCCGCGCCGATGCGTATCGGGCCGGTGACCGCGCTGAAGGCGGCCGACTATCCGTCGCTGGAGGCCGCGACCCGTCAGTACTTGTCCGGTCTCTCCGGTCCGGCGCCATTGCATGCGGCGGTGGGCCTTGCCAATCCGGTGACGGGCGATCAGGTCAAGCTGACCAATCACGCGTGGGCGTTTTCGATCGACGGCATGCGCCAGTCGCTCGGCCTGCGCACGCTGGTGGCGATCAACGACTTCACCGCGCTGGCGCTGGCGCTGCCGTGGCTGCCGGCAGAAGGGCTGGCGCTGATCCGGCCGGGACAGCCCGTGGCCACGGCGCCGCGCGCGCTGATCGGGCCGGGCACCGGGCTCGGCGTCTCGGGGCTGGTGCCGACTGCGGACGGCGCGGGCGCCGTGGCGCTGGCCGGCGAGGGCGGGCACATCGAGCTGATGCCGGCCACTGACGACGAATGGGTCGCCTGGCATGCCGCGCAGCGGCTTTATGGGCCGGTGTCGGCCGAGCGCCCTGCGTCAGGCCTGGGTTTGACGCACATCCATGCGGCATTGGCCGCAGAAACGGGTACGCTTTTGCTTGCGCCGCTGTCGCCGGAGCAGGTTACGGCGGGCGCCATCCGACATGGCGATCCGCTGTGCCAGCGTGCGTTCGCGGTATTCTGCGGGCTGCTCGGCTCTGTCGCGGCGGACGTGGCGCTGGTGCTCGGCGCGCGCGGTGGCGTGTATCTGGGCGGCGGCATCCTGCCGCGCTTCGTGGCCGCGCTGCGTGTGTCGCCTTTCTCCGACCGCTTTGCCGACAAGGGGCGCATGCGCGATTACCTGGACGACATGCCGGTCTATGTGATCACCGCCGACTATCCCGCGCTGCCTGGGCTGGCGCGAGCGCTGGCCGAACGGCTCGCCGGCGGCGATCAACCTGCCGACAACTAAAGAAATGCGTGTACTGCTGGTGGAAGACGACGCCATGATCGGCGACAGCGTGAAACTCGCGCTGCGTCAGGAAGGCTTTACGGTGGATTGGGTACGCGATGGCGAGGCCGGGCTGGCCGCCGCCACGGCGCCGCCTCCGGCCGCGCCCGCCGGGCAGGGCGGCCACGACTGCTACGACCTGATCCTGCTGGATCTGGGCCTGCCGCGCCGGCCAGGGCTGGAGGTATTGCGAACACTGCGCGCGCGGGGCGTGCGCACGCCGGTACTGATCCTGACCGCGCGCGACGCGGTTGCCGACCGCGTGGCCGGCCTGAATGCGGGGGCCGATGACTACCTGATCAAGCCGTTCGACCTGCAGGAACTGGCCGCCCGCATGCACGCACTGGCGCGCCGCGCGGAAGGACGGGCCGAGCCGCTGCTGCGCTACGGCGACCTCGCGCTGAACCCCGCCACGCATGAAGTCACCGCCAATGGCGAACCCGTACGGCTCCCCGCGCGCGAATTCGCGCTGCTGTCCGCGCTGCTGGCGCGGCCCGGCAACGTGTGGTCGGTCGCGCAGTTGCAGGAGCGGCTCTACGGTTGGGACGACGACGTCGGCAGCAACACCGTGGAGGTCTACATCCACGGGTTGCGCAAGAAGCTCGGCGCCGCGCTGATCCGCAACATTCGCGGCGTGGGCTATGTCGTGCCGAAGCTTGACGGCGACGACGCCGACGGGGAGCGGTCCTGATGCGGTCGATCCAGCGCACGCTGCTGTGGTGGCTGGCCGCGGGGCTGGCCGCCGGCATCGCCATTGCCACGGCCCTGATCTACGGGCAGGCGCGGCAGGAGGCCAATGCCCTCTTCGATTACCAGATGAAGCAGGTGGCCGCGGCGCTGCCAAGCCAGTTTGCCGGCCCGATGGTGCGGCCGTTCGGTGCGCCGAACGGCGCCGCCGGGGACCTGCTGCACGCCGAAGAGGACGTGGTGATCCACATCTGGGATGGCTCGGGACGCAGCTTGTACCTGTCGCATTCGCATCCGGCACTGCCGCAGCGCGCCGAGCTGGGATTCTCCGACGTCAAGACCGAACAGGGCGAGTGGCGCATCTACAGCGTGCAACTGGGGCCGACCGTGGTGCAGATCGCCCAGCCCATGAGCGCGCGGCGCGCGCTGGCCGCGCGCACCGCGCTGCGCACCGTGGTGCCGTTGTTGCTGCTGCTGCCGTTGCTGGCCTGGCTGGTGTGGATGGCAGTGGACCGTGGGCTGCGGCCGCTTCGGGAGATTGCCGGCGAGGTGCGCGCGCGCGACGCCAATATGCTGACTCCGCTCGCGCAGCGGCCCATGCCCGACGAGGTGGCACCGCTGGCCGATGCGCTGAATCAACTGCTGGCAAGGCTTGGCCACGCCATCGACACGCAGCGCGCCTTCGTGGCCGACGCGGCGCATGCGCTGCGCACGCCGCTGGCGGCGCTGCAACTGCAGGCACAGATGGTCCAACGCGCCGATGGCGCGCAGGCCCGGCAAGAGGCGATCTCCCGGCTGAGGGAAGGGCTGGAGCGGCTGACACATCTGGTCGCGCAGTTGCTGACGCTGGCGCGCCAGGAACCCGGCGCGGCCACGCCGCCGCACGAGCCGGTGGATCTGCATGCGCTGGCACTCGGCGTGGTGGCCGAGATGACGCAGGCGGCCATCGACCGCGACATCGATCTCGGGCTGGAAACCGGGCCGGGCGAGGACCCGCCGCCAGTGCGGGGAGACGCCGATGCGCTGCGCATCCTGCTGACCAACCTGGTCGACAACGCGCTCAGCTATATCCCAGCGGGAAGCCGGGTCGACGTGCGGGTCACGCGCGGCGCAGACGGGCGCTCGGTGGAACTGGTGGTGGCCGACAACGGTCCCGGCATTCCGGCCGAGGAGCGGGAACGGGTGTTTGATCGGTTCTATCGCCCGGCGGATGCCCCTACCGGCGGGAGCGGGCTTGGACTGGCGATCGTTGCCGAGATCGCGCAGTCGCACGCCGCGCGCGTGGTACTCGAAGATGTTGCGCCTGGACTACGGGTGAGGGTGCGGTTTCCCGTGGCATAGGCGCAGCGCCGTGCCATTCACCCCACCGGCGTCAGCATTGGCTCCCCCGCAAAATGCAGCCGCGCATTCTCCAGGAACTGTTCGACGGATGCCGTGATGGCCTCCGGCGACCAGCCGGCCATGTGCGGGGTCAGGACCACATTGGGGCAGTCGAACAGTGCAACGGGTGGAGCCGGTTCGCTTTCATAGACGTCCAGACCCGCGCCACCGAGGCTGCCGGCTTGCAGCGCGCCGGCGAGCGCGGCGGTATCGACCACGCTGCCCCGGGCGATGTTGACGAGAAAGCCCTCGGCGCCTAGCGCGGCCAGCACGTCGGCATTGATCATGTGGCGCGTGTCCGCGCCGCCGGGCGTGGCTATCACCAGGTAGTCGGCCCAGGCCGCGAGCGCCGGCAACGTGTCGAAATAGCGATACGACACGTCCGCGCGCGGATTGCGGTTGTGATAGCCGACCTCCAGGTCAAATCCCAGCCCACGTTGCGCGATGCGCCGCCCGATGGTCCCCAGCCCCACGATGCCGAGCCGCTTGCCCGATACGTTGGGACGCAGCGGCAATGCGGTGCGCCACTTGCCGTCCCGCGTGGCGCGGTCGAGCGCGGGAATGGCGCGCACGGTGGCTAGCAGTAGCGCCATCGCGTGGTCGGCCACGCAACTGTCGTTGGTGCCGGCGCCGTTGGCTACGGCAATGCCGCGTGTGCCGGCGTGGGCGACGTCGATGTTCTCGTAGCCGGCGCCCATTGCGCAGACCAGGCTCAGTTCCGGCATGGCGTCGATTTCGGCGGCCGTGAGGCCGGTCGAGCCGTTGGTCAACACTGCGCGAATGGCGTGGCCGTGGGTAGCGACGGCCTCGGCGCGCGCGGCGGCATCGGGCGCGTAGCGGATCTCGAACTGCTGGCCGATCCGGGCGAGATTCTCAGCGGAGACGTGGTTGAGGACGAGCAGGGTGGGCTTCATGGCGTGACGAGGACGGGCAGCGGATAGTCCGAAGACAGGTGGTAGTGCTAAGGCGCGGGGGTCGCGTGGCGGGCGAAGCCTCGCTCTTGGCCCCGGCGCCGGGAACAGCACATTCTAGCCTTGTGCGGCACCCGTCGCAGGAAGGCCGCCGGGCCGTCCCGACCGTCGGCGATTATCAAATTCCGCAAGAGAGTGCTTCCAACGCAGGATGGATGATGCGCGGGAGCAAGCGCTCCATAATCGGCTCCGTCGGCTGGCGCCTCTGCCGGCCTTGCAAGGAGTGCGATTCATGTTTCCCGATTTTCAATCCGCCCGCGTGCTGGTGGTCGGCGGCAGTTCCGGCATTGGTCTCGCCACGGCCAGGGCGTTCGCGGCGCATGGCGCGCAGGTGACCATCGCCTCGCGCAATGCCGCCAAGGTGGAGGCCGCGGTGGCCGCCATTGGCGCGGGCGCCGCCAGCATCACGCTCGACATTACCGACGATGCCGACGTGGCGCGCGTCTTCGCCGGGGCCGAGCCGTGGGACCACGTCGTGGTGTCCGCCGCGCAGACGGCGACCGGCGCGGTCCGCCAACTGCCGCTTGCCGATGCCTACGCCGCGCTCGACAGCAAGTTCTGGGGTGCCTATCGCGTGGCGCGGGCGGTGCCGATCCGCGAGCGCGGTTCGCTGACGCTGGTGTCCGGCTATCTCGGCATGCGCCCAAGCAAGACCTCGGTGCTGCAAGGTGCCATCAACGCGGCGCTTGATGCGCTGGCGCGTGGGTTGGCGTTGGAATTGTCGCCCGTGCGCGTCAATACCGTGTCGCCGGGCCTGATCGCCACGCCGCTGTGGGACAAGCTCGACGCCGGTGCGCGCCAGGCCATGTACGACGGCGCGGCCGTGCGTCTGCCCGCACAATGCCTGGGGCAGCCCGAGGACGTGGCCAATGCCATCCTCTACCTGGCCGGCACGCCGTACGCCACGGGCAGCACGGTGCTGGTGGACGGCGGCGGCGCCATCGCGTGACGCCCGCCCGTCGAACCCATTCGACTCACAACGCCCGCGCGGCGCGCGGGCATGGCAGGAGAACGCATGCAGATTGATCTTTCCGGCAAGACCGCGCTGGTGACCGCCTCGACGGCCGGCATCGGCCTGGCCATCGCCATCGGGCTGGCCCGCGCGGGCGCGGCGGTCATCGTCAACGGCCGCCATGCGGAGTCGGTCGACGCCGCGCTCGGCGCTATCC
>JACXTT010009478.1_pt1 | contig 13295 bp, 10 predicted proteins | sample 9270951 | NCBI WGS metagenome assembly JACXTT01 (sample SAMN15532306, study PRJNA645909) | rock metagenome | isolation source: weathered quartz diorite | place: Puerto Rico | collected 2017-06-21
GCGCCGCTCACCTACACCTTCGCCGGCATCTGGGAAGTCCAGCCGCACTGGCTCGAAGAGCACCTGCGCGAGCTGCAGATCGTCGATGTACGCGAGCCCGAGGAGTACAACGGCCCGCTTGGCCATGTACCCGGCGCGCGTCTGATCCCGCTCGGCACGCTCACCGCGCGCGCTAACGAGCTCTCCAAAGCCGAGCCCACCGTCACGGTGTGCCGCTCCGGCGCGCGCTCCGCGCAGGCCACCGTGATCCTCGCCAAGTGCGGCTTCGATAAAGTCGCGAATCTCTCCGGCGGCATGCTGCGCTGGCGCGCGCAGCGCTACGCGGTAGACGGCGGCGCCGACTGAATTCCGTACTAAGTACGAAATAACTATTACGTACTTAGTACCGAATTAGAATCGGGCACTCATGGCTGTTCGCACTCGGTTCGCGCCGAGCCCTACCGGCTATCTGCACATCGGCGGCGCGCGCACCGCGCTCTTTTCCTGGGCCTATGCACGCCACCACGGCGGCCAGTTCATCCTGCGCGTCGAAGACACGGATCTCGAGCGCTCGACGCAGGCTTCCGTCGCGGCGATCGTCGACGGCATGCGCTGGCTCGGCATCGACTGGGACGAGGGCCCGTTCTTCCAGATGCAGCGGCTGGCACGCTACAAGGAAGTCGCCGAGCGCCTGATCGCCGAAGGCCACGCGTACCGCTGCTGGGCGACGAAGGAAGAGCTGGATCAACTGCGGGCCGAGCAGCGCGCGCGCGGCGAGAAGCCGCGCTACGACGGCCGCTGGCGTCCCGAGCGCGCCAGGGTGCGCGGGCTGGTGCCGCCTGGCGATCGGCCGCCGGTGATCCGCTTTCGCACGCCGGAAGAAGGAACCACCGGCTGGCACGACCTCGTGAAGGGGCCGATCGAGTTCCCGAACGCCGAGCTCGACGATCTCGTCATCCTGCGCGCGGACGGCGTGCCCACGTACAACTACGGCGTGGTGGTGGACGACCTCGACATGAACATCACGCACGTCATCCGCGGCGACGACCATGTCAACAACACGCCGCGGCAGATCCACATCTTCCGGGCGCTCGGCGCTAACCTGCCGCAGGAAGGCCCTCAGTTCGCCCATGTCCCGATGATCCTCGGCGCCGACGGCGAGCGGCTCTCCAAGCGCCATGGCGCGGTGAGCGTCATGCAGTACCGCGACGACGGCTACCTGCCCGAGGCGCTGGTGAACTATCTGGCGCGGCTCGGCTGGTCGCACGGCGACGACGAAATCTTTTCGCGCCGCCAATTCATCGAGTGGTTCGATCTCGCGCACGTGTCGCGCTCGCCCGCGCAGTTCAACCCCGAGAAGCTCGCCTGGCTCAACCAGCAGTACATCAAGAGCGCGCCCGACGAGCGGCTTGCCGAGCTCGTCGAGCCGATGCTGCGCGCGCGCGGTGCGCAGCTCCATTGGAACAATGAGGGCGGCCCGCCGCTCCCGCGCGTGATCGCGCTCCTCAAGGACCGCGCCGCCACCCTGGTGCAGCTCACGGACGAAGCCATGCTGTTTTACGCGGTGGAAGTGAACCCCGGCACGCCCGACTGGGACGAGAGCGTCGGAAGAGCGCTGCGCATGCTGAAGGCACGCCTTTCCACCGCGCGCTGGGAGCGCGCCGCGCTCGGCGAGGCGATCAAGGACGTGGTGAAGTCCAGTGGCCTCAAGATGCCGCAGCTCGCGATGCCGCTCCGGCGCCTGGTGACCGGGCGCACGCAGACCCCGTCGATCGACGCCGTGCTCGAGCTGCTCGGCCGCGAGACCGTGCTCCACCGCCTTTCGCAGCATCTCGACGAGGATTGAAAATGCGCAAATGGCTTCTCGCCGCGCTCTTCGCGCCCGCGCTTGCGGCGGCGGACAACATCGAGCCCGGCAACTGGGAATTCACCGTCGACGTGCACGCCGAGGGCCTCGGCGCGCTCCAGCCCAAGCCTGGGCCGATCGTCCAGACGCGCTGCATCAGCGCCGAGCAGGCGGCGAACCCCGCCAAGGTGTTGGGCGACGCGGGCGCGCGCGGCGAGTGCCAGTTCTCCAACCAGCGCGACACCGGCAGCGAATTCACTTTCGAGGTGAACTGCACGGGCCGCATCCCGGTGCACGGCTCGGGCAAGATGCGTTACGGCGCGCAGACGCTCGACGGCGATCTCGATCTCGACAGCGACGCGCAGGGCACGCAGTTCAAGACACGCTCGCACGTCAGCGCGCGTCGACTTGGCCCCTGCACCTCGTAGGAGTGCGTAACGTCCGCTTGCTATAATTTCGCCCCTTGGTTGGGGGTATAGCTCAGCTGGGAGAGCGCTTGCATGGCATGCAAGAGGTCACCGGTTCGATCCCGGTTACCTCCACCAGCCCAACCCGCAGTCCCCATCGTCTAGAGGCCTAGGACATCGCCCTTTCACGGCGGTAACCGGGGTTCGAATCCCCGTGGGGACGCCATCTCCGCGCGGGTTGCCGGCAACGAGCCATGCTTGACGCCGACGTCATGTGTGCGTACCACTAGAGCGACCGCAATGGGCGCTTTGTAACGTTGCCGACGGGGATCCGCAGTGTACGTCACGCCGGAGCTCGCCGTTGAATACTCGGCAATGGCTGCGGCTTACGCGCGCCTGTGGAGCCCCGTGATCAAGCCGATGGCGCTGCCGATCCTAGACATGCTGCCGCTTGCGCAGGCCCGCGATGTTCTCGACGTCGGCGCCGGGACGGGTGATTTCTACGAAGACTTGAGGGCTCGTGCGCCCGGCGCGCGCGTCATCGGGACAGACCGCTCCGAAGGCATGCTGCGCTTTGCGAAGGCCCGCGGCATCCCGGGCCTGGCGGTGATGGACGCGCAGCGCCTCGCCATTGCCGAATCGGCCTTCGATGTCGCACTGTGCATCTTCGTGCTGTTTCATTTGCCCGATCCGCTCCAGGGGCTGCGTGAAGTGCGCCGCGTACTTCGCCCTGGCAAGCAGATCGGCACAGTCACCTGGGGCGAGGATCCTGGACCGCCCGGAGGCGCGATCTGGCGCGAAGCGCTCGACGCAGCCGGCGCGGCACCCGACCCGCGCGATCCGAGCATCATGCAGCACTCGCGGATGGACACCGGTACGAAAGTCGAAGCTTTTCTCCGCGAAGCCGGATTCACTACAGTGGATACCGAGGGGCGCCGCGTAGAGCATCGATTCACCGCGGAGGACCTCCTCACGGTGCAGTTGCGCTGTGGGGTCGCAAGCCGCCGGCTGAGAAGCCTCGGTGCCGATGAGCAAGCGCGCTGCCGCGCCCGTGCCGAGGAGCGCATTCGGGAGCTGTCCGAGGAGGAGCTCGTGTACCGGCCCGAAGTGATCTTCGGCGTGGCTTGCAGATAAGCTACGAACAGCGGATGTACTGCTCGTCAGAGTGATTGAGGTGTGCCGCTACGCAGCCACTTTCCACTCCCACGGTAAACCCTACCGCGTCAAGCGTGGTTCCGTGTGGGGACGCCATAGAATCAAAGACATAAAAAGAAGCGCGCAGCTCGTACGGAAAAATACGGAAAAATCGGCGTCTACTGAGCACGCTTGCGAAACCGCATTTCCTGAGCCGCGAGGGAAATCGCTAGTGGAAGCGACGAGCGGCGGCGCAAGAGATGGCGCGAGGGGAGAGCGCGTGCCGCAGGAAGGCGGACGCAAGGACAATCAATGAGAACGTTCAGCTGCGCGGCGTGACCGTTCGCAACCCGCTGTAGACAGAGGCAAAGTTTGATAGCGCGATGCCACTTGCAATAACAGACCGATCGGTCTTATAATTCACGCCGTGAAACGGAAAGGCGAACTTACTCGTGAGCGCATCGTGGCGGCGAGCGCGTCGCTCTTGAACCGCGAGGGTTACCTTCGCACTCCCGTGTCCGAGATCATGCGGGCGACCGGTATGCAGAAGGGTGGCATCTATAACCACTTTGCCAGCCGCGAGGAGCTCGGCTTGGAGGCTTTCAATTATGCCTTCCGACGAATGCGGGACCGGCTGCTTGCAGCTGTAGCGGAAAAGACATCGGCGCGGCAGAAGCTCCTGGCGCTTATCGATGTTTTCCGCGACTCGCCGGCCGGGCCTGAGCTCGAGGGCGGATGTCCGGTCATGAACCTAGCCGTAGAAGCCGACGACGCCGACCCGAAGCTGCGACAAGCCGCGCGCCAGGCAATGGGGGCCCTGCAAGGTCTTTTCGAAAGAATCATCAAAGAAGGCGTCGCACGAGACGAGTTTGCAAAGCGCGATGCGCGCGCGACCGCAATCCATATGGTCGCGGCGCTGGAGGGCGCGCTGATGCTGAGCAACCTGTACAAGGATTCCGAATATCTCGGCGCGGTAGCGAGGCACCTCGCAGCCGAGATCCAAGGATGGTGAAGGCCGCTTTTTTTTGACAACGAACAGACCGATCGGTCTCTTATCCTCGATATGCGCCCCCAAAACCGCGAGCTTCCCCGGCAGAACCGGCTGCTTCGTTTCCTCACGCTAGTTATTTTGGTTCTTGTCGCTGCGAGCGGCTGCTCCAAGCCGCCGCAGACCGCGCAGCGGCCGCGCCCGGTTCTGGTCGCGGAAGTAGGCGCCGCGCGCGAAGCGGCCGTTGCCTACGCCGGAGAAGTCCGCGCGCGCTACGAGGCAAAAGTCGGATTCCGTGTGGGCGGGAAAATCGTTCGCCGAGCCGTCAACACAGGCGATGAAGTCAAGGCGGGGCAGCTCATCGCTGAACTCGATCCGACCGATTACCGGCTCGCGGCGCAGGCCGTGAGCGCACAGCTTCGCGCGGCGCAATCCGATTATGAATTCGCGGTTTCCGATCTCAAGCGCTACCACGAGTTGCTCGAGGAGAAGTTCATCGCCCCGGCGGAGTACGAACGGCGCGAAACGGCGCTGAGCACGCTCAAAGATCGCGTCGCGTCGTTAAAGGCGCAACACGAGCAGATGGAGCGCCAGACGCAGTACACCCGCCTCATCGCCGAGTTCGACTCGCTGGTCGTAGCGCTACCCGCGGAAGTAGAGCAGGTGGTCGCAGTGGGTCAGCCCGTCGCGGTGCTGGCACGCCTTTCGGAACTGGAAGTTGTAATCGACCTGCCAGAAGCCAGTCAGGCCGCGGTAAAGCGAAATTCGACAGCCAATCTGCGCTTTTGGGCCCGCCCCGACGTGGTGGTGCAGGGGCGCGTGCGCGAGATCGCTCAAAGTGCGCAGTCCGCGGCGCGCACATACGCGGTAAGGGTCTCGCTACCTAGCGCAGCGTCGTGGGTACGTATCGGCATGTCGGCCACGGCGAGTTTCCCGCAAGAAGCAGGGACGAGCGAGCGTCAGGTCATCCCGCTTTCCGCAGTGTTCGTACCGCAAGGTGAGGCAGAAGAAAAACCCCGCGTCTGGGCGCTCAACAAGGACGGCACGGTGTCGAGCGTCCCAGTGCGCCTCGGTGCACCGGTCGGCGTGAGTGATGTTCAGGTCTCAGGGCTCGCCGCCGGCCTGGTTATCGTTACTGCCGGCGCCTCACGATTGCATGAAGGCCAGGCGGTAAGCGTACTCGTGCCCTCTGCGATTGGTGGGTCGCTTGTTGCTCGCCGAGCGGAACAGTCGGGCGCGAAAGAGTTGTCGCTACCTGCCCAAGCCGCTCAAACCAAATCGAAGAACCCGTCATGAACTTCAACCTGACCGACTGGGCCCTGAGGCACCGTCCATTCATTGGATTCTTGCTGGTGCTGCTTTTCATCGGCGGGCTCTTCGCGCTGCGCGTCATCCATCAGCGCGAAGACCCGGATTTCTCATTCCGCATCATGGTGGTGCGCACGATCTACAGCGGCGCCACCGCGAAGGAGGTAAGCGAACAGGTCACCGATGTGATCGAGAAGAAGCTGCAGGACATGCCGTCGCTCGATTATCTGAAGAGCTACTCCAAACCCGGCGAGTCCGTGATCTACGTCTATCCGCGGCAGGACCTGCGGAGCCGCGAGCTGCCGCAATTTTGGTATCAGGTGAGGAAGAAGGTTGGCGACGTGCGCGCGTTCTTGCCGCCTGGCGTTACCGGGCCTTTCTTTAACGATGAATTCGGTGACACCTACAGCGTCCTGTACGCGGTCTCCGGCGAAGGCCTCGGCTTTGCGCAGCTCAAAGACGTCGCTGACGATATACGCCAGCAGCTCCTGCGGGTTCCCGATGTCGAAAAGGCCGAGCTGGTGGGTACGCAGGACGAGCGCATCTACATCGAGTTTGACGAAGCGAAGCTTGCGAAGCTCGGCTTGGAGGCTCGGCAAGTCGCCGCGGCCCTGCAGCAGCAGAACTCGATCGTGTCTGCGGGACTAGTCGACACCGATCGGATCAATCTGCCGTTACGCGTCGATGGGAGTTTCCACTCCGTCCCCGAAGTGTCTGATTTCCGCGTACGCGTCGATGGCGCTACGTTCCGCATCGCCGACATCGCGACTGTCCGCCGCGGCTATATCGATCCCCCCGAGACGAAGATGCGCTTCAACGGCAAGGACGTCGTTGGCCTGGGAATCGTCGCCAACAAGCATGCCGACATCATCACGGTGGGACAGGCGCTCGATCGCGCGATCGCCAGGATTCAGCAAGAGCTCCCTGTAGGGATCGATATCGAGCGCGTCGCCAATCAACCGAAAGTCATTCGTTCGGCGATTGGCGAATTCACGCGCACGTTTGCAGAAGCGCTCACGGTGGTCCTGCTCGTCAGTTTTGTGAGTCTCGGATTGCGGGCGGGAATGGTCGTCGCGCTGACCGTCCCTCTGGTGCTCGCCGGCACCTTCCTCGCGATGCTGCTCGGTGGAATCGAACTCCATCGCATATCGCTTGGTGCCCTCATCCTGTCGCTCGGGATCCTGGTCGATGACGCGATGATCGCAATCGAGATGATGTCCCGGAAGCTCCAGGAGGGCCTGGAGCGGATTCAGGCAGCATCGTTCGCCTTCAAGGCGACCGCGATTCCGATGCTCACCGGCACGCTCATCTCCGTCGCGGGATTTCTGCCGGTCGGCCTCGCCCGCTCCCAAGCAGGTGAGTACACGGGAGCCATTTTCTGGATCATGGCGATCTCGCTGCTTCTCTCCTGGCTGGGCGCGGTGATCTTCACGCCGTATCTCGGCTACCTGATTTTGCCCGGCTATCGGCAAGGAGCGGCGCATGAGGTCTTCGCGACGCCCTTCTACAACCGCCTGCGCCGTCTCATCGACTGGTGCGTCGCGCAGCGAAAGACGGTCATTGTGGTCACAATTCTGCTCTTCGCTGCCGGCGTTGCCGCATTCGCAAAAGTGCCACGGCAGTTCTTCCCTCAGTCCAACCGCCCGGAGCTACTGGTCGACTTGTGGCTGCCCGAAGGCTCGAGCTTCGCGCAGTCGGAGGCCGTCGCGAAGCGCATGGAGGCGATCCTGGCGAAAGACCCGGGCGTCGAGCACTACGCCACCTATGTTGGAGCGGGCTCGCCAAGGTTCTTCTTGCTGCTCGTGCAGCAGCTCAGCACGGTGAACCTGGCCGAGATCGTGGTGATGACGAAGGACAACAAAACGCGCGAGGCTGTGAAAGCACGCCTGGAAGACGTGCTCGCCCGCGACTTCGCCGGCGTGCAGGGTCGTGTCCAGCGCTTGGCAGTCGGACCGCCATTGGAGTACCCCGCCGAGTTTCGCGTCCGCGGGCCCGATAGCGCGAAAGTGCGCGAGATTGCCGACCAGGTTGCGGCTGTCATGCGAGCGCAGCCGGGTGCGGTCGAGGTAGGCGATGACTGGCGTGAGCGCATCCCAGCGGTGCGGCTTAGCGTCGACCAGGACCGCGCGCGCGCTCTGGGCGTCTCGACCGAATCGATTGGAGCGGCGCTGCAGGCGCACATGTCCGGACTGCCCGTTGGCCAGTACCGGGAAGGAAACAAGCTGATTCCCATGGTCTGGCGCGCACAGCGCTCCGAGCGTGGCCGCGTCGATGCGATCGACCGCGTTTATGTGCGCAATGCAGCTGGCGAGTCGCTGCCGCTCTCGCAGCTCGTCGACGTGAAGACGGAGTACGAAGACGGTGTGATCTGGCGCCGGGATCGCTTTCCTACCGTCACGGTGCACTGCGACACGGCTCCAGGAGTGCAGGGACCGGACCTCATGGTCGCCATCGGCCGCGCACTGACACCAATCAAGACGAATCTGCCTGCCGGCTACTTCATCGAGGAAGGCGCAAGTCTCGAGGCGGCCGGGATCGCTCAGCGTTCGATCTTCGTGTGGCTGCCCCTCGTGGCCGCCGCGACGCTCTTCCTGCTGATGGCGCAACTGCAGAGTTTCCGCCGCACGATGCTCGTATTCATCACGGCACCGCTCGGGATCATCGGCGCCGGATTCGCGTTGTTCATCACGCAGGCGCCCTTCGGGTTTGTCGCGTTGCTCGGCCTCATTGCGCTTGCCGGCCTCATCATGCGCAACACCCTCATCCTGGTCGACCAGATCGATCAGGACGAAAAAGCCGGTCTCGATGCGTGGAGCGCGATCGTCGAATCGACGGTGCGGCGCTTCAGACCCATCATGCTGACGGCAGCGGCGGCAGTGCTTGCCATGGTGCCGCTTTCGCGCAGTGACTTCTTCGGTCCCCAGGCGATCACGATTCTCGGCGGCTTGCTGATCGCGACGGTTCTGACCGTCCTCTTTGTGCCGGCTCTCTACGCCGCCTGGTCCGGCGTGAAGCGGCCCGGCGAGGCCGGGCCCAACCCCGCGTTGGCGCGCCAAGCCTCTTTGCTTGCCACATGAAGGAGATCGCCGTGCAAACCGCTCGGGTCGCAACCGTCGCACTCGCCTTGGCGATCGCTGGCTGTGCGAGCACTTCCGGTAATCGAGTTACGTTGCCTGGACCCAACCCGAACTGGGTCAATGCCACCCGCGAGGACGGCCTCGATCGCGAGGCGCTTACTAGGTGGTGGACGGGCTTCAATGATCCCGAGTTGAGCGCGCTTATAGAGGAGGCCTTTCTTCACAATCCAAATGTACGCGTCGCGGCCGAACGCGTTCGCGAATCGCGAGCGAGTGCCACGGTTGCCGCCTCAGCGCTTTGGCCGACGATCAACGCGAATGCGTCGAGCGCGAGGAACAAAGATCTGTCACGGATACCGGCTAAGCCGCCGATCCTGGATATTGCCCAAGCGGGAGTGTCTGCCAGCTGGGAGCTCGACCTCTTTGGCGCCAACCGCGCGGGCGCGCAAGCCGCAGAGCGCTCAGCGCTCGTCGCAGGCGAGCTTGAGCGCGCGGTCTACGTCGCGCTCGCCGCCGAGGTTGCAAGCACGCTATTCACGCAGCGCAGTCTTATCGCGCAGCTAGGGACGCAGCGCGAGGCGGTCGCTGTCTCGCGGGAGGTGTGGCGCTTTGCGCTCGAGCGCTACCGCCGAGGTCTGGCTACCCAGTTCGATGTAGATCGGTCGTGGTCGCTTACGAAGACGCTTGAGGCACAAACTCCTGAGCTCGAGCGCGAAATCAAAGTAACGTCTCACCGCCTCGCGGTTTTGACGGGCCGCTTACCCTCGGCTGAGCAGTCGAGCGTGACGGCTCTTCCAGAAGCCCTTCCGCCGGTCCCTGCTCTTATACCCTCGGAGTGGCTCGATGCGCGCCCGGACCTGCGGGCGGCGCGCCACCGGGCAGAAGCGGCTAACGCCTCGCTTGCACAAAGCAAAGCGGCGTTTTTCCCAAGCTTTCTGCTTTCAGCTTCGGTTGCGCGCGATCGCCTGGCATTCCAGGGCTTACCAGCACTTAACGGGAATGTGTTCGCGTTGGGCGTCGGTCTCGTTCAGCCGATCTTCAATGCGGGCCGAATCCGGGCTTTCGAGCGGGGGGCGGATGCGCGACTTCAGCAGGCGGCCGCGGCATACGACGAAGCGTTGCTCGAAGCGGTGGAAGAGGTCGAAAACGCGTTCGTCGCGTACGCCAGTGCACGCACTAGGCGTGAGGAGCTCGATGAGGCGCGTAGCGCAGCGCTTCGAGCGAGAAATTCCGCCCGCGCCCTTTATGAACGTGGGCTTACCGACTACGGCGTCTATCTCGACGCTCAGCGTGTGCATCTCGCGGCTGAGCAGTCTTTTATCGACATAACCGCCCGCCGCGCAATCGCGCTGGTTGCTCTATACCGGGCTTTCGGCGGCGGCATTGCAGCCGAGAGTGACCGGATCGCTCGCGCGCAAGACTGACCACAGGCGATTCAATCTTGAACGACTCTGGCGTGTCTGCAATCCCCACTGCGAATCGCACGGCGGCCGCCGAAAGCGCGACGTCATCGCGCCCGGAGATGCGCATGCGGCCAGGTGGAAACGCGTTTCTCGAGGGTCCGATCGCAGCGCAGTTGGTAAAACTTGCGTGGCCGATATTCATCGTTCTTGCCTTCCAGACATTCGTCGGAGTCGCCGAGACGTATTTCGTGAGCTTTCTCGGTACCGACGCCCTGGCAGGCGTGGCGCTTGTCTTCCCACTTTTCATGCTGATGGCGATGATGTCGAACGGCGGCATCGGCGGGGGCGTCTCCTCAGCGATCGCACGCGCGCTGGGCGCCGGCCGCACGCGTGATGCCGAGGCCCTCGTCGTGCACGCGGTCCTCATTGCGTGTGTCTTCGGTGCGCTCTTCACGGTTGGCGTCCTCGCCGGCGGCCCCGTGCTTTTTGCGCGAATGGGCGGAAGCGGAGGCGTACTCGCAAACGCAGTGCTTTATGCGAATGTCATTTTCCTCGCCGCTATCCCGGGCTGGATCGCTAACCTGCTTGCGGCGGCGCTTCGTGGGGCCGGCAACGTCCGTGTTCCAGCTCTTGTTACTGCAAGCGGCGCGCTCGCGACGCTTGGTCTGTCGCCCCTCTTTATCTTTGGCTTGGGCCGGATGCCGGGAGCCGGCGTGGCTGGCGCCGGCATGGCGCTCATTTGCTTCAACGTCGCCTCGGCGATCGTCCTCACCTTGTATATGAGGTCCTCGGCTTCCCCGATCCGACTGGCGCGCGCGCGGCTGGAATGGCGACTTTTTAAGGAAATTCTGAGAGTGGGCTTACTTTCAGCGATTGGCACCGTTGTTGCCAATGTCACTGTCGTCGTCTCCACCGCATTGGTCGGCGCTTATGGGCGCGACGCGATCGCCGGATACGGTCTTGCCTCGCGTCTCGATTACATCCTCATTCCGCTTCTCTTTGCCCTTGGTAGTGCGTCGGTCACCATGGTCGGCACAAACGTTGGCGCTGGGCAACACGCGCGCGCGGAGCGAATCGCGTGGATCGGCGCGTTCATTTCTACGGCGCTGACCGCGTCCATTGGCATTACGGCCGCACTGTTCCCGGAAGCTTGGATGCACCTCTTCAGCCGTGAACCCGATGTAGTCGCGGGCGGTTCGGCCTACCTCACGCGCGTAGGGCCGTTCTATGCGCTTTTTGGAATCGGGATGTCACTTTATTTTGCGAGCCAAGGTGCCGGAAAAATGACCTGGCCGTTTGCAGCGGGCATCCTTCGACTGCTCGTCGTGTTTCTTGCCGGCGGGTATTGGACGCAAGCCCTGCACGGCTCGTTAAATGGACTCTACTGGGTTGTCGCGGCGGCCTATTTCGTCTTTGGAGCGACCAATGTATTCGCGTTGGCGAGCGGTCTTGGATGGAGGCATCCATTGAGAACCTCGAGCGTCGGCAATAGTAGATCCCGTAAGTTGCTTGTCTAGTTCGTTGATTAGGTCCACCGACCTCAGGAAGATGTTTTCCGGGAGGTTTCCCTAGCCCTGGATGACCTTTCAACTGGCACGAAGCAGAACGTCGCGCTTAAAATGGCAGCGGTTCGTTAGGCATTCGAACTGCGCGAAGGACCATGAAGCGCTCGCCAAACCCAATACCACCGGCCATCCCTCAAGAGGAGTGGTTGCTCAAGCATCTTCGCGATCCCGAATTGGCGGTGGAGTACCTGAAGGCGGCCCTCACCGAGGGCGATCACGCGGCATTCATGCTCGCGGTCGGGGATGTGGGGAAGGCTCGTGGCACCGGCGGTCGACAACGGAAACGCCCCTCATCCGGTTGATCCGTGAGCGGATCTGAGCGATCTGCGCGGCTTTCGCTTGGAAGCTGCAATGGCGGGGCTGCGGCTCGTCTTTGATCGCCTGTCTTTCTCAACGATCTCCTCGAACAACTCGGGATGCTTATCGAGCAGCTCGAACAGCTTTACTAACGCGACGGGCGGCTTCGTTTTGCCGCTCTCGTAGCGGCTGAAAGCATTCGGACCCCCGCCAAAGACTTGGGCAGCTTGCTGCTGCGTGAGGTTGAGCTTGCAACGAACCTCCGTAAGGAGGTCGATGGGACTCAGCCTGGCATTTACCTTCTTGTTGAACGCAAGCATTGCCTTCGATGTTCTCGCCGACTCGTCGACGTCCATGACTACGTCCCGGCACTTCGGGTTGTCGCAGAACTTTCCCTTGACCGCCTTAATGACCGTCCTTTTTCCCTTATAGACGTAGGGCACGTCGCGGACCGAGGCGACGAGGTTTCCGGTTTCACAGGTTGGGCACTTCATTCGTCTTTCTCCTTGAACGAAATGATGAGCAGCTCATCCAGGACGGTTAGCTTGAGGTAGACGACACCGCGGCTCGTATCGACGTGGTATACGTCGTGCCAGACCTTGTGATCCGCGTGCGAGGTCATGCTCTTGTAGAGATGCCTGCTCGTCAGGCTGGATACGACATCCAGCATTTCGTCAACTGCAAAGCCCATCGCAGCGCCACCGGCGACAGCGGTCATCGTGAAGCTCACCCGTCGTTCCGCGATCAGGCGTTTGACCGTTGCGAGCGGATAATGAGCCTTGCGCTTTTCCAAGAAAACGGCATGTTAACCTAATAGGTTAGATATGGCAAATAGGTTAACGGGTTACTCGCGCTTTCACGGCGGTAACCGGGGTTCGAATCCCCGTGGGGACGCCAACCTTATGCGGGTTTGGGCGTCTCAATTACAGGAGCAGTGCTCTCGGCCTGCAAATCCTCGCCAACGCTGAAGCCATCGACATTTTTTGCGACGTACGTGGCGATATATCCCGCTGCGACGATGTTCAGACAACGGCGCACGACTCTAGAATCACGAGCGCCTCTGGTCCTTGTTCTTGCCCTCCCGTCGGGACGTTGCGAAATCGCGCGCATGATCGATGAATGCGCGCAGCTTGGGTGGGACCTGTTTCCGGTCGGGGAAGTAGAGAAACACACCCAACATTGTCGGCGCCGATTTGGCGAGCACCTCTCTGAGTCGTCCGGTGCGCACGTGCTCACGTGCGATCGGCTCCGGCACCTGGGCCAATGCAACGCCTGCGAGCGCAGCATCCAG
>JACXTT010009479.1_pt1 | contig 13295 bp, 11 predicted proteins | sample 9270951 | NCBI WGS metagenome assembly JACXTT01 (sample SAMN15532306, study PRJNA645909) | rock metagenome | isolation source: weathered quartz diorite | place: Puerto Rico | collected 2017-06-21
TTGGGGGGGTGTGTCCGGGCACGGCGGGCGGCTGCCGCTTCGCGGCTGGCGGCGGGGGTGTCGGCGATCGCGGTGACCTGCGCGTCGGGCAGCGCGAGGATGTTCTCGATGGGCTCGCGGCCCATGCTGCCGCAGCCGATGATGCCGTAGCGGATGTTTTGAGTCATGACTTGCTCTGGGAGGTTGAAGCGGCCGGCCGCGGGTCGCGCGGCCGGCCATCACTGGATGTCGTCAGAAGACGTGGGCGATTCCCACTGCGTAGCCCTTGACGTTTCGGCCGAGCGTTCCGGGCGCGAAGCCGTTCAGCGTGTTGCCCGAATTGGCGTCGTTGTTGACCTGGCCATACGAGGCGTACAGCTCGGTGCGGCGCGACAGGAAGTAGTGGTAGCCGAGCCCGAACCCCTTCGAGTCGCAGGACGCGCAGTTGTCGAGCGTCTTCGCGGCATAGTTCAGCCACAACTCGCTCGTCGAGAACCAGTACGACACGCCGAGCATGTAGTCGTGTCCCTTGAAGTCGCCCGCCGGGCTGGCGAGTTTCCAGGGATGGAAGTTGCCCCAGACCTTCAGCGAGTTCGGCAGGATCTCGTACAGCCCAGACACGACGCTTTCGGTCTGCGTCTGGTACGGGCCTGCGTTCCCGGCCGGCACGGTTCCGCGCTTCTTGTTGAAGGCGACCGAGCCGTAGAAGCGGTCGGCCCGGTATTCGACGTTGCCGCCGAGCACCCGGCCGTTGCCGGCGGTCGCGCCTTCAGGCGCCCCGGCCGCGAGCATCACCGTGGCACCGCCGAAGACCGGGGTCTTGTAGACGAGCATGTTGTCTTCAAAGGCCGACGTGCTGTTGAGTTGGTAGACGCCGCTGCCGATCGTGTCGAGCGACCCGGCGGCCTTGACCGGCGACGCCGCCGCCGACACGCGGGCGAACGCGCTTCGCTGAATCGACTGGACCGCGCTGTAGCCATGCAGGCGCAGCGGGCCGGTGTCGTCGGCGAACAGGAACGACCAGAAGATCGGTACGTACTGGCGGCCAATCGTGATCGAGCCGAACCGCTTGTCCGACAAATAGACCTGCGAGCCGGCGTTGAAGAACTTGGTGGCGCTCTGCGTTGCGCCGACGTCGGCGTTGGAGCGGCTCTCGAGATAGAACCCGGCCAGCAAGCCGTCGCCCAGGTCTTCGACACCCTTGAAGATCAGGCGCGACGCGGTGTAGGTGCCGCTGTCGATGCGCTTGAACTTGTTGACGCCGTCGTCGATGTACTGGGGGCCCAGATCCATCCGCCCGGCGATCGTCACGCTGCTCTGGGCCAGCGCCGGCCCTGCGATCAAGGTGCCGGACAAAGCCAGTGCGGCCAGGGCCATCGGTGTCGTCGGTTTGTCTCTCATGGTTGCTCCTCGGTACGTTGAATGACCCGTTGCGACGGGTACGGATGACACGCCCGTGAGGGCCTGTAGGGTGAAGCGGGCCGGCGCGTCGTCATCAGCCTTTCAGGCCGCCTTGCGTCAGGCCGCCGACGACGCGCTCCTGGAACAGTGCGATCAGCACCGCGACCGGCACGATTGCGACGATCAGCGCGGCCGAGATCGTCGGCCACGGAAACGTGAACTCGCCCTGGTACAGCGAGATGCCGACGGGCAGCGTGCGCATCGTCGCGCTCGAGTTCAACGACAGCGCGAGCAGGAACTCGTCCCACGCGTTGACGAAGCCGAGGATGCCGGCGGTGAACACACCGGGCGCCGCGAGCGGGATCACGACCTTGACCAGCGCGCCTAGCCGCGTGCAACCGTCGATCATTGCGGCGTTCTCCAGATCCTTCGGGATGCTCTGGAAGAAGCTCACCAGCACCAGCGTGCAGACCGGCAGGTTCAGCACCGTGTAGGGGAGCACGAGCGCTGTGTAGGTGTTGAGCAGGTTCAGGGTGCGCATCGTCTCGAAGATCGGTACCAGCAGCGTCACCAGTGGGAACATGCTGGAGGCGACGATGCAGGTCAGGATCAGCTGACGCCGCTTCAGGTTGAGTCGCGCGATTGCGTACGCGGCGCACGCGGCGACGAGCAGCGAGAACACGGTCGACAGCACCGCGACCGCGAAACTGTTGCCCAGGTACCTCAGTAACGGCTGGTCGGTGAACGCGCGCACGTAGTTGTCGAGCACCGCGTGGCTCGGCCAGTAGGTGATGGGCTTGCTGACGAGCTCGCCCTCGGTCTTCAGCGACGTCAGCAGGATCCAGACGGCCGGAAAGAAGCCGTTGACGACCACCATCGCCGCGGCGAGCAGCCGCAGCGCCTGCGACTCGAAGAGCTTGTTCATGCGTTCTTCCCGATGCGCTTCAGGTAGAAGCCGGTGACGAACAGCGACAGCACGAACATCAGCACCGCCAGCGTCGAGCCGTAGCCGACATCGAGGTAGTCGATCGTCGTCGCGTGGATCAACATCGCGAGCGTCTGCGTCGCGTTGCCGGGGCCGCCGTGCGTCATCGTCACCGGGATGTCGAACGTCTGCAGCGCGGTGATCGTGCGGAAGATCAGCGCCACGATGATCGACGGCATCAGCATCGGGATCGTGATCTGCCAGAACTGCTGCCAGCGGCTCGCGCCGTCGACCTCGGCCGCCTCGTACAGCGACTTCGGGATCATCTGCAGGCCGGCCAGCAGGATCAGCGCCATGAACGACGAGGTCTTCCAGACGATCGCGAAGCAGATCGCGGCGAACGCGAACCTCGGCGTCAGCAGCCACATCGTCGGCGCGACGCCGAGCACGCGGCGCACCAAGTCGTTGACGACACCGAACTCGGTGTGGAAGAACCACGCGAAGATCAGGCCGACGAACGCGAGCGGCAGCGCCCACGGCAGCAGCAACGCCAGGCGCACCGGCCAGCGCCGCTTGAAGGGAAGGTTGGCCAGCATCGCGAGCCCGAGACCGACGACCAGCGCGCCGGGCACCGTGATCAGCGTGATCAGCACCGTGTTCCAGGTCGCGTTCCAGAAGTCCGGATCCTTCAGCGCGAGCAGGTAGTTCTCGACGCCGACGAACTTCGCGGTCGCGCCGGCGCCCGACAGGCGCAGGTCGAAGAAGCTGTTCCAGATCAGCCGCCCGATCGGGTAGACCACGATCAGCGCGAGCAGCAGGAACGCCGGTGCCAGCAGCATCGCGGCGAGCGCCTTCTCGCCAGGATCCCGGAAGCGATCGAGTTTCATGGCGTCGGTCCTGTGCGTGGCGCGGTCAGCGCATCACGCGACGCAGCCGGCTCTCGATCTCGCCGACGCCTTCGTCGGGCGTCTTGGTGCGCGCCAGCACCGCGCTGGTGGTGGTGCGGATCGCGTCGCTGACCTGGCCGTAGTCGCGCGACATCGGCCGGCTGCGCCCGGCACCGACGACCGTGCTCGCGTCCTTGAACCACGGCACCGCCTTGACGACGGCCGCGTCGGTGTAGACGGCCTGCGACGTCGGCAGCAGCGAGCCCTCGATCGCGAGCAGCTTGCTCGCCTCGGGGCTGGCGAGGAACTTGACCAGCTTCGCGCCCTCGGTCTTGTGCTTGGAGAATGCGCTGAGCGCCCACTGCCAGCCGCCGACGCAGGTCGCGCTCTTGCCGCCGGTCATCGACGGCAGCGGCATCACGCCGACCTTGCCCTGGACCTGGCTGTCTTTGTCGGACTGGAAGCGGTCCCACGCGAAGCCCCAGTTGACCGCGAACACGACCTGACCGGCCTTGAATTCGTTCACCGTGTCGGGCGTCTTCACCTCGGCGACGTTCTTCTTGATCACGCCGGCGTAGACCATGCCCATCCACTGCGTCCGGCCCTTCGCGGCCGCGGCCTTGTCGAGCGTCATCTTGCCGGCGGCGTCGTTGAACTCCTTGCCCTGGCTCCAATACGGGATCAGGAAGGTGCACACCGCGCCCTCGATCGGCGCGCCCTGGATCGAGAGGCCCTGCAGGTTCGCGTTCGCCTCACCGGCCTGGACCTTCTTCGCGGCGGCGGTCAGCTCGTCCCAGGTCTTGGGTTCGGCGAGCTTGTACTTCTCGAGCAGATCCTTGCGGTAGTACATGAACTGCGCGTCGGCGAAGGCCGGCAGGGCTGCCACCTTCCCGTCGACGACGTTCGCGGTCGCGTACACCGGCAGGTACGGCTTCAGCGCCACCGCCGGGGCGCCGACGTAGGCGTCGAGCGGCTCGAGCCAGCCGGCGCCGTAATACTGGGCCGGGTTGACGATGTCGATCATGTAGACGTCGATCGCCGGGTCCTTCGCATTCAGCACCGTGCTCAGGTACTGGCGCTGCAGTTCGGACGTCGCGCCGCCGGTTTCCATCTCGACCGTCACACCGGGGTTCTTCGCCTGGTACTGGTCGAAGAGCTTGCGCATCAGGTCGGGTCGCTGGCCCGAGCCGCCGGCGAAGACGCGCAGTTTCGTGTCGGCCGCGGCCGGTCCCGAGAGTCCGGCCAGCAGGCCGGCGGCGGCGAGCGCGACGATCAAGGGGCGAGCGTGCATGGAATGTCTCCTGTCGTGGTTGTCTGTGGGTGGTCGGCGCGGCGTCAGGCCAGCGCCGCGCCGCTCTCGGAATCGAACAGATGCAGGTGCGCCGGATTGAGATGCATTTGGACCGGCGTCCCCGGCGGTTCGCGGAAGCTCGCCGCCAGACGGGCGATCACCTCGGCGGCGCCGAGCTTCAGGCTCACTAGCGTCTCCGAGCCGAGCGGCTCGAGCAGCGACACCTCGGCCGGGACGGCGATGTCTCCGGTTTCGGCGGCGAGCCGCAGGTTCTCGGGTCGCACGCCGAGCTTGCAGGCGCCGTGCTTCGCGGCGAGCGCCGGTGGCAGCGGCAAGCGCACGCCGGCGCCGAGGTCGGCCGTGCCGCTGCCGACGGTGGCGTCCATCAAGTTCATCGGTGGCGCGCCGGTGAAGCCGGCGACGAAGACCGCGGCGGGGCGGTTGTAGATCGCGTCGGGCGTGTCGTACTGCATCTTGTGCCCCGCGCTCAGCACCGCGATGCGGTCGGCCAGCGTCATCGCCTCGACCTGGTCGTGGGTCACGTAGATCATCGTCGCGCCGAGCCGCTCGTGCAGCCGCTTGATCTCGCTGCGCATCTCCTGCCGCAGCTGCGCATCGAGGTTGGACAACGGCTCGTCGAACAGGAAGACCTTGGGCTGCCGCACGATCGCGCGCCCGATCGCCACGCGCTGACGCTGCCCGCCGGACAACGCGGCGGGCCGGCGCTCGAGCATGTGGTCGATGCGGAGCAGGCGCGCCGCATCCATCACGCGCCGCTTGATTTCGTCTTCGGGCGTCTTGCGCAGCCGCAGCCCGAACGCCATGTTGTCGTACAGCGTCTTGTGCGGGTACAGCGCATAGTCTTGGAACACCATCGCGATGTCGCGGGCGCGCGGCGGCTTGTCGTTGACGCGCTCGCCGCCGATTCGCAGCTCGCCGCCAGTGATCGTCTCGAGCCCCGCGATCATCCGCAGCAGCGTGCTCTTGCCGCAGCCCGACGGCCCGACGAAGACCACGAACTCACCGTCGGCGATGTCGAGGTCGATGCCGTGGATGACCGGCACGGCGCCGTAGCTCTTGACGATCTGGCGCAACTCGACCGCAGCCATCAGTACGCTCCCGTGACGGCGGCGGCGCGCGATGCGCCCCCGGCGCGGACCGCACCCAGCGCGGCTTGCGCGGCGCGCATCAGCAGACCGAGGTCGGACGCGATCGCGACGAAGTCGAACCCCATGTCGCGGTATTGCGCGACCGCTTCCGGCGTGCCGCCGACAGTGCCGATCGGCTTGCCGAGCGCCTTCGCCCGCTGCACGGCGCGGCGCGTCAGCGCGAGCACGTCGGGGTGCATCAGCTGGCCGGGGTGGCCCATCGTGCCGGACAGGTCGCCCGGCCCGACGAACAGCGCGTCGACGCCGGCGACGGCGGCGATCTCGTCGACGCGCTCGATCGAGCCGGCCGTCTCGAGCTGGACGATGACGCCGATGTCTCGGTTGGCCTCGGCGAAGAAGTTGGCGATCGTGCCGAACCGCGAGGCCCGGCTCATGCCGGCCATGCCCCGCATCCCCTCGGGCGGGTAGCGGCAGGCGGCCACCGCGGCGCGCGCTTCGTCGGCGTTTTGCACGAACGGCACAAGCAGCGTGCGCGCGCCGGCGTCGAGCACTCGCTTGATGCCCACCGGCTCGTTCCACGGGACGCGCACGACCGGCACCAGCGCCGTCGCAGCGACCGCCTGCAACAGGTGCACCACTCCCATCAGGTCGAGCGGCGTGTGCTCCATGTCGATCACGCCCCATTCGAACCCCGCGCAGCCGACGGCCTCCGCGACGATCGGGCTCGCCGACATGATCCACGTGCCCACCGGCGGCCCGGCCGAGGCGTCGCCCAACAGTTCGACAAAGGGGTTCATCGCTTGTCGTCTCCTCAGAAAATCGGGGGTTCGGGCGATCGCGCGTCGCCTTGCAGGAAGTCGAAGTCGCAGCCGTCGTGGGCCTGCTGCACGTGCGACTGGTACAGGTGCGTGTAGCCGCGCGTCACGGGGCGGGGCGGCGCTGTCCACTGCGCGCGGCGACGCGCGAGCTCGGCGTCGTCGACGCGCAGCGTCAGCGTGCGGGCTTCCACGTCGAGCGAGATCAGGTCGCCGGTGCGCACCAGCGCCAGCGGCCCGCCGACAGCCGACTCCGGGCTGATGTGCAGCACGCAGCTGCCGTAGTGCGTGCCGCTCATCCGCGCATCGGACAGCCGCACCATGTCGCGCACGCCCTGCGCGAGCAGCCGCTTGGGAATCGGCAGCCCACCCCACTCGGGCATGCCCGGCGCGCCGACGGGGCCGGCGTTGCGCAGGACCAGGACGGTGTTCTCGTCGCAGTCGAGGTCGGGATCGGCGCAGGCCGCCGCCAGCGCTGCCGGCGAATCGAACACGAGTGCGCGGCCGGTGTGCCGAAAGAACTTCGGGCTCGCGGCGCTGGCCTTCATCACCGCACCGTCGGGCGCGAGGTTGCCGCGCAGCACCGCCAGCGCGCCGGCCGCACTGACGGGCCGATCGAGCGGCCGGATCACCTCGTCGTCGAGGACCTCGCGCCCGGCGATGTTCTCGCCCAGCGTGCGCCCGGTGACCGTCAGCTCGTCGAGCGACAGGTGGGCAGCGATGCGGTTCATCAGCGCCGGCACGCCGCCGGCGTAGTGGAAGTCCTCCATCAGCCGGTCGCCGCTCGGGAACAGGTTGGCCAGCACCGGCACCGCGCGGGCGATCCCGTCGAGGTCGTCGAGGTCGAGCGCGATGCCGGCACGACGCGCCAGCGCGATCACGTGGACCGCCGCGTTGGTCGAGCCGCCGAGTGCCATCTGGACCGCGACGGCATTGAGGAACGAGCCGCGCGTCAGCAGCCGGGTCGGGGTCAGGTCGTCCCAGATCATCTGCACCAACCGCTCCCCGCTGCCGGTGGCCATGCGGACGTGCGACGCGTCCATCGCGGGGATCGAGCTGGCGCCGGGCAGCGTGAGCCCGAGTGCCTCGACCATCGAGGTCATCGTGCTCGCCGTGCCCATCACGTTGCAGGTGCCGGGCGAGCGCGTCATCTTGGCCTCGAGCCGGATCCATTCGGCGTCGTCGATCGACCCGGCCTGGTACTCGTCCCAGAACATCCGCGTGTGGGTGCCGGCGCCGATCGCACGCGGCTCCTTGCCGCGCTGCAGGTAGCGGTCGCTGAGCATCGGCCCGGCAGGGCAGAAGATCGTCGGCAGGCCGGCGCTGATCGCGCCCATCAGCGTTCCGGGCGTGGTCTTGTCGCAGCCCGCGAGCAGCACCACGCCGTCGATCGGCAGCGAGCGCAGCAGTTCCTCCACCTCCATCGCGAGGAAGTTGCGATAGAGCATCGTGGTCGGCTTGACCATCACCTCGCCGAGGCTCATCGCCGGGAGCTCGAACGGCATGCCGCCGGCCATCAACACGCCGCGCTTGACGCTCTCGGCGCGCTCGCGCAGATGAGCATGGCAGGGCGACAGGTCGCTCCAGGTGTTGACGATCGCGACGATCGGTCGCTCCAAAACGTCCTCGCGCCGCAGCCCCATCTGCTGGATGCGCTGCCGGTGCGCAAAGCCGCGCATGCCCGGATCGGCAAACCAGCGCCGGCTGCGCAGATCGGTCAGGGTTCGGCTCATCGCAGTGGCTTGAAGGTGGTCCGGTTGACGGCTTGCATGTTACCGGTAACATTAGCGCCGATGGTAAGTTCCGAACATCCGCAAAAACCCTCAGGCGAGATGACTTCCGGCGCTCCGAGACGACAGCGGCGCGGCCACGGCCGGCCGACCCTGCACGATGTGGCCGAAGCCGCGGGCGTCACGCGCATCACGGTCTCGCGCTTCGTCCGCGAGCCTGACAAGCTCGCGCCCGAGACGGCGGCCCGGATCGAGGCGGCGATTCGCCAGACGGGCTACGTGCCGAACCACCAGGCGGGCCACCTGGCGAGCGGCACGTCGCGGCTCGTCGCAGCGCTGATACCGAACGTCGGGCACTCGATATTCGCCGAGACGATCCAGGGGCTGACCGAAGGCCTGCGCGACAGCGGCCACGAGCTGCTCCTGTTCGCGACCGGCTACTCGATGGAGCGCGAAGAGGCGCAGCTGCGCGCGTTGCTTGGCTGGGCGCCGGGCGCGCTGATCGTCACAGGCCGGCATCACACCCCGGCCGCACTGGTGATGATGCAGGACCGGCAGATGTCGGGTACGCCGGTGATCGAGATCTGGGATCACTCGAACGCGGCGTTAAAGAACGGCGGCCACGGTTTCGCGCAGATCGGCTTCGACCACATCGCGATCGGGCGTTCGATGGCGAGGCACCTGCTCGAGCGCGGGCACACCGCGCTGGCCTACGTCGACAGCGGCGTGGCGGAGGACTTCCGGGCGCACGAGCGCGGGCAGGGCTTCGTCGACGAGGCGAGAAGCGCCGGCGCGACGGTCAAGACTCTGCGCGCGGCCACCGGCGACGCCTTCGAGGCCGGGCGAGGCGTGCTCGATCAACTTACGGCAGCGAAGAAGCGTCCGACGACTGCTGTCACGTTCGCCAACGATCATCTGGCATGCGGTGCGCTGATGGAGGCGCAAGCGCGCGGTATCGACGTGCCGGGCGCATTGGCGATGCTCGGCTTTGGCGATTTTCCGATCGGCAGACAGCTGCGGCCCGGTCTATCGACGGTCCGGCCGCCGCGCATCGAAATCGGTCGAGCCGCGGCCGCGGCCGCCCTGAAAGCGATGGCGGAGGGCGCAGTGCCAGACAGCCAAGCGATGCCGTGTGAACTCATCGCTCGTGGGAGCACGAGCCGCGAGTAGACCCAACGCGCGCGGCGTTGCGACATTTGGTTGGCTTGGGCCCCGCGCTGGCGGCTCCCCCTGGCGCAAGCGACCTGCCATGCCGGAGCCTAGGAGAGCGTGATCACTGTCCGCGAACCCGCGTGCGCGCGTTCGCTGTTGGGTTTCGAGAGCGACGATAGAGCAAACAGGCTGAAAAGGAAGTTTGTGTGTCCCTCGGCTCAGTTCCGCACTCACACCACCGTGGCCTCAAAGAGGCTCAAGGGCGACGCGGTCCGCTCAACTTTGCGAAGCTTGAATCCAGCATTGTCCAACAGCATGCGAAATTCTGATTCTGTGCGCTCTCGCCCGTCCGGCGACATGACCAGCATCTCCAGGTCGGTCAGGAAGGCTTCCACCTCTGCGCCAGAAGCGACGGTCTCTGGCATCTCTCGCTCCACTAATAGCAGCCTCGCATGTCGTGGCATGCAGCGTCGGCAGGCGCGCAAGATGTCGGTCGATCGCAGATCGTCCCAATCGTGGATGATGTTCTTCAAGATGTAGACATCTCCGTCCGGCGGGACGTGCTCGAAGAAGCTGCCGCGCTCGACGCGACATCGATCTGACACTCCATATGCGTCGAGCACTTCACCACATCGAGCGGCGACGTTGGGGAGGTCGAAAACAACGCCTCGACAGTGCGGGTGGGCGGCCAGCAGGGCGGCGAGCAGTTCCCCAGTGCCGCCGCCGACATCGACGACAACGCTGCCTTCTTGGGGCTCGATGCAGGCCACGACGGCGGCCGCATGGCCGGCAGAGAACGAACGCATCGCGTCGTCGTGAATCTTCGATTCGTCCGGATGCGAGGCATAAAAGTCGAACAATGGCTGTCCGAGAACGCGTTCCGCAGCATTGGAGCCGGTTAGAACCGCGTCTAGCAACTGGGACCAGCAGCGCCATCGCACAGGGCCCGCCGTGAAGCGGATGCCGGCCCGCCACGAGCCGGGCACGTCGCTCCGCAACAATGCCCCGACCGGTCTCAATTCGAAGTGCCCGCAGGTTGAGCCGCGCAACACGTCCATTGCGCACAAAGCGCGGAGCAACCGGCCGAGCGCGCCTGCGTCGGTGCCGGTCAACCTCGCGAGCTCGGTGCTGGTCATTGGACGCTCGGCCAAATGGTCAGCGAGACCGAGTTCGGCCGCCACATAGAGCGCCTGCGAGATCCTCAAGCCGTTTCCGAGTCCGCGAAGGATCGGAGAAAGCAAGGCCACGTCCTCTGTCATGAGGCTCCTCTCCCAGTTAGCTGTCCAGCCGAATACCGGACGCCTTCACGATGGCGCCCCAACGCTCCGAGTCCGCCGTTTGCAGTTGCGTGAGTTGCATCGAAGAAATCCCGGTCGGCTCGAATGCCATGGCGCGCATCCTGGCGCGAATGACAGGGTCTCGGGCGATCGCGGCAATGTCCTCTGACAGACTCCTGATCGTCACCGGAGGCGTGTTCGCGGGACCGTAAAACGCGAACCATCCCGCTGCCTCGATATCGATCCCGCTTTCCTTGAACGTTCGCACTTGAGGCAAGAAGATGGACCTCGTAGCAGAGGCGGTCGCGATGATCCGAAGACGTGCGTCCCTGTGATGCTCCAGCAGCTCGGAGACGAACGCCATGTAGATCGGTAGTCGGCCCGAGATCAGGTCCGGAAGCGCGGAAGGAGTGCCGCGGTACGGCGTGTGACGAAGGCTCAAGCCGGTTTGTCGCCCGAACTCGGCGCATAGAAAGTGCGGTGCCGTGCCGACGCCAGGAGAACCGTACACCGCTCGAACAGGATCACCTTTGATCCAGTCGACCAATTCGGCGACCGAGTCGACCGGCACGGCGGCACTGATCGCCATCGCAAGATCTACCGTCGCAACCTGAGAAATCGGGGCGAAGTCCCGAAAGGGCTCGTACCCCAGATCGCGGAACAGATGCGGCTGCAGCGCAACCTGCGAGGCCGAGGCAAACAACAGTGTTTCCCCGTCGGGAGGCGCATCCTTCACTGCTCGAGCGCCCAGGCGACCACCGGCCCCCGCCCGGTTGTCGACGATCACGGGCCTCGCGAGCTTTTGTCGAAGCTGCTCCGCGAAAAGTCTGACGGCGGCGTCCGCGGATCCTCCGGCCGAGAACGGAAACACGATCTTGAGGGCGGGTGGTTCAGCGGCCAATGCGATCCGCGGTGCGCTCGCCAGGCCTGCCAGCGCTGCCAAGGCAGCGCGTCGAGAGTGCAGCTTCATAACAAGTCCTCCTGTTCCGGCAGACCGTTGCGCGTCGACATGCTGGAAATCATGCGCTGCGGAAGCTATAAAGAGAATTGGCATTTCGCCATTGGCCTATAACTGGGAGGCAAGTCTATGCAGTGGGACGAGCGCATCGTTCGACACGTACGACTAAAGGACCTGCACACGCTGCAGACGATTGCCGAGGTCGGCAGCATGGCCAAAGCCTCGGCTTTACTCGCGCTATCGCAACCGGCGATTTCGAAGGCAATCGCGGAAATGGAGCGCTCGTTAGGCGCGGCATTGTTGGAGCGCTCATCACGCGGTGTAGAACTGACCGAGTGCGGGCGTCTCCTGGTGCAACGTACCAAAGTCGCGTTCGACGAGATCCGGCAAGGTGTGATCGATGTTGCGCATCGCTCCGACCCCGCGCGTGGCGTCGTGAGGATCGGCGTTACGGAGCCGGTGACCGCGGTCGTCTCGGAAATCATTGGCCATCTGGCCCGTCGATACCCCGCTATGCGATATCAGATCGTCGTGGGTGATCGAGACGCGCTCGAGAATGCGCTTCGAGAGCGCAATCTCGATCTTGCGCTGACGCGATGGGCGCAATCGCCGATTCCGGATGAACTTGTTGCGGAGGAGTTGTTTCGCACTTCACTTGCCGTGGTTGCAGAACGGAGGCACCCGCTTGTGCGGTCACGCAAGAAGCTGCGACTGGGGGACTTGATGGATGCGCAATGGGCACTCTCGCCTCCCACTTCCCTTCTTGGTCGCATCGGCGTTGACCTTTTTCGCCGACATCACTTGCCGCTTCCAGCCACCGTAGTGACGACGACCTCGATTTACATGCGACTGAACCTTCTGGCCGGCAGTCGCTTCATCACGTTGCTGCCGAGCCAGATTCTTCGCCACCGTTTGAACAGTGATTGGCTGCGGGCCATTGACGTCGACCTTGGTGACACTTCCGCCCCAATCGTGTCACTGACCATGAAGGGACGCCGGGCCGCGGGCGCTACTGCACTGTTTCAGCAGGCAAGCCGCGAGGTTTGCGCCGTATTGGCGGCGTAGCGCATTCACGCGAAGCCGTCCAGTGACCCGCGCTCTGGGGTGATGCAACGGCGTGGCATCGGCTGCGGCTCGGCTGGGACGACATCGGCTCGCATCGCGCGAGTGCCCGGTGTCGGTGTCAGAGCCGCGGTTCAAAGACCATCGCCGTCGAATGTCTGCTTATGCCTTGCTCGACTCACGCTCTGCGTGTGGCCGGCCGCGACTGGCGATCCGCAAGCTTGCTGCTTCGCGTGCATGAACGAAGGAGCTCTACATGGGCTCGTCAGCACACAGCGGTCGCGGTTTCGCTGCTTTCGGCAACCATCCTTAGCAATCCCCAAAGAGTCAGCGGACTATTTGCCACGTGGCTTCGTGATTCGTGGCGAGGTCGGACCGGTTCGCTGGCTTGCCGGATTGTCAATAACTTCTGCTGACCGCGGAGCGTCGACTACGCCATTGGACCGATCAATGGACCCCTCGTGCTTGAGAATCTCACCAGACCAGCCTCGAGAGTACGCAGCAAAGAAGCGCTCGGCCGCCGCGGCAGCGGAAGCGTCGGCCCTGGCGCGATAGCCCGCGGTCGCCCACGCAATGGCCTGCGCGTTGAGTTGCCGGCGCCGAATCGACTGTGCCGGATATCCCCGTCTGATGGGACCCAGTGGGGGAAGTAGCTGATCTAGCTTGGCGAGGAACGCCTTCAGCCACGCTTCTTCGCTGGGGCGAGGCG
>JACXTT010009480.1_pt1 | contig 13295 bp, 11 predicted proteins | sample 9270951 | NCBI WGS metagenome assembly JACXTT01 (sample SAMN15532306, study PRJNA645909) | rock metagenome | isolation source: weathered quartz diorite | place: Puerto Rico | collected 2017-06-21
GAAGGCATGACCGCCATCGCACCCGTGCCGGTCGCGGCCAAGCCGATCTCCGCCTCGCGGATGCCGGGCCTGGCTTTCCTGCTGATCCTCGCCTCGGCGGTGGTGATGGCGGTGCTGGTGCTCCTGCCGCTGTTCACCGTGTTCCACGACGCCTTCTCCAAGGGCGTGGGCAAGTATCTGGACTCGATCCGCGAGCCGGACGCGGTCTCGGCCATGAAGCTGACCCTGCTGGTCGCCGCGATCGCCGTGCCGCTCAACGCCGCCTTCGGGGTCGCGGCGGCCTGGTGCATCGCCAAGTTCGAATTCCGCGGCAAGAGCGTGCTGCTGACCCTGATTGACCTGCCGTTCTCCATGTCGCCGGTGGTGTCCGGCCTGGTCTGGGTGCTGCTGTTCGGCGCGCAGGGCTGGTTCGGGACCTGGCTGATCGACCACGACATCAAGATCATCTTCGCCACCACCGGCCTGGTGCTGGCGACGGTGCTGGTGACCTTCCCGTTCGTGGCGCGCGAGCTGATCCCGCTGATGCAGGACCAGGGCGCCGACGAGGAGGCCGCGGCGCTGACGCTCGGCGCCAGCGGCCTGACCACCTTCTGGAAGATCACCCTTCCGAACATCCGCTGGGCGCTGCTCTACGGCGTCCTGCTCTGCAACGCGCGGGCCATGGGCGAATTCGGCGCCGTTTCCGTCGTCTCCGGCCACATCCGTGGGCTCACCACCACGCTCCCGCTTCACGTCGAGGTGCTCTATAATGACTATGACTTCGTCGGCGCCTTTGCCGCGGCCAGCCTCCTGGCCTCGCTCGGGCTCGTCACCCTGGTCCTCAAGACCGCCCTTGAATGGCGACATGCCGGTGAACTCGCTGCGAACCGCCGACACTGACGCGCCATCCCGCCTGTCTCTGGAAATCAGCGGCATCTCCAAGACGTTCGGCCGCTTCCCCGCGCTGAACAACGTGTCGCTGCAGGCCCGGGACAAGGAGTTCCTGGCGCTGCTCGGCCCGTCGGGGTCGGGCAAGACGACGCTGCTGCGGGTGCTGGCCGGGCTGGAGCAGCCGGACGCGGGCGAGGTGCGCTTCGACGGCGAGGACTTCCTGGCCATGCCGGTGCGCCGGCGCAAGGTCGGCATGGTGTTCCAGCACTACGCCCTGTTCCGCCACATGACGGTCGCCCAGAACATCGCCTTCGGGCTGAAGGTGCGGAAGCGTTCGGAGCGGCCGGCCAGGTCGGAGATCGACGACCGGGTGCAGAACCTGTTGTCGCTGGTCCAGCTCGAGGATCTCGGCAAGCGGTTCCCCAGCCAGCTGTCCGGCGGCCAGCGGCAGCGCGTGGCGCTGGCCCGCGCGCTGGCCATCGAGCCGCGCATGCTGTTGCTCGACGAGCCGTTCGGGGCGCTGGACGCCCAGGTGCGCCGCGAGCTGCGCCGCTGGCTGCGCGACGTGCACGATCGCGCGGGCGTGACCACCGTGTTCGTGACCCACGACCAGGAAGAGGCGCTGGATCTGGCTGACCGCGTGGCGATCCTCAAGGACGGTGAGCTGAAGCAGCTCGGCACGCCCAACGAGGTCTACGAGAACCCGGCCGACCCCTTCATCTACGACTTCCTGGGCGCGGCCTGCCGGATGCCGGGCGTGGTGGCGGGCAACCGCCTGACCGTGGCCGACTGGGAGACCGTCGCCGACAAGGGCGCGCCGCAGGGGCGGGTGGAGGTGTTCTTCCGTCCGGACGAGGTGGCGTTCGCGCCGGCGGACGGGGCGGGGCTGGCGGGCGAGGTGAAGGCCGTCGCCCAGCGCGGGCCGGACGTGCGGGTCGAGTGCCTCGTCGAGGGACAGGTCCTGGAGCTGCAGGCGCACGGGCCGACGCTGCCGCCGGGCGTGGCGCCGGGCCTGGCGCTGCGGATCAAGCCGCTGCGGCCGAAGATCTATCCCGTCGCCGGCTAGGGCGGCAGGCCTTCCTGACCGGTGAAGGTGCGGACCGGGCGCTCACGGTTCCAGAGCTCCATAGGCTGGCCGTCGCCATAGAGGCGCGCGCGGCGCGTGGCCTCGTCGTCGTCAGCGCAGGCCAACTCGACCACCCCGCGGATGTGACCCTTGGGATCGAGGAAATAGAGGCGGTAGTCCGGCATCGCCCAACACCCCTGATGCGCCGCTCAACACACACCCAAAGGTTGTGGAAATCAAGACGGATGCTACCAGATCGTGCGTGCGGCGGGCCTGTCAGCCGGGGTTGGCCGCCAGCCAGCGGTCGGCCTCGGGCAGACGCTTGCCGACGATCTCCTGGCGGAAGCGGATCGCGGCCGCCGCCTTGTCCAGCTCGCCGCGGCTCGAGGCTGGGACCGTGGCGGCGAGGGTGGTGAGCTTGGCGAGCATGGCGGGGTCGGCCGACCCGCCGGCGACGTCGGCGAAATAGCTGGTCCGGCTGGTCGGCTCGATCAGCGGATCGACCTGGACGCGATGGGCGATGATGAAGTCATAGGCCTTGTCCGGGAAGTTCGCGCCGACCGCGGTGATCAGCTCCGGCGCGTCGGTGGGCGGGGGCTCCTTGGTCAGCGACAAGGCGAGCGCCCGGTCGGCGAGCGCGGGGTCTTGGCTGGCGCCCAGGTAGCGGTAGAGCCGGGTCTTGTCGGTGCTGTCGGTGGCCGCAAGCGCCAGGCTGTGGAGCTGGTCCCAGGTGGCTGCGTCGGCGTGTGCGGCGACGATGGCCAGCACGGTCTGCCGGTTCGTGCCGCGCAGGCTGTCGGGCGCGCCGAGATAGGCGGCGAAGCGGCGGCGCGCCTCGGCGATCACGGCGGGGTCGTCGAACTGCCCGAGGCCGGCAATCAGGCTGCGGCGCAGGATCGCCACATTGTCGGTCTCGCCGGGCTTCGCATCCCAGCCGACCCGCGCGAAGGCCGGCGCCAGCCGCGCGCGGGCGAAAGCGCGGAACGCGGCCTGGCCGGGCAGGCCCTTGTAGAGGTCGTCGATGTCTTCGAGTTGGCCGACCAGGGCGCGGACGACGACCGGGTCGCTGACGTCCTGCGCGGTCCGGGCCAGGGCCAGGAAGTCGGTGAACGGCGCATAGCCGGCCTCGCCCAGGGCGCGGCTGTCGTAGATCAAGCCGAGTTGGTCCTCAGGGTTCAGCCGGTCGAAGATCCCGACCACCGTCTGCCAGAGTTCGGGCGAATAGGCGCTGCGGAAATAGCCCGCCTGACCCGCGTTGAGCACGTAGGTGGCGTCGGCGGCCCAGTCGAGGCCGTAGGGCTCCTTGGGCGCGATGAGCATCGAGTAAGGTTTGCCATCCCAGTTCACGATGACCGGCGTGCGCCAGATCCGCGGTGTCTTGGAGGCCTCGTCTGCGCCGAAGCGCGACTGGCTCAGGGTGACGCCGCCATATCTGTTTCTGGCGATGCTGATCAGCGGCACGCCGGCTTGCAGAGTGAAGTCGTGGGCGATGCCGGTGATCTTCTTGGGCGAGACGGCGTCGATCTCGCGCCAGAGGTCGTCGGTGACCGTGTTCCCGTAGGCGTGGTGGGCGATGTAGTTGCGCACGCCGCGGCGGAAGACGTCTTCGCCGACGTAGGTCTCCAGCATGTGGATGACCGCGTGGCCCTTCGAGTAGGTGATGCCGTCGAAGGCGTCGGCCGCGGCGAAGACGTCCTTGATTGGGGTGATCACCGGGTGGGTCCCGCTGCGCGCGTCGAGGCGCATGGCGCGCTGCTCGCCGCCTTTGGTCTGCAGCCAGACCTTCCACTCGGGATGGAAGTGGTCGGTGGCCTTGTTCTCCATCCAGGAGGCGAAGCCCTCGTTCAGCCAGAGGTCGTCCCACCAGGCCATGGTGACCAGATCGCCGAACCACTGGTGGGCCATCTCGTGGGCGATATCGATGTAGATGCCCTGCTTGTCGGCCTCGGTGGTCAGCTTCGGATCCACCAGCAGGGCGTAGTCGAAGTAGTAGATGGCGCCCCAGTTCTCCATGGCCGCGAAGAACTGGCTGCGGCCCGGGCCGGCGATGAAGTCGAGCTTGGGCAGCGGATAGGGCGTGCCGAAATAGTCGTTGTAGTAGGGCAGGAGCTCCTTGGCCGTGTTGAGCGCGAACTGGGCCTGATCGGTCTTGCCGCGCCGGACGACGACGCCGACGTCGGTCTTGCCCACCATGGCGTGAACCCGCTCGAAGTCGCCCAGGGCCAGGAACAGCAGGTAGGAGCTCATCCTCGGCGTGTCGGCGAAGCGGGTGATGCGGCGGCCGGGCGACCCGTCGCGCGGCGCCGTCGTCAGGATGTCGGCCACCGGCATGTTGGACACCGCCATCTGGCCCTGTGGCGTGTCGACGCTGAGCGCGAAGACCGCCTTGGCGCCCGGCTCGTCCCATAGGGGCGCGAAGCGCCGCGCATCGGAGTTCTCGAACTGGGTGTAGAGGGCGCGTTCCTTGCCGTGCTCTCCGGCGTAGTCGAGGGCGAACAGGCCGGAGGCCTGCTGGTAGATCGTTCCGGCGTAGTCGATGCCGAGTGTGTAGCGGCCGGGCGCGATCGGCTTGGCGAACACGAAGGCGACGGTCTGCTGGTCCTTGTCGATCACCACCTTGGGCAGCTCGTCGCGGCAGGAGATGGTCACCTTGCCGAAGGTGAGGTCGGCGGCGTTGAGCACGATGCGGTTGGTGGCGCGCTTGACGGTGATCACCACCGCCTCGTGGCCCAGGAAGGTCAGGTCCTTGGCGTTGGGCGTGATGGCGATGTCGTAGCGTTCCGGGCGCACGTCGGCCGGCAGGGCCACGTGGGAGACCGCCTTCGCGGCGGGCGGCTTGTGTCTGGCGGGCGCGGACAGGCTGGGCGAGCTCACCGCCAGCAGGGCGGCGGCCAGCGCGATGGCGAACTTCATGGGGTTACTCGAACGCGGAAAAGCAGGTTTGCCCTACCTTAGCGTGCGTCGCGTGGGGCGCCAGACGCGGGCCGCGGCGCCGATTAGGGAAGTTTTTACCATAGTCTTAACTTTCCGTTGTTTCGCGGCGGCTTCAGTCGCCCCATGACCGAGCGCGCCGGAAGCAAGACCGCACGTAGGAGTCAGGCCGCCGTGCGCCGCCTGCTCGTCCTCGGCGTGGCGCTGGTCGGCCTGGCGCTGCTGGGCGTCGGGGCGATCGTCTGGACGCCGCACCACAGAGGCCTGGAGGCGCTCCGCGGCGACCTGCCCTTGCTGGGCCTCGGGCTGGGCCTGTTCGGCGTCGTGATGGCGATCCTGGGCTGGCAGATGGCCCGGGTGGTCCGCGAGCTCGACGCCTACGAGCGGGCGCATGAGGACGCGGTGCATGAGCTGGAGGACGCCCGCGACCGGGCTGAGGCCGCCAACGTCGCCAAGTCTCAGTTCCTGGCCAACATGAGCCACGAGATCCGCACCCCGCTGAACGGCATCCTGGGCATGGCGCAGCTCCTGGGCCTGGGCGACCTGCCGGGTGAGGCGCGCGACAAGGTCGACGTGATCCACAGTTGCGGCGAAACCCTGCTGACCCTGCTGAACGATGTGCTGGACCTGTCGAAGATCGAGGCCGGGCACATGCAGCTCGACCTCGGGGCGTTCGACCTTGCAGGGGCCGTGGAAGGCGCCACGCGGGCCTTCGCCGAGGCCGCCAAGCGCAAGCGCGTGGCCTTCGTGGTCGACATCGATCCGATCCTGCACGGAATCTGGCGGGGCGACGCGGGCAAGCTGCGCCAGGTGCTCGGCAACCTGGCGTCCAACGCGGTGAAGTTCACGACCGAGGGAGCGGTGCGGCTCACGGTGCGGCGCTCGGACGACGGCGTCTGCTTCGTGGTCACGGACACCGGCGTGGGCATCCCGGCCGTGCAGCTGGCGCAGCTTTTCCAGCGCTTCTCCCAGCTCGATCCCTCGGTGACGCGGCGGTTCGGCGGCACGGGCCTGGGGTTGGCGATCTCGCGGCAGCTGGTGGAGCTGATGGGCGGATCGATCTCGGTCACCAGCGTGGAAGATCGCGGGTCCAGCTTCACCGTGAAACTGCCGCTGCGCTGGGTCGGGCCGCTGCTGTCGCCGGAGCCCCACATCGAGGCTGAGCCGCCGCTGCGGCCATTGCGCATCCTGGCCGCCGAGGACAACCGGACCAACCAGATCCTGCTCGGCGCCATGCTGAGCCCGCTGGGCGTCGATCTGCGGCTGGCGGGCGACGGACGCGAGGCGGTGGAGCTGTTCCGGCGAGAAGCGTTCGACCTGGTGCTGATGGACGCGCAGATGCCGGTGATGAACGGCGTCGACGCCGCGTGCGCGATCCGCGATCTCGAACGCGCCGAGGGCCGTGCGGCGACACCGATCGTGGCCCTGTCGGCCAATGTGATGCGTCACCAGATCGAGGACTATGAGCAGGCGGGCATGAACGGCTTCATCGCCAAGCCGATCGACATGGCGACCCTGATCCGCACCATCGAGCGGTTCGCCGGCAAGGGCGTGCGCCAGGAACCGCCCCCGCGGCAGACCGAGATGCTCAGTGCGATTGCCGCGGCCTGATCCAGCGCCCATCTTGGGGCCTGAGATTCACGGGAGATCGCGATGAGCCACGTCACCTACAAGGTCGTCCAGCATGACGGCGGCTGGGCCTACACGGTCGACGGCTCCTATTCGGAGACCTTCCCGAGCCACGACGCGGCGCTGAAGGCGGCCCGGCGCGCGGCCGGCGAGCAGCGGATCAGCGGCGACACCCACGGCATCGTCTACGAGGACGCCAACGGCCAGGTGCATGAGGAGCTGTCTGACGGCGCCGACCGGCCGGAGACCGACGTCGAGGGTTAGGCCGCCGCCTTCGCGCCGCGGTTGTTCATCTCGTCGCCGGCGTTGGCGGGCAGGCGGGCGAACCACCAGAGCGAGACGAGCGTCCCGGCGCCGAAGATCGCGAAGGCCGGCGCGACGGTGGCGCCCGTCAGGTGCGTCTCGCCGCGGGAGATCATCAGGAAGTGCAGCAGGGTGGCGGCCAGGCCGATGCTCACCGACTGCATGAACTGCTGGGCCATGGACGCGGTGGTCGTGCCGCGGCTCATCTGCTCCTGTTCCAGATCGGCGTAGGCCATGCCGTTCAGGCTGGTGAACTGCAGCGATCGGAAGAAACCGCCGATGGCGAGCGTCGCCATGATGATCCAGTGCGGCGTGTCGATCTTGAACAAGGCGTAGATCATGTAGGTCGCCGCGCAGATCAGGCCGTTGACGATCAGCACGGTGCGGAAGCCGTAGCGGCGCAGGATCGGCGGCGCGGTGGTCTTCATGACCAGGGCGCCGACCGCGGAGATGAAGGTCATCAGGCCGGCGGCGAAGGCGCTCATGCCGAAGCCGACCTGCAGCAGCATGGCTAGCAGGAAGGGCGTGGCCCCTGGCACCAGGCGGAAGAAGGCGCCGCCCAGCACCGAGGCCTGGAAGGTCGGGATCCTGAAGATGCTGAGGTCGATGATGGCGTGCGGGTTGTTGCGCGCGTGGGCCCAGTAGACGCCCAGGCAGGCGAGGCCGCCGGCGAACAGGCCCGCCACGGCCAGCGGCGGCATGACGTTGCGGCCCAGGTTCTCGAACCCGAAGATCAGGCCCGCCAGGCCGAAGCCGGTGAGGAAGATGCCGGGCCAGTCGATGGGCGACACCGCCTGTTCCTTCACATTGGGCACGAAGGCGCGGACCAGGAGGACGCCGGCAAAGGCGATCGGCAGGTTCAGGAAGAAGATCCAGCGCCAGCTCACGAAGGTGACGATGGCGCCGCCCAGCACCGGGCCGACGACGGGTCCCAGCAGGGCCGGCATAGTCACCACGGACATGGCGCCCACCAGCTCATTCTTCGGCGTGGTGCGCAGGAGCACGAGGCGGCCCACGGGCCCCATCATGGCGCCAGCGCAACCCTGCAGCAGACGCGCGGCGATCAACTGGGGAAGCGTGTTGGCGAAGCCGCAGGCGGCCGAGGTCAGGGCATAGGAGACCATCGCCACCATGAAGATGCGCTTGGCCCCGAAGCGGTCGGCCATCCAGCCGCTGATCGGCAGGAACACCGCAGAGGCCAGCAGGTACATGGTGATCGCCACGTTCAGGCGCAGAGGCTCCACGTGCAGGGCGCGGGCCATGGAGGGCAGGGCGTTGTTGATCGAGGTGGCGTTCAGCGTCTGCATCATCAGCGCCATGCCGATGATCGCCGGGATCACCCAGCCGCGCAGGGTGACGTCCTTGTCGGTGTTGAGGATCGCCGCGGCGTCGGCCCCGCCCTCGTCGAGGACGTCGTCGACCAGGATCTCGTCGGCGCGGGTGCGGGTCATGGTTCGACCGTCGTCAGGCGCAGCAGCGGCGCGGCGGCGGCGGCCAACAAGTCTCGCTCCTCGGGGGTGAGCTTGGTGAGCCGGGCGGCCAGCCAGTCGTTCCGCTGACGGCGGATCGCTTCCAGCTTACGCGCGCCGGCCGCAGTGACCGCGAGCCCCCATCGGCGGCCGTCGGCAGCGTCGATGCGACGCTCCAGAAGTCCCGCGGCGACCAGGCGCATGATGTGGGCGCTCATCGTGGGCTTGGAGGTCTGCTCGGCCTCGGCCAGGGCGCTGACGCCGACGCCGGGCTTCTTCGTGACGGCGCCAAGAATAAGGGCGTCCAGGACCGAAAGGCCCGCCTTCTGGGCTTCCAGCCGCAGCCGTCGCGAAACCCGCAGCAGCGGCCCGCGCAGAGCTTCCGCTAAGGCGGCGACGTCGACGGGTTCGGCCAGGGCCGTGGGCATGCAGACTCACAGAGATAATTAGGTTGCCTAACTATCTATAGGGTGGGTGTCGACGGATCAAGCGATGCGTCGGCGCGGCGCCTGCGGCATGGCGACCGGGCAGGGACCTGGCTTATGAAGGCGGCATGTTGAAGCCGCTCGCCCTCGCCCTGTCGCTCGCCCTAATCGCCGGAGGCGCGCACGCCGCGCCCGGCGACATCGCCGCGGCCACGCCGACCATCGACCAGGCCAACAGCGACTGGCTGCCCGCCATGAAGGCCAAGGACGCCGAGACGCTGGCGGCGCCCTACGCCGACGACGGGGTCTTCGTGCTGTCGAGCGGCCAGACCGTGGTCGGCAAGGCGGCGATCACCGCGTTCTACGCCAAGCGGCTGGCCACCGGCTCCAAGGTGCTGGACGGCGCCATCCATCGCGACGGCCTGGCCGAGGCGGCGGGCGGGCTGATCCTCGAGTGGGGCCACGGCGGCTCGACCACGATCGACGCGGCCGGCAAGACCGCGACCAGCGGCGGGCCGTACATGACCGTCTGGAAGCGAGGCGCGGACGGATCCTGGCGGATCGTCCGCAACCTCATCTTCTAGATCAGAGGACGCCCAGCATCTCCGCGACCAGCGGGTGGCGGACGATGTCGCGGTCGGCCAGGCGGACGACGGCGATGTTGCCGACCGCTTCCAGCTTCTCGGCGACGGTGCGCAGGCCGGAGAACTCCGGCAGCAGGTCCGACTGGTCCGGGTCGCCCGTGACCACCATGGTCGAGTGCCAGCCCAGCCGCGTCAGCAGCATCTTGAGCTGGGTGTAGGTGCAGTTCTGCGCCTCATCGATGACCACGAAGGCGTTGTTCAGCGTGCGGCCGCGCATAAAGCCGACGGGGGCGATCTCGATGGCGCCCTCGGCCATCAGTGCGCGGACCCGCTTCATGGAGAGCCGGTCGGAGAGCGCGTCGTAGAGCGGGCGCAGGTAGGGGGCGAGCTTGTCCTCGGCGTCGCCGGGCAGATAGCCGATGCTCTCGCCGGCCTCGACCGCCGGGCGGGAGAGCACGATGCGGCCCACCGAGCCGGCTTCCAGCGCCTCCACGGCCTTGGCGATCGCCAGATAGGTCTTGCCGGTGCCGGCCGGGCCCAGCGCCATGACCAGGTTCTTGGCGTCGATGGCCTTGATCAGCTCTTCCTGGCCCGGCGATTTGGCCTTGATGGTCTTGAGGTAGCCCTGATCCCTGTCGTCATTGGAGTGCGCGAGCGGCGACCATCCCCTTTCGACCGGCAGCCGGCGGATTTTATCGTCACCCGCAAACTGTCCCGCATCGAACGCGCCTTCGCGCATTTGTCGCTTCAGGGCTCGCTTGGTCATCAACAGCCTCCATTGTCCCCGCGAACCGCGGGGCAAGAAAAAAGGGCGTCTCCGCAGTGGAGCGCCCTTGGGTCGAACAGGAGAGAGATGGAGAGGCGGCGTGCGAATCCGGGGGGATCGCTTTGGGATGCTGGTCCGGGCGGGGACGCCCGTAAGAACAACAAGCTCAGCGCCATCAACTCCATCCAGCGCGAGGCGCGAACCGAAACCGGCCCGCGTGGTCCGAGAAGGCTATCGCCCCTTCGAATCGCCCGACTAGAATGATCCTAACTTGGTTTAGAAAGCCTTAAAGAGACCGATTGTCGCAAGAAACGGGGTGCGTGGATGAGTGTCTACAACTTAGGCAATGTGACACCTGAATTACCAAACGATGACGAATACTGGATTGCGCCGACCGCCGCGGTCATGGGGCGAGTGATTCTCAAGAAGAACGCGTCCGTCTGGTGGGGCGCAACTCTGCGTGGCGACAACGACCCGATCACGGTCGGAGAAAACTCTAACGTGCAGGACGGCAGCGTTCTGCACACCGACACCGGCTCGCCGCTGGTCATCGGGGCCAATGTGACGGTCGGCCATCTGGTGATGCTGCACGGCTGCACGATCGGCGACAATTCGCTGGTCGGCATCGGCTCGATCATCCTGAACGGGGCGAAGATCGGGAAGAACTGCCTGATCGGCGCCAACTGCCTGATCACCGAGGGCAAGGAGATCCCGGACAACTCGCTGGTGATGGGCGCGCCGGGCAAGGTGGTGCGCGAGTTGTCGCCGGAGCAGGCGGCGGTGATGGCGGCGGGCGCGGCGCACTATGTGGCGAACTGGAAGCGCTATCGGCGAGAGCTCAGCGAGGCTTGACGGACCTTACGTCGCGCGCCGAGCGTGGCGAAAACAGGAGGACGCCATGGCCTATGAGTTCGTGAAGGTGGAGCGCGAGGGGCCGGTGACGGTGTTCACGCTCAATCGCCCCGAGGTGATGAACGCCCTGCATTCGCCGGCGCACTTCGAGCTGGGCGAGGCCTTCGACGCCTTCGCGGCCGATCCGGAGCAGTGGGTGGGCATCGTCACTGGGGCCGGCGAGCGGGCGTTCTCGGCGGGCAATGACCTCAAGCACCAGGCGACTGGCGGCAAGATGGGCAGTCCGCCGTCGGGGTTCGCTGGCCTGACCAGCCGCTTCGACCTGACCAAGCCGCTGATCGCGGCGGTGAACGGCGTGGCCATGGGCGGCGGGTTCGAGATCGCGCTGGCCTGCGACATCATCGTGGCGTCCGAGGCGGCGGTCTTCGCGTTGCCGGAGCCCCGCGTAGGTCTGGCGGCGCTGGCCGGCGGCCTGCACCGCCTGCCGCGCGCCATCGGGACCAAGCGGGCCATGGGCATGATCCTGACCGGCCGGCGGGTGAGCGCGGCCGAGGGCCACGAGCTGGGGTTCGTCAACGAGGTGGTCGCGCCGGGCGAGCTGATGACGGCGGCGAGGCGCTGGGCGGCGCAGATCGCCGAGCTCTCGCCCATGTCGATCCGGGCCTCGAAGCAGGCGGTCTACCAGGGCCTGGACGAGCCCAGCCTGGAAGCCGCGATCAAGGGCCAGAACCGCTACGAGGCCGTGGCGGCGCTCTACAAGAGCGAGGATTTCGTGGAAGGGCCGCTGGCGTTCTCGCAGAAGAGGGCGCCGGCCTGGAAGGGGCGCTAACAGCGGCGCTTGCATGAAGATGACGCCTGCGTCAGGTTCCGCTGCAACTAAACCCTGATCAGGAAGCGGCTCGTGGACAGCTACGACTACATCATCATCGGCGCCGGGTCGGCGGGCTGCGTGCTGGCCAACCGGCTGAGCGAGGACGCCGACAAGCGGGTGCTGCTGCTGGAGGCCGGCGGCAAGGACAAGTCGCCGATGATCCACATGCCGGCCGGGGTCGGCGGGCTGATCGGCAAGGCGGGGCCGGCCAACTGGGGCTTCTGGACCGAGCCGGAGCCCAACCTGAACGACCGCAAGCTCTGGTGGCCGCGCGGCAAGGGCTGGGGCGGCTCGTCTTCGATCAACGGCATGATCTACATCCGCGGCCACGCGCGCGACTACGACCAGTGGCGCCAGATGGGCCTGTCCGGCTGGGGCTATGCGGACGTGCTGCCCTACTTCAAGCGCTCGGAGAGCTTCGAGGGCGGCCAGGACCCGTGGCACGGCGGCGACGGGCCGCTGAAGGTCACCAAGGCGCACTCGCCCAACCCGATCTACTCGGCGGCCATCGTCGCCGGCGGCGAGGCGGGCTTCCCGCTGACCGCGGACTTCAACGGCTTCCAGCAGGAGGGCTTCGGGCCCTACCAGCTGACGATCCACGATGGGCAGCGGTGGAGCGCGGCGCGGGGCTATCTGCATCCCGTCCTCAACCGTCCGAACCTCACCTGCCTGACCGGTGCGCGGACGACAAAGATCGTCGTCGAAGGCGGCCGGGCGACCGGTGTGGAGATCTACGACGAGGCGACCAAGGCCAGGCGGGTGATCAACGCCACCGGCGAGGTGTTGCTGTCGGCCGGGGCGGTGCAGTCGCCGCACATCCTGCAGCTCTCGGGGATCGGCGATCCGGAGGAGCTGGCGGCGCACGGCGTGCCGGTGGTCCATGCCCTGAAGGGCGTCGGCGCCAACCTGCAGGACCACCTGGACGTCTGCATGAGCTGGGAGTGCCCCAAGCCGATCACGCTCTATTCCCTGCGCAAGGGGCTGATCAAGACGCTGGCGATCGGCCTCAACTACATGCTGTTCCGCAAGGGCATCGGCCGCGAGAACATGTTGGAGTCCGGCGCCTTCCTGCGCTCGCGGCCCGATCTCGACCGGCCCGACCTGCAGGTCCACACGGTGCTGGCGATCATGCAGGACCACGGCAAGGTCGCCGTGCAGAAGGACGGCTTCACCTTCCACGTTTGCCAACTAAGACCCGAGAGCCGCGGCCGGGTGGGTCTGAAGTCCGCCGACCCGATGGACGATCCGGCGATCTTCGCCAACTACCTGGCCGCCGACGAGGACCGCCGCGCGATCCGCGAAGGCGTGCGGATGATGCGCAAGGTGGCCGAACAGCCGGCGCTCAAGCCCTACATCACCGCCGAATATGCGCCGGGCGCGGCGGTGCAGACCGACGCGGAGATCGACGCCTGGGTGCAGCGAACCGCCGAGACCATCTATCACCCGGTCGGCACCTGCCGCATGGGCGTGGCGGGCGATCCCATGGCGGTGGTGGACGCGGAGTGCCGCGTGCAGGGCCTGAAGGGCCT
>JACXTT010009481.1_pt1 | contig 13294 bp, 13 predicted proteins | sample 9270951 | NCBI WGS metagenome assembly JACXTT01 (sample SAMN15532306, study PRJNA645909) | rock metagenome | isolation source: weathered quartz diorite | place: Puerto Rico | collected 2017-06-21
GTACTGGTCGGCGAGGCGCTCGAAGAAGAGCCGCCAGGCCGCAAAGAGATCCTGGCGGTCACCGGACTCGTGCTCGGCGAGCCCGAGGAGCTGGCCCAGCCGCGGTTCCACGAAGCGGCGCTCCTCGGGGTCGAGCAGGTGCTCGTCCAGCGTCGCGTGCAGCTTGACGAGCGCCGACGTGGGCTCCTCGTCCTCGCTGATGCGGCAGCGCATGCGAACCATGTCGGCGAGCGCCCAGTAGGTGACTCCCTCGCCGTAGGAGAGACACCGGCCGCGGTGCCAGTAGACGGGCTGCGTGATGCCGTCGAAGTACTTGTAGAACTCCCACGCCAACCGCGACTTTCCGACGCCGGCGATGCCGGTCACGGAGACGAGGTGCGCCTTGCGTCCGTCTGCCGAGGCGTGGAACAGGTCCTTGATCTGGCGCAGTTCCCGGTCGCGGCCGACAAAGGGGGCCTCCAATCCCTCCGACTTGAGGGTGCCGCGAACGCCCGAAACGACGCGTGACGCCCGCCAGAGCGGTGTGAGGCCTTCCTTCCCCTTCAGTTCGAACGTCCCGGCCGGCTCGAAGACGATCGTCTGCTCGCTGGCGCGCCGCGTCGACTCTCCAACGAACACCGTGCCCGGCTCCGCGACCGACTGGACGCGGGAGGCGGTGTTGACGAGGTCGCCCGCGACCATTCCCTGACCCTCGGCTCCGATCGTGACGGCGGCCTCACCGGTGAGAACGCCTGCGCGTGCTCTGAGCTCGGGTGCGCCGATCTCGTCGCCCAACGCGGCAACGGCGGCGACCAGATCGAGCGCCGCCCGCACCGCCCGCTCGGCATCGTCCTCGGTCGCGGTCGGCGTGCCCCAGACGGCCATGACGGCGTCGCCGATGAACTTCTCGACGGTACCGCCGTAGAGCTCGATCAGCCGGCGGCAGGTGTCGAAGTAGCGGGAGAGCAGCTCGCGCGTCTCCTCGGCATCGCGTGACTCCGAGGCGGCGGTGAAGCCGACCAGGTCGGCGAACAGCACCGATACGAGGCGGCGCTCAGCGGTTGACGCAGCCGCCGGCGCGGCCGACGGGGGCGGCTCGGGCATTCCGGCGGCCAGCACGCTGCCGCACTCGTTGCAGAACCGCGCGACCGGGTCGTTCGCTGTTCCGCAGACCGGACAGAGGAGTGCAAGCGCTGCTCCGCAGCCGTTGCAGAACTTCGCACCACCCCGGTTCTCGGTACCGCAGGACTGGCAGATCATCTCGCCTGAGCCTAACTCCGGGCGCTTGTCCGCGATAGTCGCGCAAGACGGATGGTCCTCTGAGAGACTCGAGTGCCGTGCGGATCGTGCTTCCGCTCGTGACGGGCGCCTTCGTGGCGTTGATCCTCGTGCAGCTGGTCCGCTCCGATGCCGCCGCGACGACCACGCTGCTCATCGCGCTCCCGCTGCTCGGCCTGCTGAGCATCGCCGTACTTGCGCTTGTGTTCCCGACCAGCGAGAGCGTCGACGACCGGCCGGCGTTCTGGAGGCCGCGTCCCGGAGGCGTGGGGGCGCCGATCCCCAACGCGGCCCATCCTGGGGCGAGGCTCGTGCTCGGTCTGTGGATCGTGCTCGCGCTCGTGTGGCTCGGCGCATTGGTGGACGCTCTTCGCACATAGCCGAGAGGACGGCACACGCCGGCTCGGCGCGGGATAATGCCTGCGTGTCCGCCTCGTCGACAAGCTCGCCGGGGTCGACGCGTGTCGGCTGGATCGGCACCGGCGTCATGGGGCTCTCGATGTGCGGCCACCTGCTCGAGGCCGGTCACCCGATCGTCGTGTACTCACGTACCCGGGAGCGATCGGAGCCACTTGTCGAGCGGGGAGCGGCGTGGGCGCCGTCGCCGGCCGCGGTCACGGCGGCTGCCGACGTCGTCTTCACGATGGTCGGCTTCCCTGCTGACGTCCGCGACGTCGTCCTCGGACCGGAAGGAATCGTGTCTGCGGCTCGGCCGGGAATGGTGCTCGTGGACATGACGACGAGCGAGCCGTCGCTGGCGCGAGAGATCGACGAGGCCGCTCGGGCCGTCGGTGCGGCCAGCATCGACGCACCCGTGTCCGGCGGCGACGTCGGAGCGCGGAACGCGACGCTCTCGATCATGGTCGGCGGAGACGCCGCCACCGTCGAGCGGGTTCGTCCGCTCTTCGAGCTGCTGGGGAAGACGGTCGTTCATCAGGGGCCGGCGGGTGCGGGCCAGCACGCGAAGATGGTCAACCAGATCCTGATCGCGAGCGGGATGGTCGGGGTCTGCGAGGCGCTTCTGTACGCCTACCGGGCAGGTCTCGACCTCGAGTCGGTGCTGTCGTCGGTCAGCGGCGGTGCCGCGGGGTCGTGGTCGTTGACGAACTACGCGCCGCGCATCCTGCGTGGCGATCTCGAGCCCGGCTTCTTCGTCGAGCACTTCATCAAGGACATGGAGATCGCGCTCTCGGAGGCGCGCCGCCTGGATCTGGCGCTGCCGGGGCTGGCGCTCGCACACGAGCTGTATCTGGCTCTCCGGGCGCAGGGCGGGGGCCGGAAGGGAACGCAGGCGCTGATCCTGGCTCTGGCCAGGCTCTCGGACGTCGACTGGAAGACCGCGTGAGCCCGGCGCCGCGCGTGCCGAGTTAGGTCCAGAGCACCTCGATCGGTCTGGCGATGCCCGGGAGTGGCAGGGAGCGCGCCTCGGCCTCGATCGCGTCCCGCGCCGCACGCGACAGTCGTGACCATGCGCCGATCGTCATCGTGTGCTGCGCCCGCCTCCAGGTGCCCCGGATCTCGCCCTCGACGAGGAGTGCGCCCGGCCAGACGCGGGACGTCCACAGGCGCTGCCGCTGATCCGCCCGCGGGACGAGCAGCTCGCGCTCCGCCCCGTCGAGCAGAAAGTACGCATCGCCGCTCGGCAGCAGTCGGGCGGGAGCGGGAGCGGACTCTACGGCGCGCATCGCCGGCTCGTCGTCTGCGAGCAGCCATTCGTCCCCGAGTTGCGATCGCATTGGCAACAGCGCTGTCTCGAGCGCGGCGAATGCGGTGCTCGCCGAGCCTTGCGCGATTCCCGCCCAGCGGGCGAACCGGTCTGCCGTGCTCGGCCCGAAGACGTGGAGGTAGCGCCGAGCGAGCTCTCGGCACGCGTCGGCAGGCTCGATGTCGGCAGCCGCGACCGTCCACACGATCGGGGCTCGCGCGCCTTCCCAGCGGATTGCGATCCTGCCCGTCGTCGCCGCGTACCGCATTTCGTTGCCGATGCCGAGCGCGCGCCCGATCTGGCGGTCGGTCATGCGTCGGCCGTCGAGGTGCGCGTGGAGCCGATCGGCCAGGTGCTCTGCCCGCAGCCGGCTCTTCGCGGTCTCGGGATGCCTCCCGAGCGAGAACAGCGCGAAGTCACGCTTGGGGACGACGTAGGTGCTGTAACGGGGCCCCCACAGCTGCATGAGCGAGGGGTGCTCCCACGTCGACGACTCGACACCGTCGACCCGCGCGTGCAGCGAGAGCAGCGCCGCCCTCGGCATGCTGTCCTGCAAGCCGGCCCACGCCGCCTGCCGAAGCGATTTCGCACCTGCCGGCGCGCGTGCGTCGAGCCCGCCTACGCGTCTCCGGAACGCCAGGATCTGCTGGCGGGTGAGCCCGATGCGTGCCTGCGCCAACCTTCCGAGAACCTACACCGTCACTGAGGTGCGGCCGTCGCTTCGAGCAGGCGCCAGCGGCTGCGGTTGGTGTCGCGAACGGCCGTGACGAAGATGCCGAGACGCTCGCTGACTCGTCCGTCACCGCCGGGCGCATACGCGATCACGACCAGCTGGTGCAGCTGCGGGTCGCGGTGGTCGAATGCCGGCAGCGGCCAGCGTTTGGTGGCGATCAGCGCTGCGCCGGTGGGCACGCTCGCCGCCCACGAGCGTGCGACAGCCTCGGGGGATTCGAGCAGCGGTCTGGACAGCGTGCCCCTGGCGAACACACGCAAGAGCCAGCCCGCCGAGCTGAGAGCAGGTGCCGTGGTCGCGGCGCGGAGCCGGATCCGGTAGACACCGCGGAACTCCGGAGCCGGCAGGAGTGCCTGCCAACCCTCCCCCGTGCGCCGAAGAGAAGTCCACGGCAAGGGATGACCGAGATTGGCCGTCGCACCGGCGATCTGCACCTGGGGTGACGAACCGCCGATCCCGGTGACCGTGATCGTCGCCCGCTGCCCGCGCAGGACCACACGCGGACGGAGCAGAATCCGGACGTGTCCGCTGCCACCGCGCGTCGTTGGAAGCGGCCGGTCGGCGGACGTCTTGGCGGACTTCTCGGTGTCGCTCCGAGGCGCGAACAGCACGACCGTGAGCGCGCAGGCGAGCGTCGCCAGCAGCGCACAGGCAATCACGACGGTTCGACGTCCCCTCATGCGGCGTTCACCAGCCAACCGGATGTGTAGCCGATCCGCAAGGGTCAGCCGACGTCCTCGATGATCTTGACGAGCTCGTCCACCCGATACCCGTGCACGCGGGCGAAGTCGATCAACTCCTTGGCGCGGGTAATGACGGCGCCCCGTTCGGGGGTGCCGGCGACGGAGATGCCGCGACCGCGCCGGAACTCGAGCAAGCCTTCGTCGCGGAGCAGGCGCAGCGCGCGCAGGACCGTGTTCGTGTTGACGTCGAGGACGGCGGCGAGGTCCTTGGCGGGGGGAAGGCGCTCACCGGGCCTGGCCTCGCCGTCTGCGATCGCGCGGCGAAGCTCGGCAGCGACCTGCTCGAACAGGTCGGTCGGATCGGCGCGGTCGACCTTGACGTCCAACATGGTGCTAGTCATGTTAGCGTGACTGTGCTGACGGTGTGTCTCATCGCAGCGCTTGCACGAGCACGGCCGCGGCCAGGCCGGCGGCCGCGAACCAAAGCACCACGGCGAGCGCCGAAGCGCGCGGTCGTTTCGGGTCCGTGCTCACGCATCTCACAGTACTCAGCCATTCGTGCGTATAAAGAGCGTGTGCGGCTTTCGTTGGCGATCTGGACGGCCGTCGTCCTATCCGCAGAAGTGGCGGTGTTCGTGGCGCTGCCCGGTTGGGACTCGAGCGGTGACATCTCCCACCGGGTCCTCTTCCTCATCTTCTCCGCGCTTGCTGCGTGCACGTGGCTGGCGGGAGCGGTAGCGGTCTACCTCGGGAGACGCGCCTACCGGTTGTGGCTGCAGCGCCGCGACCTGCAGCGGTAGCACCGCCGAGCTCAGAGTAAATCCTACGCGGCCTTCGGGCGCCGCCCGCGCCGCTTTTGCTGCGTCCCTCTTGCCGCCAGATCGGCCACTTCGTTGGCGTTGACGTCCAGGACGATCTGACCGCGTCGCGCGTCGCTGTAGGTGATCGTCACCTTCGCTGCGTCTCTCTCGTTGATCTCCTTGCCGGAGATGTCGGACACGAGGATGGTCTTGCGGGCCATGATGCTCCTTGTCGGGGGGCGTGATGACGGTTGTGAGTTGTATCGACTCGGTTGCGGCGGCGCGCGTCGATCGACGCTGCAGTACGGATCAACCCGGTGGGCACTTCACGCCGGAGCCGCTCTTCAGAATCACGCAGCTTTGCGCGGTCAGCTTGCTCCCGCTGCGGGCGCGGACGAGGCTCAGGTTCTCACCTGCAACCCGCGCAAAGAAGCTCTCGCCGTCGGAGCTCACGTCGAGCTCGACGCTGAGGCCGATCGCCAGGTCGTTCGCGAGGCGCGTGTTTGTCGTCAGAAGGTCCGCGAGATGCGGCGTGAATCGGCGTTGTTCGGACTTGTAGGTTTGCTCGCCCTTGTCGATCAGGTTCATCGCATCGATCGTCTGCGCGGCCTTCGTGCTCGTGCTCGGCCCTGAGGTGTGCTTCTTCTTGAACAGAGCCGGCAGGACGAAGAGCAAGACCGCGACAAGCAGGATCACCGGGAGGAAACGCTGGAGGTTGGGCGGCATCCACCGACCTTAGTCTCATCGGCGTCGCCTGTCACGTTGCGACCTCGGGTTGTCCGAAGCCCGACGTTCGAGATCGCCGGCTGAGCCGCGCCCAAAAGACGTTCTCGCACACGGGCGACGAGGGCGGATACGAGGAGCCGGTCGTATTCTTCGTACACCGGGGCTTGGAGGCCAGGTGACTGTTTCGGTGGACCCGCGGATCGGCTCGGAGCTGTTCGGGTATCGCGTCGAGTCGTTGCTCGGTCGAGGCGGGATGAGCGTTGTCTACCGCGCGCACGACCTGGCGCTCGACCGGAAGGTTGCGCTCAAGCTGCTGGCCCCCGAGTTGGCCGGCGACGAGCGTTTCCGCTCGCGTTTTCTCCGGGAGTCGCGGGTGGCCGCCTCACTCGACCACCCGAACGTCATCCCGATCTACGAAGCGGGCGAGTCGAACGGCGTGCTGTGCATCGCGATGCGCTACGTCGAGGGCACCGATCTCAAGCGCCTGCTGCACGAGGAAGGTGCGTTGGAGGCCGCGCAGGCGCTCGCCTACTGCACCCAGGTCGCCTCCGCTCTCGACGCGGCCCACCGGCACGGGCTCGTGCACCGAGACGTCAAGCCCTCGAACGTGCTGATCGCGCACGGCGGTCACTGCTATCTGGCCGACTTCGGTCTGACACAAGACGCGGCCGATCGCAGCGATCTCACCTTGACCGGGCAGCTCCTGGGCTCTGTCGACTACGCCGCTCCGGAGCAGATCGAAGGCAAGCGGGTCGACGGCCGCGCGGACGTGTACTCGCTCGGGTGCCTACTCCACGAGTGCCTTACCGGCTCCGTGCCGTTTCCGAAGGACTCGGACCTCGCCGTTCTGTGGGCACATGTCAACGAGCCGCCGCCGCGTCTCGACGCGCACCCGGAGCTGGAACCGGTGGTGAAACGTGCGCTCGCCAAGCGCCCGGAAGACCGTTACCAGACCTGCGGGGCGTTCGTCGATGCCGCCCGGGCAGCGCTCCCCAATCCCGACCCGGTGCCGAGACGCCGCCGCGTCCCGCTCGTCGCGCTGGTCGCGCTCCTCCTTGCGGGTGGGCTCGCGGCGGGCCTCGCGCTCGGCTTGGGCAGCGGAACGACGCTTGCCAATCCGAATCTGACTGTCCGCAACAACTCGCTCGTGCGCATCGACCCGAACACCAACAGGATCGCAGCCGTGACTCAAGTCGGCGCGCCCTCGCCACTCACTGGAGCAGGCGACATTGCCGTCGGAGGTGGCACCGCGTGGATCTACAACTGGGGCGACCACACCGTCCGGGCTGTCGACACGAGGACGAACGCGGAAGAGCGGGTCGTCCCCATCGACGGCATCGATACGAAGCTCACGGCGGGCTCCATCGCAGCAGACGCGGGCGGGGCGTGGGTGCTGAGCAGCAAGAACGGCTCCGGCATCCTGACGCGGGCGCGGCTCGGAGTCGCGTACGCCCAGGAGACGCATTTCCCCTACGACCCGCTGGCTGTCACAGTCGGTCTGGGCGCAGTTTGGGTCGCAGCCAAGGACGCCACGTCGCAGGTGGTACTCCGGATCAGTCAGAACACGGCCAAGATCGTCCGCACCCTGCGGCTCACCGGTGGCGACGTCGCGTCGATCGCCGTCGGCGACGGCGCGATCTGGGTGCTGCAGAGCGGCTTGATCTCCCGGCTCGACCGGACGGGTCGCATCATCGGCCAACTGCACTTCCCCACATGGAACGTGGGTCAAATCGCGGCCGGCGACGCAGGAGTCTGGGCCACGATGCAGCTTCCGAACGGCCCGAACGTCCTTGTGCACGTTGACCCACGTGCCCGGCGTCTGTTGAAGACCCTTCCGGAGCCGGCCGCGTCGAGCGACACACCGCTCACCCGCGTCGCTCTTGGGAAACACGCCGTCTGGTGGAACGGCGCGGCCGGCACCATCTGGCGAGTCGACCCGCTGACCGAACGCATCGTCCAGGCGATCCACATCACCCCGGCTCCCGCCTTTCCCCCTGACATCGCGCCACTCGGGATCGCGGCCGGCGAAAACGCCGTCTGGACAACCGTGACGATCGGTCCGTGACCAGACTCAGCTGAGACGTGTCGGCTCGATCTGACCTGCCTGTTGGGAGTGAGCTCGTCGGTTACCGGATCGAGCGGGTACTTGGTCGCGGCGGCATGGGAATCGTCTATCTCGCGTCGAGCCGACGTTCGGCGGCTATTTCAGCGCCGAGGATCCGCCACCCAGCTACACAGGGCCAGCCTGCAAGCATGGTCACCCACCACCATGGGCGCGCTGATCACACCCTGACCGACCAGGTAAAGCGGGTCCGGTCTCGAGCGGGAGCGAGCCCGCCGGGGCGGAGACCGCGTCGGACGAGAATGACGGGCGTTTGGGCCTCCGACACCAACGTCCGCCTGGATGCCCCGAGCCCCTTGACGCGCCAGCTGTCCGCGAGCCCCACGATTACGAGGCCCGCGTCGGCGGCGGCGGCGAGCAGCGCCTGCGGGCCCGAGTCCAGCAGCAGAGGCTCCGCCGTGACCCCGAGCGCGCGCTGGATCGCCAGCGACGCGTCGGCCAGCAGGCGACTAGCATCGCGACCCGACGGCCCTTCGCGCGGTCCGGCGAGAAGCATCCCGATGTCGAGCGCCCCGGCGAGCCACGCGGCCAGCTCGACGGCCGCCCAGTCGTGCTCTGCGCCGACGAATGGCACGAGCAAGGAGCCAATTCGCTGTCGGGTTCCGACGAGAACGGCGACGTCGCAGGGCGCCTTGGCGAGGATGTCGACGAGCACGCCGTCCACGAACAGGTCCGCTGACCCGTCCACGAGGATGAGGTCGACGTCCTGCTCCGTTGCGAGGCGGACGATGTCAGCAGCCGGCGCCGGTGACACGAAGGCCGCGACTCGCGTCGAGATGCCACGCCCGTCCAATTCGGCTTGCCGTGCCTGAAGTTGTGCCGTCTCGGCGCGCAGATCGCCGTCTCCGGCGAGGAGCCGAGCCAGAATCAGCTCTTTCGGTGGCCTTCTGGCGAGCGCCTCGGCCAGACGGTTGAGGAGTTCTGCGCTTTCGTCGGCTCTGGAGACGACGAGGATCGCACGCTCGGGTATCACCGTCGGCGGCGGTTCGAGTTGTGGATCCTGCCGCAGGATTGCCCTGTGCAGCTCCTGCACCCCTCTGCTCGGCTCGATGCCGAGGGAGTCGAGCAAGGTCCGGCGCGTGACCTGGTACTCCTCGAGCGCTTCCGCTTGGCGGCCGGAGCGGTACAGGGCCAGCATCAGGTGGCCACGGAACCGCTCCCGCAACGGATGTTCCGCCACGAGCGCCTGCAACTCGCCCACGAGGTCGGCGTGCCGTCCGAGCAGGAGGTCGGCGTCGATCCGCTTTTCCAATGCCATCAACCGCAGCTCTTCGAGCCGGGCGATCGCACGTTGCGCGAATGGCTCGTAGGCGAACTCGGCAAGCGGAGCACCGCGCCAGAGCGCGAGTGCCTCGCGGAGACTCCGCGAGGCCTGTGCCGGGTCGGCAGCGGACGCTTCCTCGACGAGGCGCTCGAAGCGGTGCAAGTCGACTGCCTCGGGCGGGATCGTCACGGTGTAGCCGCCGCCGCTCATCAGCACGACCTCCGGCCCCAGCGCCTTCCTGATTCCCGCCACCCGAACCTGCAGCGACTTCCGCGCCGTTTCCGGCGGCTGCTCGCCCCACAACTCGTCGATCAGCCGGTCGGCTGACACCACTTCGCCGCCGTGGAGAAGCAGGAAACCAGCAGCCCGCTCCCGTGCCCCCGGGAGCGACAACCGCTGCCCCTGCTCGAGCACCTCGAGCGGTCCGAGGATCCGAAACTCCACCTTGCGCCAACCGTAACCCGCCCGTAGCCAAGCCGTAGCGCGTGGGCCCGATCGTGGCGGGCATGACCACTCCTCGCTCACTCCTCGCTACGTTCGCCGCATCTCTCGCCTTCGCCGCCGCGGTCTTGACGCCGGCTGCCGGTGCGACGCGAGCCACACCCGCATGCGGGCACGGGAGCGCCGCTGCCGGCGCCGGTTGCCAGCTCGTCACCGACTTCTTCGGCGCGCTCAACGCAGGACGTTACGAGAGGGCTTGCGGCATGCTCGGCCGGACGCTACGGGGCCGCACAGGCGGTGCGCGCTGCGCCTCGATACTGGCGACGAATCGCGGCACCCCCTTCACGATCGTCGGGGCACACGCGATGCCGAGTGGAACCGTCGTGACCGCGAAGGTGGGAATGCACGAGCTCGACCACTACCGCATGCTCACGTGGCGCGTACTCGTCGGTCTCGAGGCTGGTGCGCTGAAGATCCTCGACACGCGCCAAATCTGAACGAAACGAGGACATCCGGCATCCGGGGTCGCTGGGAATGGTCGCCAGCGGCCCCGGAATCATGCTTCGCAGCGAGAGTTGTCTACTTCGAGACGGTCGTGCTCGGGGTGGTCTGCGTGTACTCGGTCTGCCTGTTCGGCGGCAGGAGTCCGGGCGGCAGGGTTCCGGGCGGAACATCGGTCGAAGTGGGCGGCGCCGTGATCGGCGGCGTGCTGCCAAGCTGGCCGTACGTGACGCTCCACATGTAGGTGCCGTCCCCGGCGGATGAGCCCGTGCCCTCCCGCTCGAAGGTCACGCTGACCTGCCTGACGAGCCCGTCGCCTCCGACGTTCATCTGCAGCTGGAGATCGTTCTGGAGGCCGCCAGAGGCGTCTCCCTCGTTGCCGGTTCCGACACCGAACATCATGGCGGTACGTTTTTGCGCACCGAGGATCATGCTCGTGATGGCGTCATCGCCGGACACGATCGCCGGATCGATGCTGCTGTTCGGGATCGTGCCGGTGTAGACAGTGGTGCCGTCCGGTTGCGCCGTCGTCTGCACGTGGGTGGCGAGGGCGAGGATCCGCTGCGGGGTGGTGCCTGCGATGTTGTCTTGTGCGAGATGCACCAACCCGCCGAGCGGCTTCGGCTCGACGTCGGAGGCGTTGGCGTAATGCAGCCAGGTTCCATCCGACGTCTGCACGTACATGCCCCCTCCGATCAGCAGGAGCTGCTGGATCGGGCCGAACCCCGGCGAGAAGGCGATGTCTTGACCGTTCCAGAGGGCGGCGTCGACTGTTTGGGTGACACCTGCGTGGAGCACGGTCGTCGTCATCGTCCCCGAGGGAGCTGCCGCGGTCGCGGCGAGCGCTCTCCTCGCCGCCGCGGAGGCGCTCGACGGCGATGCGGCGCTGAGTGTCAGGCCCAGCACGATGGCAGCAGTCGCGGCGGCGAGTGCCGCGAATGTTGGGATCGCGAGGCGAAACGGCCGACCACGCGTGACGCGCAAGAGTGGCGCGCGGGCGTGGAGATCGCGCTCGATCGCAGCCAGTAGGTGGGTGCGGATCAGGTCGAGTTCCCGAGCAGTCTCGTTCATGGCTGTTGACCTCCTAGCGTGCACTGGAGCTGGCGGAGCAGACGTGAGACGCGGTGCCGCGCCGCCTGCGGCGTACAACGCAAACGCGCAGCGATGTCGCGGTAGGAGCGTTCCTCGATCACCCGCAACCTGAGCAGTTCACGATCCCGCTCCGGCAACGATGCGAGTGCTCGACGGTCCGACTCGGAGAGCGACCGACGATCGTGGATAGCGTCGAGAGCGGCATCTCGGGCGAGCGAACGGGGCATCCCGAGCCGGCGACGAGCAGCGTCCTCGACCCGCCGCTTCCGAAGCGACTCCCGCAAGACGTTCTTCGCGATCCCGAGCAGCCACGGCAGCGCGGACACGTCGCTCTCGTGTCTAAACCGGCTTCGCTTCAGCCAAGCCCGTGCGAAGACTTCGGCTGTCAGATCGGCGGCATGCTCGCCGACCCGCACCCGCGACCACGCAAGCACCTGCGCAGCGTGCCGGTCATAGATCTCCTCGAACCCGTCGGCAGTGCCCGTCTGCAGAAGCTCCGCGTCGGACGTCCTTCCGAAATCGCCTCTCACGACCTGTACTTGGCGGCTGCGCCAGAAATGTGCCACGCCTGTCGCAGTTTGCGTGTCGGCCCGGTGGCTGGTCGAATGCGGGCTGAAGGGTTCGAGGCTGTCTGGCGTTGGTCTATGGTGCCGCGGTCGCCTCGAGGAGTCGCCAGCGGCCATTGTTGGTGTCGCGTACGGCGGTGATGAAGATGCCGAGGCGATCATCGCCCGGATTCGCACGGGTGCTGTAGGCGATAACGAGGAGTTGGTGCAGGCCCGGGTCGCGGTGGTCGAATGTTGGCAGCCGCCATCGCTTGGTCGCGAGCAGCGTCGCATGCTCGGGTAGCTGGTCGACCCATGCGCGCGCGACATCCTCGGGTCGCAGGAACGTGGGTCGTGTCAGCGTCCCGAGTGCAAACACGCGTAGCAGCCACTGCCTGGAGCGAAGGACCGGTGCGGCGGGCGTGACACGCAGAATGATCCGGTACACGCCGCGGAACTCGGGAGCGGGTAGCAGTCCTTGCCACCCCTGTGACCTTCGACGCAGATGTTCCCAGGACAGCCGGTGGCCCAGATTGGTTGTCGCGCCCACAACGAGCGCATCCAGCGACGGTCCGCGAATGCCGGTGACGGTGATCGTTGCAGCTTGCCCCCGCACGACGACGGCCGGACGGATGAGCACCCGGATGGACGCGGTGCGGACCGGCTGCGGCCCGGTCGCGGCACTCCGTTCGCGCCTCGGCGAATCCCGTTCGGGTCGCCAGCCGAGGTACACGACGATAGCGGCGCTGCCGGCAACGCATGCCAGCGCAACGGCGAAGACAAGGACCCGGTCGCGGCTCACAGACCCACAATCGGCGTTGCTCCTAACAGGCGTCTAATCGAGCTCCGCAACCGTCGATTCCCTGCGGCGTGGGGGGTTGGATCTTCCCCTGCGCCACATCGACTCCCTTCCAGACGCTTGCGCGTCCCTCGTCAGGGTGTCAACGGAAGCGAGTCAACTCCAACTCCAGGCCGAGTTCGCCTCGGCGGCCGAGTGGCGCGGACCGCGATCGCGTGGTTGTGTCGGGGCGGGCTACGGTCGGGCTGGGGGCCCGAAAGCACTTCGCCCTTGACTGTTGACGGCCCGCACGGTGTAGATCTGGGACGATCCCGCAGGGCGGCGGCCGGCTCGTGATCGCAGACTTCAATAACGACGGCCGCCCGGATGTCTACTACGGCGACAGCGGTGCCGAGGCGGCCCCAAATCCGCCGGGGGTTGGCCACTCGCGGGAGTTCGGCTCTGTGTACGTGACCGACGAGCCGTCCTTGGCTCAACGGAGCGGCCCCGGAGTTGATCCGAGCCGGACGTGGCTACACGACCTCACCGGTTGTGAAGACCGGAACGGGAAACCACCGGAAGCCCCATACAGCCTAGGGTTTCGGTGCGCCAGGCAGGCGCGTGCGATAGAGATTGCGATAGTTCAC
>JACXTT010009482.1_pt1 | contig 13294 bp, 12 predicted proteins | sample 9270951 | NCBI WGS metagenome assembly JACXTT01 (sample SAMN15532306, study PRJNA645909) | rock metagenome | isolation source: weathered quartz diorite | place: Puerto Rico | collected 2017-06-21
GTAGGGATTTCACGGTCTGCGCACCCTCTAGGTAGGAACGGGCAGTTGCCGTCCCTTCTCTGAAGATGGATCAAACCTGGGCCGAGCCGGCGCTGAGCATCGCGGGACAGCTCCCGAGCGAACTACCGGTCGCCGAGGCGGTGAGCGCGGATTTCGAACGCCTGTACACGGCGTACGCACCGCTGCTTCGCAAGATCGCGGTGCGGAAATTCAACGTACCCCGTTCCGATGCGGATGCGCTCGTCCACGACGTTTTCGCGACCTACCTGGTCAATCAGGAGGCCGTCCGGGAGCTGCACCCGTACCTCATCGGCGCGATTTGCAATGCAGCGCGCAAGTACCTGCGCAAGGAAGATCGCGAACGCGCCTTGACCTGCGATCAGGAACCGTGCGCCGCGACGCCCGACGATGCGCTGCTTGATGAGGTGCTGCGGAATATCACGATCAGAAACACGCTGGCCAAGCTCGGCGAGCCCTGCCGCGACGCGCTCCGGCGTTTCTACATGCAAGGCGAAACGACGGCTGCCATCGCGGCGGCGCGAAACACCAGCGCCGGTTATATCCGGCGCCTGCTGACGTTCTGCAGAACGCGCGCGCACCTCATCCATCATGCCATGGAGCGCGGGCGCTGATGGACCGGCATCTGACTGAGGCCGAACTGGTGGCTTATGCGTGCCAGGCGTTTGCCGGTTGCTCTCCCGAGACGGACCCGCATCTCACGGCGTGCGATCAGTGCGCAGCCGGGCTGGCCGGAATTCGCGCCTTCGACAAAGCCCTGGGCGACGAAGACACCTGGGAAAGCGACGGAGAGGATTCATTAGAAACGCTGCAGAATCTCCAGCGGCTGGCGGCACAGGTAGCGGAAGAAGATGTGACGGCAAGAAGACTGTTGAAGGATTTCATCTCCGCTCCCGCTGCGCTGGCGTGGGCGGATATCGCCACACAACGCAAGTACCACACCGGCGCCGTTGTCCGGCTGCTCACGAAGACCGCGCAGGAGCTATGCGAGCGAGAGCCGTTGCACGCATTCAACTTCGCTGAAGCTGCCGTTGATGTCGCCCGCGCCCTCGCCGACGATGTCTACCCAGCTGGCGGAGTATGGGAGTTGCGAGGAGCAGCTTGGAAGGCGAGGGCGAACGCGCTTCGGTACCTGAACGACTACGCTGGAGCGCTCCTCGCGATCGCCGAGGCGGAACGCGCCTATCGAAAGCTGCCGAACGCCGGCGTCGGTCTCGCCGCCGTGCACCACGTCCGCGCCAGCGTGCTTCGCGAGCAGGAGGAGTACGGCCGCGCGCTGGCCGAGGCGAAGGAGAGTGCGCGCGCGTATTTGCACCTGCGTCAAACCGAGCGGTACTTTGCGGCCCGCAACGTCGAAGGGCAGATTTACTTCGATACACACCGTTACGTAGAGGCCGGCGAAGTCTTTCGCCAGATCCTTGCCTACGCCGAGACTGTGACTGACGAGTCGTGGATGGCACGTGCGTCGCTCAACCTGGGCAACGTGCATCTGGAGCTCGCCGAGTGGACCGCTGCGTGGGACGCACTGAATCGCGCTCTCGTTACGTTTCGCCACCTTGACCTTGCAACGGAAGCCGCACGCGCCGAAGGTGGCATCGGGATACTCCTGACTCGCAACGGCAAGCAGCGTGAAGGCATTGTCCGGCTCAAGGCAGCGCGCGAGGTCTTCCTTCGGCATGGCATGCCGGTCGATGCCGCGGTCGTCACGCTCTACATTGCTGACGCGCTCCTCGCGCTCGGTCTGCAAGGAGCGATTCCCTCGCTTACCGAAGACCTGATCGAACTCTTCGTGGCATCCGGTAAGATGACGGGGGCACTCACCGCCCTCGCATTCCTCAAGGAAGCAGCCGCCGCCCGCACGCTGAAGCCCGCCGGCGTCGCGCACGTGCGGGCGTACCTGCAGCGCCTCGACCGCCGACCGGATCTCATTTTTGCGCCGCCGCCCGAGGCACTGTAACCTTTTCGCCTCCTCCGGTACACCCGCAAGATGAGGGCGCCCTCCGATCTCTCCCCGCGAAGAGCTGGGAGCAGGAGGGCTTATGCGAAGTATCGTCGTACGACGGCTCGCCGCCGTCGCGCTTTTGGTCGTGCTCGGAACACCGAGTATTTTCGCCGCGTCCAAAGATCCCGACCGGAGCCGAAGCTGGGGTGAGCGAGTGAAGCAGATCATCGTCAGAGTCCTCGATGACTTCAGGCTGTCCGGACCGCCGGGTTAAACCTTGGTGCTGAGCACCGCCTGGATGCTTCGTTGACCCATCTCCGCCTTTGCAACTGAAAACAGTTGTTGCCGCGGGTGGGGAAAGCTGCGCGCTCCGATACTCCACCTTTGGGGACGGCGTTACTCCGCCCCCAACAGGTGAGAGATGCCTCGATCGCCCTCGATCCCCTCCTCGCCACGCGAGCGGCAACGTTTGGAGCGCGCGGTCACCCTTTATCTCGACGACTGCTACCGTCGCCTGAGCGTGGCGCGCGTTTCGGAGCTGGCGATTTACCTTCTCCGCACCCGGCCGCATATCAGTAGGGCCATCCGGGCGATCACCGGGCAAAGCGCATCGCAGTATCTGCGCGCCCGCCAATTCCAGCGCGCGAAATCGCTCCTTTCCGAGTCTGACTTACGCGTGGCCCAGATCGCCGCGATGTCTGCCTTCGGCACGGCGCGGTCCTTTTACCGCTGCTTCAGGCGGACGTTCGGAATGAGCCCTACGGCCTACCGCAAGGGATCACCAATTGTCGCTAGACGAACGCGCCGGCGCGCCCTATCTTCGCCACATCACCGGAATGACATATGAGCGCACCTCCGCACGAGCGTTTCGACTCCTCGTCGATCATCGACTTCACGAACAGGCCGCTGCGGGAACGGATCGCCGATCGATTGGCCGAAGTGCTCTTTGGGGCGGACGAAATCCTGCAGATGCCGGAAAGCGATGCGCTGGGGTGCACGCGACTTTCAATGAGTCGTTTCAGACGTCCGCCGGTCTACGACAACGTAAACACGCTGATGCAGTCCCTCTGCGATTGACGGATGACAACAAACTATGACGGGTGCGGAGACCTCATTCCTACGCGCGAGATGCCGTGGTGGACGCACCCACCTGCCGAGCAGCATCTTGCCCGACGGTCACGGCAGCCCTCTCTCGCTGCCCGGTACTCCGCGCCTGTCACCAAGAGAGATCCGTAGGACGGCGGACGTTCGTTGCCAGGCCGTCACCATCAGTCCACCAGGACCTAACTGTCCAAAGGAACCATCGTGAGACGCTATCAACGAACAAAGCCAGGAAGTGGGTCGCTGATCAATCGAGACCGTCTATGCAGAAGCTCCACGCCTTCGATCGTTCTGTTCTCGCCTGGACGCTCGTCAGCATCATGTCGGCCGGCCCGCTGCTTGCCGATGTACACGCCAGCCAGTCGGCCTTCTTCATTCCTCAGGGGACGCAAACGATCACCGTGCTGATGTCCGCCCGCGCCGCCGTGTTGCCGGACCGGGCGTGGGACTGCGCGAACGGCGGCTCGATCATTTTGTTCGACTACGGCCCCGATCGCTGGACCCTGCGGTTGGAGGACGCGGACACCGGAGCGGCGGTGGACACAGAGGGCGGGCAGAGCCAGCCGGAAACGTTCACCTGCCCTGACCAGCTTCCTCAAACACCGCAGCCGACGCTCAACTCCAGCACGGCTGACGTATCCGCTCTTACCGCAAACCGCGACGTGATTCTCTTCGCCAACGTGATGATTCAGGACCATTCCGTAAACCAGCACGTTGGCGCGAATAACGTTCCGCACTTCAGTTGTCTTTCGAGCGGGACGCCGTTCTCCTTGCAGGTGTCGGCCGAAGCGGCGGCCAAGGCGCAGTTCTTCTTCGACCTCGATCAAGGGGCGGCCACCCTCGAACCTAACGACGCAAAGATGCTCGCGCACAAATACGAAGGCGGTCCCGACGACGTGTATTTCTCGCGTTTCCAGCGCACCACTCCCGTACCCGCCTCCAACTCAGCACCACAGTTCGACATCACCGGAGCGGTGACCGGTGCTCCCGCCGGAGCCGACCGGACGATCTACTTCAAGCTCATCGATCCACCCGACACGGCCGACTACGTCAAGAGTGCCGGAGACGATCACAACGGCGACAACGCCGACGCCGCTGCGTTCATCTTGACCCTTGATGGCTCGGCGAGCGCGGGCGTGGGCGGCGTGCTCGAGACCACGTGGGACGCTGCAACGAAGGCGCACATCATCCTGCAGGGCAGCGATCACGCGGCGGGCGACAACTATCAGATCGAGGCGAGCTTCGACAAGGACTTCAAGTGCGAGTCGACTCCCGATCATCCATGCGCCAAGAGCGCCGTGATCACCGTCTGGAAGCGGTTCTACGTGGAGGACCACACCTGTTCCGGCGCGGCTCCTTCCTCTCGAGTGCCGTCGTCGCCAATGCCAGCGACGTCTTCGTCGAAGATCTTTCGGCGTTCCATTCCGGTGATCACGTGGTATTCATCCATGCCCCCAGCAGCGTCGGCGACCAGTTCCAATCCGAACCGCATACCATCGAGGTCGTGCGCGCCAACCGCCAAATGGGCATGCCGGCGCACCTTCATCTCACTGATTCGCCGCTCGTCGGCGATTACGTGGTCACACTGGACGCCCGAAATCATCCGCAGGTGACGAGCGACGCCGTCGGTATCACGAATCTGACAGGGTCAGACGTTTATGTGCCGTCGTACGGTCCCGTCGTCAGCAGTGACGGCACGAGGGCCGTCGAACGCTATTTCGCCGCAATGTTCGTCGACCTGGTCAGCGCGCCGGTGCGCGTGCCTTACGTGCCGTTTGTCCCGAAACTCAACAGTGGTCGACGCAACGACGGCTCTGGCAGCTCCGATGCGCGCGACCTGGCAATGCGCTGGTTCGAGGCCCCTCACCGCGCCGTGGCACCGAACCACCGGATGATGATCGGGGCCTGCCGTTCCACCAGCGACGACGAGCTCGGCGTCACCATCGATCCGGAGTTGGTGGCGAGCTACTCGTTCCGGCAGCGAATCGACGACGACGTGGCCAGTCAGTCGGTGCTCAGCGGACTCGATCCGGAGAAGGTGGCGTACGAGAATACCGCGCACGAGCTGACGCACCAGTGGCGCGTGAACGTTTCTCCGGCCCCGCCAGGTGGCAATGGGATCGGGCACTGCGCGGAAAACGCGTTCGACAACCCGCGAATGTTCTGCCACATGCACGGTGACTGGGGCGACGACCCGCATCACAATGGCGAGCGCGGCGACACGGTCATGAAGCTCCACTACGTCAAAAGAGCAAATGGAGCCGACAGCGAATACCTGACCATCCGGCGCGCGCCAGAACCGATGCCATAGGAGCGAAACTATGAAATGCATTGTGGTGCTGCTCACTCTCCCGCTGATCGCGCTTTCCGCGTTTGGATCGCAGAACGCGGTCGTGACGCTCACCTTCGACCCCGATCACTTCCTGCTCGATCTCAACACGCTTGTCGCAATCAAGGTCGCGAATATCGGTACCGAACCGCTCGCGCTGTCGGGCCAGTGCCGCGTGCACATTCTGACGCCGGACCGGAGCGAGTTCGTGTGGCACGACCCGACGGGCGAGGGGATTTTCCCAGAGAACTTCGGCTGTTCGGACCGCGACGACCCGAACGTCCAGGTCAAGCCGGGAGCGGCGAGCACGTTCTATCTGCGGTATGCCGGACGCGGGGTGAACTTCCTCTCCGACCGCCACTTCAACACGCCCGGAGCGTACGAAGTGTGGATCGAGATGTTGACCGTGGCGCAGCCGCCGTTGGCGTTGACCTCGAACCGCGCACGGCTCACCATTGAGGAACCAAAAGGGGTGGACGCGAAGGTCCACGACCTCATTGTCGCCGCGTCGAAGCAACCCCTGCGGCCTGACACGAGGGACCGCTTGGCGCGGCAGATCGTCAACCAGTATTCGACCTCCCGCTACATGCCGTTCTACGTCGACGGGTATGAGACGGCGGACTTGGACGTGAGAGAGTCGCTGACTCTGTTTGCGCTACAACAGCCGCCTCCCGAGAGCTTCGCCGAGGAGCTGCGGCTCGCTCTGATGAACCTCTACGTCTTCCGCATGCGAAATGCCGTCGACGACTTCAATCTGCAGCAGGCTCGCGAGGAGCGCGACAAGGCGCAGGCCATGGCGGAGCGGTTGACCAAGTCGCTCATCCCCTTCGCCGCGGAGGAGGCCAAAGCCGTACTCGACGAATTGCCGACGCGGGAGCAGGTGCCGATGTGGATGAACGAGCGGATTCGCAGCTTCGCGGCCTCCACCGCCCCGGTCACGCCGCTGGTGCAGTGCGTCGACCGCGGGGCGGGGAAAGACGACGCGGACATCGTCTATTTCGGTTATGTGAGCCCGAACCAGGGCGGAAAGTACATCCCTCACGGCCCGGCCAATCACGTGCAGCCGGAGAGTGCCGTCGATGATCTGCCGGTATATTTCGCTTCGGGGCACAACCCGCGGGTGGGCCACCTTCGTCCGATCATCGGTGTGGCAAAACCCGACGAGAAGCTGTCCTGGACTCTCGACGACGGATTCGCATCGCTCAAAGACACCACGCCCGTCTGCGTTCCGCCGGTGGTAACTGGTGCGGTGGTTCCGTTCTTCGAATGCCAAACGGGTGAAGGGGAGGGCGGCACGGCGACCTTCGGCTACAAAAACCCGAATCTCACGGCCATCCGCGTTCCGCTCGGCCCAGCGAATGCCGTCTCGGGCGAAGGGAACCCGCCGACTGTCTTCCTGCCGGGAGAACATCACGGCATCTTCAAGATCAAAGGGAAGGAGAAGAGCGTTCTTTCCTGGACGCTGCAAGGGACCACCGCCACCGCCCCGCCGAGCGGTCTTCCGTGCTCATTCCGAAACGGAGACGGAGACCACAACGACTGAGCGGCACAGAACCAGTGAGCGACCACGGAATTGGAGCGCGATATCATTGATCCATGACGGAAGCGATGCCAAATGCTCAATTGCGATGGACAGCGTTGAAATTCTGGGCATTGTGGTTTGCACTAGGTTATGTCGTGCCTGTTGTAGCTGTCAATGCATCACGATAAGGCTGCACCAGCGCTGGGAGTTCACCGACATTGCGTTCGTTGGTACGGTCGTCGCCACGGACGGTGACTACACGATTCTTCACGTGTCGCAGGCGTTTCGTGGTGGACCGGAGACGTTCGTGAGGGTGCGCATCTTGAGCCAGGGCAAGTTCGACGTGGGTGAGCAATATCTCGTATTCGCGATTCGAGAGGAGGATCGCTGTCGGACGACGGGATGCAGGGCGGCACCCGTGAGCAAATCCGGACGGGATCTCGCGATGCTGCGGCACCGCGGTTGTCTCTGGCGTCTGGAGGATCGCTTTCGTCGCCCTCTGCGCAAGTGACGAGCTGTCGTGACGCAATATAAACGCTGCATATCTCACTATTCAGTGCGCTCAATGGAGGCGACGGAATCACGAGAACAGAGCGGGACGGCGCCGGCCGCGCCATCACCCTTCCGGTGGCCGCCGGAGTAGTCCTTCTCATCGCCTTCTTGCTCGTCGGCCGCAGCGGCGTCCTTACCGGGCGAGAGGCGTTCTTTCTGCGCGACCTCGGCACTACGCACCGCCCGGCGGCGAGCCTGTTCTCACAATTGGGTTTCGCCCGGACAAATCCGTATGCTTCGTTCGGCCAGCCCTATTTTGGGAACCCGAACCTGCTCGTGGCCTATCCCTTTCCAAAAGGAATTGCTGCGATGAGCCTTCAGATCATCGCGCACCTCGGCCTGGCATTCGTTGGAATGTTCGCGCTGCTCAGACGAATGTCCACCTCCGGCGAGGGGGCGTTTGTTGCGGCATCGGCCTTCACCCTCTCCGGATACGTGCTCTCCGCAACTGCCTCGCTCAACGCCGTCACCACTATCGGTTGGATTCCGTGGATCCTTTGGTCCAGTCTGCGCACGCGAACGCCGGCTGGCGTGGCAGCGGCGGGTGCCGTGATCAGCATCGCATCAATCGCTGGAGAGCCAGTGCTGTTCGGGCTCTCGCTGTTGCTGGCCGCGCTATTCGCGTTGTCGGATGGCGGCGTGCGCGCGCTGGCAGGACTTTCGGTTTCCGCGGCGGCGGCACTTCTTCTGACCCTCCCGATCCATCTGGCCACGGCCTCCGCCGCTGCGGAGTCGGCCAGGGTTCAACTCGGGTTTACATTTCGGAATGCCGCCTCAGCGTCCCTGCATCCCGCGCGCCTCATCGAGATTCTCTTTCCTTTTTTCTTCGGCGATCCGTCGCGGCTTCTTCGCGGAGCATGGTGGGGGTATGCGGTGTCGGGAGGGATGCCCGCGTACATCGGCAGCGCATCGGTCGGGATCATTCCGTCGCTCCTGGCGGGACTCTCGGGCGTGGCCGCTCGTTTCCGACGAGACAGATTCTGGTGGGCAACTGCGCTGATCGCGTTCCTCTTGTCCATGAGCGGAACCATTCCGGGGTCCGAACATGTTTACGGCGCACTGCGTCCGCTGCATGTGATCCGTTTTCCGATCAAGTTCCACCTCTTCACCACGCTGGCGTGGTCATGCCTGGCCGGCCGGGGCTTCGATTACTTCGCTGCCGCGCCGAATGCGTTGAGGAAATCCGCTGTACGCGCACTGTCCTGCGGAATCGCTATGTGTGCCGCGGCCGCGCTGCTGGCCCGGTCGAACATGGTCGGGATCGAGTCGGCGCTCGTCCGCTCATTCTGGGACCCCCGCTGGAAGAGCGCGCCGTCGATTGTTCTCCGGCCGGTCGTCGAATCGATCTCCGGTCGGCTCGTCGCGGTAGCCTGTCTGTTCGGCGTGTGTCTTCTCTTGGTGGGACGGCGTCGGGGAACCTTCGGGCATATCTTCATCCTCGCGGCCCTGTCGGTGGAATTGGTCGCATACGCGGGAGCGCTTCTCCCGACCGTCCCGACTTCCGTGCTCCAACAAATCTCGCCACTCGTCATGCACGCGCGCGCTCTGCAAGGCCGCGTCTTCGAGCGGACGGAGAAGGATCTCGATCCGACAGTCTTCGGTCTCCGCGGTCGCTACGCCGCGGACGACGTCCGGGAGCTTGCAGCGGTGCAAATCAGGCAAGCGTGGTCGCTCACCGGCGTTCAGTTCGGCATTCCGTACGCCTTCGACCCCTCTCCAGACGGCTCGTACACGATGCGGAACCAGCGTGTCGAGGATCAGCTCGCGGGCGAGGGATGGCCGCAGCGCATCAAGTGGCTGCGCGCAGCCGGGGTCGCAGGCGTGATCAGCTCTAAGGTACCGAAGTCGACGCCCGGTCTCTCGCTCGTCTACAGCGAGCCAGAGACAGTATTGGGAATCCCGACTTCTCTCTATGCGATTGCCCAGCGTCTGCCGGAAGCGCGGCGCGCGAAACACGTGGAGGTCGTGCGGACGATCGCAGACGCCGTCCGGACCTTCGAGAGTCCAGACTTCAATCCGGCGGACGCGGTCGTCATCGATTCGCCGAATCTGGGCGAGGGTCCTGCGCCGGGATCGGGCGGCACGGCCCGCATACTCGGACAATCACCTGATCGGATCCAGATCGAGACGAGCGGCGATTCGGCGGATATTCTGCTGGTGGCACGCAGCTACACGTCGTATGTGCGAGCCACCGCAAACGGTGCAGCCGTCGCCGTCTACCCGGCGAACGTGCATTTGATCGGCGTTCAAGTCCCGGCCGGACTGTGTCGAGTAGTCGTGGCGACGTCGCCTTGAATGGGCGTCAGGATTGCTCCTCTGCTCACATATCCATCAGGAACTCTTCCGGCGCCACCGAGCCGTCGTACTCCGCCTGCAGCTCGGTCTTGTGCTTCCACTCGATCTCGGCCAGCTCCACGAAGAGCTTGCCCAGCTCAGTGTCGGCGGGGACGCGCTCGGCCATGTGGCGGAAGTAGCTTTCCGAGTCGCGCTCGCGCTCGAGCGCGTGCTTGAGGGCGCGGCGGAGGTCGAGGCCCGCGACGTCCGCGGGAAGGTCGACGCGCACCACCTGCGGCTCGGGGGCTTTGCTGCCGATCATCTCGCGATACTTCCGCTCCAGCTTCGCGCGATGGACGAGCTCACCGTCGGCGAGCTCCAGGATGCGCTTGCGCACCGCGGCGTCCTCGGTCCGCTCGGCCAGCGTCTGGTAGTAGGCCCGCGTCTCGACCTCGGACTGAATGGCCTGGCGAAGAACTTCTTCCACCGTGGTTTCGAGCGGCTTCATGGCGACACTACGCGCCGCGGAACACGTCCGGATTGGGCGGCGCGTCGTCCTCGAACGGCGCGCTGCGGCGCGGCTGCCCGCCCCCCGTCCCTCCCGCCCAGTTCTTCTTCTCCATCGAGCCGTAATAGGGACGCCATCCCATCGGCTCGACGGGGAAGTTCGGCGGCACCACCAGATCGCGCAGCCCCACCACCGCGCGCGCGCGGGTGTCGATGGCCATCTCGTAGTCGCGCGTCATGTAGATGGCATCCTCGGGGCAGGCATCGACGCAATAGCCACAGAAAACGCAGCGGAGCAGATCGATGTCGTAGCGCACCGGGAACTTCTCGCGCGTCCGCTCGTCCTCTCCCGCCTCGATGGTGATGCATTCCGCGGGGCAAGCAGTGGAGCACATGTAACACGCCACGCAACGCGTGGTCCCGTCCTCGCGCGTGGTGAGGATGTGCCGGCCGCGAAAGCGCTCGGAGTAGACGCGCTTCACCTCGGGGTAGGAGATGATCGGCAGCTTCTTGTAGTGCGTCAGGTTGTACAGCAGGTGCCGCAGCGTGACGAACATCCCCTTGATCACCTGCGGCAGGTAGAGACGGTCGGCGAGGCTCATCTTGGGAGGTGAGACTTTGACGACGCCTTCTGCGATTCGTGTGACGCGCATGTGTGTCGTTCGCCGTTGGCCGTAGCCGTGTCGGCCAACGGCCAACGGCCAACGGCTAACAGCGAACCTCAGTGGTCCAGTTCCCCCGCGATGATATTTAAACTCCCCAACGCAGCGACCGCGTCCGGAATGGTCTGCCCGGTGATCATGCGCCCGAATGCCTGGTAGATGGCGAAGCAGGGGGGGCGGCAGCGCACGCGGTAGGGGTTCTTCGTGCCGTCGGAGACGACGTAGAACCCCAGCTCGCCGTTGCCGCCCTCCACTTGGAAGTACGTCTCGCCGACCGGCGGCTGAATGCCGTGCATGATCAGCTTGAAGTGATAGATGAGCGACTCCATCTCGTTGTAGACCTTTGATTTCGGCGGCAGCGCGATGTACGGATCGTCGACGATGACCGGCCCCGGCGGCAGCCCGCGGTCGATGGCCTGCTGCAGGATGCGCAGCGACTGCCGCATCTCCTCCATGCGCACGAGGTAGCGCGCGAAGGTGTCGCCCCCCTCGGCCACCGGCACGTCCCAATCGTAGGTCTCGTATCCGAGGTAGGGGCTCGCTTTGCGCACGTCGTAGGGGATGCCGCAGGCGCGGAGGCAGGGGCCGGTGAAGCCGTAGTCGACGGCATCGGTGGCGCTGATGGGCGCCACGCCCACGGTGCGGTCGTGAAAGATCTTGTTGCGGTCGACGAGCTTCTCCACATCGTCAATGAACTTCGGGATCGAGTTGACCAGCCGCTGCGCGTTGGCCAGGAAGTCGGGCGGCGCGTCGACCGCCAGCCCTCCCACCCGCGTGTAGCTCGGCAGGATGCGCGCGCCGCAGCAGGCCTCGACCAGCCCGTAGATCTCCTCGCGCGGCTGGAAGAGATACCAGAAGTTCGTCAGCGCCCCCATGTCGACCAGGTTCGTGCCGATGCAGACCAGGTGGTCGGCGATGCGCATGAGCTCCGAGAGGATCAGCCGGATGTGCTGCGCGCGCGGCGGTGCCTCAATGCCCAGGAGCTTCTCCACGGTCATGCAGTAGCCGACGTTGTTGATGATGGCCGACATGTAGTTGAGACGGTCGGTGAAGGGGATGGCCTGCTGATAGGTGTGCGTCTCGCAGCTCTTCTCGAAGCAGCGGTGGAGGTAGCCGATCTCCTGCTCGGCGCCGATGATGGTCTCGCCGTCGAGCGTGACCACGATGCGCAATGTTCCGTGCGTGGCCGGGTGGGAGGGGCCGAGGTTCAGGGTGACGCGCTCGAAATCGATGTCGACGTTCTCGAAGCGCGGGTCGATCTTCGGGATGAGCTTGGCCACGTCCTTATCAGTGCAGATCCAGCGCTGCGCCGGGTCGTAGTCCTTTCGCAGCGCGTGGCCCTGGAACGCTTCGTGGCAGAGGATGCGGCGGAGGTTGGGGTGGCCGTCGAAGCGGACGCCGTACATGTCGAACACTTCGCGCTCGAACCAGTCGAGGCCTTTGAAGACGCCGACGCCGGAGGGAACCGGCTCGTCCTCGGCCACGCGCACTTTCAATCGCACGCGCTCGCCGCGGTCGAGCGAATAGAACTGATACATGACGTCGAAGCGATGTTTGCGGCGCGGGTAGTCGACGCCCCAACAGTCGAGCGGCATGGTGAAGGTCTCGCTCTTCAGCGCACGCAGCGCGTCGAGCAGGCGATCCTTCGGCACGATCAGCGTGGGGAGATCCTGGCGCCTCTCCTGTTCGACGCCGAGGCGCGCCGCTAGGTCGGCGCCGCGCGCGTCCGCCGCGTCGGCGTTCGCCGGCAGGTACGGCTCGCGGTTCGTCGGCGCGGGGCCGGTGTAGGGGATGGCGGAGAATTTGGTTAACGTGCTCATTGCGCACGATCCAAGACGAAGAGGTTCGAGGTGCGAGGTGCGAACGAAGAGTGAAGAAGAAGCTCCCTTCTTAATTCTTCGTTTGCACCTCGCACTTCGAACCTCTCGCTTGTCATCTCCGGATCTCCCCCCTCTGAATCTTCTCCTTCAACTTCAGGATCCCGTACATCAGCCCTTCCGGCGTCGGGGGGCAGCCGGGAACCCAGATGTCGACGGGAATCACTTCGTCGATGCCCTGCACGACGTGGTACATGCGATAGAAGCCGCCGGAAGTGGCGCAGGCGCCCATGGCGATGACGTAGCGCGGCTCCGGCATCTGGTCGTAGATCGTCTTCAGCACCGGCGCCATCTTGTCCACGATCGTGCCGGCCACGATCATCAGGTCCGCCTGGCGCGGCGAAAAGCGCACCACCTCGGCGCCGAAGCGGGCGATGTCGTAGTGCGACGAGACCATGGACATAAACTCGATGGCGCAGCAGGCCGTGCCGAACGGGAGCGGCCAGAGCGAGTTGCCGCGCGCCCAGTTGACCATGGTGTCGAGGGTGGTGGTCAGGTAGGTGCCGCCGG
>JACXTT010009483.1_pt1 | contig 13292 bp, 10 predicted proteins | sample 9270951 | NCBI WGS metagenome assembly JACXTT01 (sample SAMN15532306, study PRJNA645909) | rock metagenome | isolation source: weathered quartz diorite | place: Puerto Rico | collected 2017-06-21
GACATCGTCGCCGAGCACGGCGCGGTGATCTTCAACGGCAACGGCTACTCCGAGGAGTGGCCGATCGAGGCCGAGCAGCGCGGGCTGAAGAACCTGCGCACCACGGTCGACGCGCTGCCCGAGCTGATCTCGTCCGAGGCGATCGAGCTGTTCGGCAAGTACTCCGTCTTCAACGAGCGCGAGATGCACTCGCGCTACGAGGTCGGGCTGGAGCAGTACATCCTCACCGTCGGGGTCGAGGCGAACCTGACCCTGGAGATCGGCACCACGACGATCCTGCCGGCAGCCATCCGCTACCAGACCGAGCTCGCCGCGAACGTCGCCGCCCTGCGGGCAGCCGGCGTCGAGGCGGACCTGTCCACGCTGGAAGCGGTGTCGGCGCCGCTCGCGCAGTTGCGGACGTCCCTGGGCGTCCTGGCCGGGCTGATCGCGCACGAACACGGCGACGACAGCCTGGCGACCGCGACGCAGCTGCGCGACCAGGTGCTGCCAGCGATGGCGGCGGTCCGGAGCGCAGCCGACGCGCTCGAGGGCCTGGTGGCCGACGACCTGTGGCCGCTGCCGACGTACCAGGAGATGCTCTACATCCTCTGAGCGACGCGAAGAGGTTGAGCGAGCCCTCGGGTGAGCTCGCGAACCCGAGACGGCGGGTCGAAACCTGGTGAGGTTTCGACAGGCTCAACCACCGGTGGTTGAGCCTGTCGAAACCCGCGGCATAGCCTCTGTCACATGCGCCTCGGACTCCACCTCGTCAACTTCGACCTGCCCGGAGGGCCAGCTCGGCTCGGACCTGAGATCGCCGCGATCGGCGCCGGTGTCGAGGAGGCCGGGTTCGACAACCTCTCGGTGATGGACCACTACCTCCAGCTGGAGTTCATGGGGTCGCCGGGCAACCCGATGCTCGAGGGCTACACGACGTTGGCGTTCCTGGCCGCGCACACCTCGACCGTCGAGCTGCAGCTGCTGGTCACCGGCATCACCTACCGGTACCCGGGGCTCCTCGCCAAGGTCGTCTCCACGCTCGACGTGCTCTCCGAGGGGCGGGCCGTGCTCGGGATCGGGGCTGCTTGGTACGAGCGCGAGCACCGCGCCCTGGGCGTCCCGTACCCGCCGATGGCCGAGCGCTTCGAACGGCTCGAGGAGACGCTTCAGATCGTGCGGCAGATGTGGTCGCCCGACGAGGGCCCGTACGCCGGCAAGCACTACCAGCTCGCCGAGACGATCTGCTCGCCCCAGCCGCTGCGCGCCGTACCGGTGATGATCGGTGGTTCGGGGGAGCGCAAGACGCTGCGCCTGGTCGCCCAGTACGCCGACGCGTGCAACCTCTTCGCCAGTGCGGAGGAGGGGCCGGGCGCGATCAAGGACAAGCTCGACGTCCTCGCGTCGCACTGCGCCGACGTCGGCCGGCCGTACGACGCCATCGCCAAGACGTTGCTGTGGACCGGCGACTGCGACCCGGCCGGCTTTACCGAGGCGATGAAGCCGTACGCCGATCTTGGCGTGACCGAGGTGCACGTGATGCACCTCGGCGGCGAACCGCTGTCCCTGGTGCACGCGCTGGCGCCCCAGGTCGCGGCGCTGCACGCACTCTGAGCGAGCCGACCGGTCAGGTCGCCGGTTGGTCCAACGGCGCCGGTTTGTCGTCGGTCACCCACGGGTGCCGGCCGTAGATGCGCCACACCAGGATCGAGGACACCGCGACGCAGGCGATGCCCGCGACCGAGTCGAGCAGGAAATGGTTGGCGGTGCCGAGGACCACGAAGACGGTCCAGGCCGGGTAGAGCACACCGAAGGTCCGTACCGCGCGGTTGCGGGCGAGGAAGAACAGGCACATGCCGCACCACAGCGCCCAGGCGCAATGCAGGCTCGGCATCGCAGCGAACTGGTTCGTCGCGTGCACCACCTTCGGGTCCGACCACGAACCCCAGGTCTTGAACTGGACGATGGTGTCCACGAAGCCGGCGCCCGGGAGCAGCCGCGGCGGGGCCATCGGGTAGACCCAGAACCCGACCAGGCCCAGCAGCGTCGTGATCAGCAGGACGTTGCGGATCGGCAGGTAGCGTTCCCGGTGCTTCCAGAACACCCAGATCAGCACGCCCGCGGTCAGCGGCAGGTGCAGCATCGAGTAGTCGTAGTCCGCGATCGTCGCGAGCCAGTGGTGGTCGACGAGCACCTTGTTGAGGCTCAGCTCCACGTCCAGGTGGAACCACTGGCTCACGTGCCGCACGGCGAGGCCGTGGTTGATCGCGATGTCGGGTTCGATCCGGACCAGGTTGCGGACCCGCTCGTAGGCCATGTCGAACAGGACGATCAGCAGGACCTCGAACCACACGGCCGGGACCCGGTTGACCTGCCACAGGCTCGGGATCCGGCTGAGCACACGCGCCGCCGAGGGCTGGGTCGTCGAGGCTGGCATTGCCTCGTCACGAGTCCCGCCGTCTGTGGTGGCGCTCATCTGGAACCTATCGATCGGCTAGTGCTCAGTCGGGCCACACTACGCGATGTCGTCGTGGTCCCGGCGCATTGCTCGGGTGCTGGAACCTCGACATCGTACGGGGCCCGGGCCCCCGCGGCCTACTTGATAGTCGTCGTTCAGCCTCCGCTCAGCAGCGCGGCCTAGCATCGAACCGACCACCGAGGGAGAGGTGCTGGGGATGATCGAGGCGCACGCGCTCACCAAGAAGTACGGCGACAAGGTCGCCGTCGACGACCTGACGTTCACGGTCCGGCCCGGCATCGTGACCGGCTTCCTGGGCCCGAACGGAGCCGGCAAGTCGACGACCATGCGGCTGATCCTGGGCCTCGACGCGCCGACCTCGGGCAGCGTGACGGTCGACGGGCTGCCGTATGCCGCCCACCCGATGCCGCTGCGGGTGGTCGGCTCGCTGCTGGAGGCGCGCGGCGTGCACACCTCGCGCTCGGCGTACAACCACCTCCGCGCGCTGGCCGCGACCCACGGGATCCCGGCTCGCCGGGTCCACGAGGTGATCGAGATGGTTGGGCTCGGTGACGTCGCCCGGAAGCGGGTCGGCGGTTTCTCGCTCGGCATGGGGCAGCGCCTCGGCATCGCCTCGGCGCTGCTGGCCGATCCGACGACGCTGATCCTCGACGAGCCGGTCAACGGCCTCGACCCGGACGGCATCCGGTGGATCCGTGACCTGCTCCGGTCGCTGGCCGCCGAAGGGCGCACGGTCTTCGTGTCCTCGCACCTCATGAGCGAAATGGCCTTGACCGCCGAGCACGTGATCGTCGTCGGACGCGGCCGGAAGCTGGCCGACATGCCGGTCGCCGACCTGATCGCCCAGGCCTCGACGAACGTGGTCGTGGTCAAGTCCCCGGACAGCGGTCAGCTCGCGGCGGGGCTCGCCGGCCCCGACGTCTCGGTGCGGTCCATCCCCGACGGCATCGAGGTCACCGGCCTGACCGCGGCCCAGATCGGCAATACCGCACGTGACCTCGGCTTCGCGCTCCACGAGCTCACGCCGCAACAGGCGTCGCTGGAGGAGGCCTTCATGGAGATGACCCACGACCAGGTCGAGTTCCACACGCCGGCGCACGACACGACGGGAGACCTGGCATGAGCACCGCGACCCCGGCCGCCACCGACATCGCGCGGGTCACCCAGCTCCGGGTGCTCCGCTCGGAGTGGATCAAGATGCGTTCCCTGCGGTCCACGACGATCACCCTGTTCGCCGCGATCGTGGCGATGGTCGTGCTGGCCGGCGTGATCGGTGCAGCCACGAACGCCCGCTGGAACCACGAGGGTTTCGTCGAGCACCTCCGCTTCAACCCGATCAACCGCAGCCTCGGCGGCGTGAACATCGCCCAGCTGGCGGTCGGCGTCCTCGGCGTACTGCTGATCAGTGGTGAGTACGCCACCGGCATGGTGCGCTCGACGTTCGCTGCGGTGCCCCGACGGCTGCCCGTCCTGTGGGCCAAGGTCGGCCTGTACGCCGTCACGATCGCCGTCCTGATGACCGGAGCGTCGTTCGCCGCGTTCCTGGTCGGCCAGCACTTCCTGGCCACCCACGGGACGACGCTCTCGGCACCGCACGCCGTCCGCGCAGTCATTGCCACGGCGGGCTACCTGACCGTGATCTCCGTCCTGGCCGTGGCGCTGGGCTTCATGATCCGCAGCACCGCCGGCGGGATCGCGACCCTTTTCGGTCTGCTGCTCGTGCTCCCCGGGATCGGCCAGCTCCTGCCGACCAGCTGGCAGGACCACACGCTGCCCTACCTGCCGAGCAACCTGGGCGACGCGATGTACAACGTCCATCCCGATGCGGGGGCGTTGTCGCCGGGCACCGCCCTGATGGTGCTGATGATCTGGGTCGTCGTGTTCCTGGTGGGCGCCGCGGTGACGCTGCGGGTCCGCGACGTCTGAATCAGGGCCGTCGTAGCGCCTGCTGCGTCAGCAGGTGCACGCGCGGGTTGAGGCACCCGGTCGTCGGGTGCGCGATGAACTGCGACGCGTGCGACCCGGGCACGTAGACCCGGAACCCGTCGACGTGGCGCGGGCGGCAGGTGGCTCGCTCGTAGTTTTCGGCGCGCGTCTCCTGGATCTGGCTGCGCAGCCGCTGGCCCGGGCGCAGCACGTACGCCGTGGCCGGCGCGCCCGAGCGGTCGGCGGGTGCGCCGATCTGGGTCCCGTTGCCGTCGCCGACGTACGACAGTCCGGCAAAGCCTCCCGTGCGGCAGGTGTGGTTCGACCGGTTGCGCAGCACGATCCAGCCCCAGACGTGGCCCATGCCGGCGTCGCTGTAGCGGTAGCCGGTGCTCAGGTCGGCGCTGCTGCACCACGGGATCCGTGACGCGGTGGCGGGTGCGGACACCGCAACCACTGCGCCGATCGCGAGGACGGCGGCAACAGCCGCGGTCGACAGACGTGACTTCATCAGGGGCCTCCCAGGCGATTCGTGGCACGTGGGTATCGTGCCTGTTCATCGACTAGGACGCGGTGACTCCCCGAATGGTTGTCAGGCGGATGCGACTCCCAGAGCCCGGCGCAGGACCGTGATCAGCTCGGCGTCCATCCGCTTCACGACGGCCGCGGTCGGGACCATCGTCGAGCCGTGGAAGGCACCGGGCACGTTGTGCACCTCGGTCGAGACACCGGAGGCGAGGAGCCGCATCGCGTAGGCCAGCCCCTCGTCGCGCAGCGGGTCCAGCTCGCAGGTCACGACGTACGCCGGCGGGAGGCCGGACAGGTCGATGGCGCGGGCGGGTGCGGCGTACTGGTCAGCCTGGCCGCCGCCCAGGTACAGCTCCCACGACTTCTCCGCCTGGGGCCGGCTCCAGAGCGGGGTGTCGACGAACGCGCGCATCGAGGGGGTGTCGAGGCGGTCGTCCAGCACGGGGATGTTCAGCGACTGGAAGCACAGCCGCGGGCCGACGCGGTCGCGTGCCATCAACGCCACCGCAGCCGCCAGCGCGCCGCCGGCGCTGGTGCCGTGCACGGCGACCCGGTCCAGGTCGACACCCTCGAGCGTGGTCAGGTACTCCAGGGCCGTGTAGCAATCCTCGACCGGCGCGGGGTGCGGGTGCTCAGGAGCCAGCCGGTACTCGACGCTGACCACGATCACGCCGAGCCGGCGCGCCAGCGAGACCGAGCCGCCGTGCTCCAGGTCGACGCTGCCGAGGCAGAACCCGCCGCCGTGGATCTGCAGCAGCGCGGGCAGCGGTCCGGTGGCCTCGCGCGGCCGGTAGACCCGTACGGCGACATCCGGCGACCCGGGCGCGATCTCGTCGGTGATCACCAGCTCGTCCTCGCCGTACGGGGTGCCGGGCGGGATGAACGCCTCGAGCATCGCCCGTGCAGCCGGTACGTCGTCCAGGGCTCCGCCCATGTCCGGGAGGGAGACCACCAGGTCGACGAGGTCGGGGTCGAGATTCGGGAAAGCCGCGGGGTCCATGGGGCCCGACGCTAGCGTGCAGTCGTGGCCGCTGCCGAGACCGTCGACGTGTTCTGGTCGTCGGCGACCGAGCGTGCCGACGACGTCCTGGTCGCCCGGATCAACGCGCTGCTCGGACCGGGGCCGGTCTCCGTCGGCCGGTTGTGCCCGCGGTGTGCGAGCAGCGAGCACGGTCGTCCGTGGGCTCGGTTCGGGGACGTCGACGTACCCGTGTCGGTGTCGCGGTCCGGCCCGCACCTGGTCACGGCGGTCGCGCCCGGTGCCGTCGCCGTGGGGGTCGACGTCGAGGAACTCGGCGCGATCGAACGATCCTGGCCGGACACCGTGCTGGCTCGGGGGGAGCGTGCGGAGACGACTGACGAGCGCGCCCGCATGTGGGTGGCCAAGGAGGCGATCCTGAAGGCCGAAGGCGCCGGCCTCGCCAAGCCGATGGACGAGGTCCGCCTGGCCGACCACGCGATCACCCGGCTGGACGCTCCCGCCGGCTACGCCGCCGCACTTGTTGTTACCCCCGGTGGTTGAGTTGTCGAAACCTCGGTGACCTACGCAGGCAACGAGGGCAACGCCAGCTGATCCAGCCACACGCCGAACAGCTCCGACAGGTCCGCCCCCGCCCGGGCACTGCAGTGGTCGACGAACTGCGCCGTCGTCACCGAGCCCCCCGAGTTCTCCGCCACCCACGACCGCAAGATGTCGAAGAAGCACTCGTCGCCGACCTTCCGGCGTACGGCGTGCAGCGTCAGTGCTCCGCGCTTGTAGACCCGGTCGTCGAACATCAGCTCCGGGGTCGGGTCGGCGAGCAGCAGGTCCTGGGGCAGGGCGCGCAGCTTCTGGTGGTAGTGCTCGGCCCACCCGTGCGCTGTCTGGACGCCGCACTCCTCGGACCACAGCCACTCGGCGTAGCAGGCGAAACCCTCGTGCAGCCAGATGTCGCGCCAGTGCCTCAGCGTGACCGCGTTGCCGAACCACTGGTGCGCGAGCTCGTGCGCGACCAGCCGCACCGAGTGCCAGTCGCCGGTCGCGAAGTTGCGCCCGAAGGTCGACAGCGACTGCGACTCCAGCGGGATCTCCAGGGCGTCGTCGGTGATCACGCTGGTGTAGCCCTCGAACGGGTACGGCCCGAACCGGCTCGCGAAGAACGTCATCATCTCCGGCTGCCGACCGAACGAGCCGTCGAACCCGGCGCCACCGACGTCTCCGGGCGCGACCACGTGGATCGGGACGTCGCCGGCCAGGGTCTGCGCCGCGTAGCGGCCGATCTGGACCGCCGCCAGGTAGCTGGCCATCGGCGCGCGCTGCCGGTAGCGCCAGGTCACCGCCGAACCGTGGCGGTTGCGCTCGTCGAGGTCGCCGCTGGCGGCAACGTGGTAGTCCGGCGGCACGGTGATCTCGAACGCGTACGTCGCCTTGTTGTCGGGCCGGTCGTTGCAGGGAAACCAGGCCGGGGCGCCGTGCGGCTGGGCAGCCACGATCGCGCCGTCCGCGAGCTCCTCCCAGCCGGCATCGCCCAGGGTCGCGGAGGCGACCGTGCCGGGATGGCCGGAGTAGCGGATCCGCAGGGTGAACTCGTCGGCCGCCTTCGCCGGCGACTTCAGCGTGACGTGCAGCTTGCTGCCGCGCTGGGCCCAGCGGGTCACATCGGCACCGGAGCCGGACACCTTGGCCACCTGGAGCTGGTGCAGGTCGATCGCGATCGCGGTGAGCGGCTGGACCGCCCGGCAGGTCAGCTGGGCGTCGCCGTCGAGCCGGTTGGAGTCGGGTCGGTAGCGGACCGCGAGGGTGTAGTGCAGTACGTCGTACGACGCATCGCCGTGGCCGGGGACGTACGGGTCGGTGCCGGTCAAGCCTCGATGCTCCTCTGGGGGCTGGTCTCGGGGTGGGGCGCGATCACGGCGGGGTCGTCATCCCACGGGCCGATCGGGTTGCCGATCCACCGGGTTCGGTTCGGGACGGCTTCGCCGCGCATCACCAGGGACACCGGACCGAGCGTGGCATGACGGCCGATCGTCGCGGCGGTCAGGTTCACGCTGTTCGGTCCCAGGGTCGCAGCCGCCTTCAAGGTCACCCGGTCCATGCTCAGGACCCGGTCGTGGAAGAGATGAGTCTGCACCACGCACCCGGTGTTGACGGTGGCGCCGTCCCCCAGCTCGATCAGGTCGGTCTCGGGCAGCCAGTACGTGTCGCACCATACGCCGCGGCCGATGGTCGCTCCGAGCAGTCGCAGCCACACGTTCAGCGCGTAGGTGCCCTGGGTGACCGAGGCGAACCACGGCGCGGCGAGCATCTCGGTGAAGGTGTCGGCCAGCTCGTTGCGCCACACGAAGCCCGACCACAGCGGGTGCTCGGACCGCCGGTGCCGGCCGACGATCACCCACTTGGCGACCACAGTGACCAGGGCGGCGGCGATCCCGGCGGCCACCATCACCAGCCCTCCGACGGCGAACGCCAACCACGGGGTGTGCGCGATCAGCCCGAGCAGCGCGACGGCGACCCCGAGGTTCAGCAGTACGCCGAGCAGCGCCGGAACGGCTCGACCGAGCTCGACCAGGGCGCGCAGCACGCGCAGCCGACGGGGCGGGTCGTAGGTCCGGCTGGAGTCGGTGTTGCCCGCCGTACGACGCAACCGGGTCGGCGGGCTGCCCATCCAGGACGAGCCGGCCTTGGCCGCGTTCCGGGCCGGTGCGGCCGACAGCACCGCGACCAGCGAGGCCTTCGGCACCTTGCGACCCGGTGCCGCCATCCCGGAGTTGCCGACGAACGCGCGCTTGCCGATCTTGACGTGCTCGACCCGGATCCAGCCTCCGCCGAGCTCGTAGCAGCCGATCAGGGTGTCGTCTGCCAGGAACGCGTCGTCGTTGACGTGGGTGAACTTGGGCAGCAGCAGCACGGTGGAGGCTTCGACGCCCTTCCCGATCTCGGCCCCCAGCAGTCGCAGCCAGGTCGGCGTCAGCGCACTCGAGTACAGCGGGAACAACCACGTCCGGGCTTCGTCGAGGACCCGCAGCGTGGCCCAGATCCGTACGCCGGCAGCGGACCGCACCGGGAACACCCCCGCCTGCATGCCCGTGCCGAGCGCCCGCACCAGGGCGAGCACCAGGATCGCGAGGACCAGGTAGCCGACCAGGGCGGCCACGGGAAGCAGCGGGAGCACGTCCCCGAGAGCCGCGGCGATCGACCTGTCGCCGTGGACGGCGGGCAGGGTGACGACGGCGCCGAGCAGGACCGCGATGCCGGGCAGCGAGGTGATCAGGACGGCGATCGCGCCGTACGCGACGGTCCACGCGGCGTTGATCGGCGGCGGGTCGGTGACCCACGGTCCGCGCGCCTTGCGCGAGACCCGTTCGGCCGGGGAACCCGACCAGAACTCGTCGGCCGGCACGTCGCCGACGACGAGCGACCCCGGCGCGATCTCGGCGCCAGCATTGATGACCGCGCCACCCGACAGGGTGCTCCGCGCGCCGACCCGGGCACCGGCGGCGACCACGATCTCGCCGACGTGGACGAGGTCCCCGTCGATCCAGTGGCCGCGCATGTCGACCTCGGGCTCGATGGCCGCGCCGTCACCGATGGTGATGAAGCCGGTGACCGGCGGCAGCGCGTGCACGTCGGTGCCCTTGCCGACGGTCGCGCCGAGCAGCCGGGCGTAGACCGGGAACCACGGCGCGCCGGCCAGGCTGGTCGCCGCCAGCTCGTCCTGGATCCGCTCGGCCAGCCAGAGGCGCAGGTGGACCTTGCCGCCGCGAGGGTGGGATCCCGGGGTCACCCCGGACAGGACCGCCCGGGCCAGGGCGGCGGCGAGCAGCATGCGGCCCGGCGGCAGGACGAAGACGAAGGTGGCGAGCACGGTCCAGGCGACGGGGACGTCCGGCCACCAGTCGAAGTGCGCGATCGGGGCGACCACCGAACCGCCCAGCAGGAGCCAGCTGACCCAGCGGGCCGCGGCCAGCGTGCGCAGCGGCAGCAGTGCCAGCAGCTGGCCGGCCTGCGTCTTGCGCGGGATCGGCGGCACCTGGCGGTCCGAGTCGACCACCGTGCCGCCGTGGTCGGCCAGCGCCACCGCGAGCCGGGCGACGGTCGGGTGCTCGTAGATGTCGCCGACGGCGATCTCGGGGTAGCGCTCGCGCAGCCGCGAGACCACCTGGGCAGCGGTCAGCGAGCCGCCGCCGAAGTCGAAGAAGTCGTCCTTGGCCGAGGTGACGTCGGCGCCGAGCACGTCGTGCCAGATCTCGGCGATCCAGGCGTGCACCCCGGCCAGCGCCTGGTCGGCCGCCTGCTTCGGCAACGGCCAGGGAAGTGCGTCCCGGTCCACCTTGCCCGACGTCCGGGTCCGCAGGTCCTCGACCACCGCGAGGCGGGGCACCAGCGCCGCGGGCAGTCGTTGCCGCAGCGTGTCCAGGCTCGCCGTGGCGTCGTACCCGCCCTCGACGACCAGGTAGCCGACCAGCAGCCGGTTGCCCGACTTGGTGGACCGTACGGCGGCCGCGGCACCGACGACCCCCGGCAGCCGCAGCAGCTGCTCGTCCAGCTCGCCGAGCTCGATCCGCCGGCCGCCGAGCTTGATCTGGTCGTCCGTGCGACCGGCGAAGACCAGGCCGGCCGGGTCGTTGCGGACGATGTCGCCGGACCGGTACGCGCGCTGCCAGCCCAGGCCCGGCATCGGGGCGTACTTCTCGGCGTCCTTGGCAGGATCGAGGTAGCGGGCCAGGCCGATGCCGCCGATGATCAGCTCTCCGCTCTCGCCCTCGGCCACCGGGCGGCCGTCCGGGTCGACGACGGCGAGGTCCCAGCCGGCCAGCGGCAGGCCGATCCGGACCGGGTCGGTGCCGTCGAGCAGGGCGCCGCAGGCCACCACGGTCGCCTCGGTCGGTCCGTAGGTGTTCCAGACCTCGCGACCGGGTTCCTGGAGCCGGGCGGCGAGCTCGGCCGAGCAGGCCTCGCCGCCCATGATCAGCAGCCGCACGCTGGCCAGCGCCTCGGTCGGCCACAGCGCCACCAGGGTCGGAACGGTCGAGACCACGGTGATCCGGTTGGCGACCAGCCACGGGCCGACGTCGACCCCGGAACGCACCAGCGAACGCGGCGCGGGCACCAGGCAGGCTCCGTAGGCCCAGGCCAGCCACATCTCCTCGCAGCTCGCGTCGAAGGCCACCGACAGTCCGGCCATCACCCGGTCCTCGGGCCCGATCGGGTCGGAGGTCAGGAACAGCTGGGCCTCGGCGTCCACGAAGGCGGCCGCGTTGCGGTGCGTGACGGCGACGCCCTTCGGCGTACCGGTGGAGCCGGAGGTGAAGATCACCCAGGCGTCGTCGGACGGCCGCGGCTCGCCGATGCCGTCCATCGACCGGGGAGCACCGTGCGGCGTGCCGAGGATGGCGAGGTCGTTGCCGAGGACCGCCCGGACGCCCGACTCGGCGAACACGGTGCGGGCCCGGTCGTCGGGGTCCTCGGCGTCGACCGGGACGTAGGCGGCGCCGGCGTGCAGCACGCCGAGGATGGCGACGTACAGGTCGGTGGAGCCGGAGCGGATCCGCACGCCCACCTTGTCGCCGCGGCGCACGCCCGCCTCGATCAGCCGCGCCGCGAGGTCCTCGGCGGCCTCGGCGAGCTCCGCGTAGGTCAGCACGGTGATGCCGTTGTCGAGCGCGGGAGCGTCGGGCCACGCAGCGACGACCTCACGGAAGACGTCGACCAGGGTCCTGGCGGCGGCGGCGTCCTTGCTGCGCAGGAAGGCGTCGGGAACCGGGTGCGTCACGGGGAGCAGTGTGGTGGTTCCAGGTGAACAACCGGGTTCATCTCACGTTCACCTGGTTGACGATCACGTTTCGCCTCTTCCGTTATCGCCGAAGACGTGCACAGAATGGCCGGGATGTGACGCACCGGTTCATTCCCCCCAGGAGCCAAACTGTGACTTCACCTACCAATGAACAGCACTTCGCCCGCGTCGTCGAGGACCTGTCGGCGGAGTTCTCCAGCCAGTTCAGCCCGAACCTGATCACCAGTGTGGTGGCCAAGTTCCGTGCCGAGCTCGAGCCCTCGGCCAAGATCACCGACTACCTGCCGGTCCTCGTACGCCGCTACGCCCGCGAGGAGCTGCTCGGTCAGCTGAAGGGCCGCCCGCTGGCGGTCTGACGCCTCAGAGGTTGGCGAGCTCGCGCTTCAGCACCTTGCCGGTGGGGTTGCGCGGCAGCTCGTCGAGGAACAGCACGTCCCGCGGGGACTTGTAGCGCGCGAGGTTGTCCTTGACGAAGTCCTGCACCGCCGCGGCGTCCAGGGTCTGGCCGGGCTTGAGGACGACGAAGGCACGCAGCCGCTGCCCGAACGCCTCGTCATCGGCCCCCAGCACGGCGGCATCGGCGATCGCCGGGTGCGTGACGAGCAGCTCCTCGACCTCGCGCGGGAAGACGTTCTCGCCGCCGGAGACGATCATCTCGTCGTCGCGGCCGTCGATGTAGAGCCGGCCCTGCGGGTCGAAGTGGCCCACGTCGCCGGTCGACATCAGGCCGTCGATGATGTCCTTGCCACCGCCGCCGGTGTAGCCCTCGAACGGCGCCGTGGTGCCGACGAAGATCCGGCCGGTCTGGCCCTGCGGGAGCGACTTCCCCGCCTCATCCAGGATCTTGATGGTCACGCCCAGGGTCGGACGGCCGACCGAGGTCGGCACCTCGCGGACGTCGGCCGGGGTGGCGATAGTGGCCACCGAGACCTCGGTGGAGCCGTACAGGTTGTAGATGACGTCACCGATCTGCTCGGAGACCGCCTTCGACACGGCCGCCGGCAGCTGCGAGCCGGCGGTGAAGGCGCACTTGAGCGAGCTGGTGTCGTACTGGCTGAGCGTTTCCGGGCCGAGCTCGATCATCCGCTGCAGCATCACCGGGACGACGCAGATCGTGCTGGCCTTGTGCTCGTCGATGTCGCTGAGCATCTGCTTCGGGTCGAACTTGGTGCGCAGCACCAGCTTGTTGCCCACCGAGATCGCGAGCAGACCGAGCAGCAGCCCGGTGCCGTGGAAGAGCGGCGGACCCATCACGGTGACCTCGCCGGACCGCATCGGCATCCGCTCGAGAACACCACCCGGGATGGCGAACCCCTTCGGATCCGCTCGGGGTGCACCCTTCGGCGTACCGGTGGTGCCGCTGGTGAGCAGAACGATCCTGCCCGGCTTGGCCGGGGCTGACGGGAGGGTGGGCGAGCCCTTCGCGATCAGCTGGTCGAGGTCGTCGGTGGTCGCGCCGGAGACGTCGATCGCGAACTTCCCGTACGCCGGGGTGACGTCGGTCAGCAGCTCGGTGAACTCGGCGTCGTGGATCAGCAGGTCGACACCCTCGCGCTCGCACACCTCGGTGGCCTGGCGGGCGGAGAAGGACGTGTTCAGCCAGAGGC
>JACXTT010009484.1_pt1 | contig 13290 bp, 12 predicted proteins | sample 9270951 | NCBI WGS metagenome assembly JACXTT01 (sample SAMN15532306, study PRJNA645909) | rock metagenome | isolation source: weathered quartz diorite | place: Puerto Rico | collected 2017-06-21
GGCATACGAGATAGTCTTCGGAGCCGGCACCGAATTCCTGACGAATTCTGCCGCGCACGGCTGGTTCAATCGGCAGCTGAAATGGACGCGGATCGATACCAGGCCTGACGACGGAAACGTTTTTATCAAATAGCCCCCACTGCCGTCCTTTTTTAGCATCGACCTGTGCGACCATAATCCAATGCGTGGTGATCCATCCCGTCATCCGTTCGAGCAACACAAAGAGGCGCTGGGTCCATGCTGATTGTGCCGGTGTGATGCCAAACCCGTGTACGGTATGAATGATAATGGGGACACGGGCAACCCAGGCGGCCCATCGGCCTAGTAATCCGGCCTTCGAGCTGTGGGTGTGCACGATGGCGGGGCGGAGACGGCGAAACAGCCTGATCAAATTGAACAATGCAAGGAGATCGCTAATGACATGTATCTGGCGGCCAAGGGATGGAACAATGATGGTCTGGACGCCGGGAATACGTCTCGCCTCCTTCGTCAGGAAGCCTCCGGGGCCTGCGACGAGCACGGGGCGAAACTTGGTTCGATCCAAATGTGAAACCGCATAGAGGGCGACTTCTTGTGCACCCCCCAGCTCGAGTTTGGTAATGACATGGCAGACCGTTTCCACGCCTGCCATCCTTAGGCTGGAACAAGCTGGGCACCCTGCGCTCGGAGCCGTTCCGCCAGCTGCTTACCCTGCCCGATCGCATCTTCCATTGAGGTGTGCTCCCACCGCCCATATCGGCCGATCGAATGAATCCCGCGGCGTTCAAACTCAGCCAGAATTGCCGGCAATGCCCGCGCGCGATGGCGATCGAAATAGACATAGGCGTAATGAAGATCTTTGACATCGGCGACGATGATTTCGTCGTCGGGCCGCAAGATGCCGGCCTGTTCCATGCCGGATCGAGCTCGTGTGACGAGCGCTTCCGTCGACTGATGCTCGGTCGGCCGATGCGACATCTCCACATACATCGAGCTGCAGCCGGCTCGACCCAGCGAGAGGGAAAAATTCATGGGGAACCCAATCCGATAGAAGGGATACTCCGGCTCAGGGAAGTACAGCCAATGCTTGTCTGAGACTTGTTCACGAGCCACACCCATGTTCAGGTTATACACGGAAACCCAGCGCAAGCCTTCTGCGGCCTCTTTCAAATGAGCAGGAAAATCAAGGCAACGACGCACGAGTTCGGGAACCGGAATCGTCGACACCAGTGACTCGTAATGTTCTTCTCTACTTTCCCCGCTCTGTCGATCGTGAAACAATGCGCGCCGGCGCTTGCTATCGACTTCGATCAATTCTGTGCCATTCCTGACACCAGCAATGCCCGACAAGAACGATTCCGGCAAAACCTTGATTCCGTCGGTTGCGGGATAGAGAAACGAGGGATTATAGCCGAATGCCTTGTCCTTAATACCAAGCGCACCGTTGACGACGTCCTTGAGCTCCGGTTTCGGCACCAACCAGGACACCCAATCCGACGTCAGCTCATCCAACGAAACCTGCCAGAGTTTTTCGTTGAACGGCACCATGAAGTGCTTCGCCATCCCCTCCCCAAGATTATCGAGAATCCATTGTTTGAAGGAGCGGTCCTTGGGTTCGATGGTGGAAACTGAGCGCGTGAGCGTTGCGATAAACCCCATCAAACATTCTCGAACGACTTCGGGAGGAAGCCCGTGGGTGTTGACCTGAAAGGGATACTCGGTATAGGTGCGATGGGAATAGATGAAGGATTTCCGGCCGTGCTTCTGCAATTTCCCCGCAAGCAACTGTTCAACCAATGCCTTAATCTCAGGTTGGCGGAAATGCAGCAGATGCCCCGTGTAATCGAACGTGAATCCGTCTTTGCGATACGATCGGCAGAGCCCGCCAACTTCCTGCTCCCGCTCGTACAGCCGATACGGAATCCCGGAGAGGTGATAGGCCGTGCTGAGACCGGCCAAGCCCGCACCGACGATCACAATCATGCTGCGTGCGTCCCTTCTTCAGCGCCAGATGTGACGATGGATGAGGAGGACTTCCTCACATCAATCTTCTTCAAGATGAACGTCGCTGCCAGCAGGGCACCCACGGTTCCGAGGCACAGCCCCCACGCAATCTCCTGGCTGACAGTCATCATGATGAGACCAATTCCACCGACCAGCGCCGTCGCCATATAACTTGCCGCAACAATCTGAGGGACCGACATGCCCCAATGTCGCAAGCGAATGGCAATGTGATCGGGGCTCCCCCAAAAGATCGGCAAGCCTCGCTGATACCGAATGTACATCACAAAAAGGGTATCGAAAATGGGAACCCCTAAAATGAACACGGGAGTTAAGAGGGAGAGTGAGTGGTCGCTGGGATACTTGCCGATCATCGCCATCGCTCCAAGCAGCAGTCCGATAAACATCGCGCCCGTATCGCCCATATAAATCCACGCCGGCTGCCAGTTGTATTTCAGAAATCCTAGCAAGCTTCCAATGAGCGCTGCCAGCATGAAAGCAATCGTCTGATCACCATGGAGTAATGCGACGATAAGCAAACAACTCGCGCTCACGGCGCCTACGCCGGCGGACAAGCCATCCATGATATCCAAAAGATTGAACGCGTTGATCAGCCCCACCATCCAGAACACGGTGAGCAACAGATCGACCCAGTCAGGCAAGGCTACAATCTCGATTCTGATCCCACTCTTGATCAGGACAAATACAGCAAGCAGTTGCCCAGCCAGTTTGGTCCATGGGGTCAGCACGCCGAAATCGTCGATGAGGCCCAGCATCACGACAATCGTCCCACCCAGAATGATTCCAAGCACGTCATGACGAAACTCGAAGGTAAAGGCCAAACTCATGAGAAACGCGAGATATATCGCAAGCCCGCCGAAGTAGGGCACGGGCTCCTTCTGGTGCTTCAGTTTTCCGTCTGCAGCATCCACGATGCCGTACTTGAGGGCCGCTTGCCTCGCAATGGGCACCCCATACAACGAAAATAGAAAAGCCAACCCGCACGTTAGCAATAGAATAAGCATGATCAGGAATGTTCGATGAACGTTTGAGGCGCTGTACCTCTAACTCTTGTCGACGTCGATTGATTCACGATGGCTTGATACTGCCTGGCCAGCCGTGGCCCCCAGACATGCAATGAGTAGCGTTCTTCAACGGTTCGTCTGGCAGCCTCACCCATGCGACATCTCAGTTCTGCATTACGGCATAGACCGAGAAGGTGTGAACACCACTCCTCTGTGGTCGTGGCGAGAAAGCCATTCTCCCCTGACTTGATGATCTCTTGGTTTACTCCAACAGGTGAGGCGACAGCTGGAATTCCAACGGCCATATATTGCAAGAGCTTGAGCCCACACTTACCCCTTGCCCACTCTGAATCAGAGAGTGGCATCACCCCAATTTGACACTCTTGAAGATCGCGTACTTCGCTGCAAAGGTCCCACGGCCTGAACTCCACCTCAACATCAGCCAATACCGGCGGGCGGGAACTGACGACTCGAAAGCGCGCACCTATCTCCTTTTGTACCAACCGAAGGGCAGGAGCAATGATTTCGAGATAGGAGAAGTTGTACGCTAAGCCAATCCACACAATTGTTATATGCCCATGTGATCCTTCAACCTGTCTTCCTTTGGTATTTGCCAGAGGGATAAATCTTTCCGTATCCACGACAGTTGGTATCACGATAACAGCGGATGCATCGTGTCGAGCAAACTCAGACAAAGTGGCATTTCCGACAATAGTAGCCGTAGACATCTTCAACAGGGCTGAAATCTTGCCCCGATGAAAACGAGTGAGATAGATGGCATCATCGAATTCCAGGACAAGATTCTTGCCCAACAACACCAATACTCGCTCGATCCATGGCGGACAGTAAGGGAATAGTTGTCCTTCTACTACCACAATGTCAGGCCTTCCCAACCTGACAAGACCCCAGATGCGCTTCAGGAACCTGGCACTCATATATGCTGTCTTCCAGAACGTCTGCAATGCCGAATTCCTGATATCCAGCAACCTCATATAGGTTGGCCCCATCAGAGGACGAATCGAGCATTGAATACCTGCTTTCTCTAAATACGGCAGAAACTGATAAATTCTATAGCGACTACTGGGCCCCTCTTCCGAGCTTTTTGAGAAGTAGACGATTTTCACCGTCTTTTCCACCACTGTATAGTTTGAGCGATGAGCCCACGTACTCCCGCAGCGTGGTAATAGTGCGCCGCCCGCCGAAGGTAATAGGTCCATTGTGATCTCGCACCGAGCGCTTGCAGTTCCATAGGAGAGCGCCACAGTGCCGCATACTCCTTATCTTTCGCCGGACGCGGGGTGCGACACCATACGACGACCGGCTCAAACACACGATTCCAGCTGAACTCTTCTGCGGTCGTGCGACAATTGTTTTTCCAAGCCCGACGAGTCTCAGGAGCATCGGCGGCTTGGACAATGGCTTCAGCAAGCAACTCTATGTTGCCGCAAGGAACAGTCATTCCCAAACGGTTCTGTTTGACGAGGTCGCTAAGGGGATCGCCCTCGGTCGTAATAACAGGAAGGCCAGCCCAAATGTAATCCATCATTCGTGTTCGGAATGAGAATCTGGTTTCCAAATTGTGTCGATGGATATTCAGGCCCAAATCCGCCTCGAGCAGAAAGTTTTCACGCTCTTCGTATGGAGCCCACTCGTTAAAAAACACACTGCAATTCGCCAGGCCAAGATCCTCCGCCCGCTTAATCGTTTCCATCGCGGTGTACGATGTTGTGACCGCAGCATTGGGTCGTTTCACTCCCATGAAAAACAACTTAATATCAGATCGCTTACGCTGAATGAGATTCATAGCTTCTACAGCAGCTATTGGGTCGAACCATTCCCACAACCCTCCCCCCCATAGCACCACCACGTCGTCAGTATTGATGCCGGGCCACACGCCTTTCAGAACCTTTCGTCGATGGATAGGAGGGGCAGCGGGTACCCCGTAGGGAGCAACCACCAGAAGGTTTCGAAGCATTCTATTGTCGACATAGACAGCCGGGTTGATCCTACCTACTGCCGTCAGCATGCCAGCCCAGAAATCCCACTGCCGTTCACTCGCACAAAGGAACACATCACCCGCCCGCAAGTAGGCATAGTGATCCCGCACAAGGGAATGATGGGTTTCCATTTGCCTCTTCAGATCTCCGACAGGACTTGTTTCCAAAAATCCAATCGGCGAGGGATCGTACAAGTCAACCATCTTTACGATGGGATGCTGTGCGAGAAATGGATAGCGAGAAAGAATTTGCCCTTGACCAATCATCACGTCGTGAACATTCGCGAATCGCGCTACCGATTCATTAGTCGCAAGAGCGATCGTCAGACGAGGATCCTGCAGTTCAGTCCGAGAAGGAGTGAGAAGGGTGACGCTATGCTCGACCGCGAGCAACTTGGCCAATTCCCAGGTTCGTATCCCAGGGCCTGCCATCTGCACGCCAATGACATCGTTACTGATAATGAGTACACGACTCACGAACGCTCCTCTTTCCAGAACTGCGGACCTCTCGTTGCCAGCACTATCTCGACAATCGCACCGCGACGAAACTGAGAGATCTCAGCGACACAACTTCTGAAACCAGTCGCACACAACATCAACTCCTCGATGCAGCCTTTCTCGCTTGTTTGTGCCTCACCTTGAAAGCTAAGGTAAAACCATTTCCCACCTTGCTGTCGACATCTTCACGCGCCACCAATTCCCAATCACAGAGCTTGCACTGGCACATCCAATTGACAACTTGAATGACTGAATCTGGAGCAAACGTGTGATAGTGCCCCATCTTGCCACCAGGAACTCCCTCGACAGGGTGGGTCTCGAGGGTATGATCTTGGTGATAATCATTGATGAAATGCTCAAAGGGCGTTAACTCCCTATCTTGGTCGGCAGGTAACGCCCAAGGGAGGGGCACGATCATGAATATGTAGCCACCATCTCTCACAATCCGATTCCATTCGACGAATGCCGCGACGACGTTCGGCAGATGCTCCACAACATGACTGCTTAGAATGAAGTCTTCGCTCTGGCCTGGAAGAGGAATACGGTCCGCAGACGCCCAAATGTCGACTTTGGGTGGGGTCACCCCCATGACATTTTGCTGAACCGAAGCATAAAACTCCTGGGACTCCATCAACTCGACCGTACGGGTGCGTAAACCAAACGGATTGTGCGCTGCAGGTCCGATCTCAAGCCCGGTTAGTCCATCCAATAAGGTATGAGCTAGCTCGTGCTCCTTAAAGACAACTGGCGCTTGGGGGGGGGCCTCGGGCGCATGCGAATCATTCTCTCCCTTATCCCGACTTGAAAGAGCACGACCTAAAGACGCAATGGCGTGTCTCAGTCCGGCCTTGAATCCGGAGTCAAGAATCGCCTTGGCTTCCTGACGCATCTCCGCATAAATTCTTGCTCGCAAGGTGTCCGGCGGGATCATGTGGTCTCTGATTCTCCTGATTTGCTCCAGAACCCTCCACCCTATCGAATGCTCCATAATTTCCAAACGCGACTGGAGACTAGTCACGCGATCCGCAGTGGCTCTAACCGTCAGGTTGAGCGACTCGATGTCACGTCTCAGGCGATCTCGCAAATCGAGTAACGTATCAACAGTGTGAGACTGAGGCATCACCATGCAGAAACGCATGGCATGCGGCGCAATGGCCCTCGCATCAAACTCCACATCCAAACTAAACCCGGCCTCGGCAAAGCGCTCAGCCCAGTAGGCTCGAGGACGAACGTTCACATGCGTTGGCTCGTCAAAATCGTCCGGGGATGATGAGAAGAGGACATCATTAGTGCTCTTACAGATATTAGCGATCGCGCGTTTCCCCTCCTCTTCAGTCATATGTTCAAGAACCTCAATGCAGGTAATGAGGTCGTACCGTTCTGAAAGAGGTGTGACGAGCGAGCCTGCGCGGCAGTAGGCTCGAATATCTGGTCGTACCTCACTGATGGCATACTCTGAAATGTCTATTCCAAAGGCTTCAATCCCGCGGTCTCGAAGTGACTCAACAAGAAAGCCTTTGGCACATCCGGCATCGAGCACCTTTTTCGGCTTGATGGTGATGTCGATATATTCGGCCATGGTGCGAAACAGCCGAAGCCAGGGACCCCGCTCTCGCACATATGGAACAGGTCCGACATCAGTATGGTAGGTATCGTAATAGTGTTTATCGTAGGGATGCAGAGCCGACTCTTCACCCATGGCGCGCCTCAAATTCCGATAAAGCGAAAGAGGTGGAAGCACCGAGCTCTGTACCATCACGACGATCTTCGTGATGGTCCGGATCCAATTTGCGCATTATTGCTCTAGTCACGAACAGACCCCGGCCTGTCTACGCCCATGGTCTTCCACCGCAATCATAGCTTCCTTGTACTGAGGCAAAATGACATCGGTGGCCCCGTCCCCGACCACTCGCCCGCCTGCCAACCAAATGACTCTGTCGCACAGCCTCTGAATCTGTTCGATCGAATGGGACACGATTACCATCGTCACTTGCCGCCGCCTAATTGCGTCGATCTTGTCATTACACTTGAACTGAAAATGCAGGTCACCGACCGATAAGATTTCATCGATCAAAAGAACCTCTGGATCCAGGTGCACCGCGATGGAAAATCCCAGCCTCGCCATCATTCCCGTTGAATAGGTACGCAACGGCTGATCCAGTGAATCGTAAAGTTCACTGAACGCAATAATATCTTCCATTCTCTCAAACACTTCCTGACGCGTAAGGCCGAGCAATACTCCATTGAGAACGATATTTTCACGCCCTGTAAGATCGAAGTGAAAACCGGCTCCAAGCTCGAGCAATGGAGCGATACGTCCCGAAACTTCCACAAGGCCCGCGGTAGGACTAATCACTCCTGCGATAAGTCCAAGCAAGGTGCTCTTGCCAACCCCATTGGAGCCGACAAGCCCCACCGTTTCTCCCTTCTTGATCTCAAAAGAGACATCATTAAGAGCTGCAAACTGTTCTCGTCTGACCGAACGAAGTGTTTCAGGAAATTGTAATAGAGAAGACTTAATCCCTTTAAGCAAGGGTTGATATCTGGGGTACCATTTCGACACATGATCAAATTCAATGGCAGTCATATTACCTCGGCAAATCGCATGGACAACCGGCTATAGATCATCGTTCCAAATGCGACTGACAGTAGACCCACCGCTGCAGCAACCCATATAAACTTCCACTCAAGAACGCCGGCGAGAAACAGTTGCTGCCAACTCAACATCACGGAGGCCAACGGATTAAGGTACAAAAGCCACTTGTATTGAATCGGGACCATTTGAATTGAGTACGCGATCGGCGTCAAGAAAAAGAGAAATGTCACGGCAAGAGACACCAGGCGGTCGAGATCGCGAAAAAATACGTTGACGCTGGCAATTGCCAGAGATGTTCCATACAACGTCGCAAACTGAATCGCCGCCAGAAGAGGCACTCCGAATACCCAGGCGAGCGAGATCGAATACCCATGCCAAATTGCAATGCCTACCATGAACGGCACGGAGAGTAAGAACTGAAACCCTAAATTGGTAATAACTGATACAACTAGCATATTCCACGGGAACTTGACTTTCTTAATCAGCATCGCGTTCGCCAGAAAAATATTGGGTGCGGTACTGAGTGACTGGCTGATCCACTGCCATGGGAATAGTCCTACAATTAGAAACACTGCGTAGTTATCGATTGGCACCCGCATAATCATCCCAAACGCAATGAAGTAGACAAGCGTAAACGTCAACGGATGCAGGAGAGACCAGGCATAACCTAGCCACGTGTTCCGATACCGAAGCCTAATCTCCTTCTGAACCAAAACGAGGAGGAGGTCTCTGAGATACTCTCGCGATATGTGTTGCTCCCTACCCATTCTTAGCGCATACCTTTTTCATACCTTGTGTGCCCTACACCCAACCCATAATCCCTTGAATGCCAACACCTGTCTTCTGAAGACGACCTCCTCTAGAAAATTACCCGTGATCTCGACGTGATCCCGAATGGAACGGTCTGCTCAGAAATCCCGCCGCTGGAAGATCACACAGGCCACCGCGAGTAAGAGACTGGCATAAAATAGCCCGTAGACCGTCGCCATTGACTGGTAGGCCAGAGATACCGACAGCCCGGCTGCAGCTTGCCCCTTAATGTTCAGCATCTCCAGATTCGGGCACAGATAATAGATCCCGGTCAAAAGCATGGAGGCAAACTCATTCTGACTTTTCTCCGCCATCCCTTTCAGGTCCGGCGTGAGATGACCGATGACATACAGTCCGATCGTCAAGGAGGCGCTCACCATTGCGGAGCTGAATGTAGAAAAGAACAGTGCCAATGCGGTTACGACTAACAGTTCCACGAAAATTAACTCGACCGCTTGTAAGAGGGACACGTGAATGGACGCACGGCTCCACCAGAGCGTCAGCAGAAAGACCAGCAACATGATAAATAGGTTGACGGACAAGGTCAGCACAAGACCAAGATACTTGCCCACCACAAACTGCGCTCGGCTGATCGGCCGAGCCATGATTGTATAAATAGTCCGACGTTCGATCTCCTTGCTGACCAGCCCGATCCCCACGAAAACCGCGATGATGACTCCGATGACGTTAATCGCCGCCAGCCCCATATCTGTCACGATCTTCTCATGCTCACCCATCGACAAACTACTGAGCAATAGGGAGGCTGCAATCAGAAGCCCCGCAAACAGGAGCAGGTTGTACAAAATCTTATCCCGCAGGTTTTCGCGAAACGTATTTAGCGCGATGACGCCAATGCTGTACATATCACACCTTCAGCTGTACCTGATGCACAAACAGCTCCTCGAGCGAGCTCTTGTGTGGAGTCACCGAGATGAGCCTCCCTCCGCGCACGCGAATCCCGACGAGCACCTCGTCAAGCCGCTCCGGGTCAGGCAGCACGATGAGGCATTGTGTTCCCCGATTTACCACCCTCGACGTCAAGCCTTGCATGGGATCCAGTTCATCTCCCCGGAGCCCTTCACAAACCAACTCAATGGACCGAGTCCGCCCGTGACCAACTAACTCATCAACTCGGCCGGCAGCCACGACCTCCCCTTTGACGATAACGGCCACTCGATCGCAAATCATTTCCACGTCGGGAATGATGTGAGAGCTGAAGAACACCGTCTTGCCTTGCTCGCGCAGATGCAAGATCAGATCACGGACCTCTTTTCGTCCGATCGGATCCAGACCCGACATTGGTTCATCAAAAATGACCAGCTCAGGATCGTGAATCAACGCTTGTGCGAGCCCGACACGCTGCAACATTCCCTTTGAAAACTTTCTGAGCTGCCGATTTCTCACTTCTGTCAGGCTGAGGGTTTCGAGCAGCGAGGTGATTCGCTGACTCAGCTTTACGCCATCCAATCCTGCGAGCCGCCCATAGAACCGGAGAAATTCTTCGGCCGTCAGGTAATCATAAAAATAGGGGGATTCAGGGAGAAATCCGATGCGACGGTGAACATCCACATCGCCAGCCGGAGCACCAAGCACTTCGGCACGCCCGCTCGTCTGTCGAATCAGACCGAGGAGAATCTTCAACGTCGTCGTCTTGCCCGCCCCGTTGGGTCCTAGAAATCCGAAGATCTCACCTTGCCCCACTGAGAGGGACAGGCCGCGCAAGACAGTGGTGGAAGGCTTCCATGGCCAATTTGGCTTGATGGTCTTAGTAAGATGATCGATAACGATTGTGTCCATCGCCGCACTCCCCTCTTACCGTCGATATACCCGCAGGCGTTCTCGCAATCCGGGACTCTTCACGGAACCGTCCGCAGGTGACAGTTCATATCGCCCGCCGAACGGCTCTTGCGGGATACGTGCCAAAATGCCTGCACTGACAAGGTCGTCCAGGGTTTTCGGCAACGAACCGGACCGCTCCCGATACACTCCAACAGCTTTTTCGAGCTCTCTAATGTCTCGTTCGGCTATGACTTCGCGAATGCGTTGTGCCATCGCCTCCCTGAGTTGTTCATCGTTCGTTTGAATGTACAGGCGCTGCAGGAACTCCAGTGCAGCGCCTGGATCGTTTGCCTCCACAGCCATTCTGGCCGCCAGACCCGCAAGCCATGGTGGCGCGCCTGGGAGTATCGACGCCGCTTGGAAATACTTAGCCGCCGACGCGGGATCTCGCAATTCATAGTAGTAGTCGTACCCGAGGAAAAAAGACAATTGCCACACCGTGGGATTATGCTGAACTCCCTTGGTAAGGAGGGCGACACTTTCCTTCATCAATCCTGCCACCACCCCGAGGACCGTCCCGGTATATTGGTAGGCATGGACGAACTGTGGATCTAAGTCGGTTAGCACGTCGACCGCATGGTAGGCCCCTAGATACCCTTCTCTCGTTTGCTTCCGTCCCGCTAAACCCTGCACCGCTTTGAGCCAGAGCAGATCGGCCGCAATTTGTCGATACCCGAGTACGGCTACCTTGAGATAGTCACCTTGAGGGAGATAGGACAACTCCGTCGAACCAGCCAATGCATGGCGTTGCTTCTCGACCACATAGAGTGACGACAGGGCCCCGCCTCCCAGCACCCCGATGAGAAGGGTCATCGCCAGCCAATTGTCAGTCCAAATCTTCGCTCGGGCCCTCATGTCGCGGATGCCTTATTGGCCAGCAACGCTTCGAGATGTGACAGGTCTACCCGCAGGAAGGATTCCTCCAGTTGGTTCAATGGCCGCGCATGAAGCTCCTGCTGCCTGGTCAAGATTTCTTGATATTCTTGCTCGGCTTGTTCTCTCCGCCCCGATTCTGCATACAAACGAGCCAGGGCCTCACGAGCCGGCAGATAATACGGCTCCAGTTCGACGACCTTCTTCAAATGTTGCTCTGCTGCATCGCGCCGCCCCAGCACGAGCATGAGCCGCCCGAGTTCGAGGTGATGGGCATAGGCAAATGGCTCCAGCTCAGCAGCTCGTTCGTACGCCTCCAAGGCTTTCCCGAGCCACATGTGGTCCTCATCCTTCATCTCCTCCTGGTGACGGGAAGAAACTTGGGACGCGGAGACGAATCCCAGCAGTCCCTGAAGCCGTCCATCTAAAGGGTTTAAGGCAATCGCTATTCGCAATTCCCCGATCGAGGCGTGGACCATCGCCTCATCATGAGACCGTCGGTAGAGTTGAAAGTAGGCCGCAGCTAACGAATTATGATAAAGGGACTTTCCCGGGTCGAGGAAAATCGCTTGCTGAAAACGGCCGATGGCCTGTTCGATCTCTTGCTGCTTCACCAAACGATTCCCTAATTCATACGTTTGATAGGCAAGTCCTAGCCGAATCACATGGGTGGCAAGCAGTCCGATCACGACAATGCCCATTGTGGTCCAGAGGACAGGACGCTGAATCGCGATGGTCCACCGAGGCTGAACATCTTTACGACAGAGCGTTCGGCCCAAGATGACAACCCCCACGCAGAGCGTAAGCAGGATTGCGAGCGCTGGTTCATGAAGGTTGGAATCTACGGCGGCTTGCGTGAGGATGACCACGATCGCGCCGGACATGCCGACGACCAAAGTCCGTTGCCCGCGAGTGAGCCGTTGCCGGAGAAGCCACCAGGCTTCACGCGCCACAAGCACGAGCCCCCATAGGAAGATGCCGAGGCCAACAACCCCCAGTTCAACTCCCATTTGAAGATATTCGTTATGAGGGGTCTGTGCAATTTTCCCATAGCGGACGATTTCTCCCTCAATCGGAAAGGCGTACCGAGGGTACGTATACTGGTACAAGCCGATGCCGATGCCGAATGGATGCTCAATCATCTCGTGCATGGCACTTTGCCACATTTGCCAACGCGCATAGGCCACCGGGTTGTGAACATGTTCGGCAACCACGCGGTCTCGAATTGGATTCGGGGCCAAGATCGCTACCGTCACGAGTAAGACAAGTCCGATCATGCCACGACGCCCAAACCGTAACGCGATCACCAGCACTGTTCCCACGACCAATGCCAGGGCTCCCCCCCGTGAGCCAGTCTGCAGCAGCGCTAGCAGCAGAATGGACAGAATGACGAGGGGCAGAATACTATGAATCACTCCCCGGCAAGTGCCCCACGACCTATGCGACCAGAACTTGCGATAGCAGGCGGCAGCCAACAACAGAACGGATATTGCCGCGAGATAGCCGGCCAGAAAGTTCGGAATAAAAAACGTCCCGCTCGGCCTGGGTTTCCCCCCTCGGACTACCTCAACAAAGGACCAGAACGCCTGCACCCGTGCCATCCAAACTAGACACGTTTGGAAACTTGCCCACGCATTCACTTCCTTTACTTGGGCCTCAAGAAGTACGAACAA
>JACXTT010009485.1_pt1 | contig 13290 bp, 15 predicted proteins | sample 9270951 | NCBI WGS metagenome assembly JACXTT01 (sample SAMN15532306, study PRJNA645909) | rock metagenome | isolation source: weathered quartz diorite | place: Puerto Rico | collected 2017-06-21
CCGCGAATCCACCGGCCTCGCCGGCTCGCCCCGCCGCCTCGATCGCGTCGAGCGCGCGCGCGAGGAGCGTGCCGGCCTCGGGCGAGGCGCTCGCGACGGCCAAGACGTGCTCGAGCGCCAGGGCGCCGCTCTCCGGGAATCCCTCCGCCGCCGGCACGAGGGTGTCGAGCACCGCGACGATCAGCTCGCGCCTCGCGTCGAGCGGCCCTCGGGTCACGCACGCCTCCGGATCATCCCGTCGGCGACGTGCAGTGCCACGGCCTGGATCGTCGAGGTCGGGTTCACGCCGGCACACGTCACCATGACGCTGCCGTCGACGATGTAGAGGTTTGGCACGTCGTGGCACCGTCCGTCGGCGTCGACCACAGAACTGGCCGGATCGCGCCCCATGCGCGCGGTACCCATGAGGTGCCAGCCGCCCGCGCGCAAGAGTGGGTTGAAGGCGACCTCCCGCGCGCCCGCCGCCTGGAGGACCTCGCGGGCGCGCGCGATGCCGTGGTCGAGCATTCGCCGGCTGTTGTCGCTGAGCCGGTAGGTCACGCGCGGCGCGGCGATGCCGTGCGAGTCGGCGAGTGCCGGATCGAGGTCGACGCGATTGTCCGGCTCGGGAAGGTCCTCACCGATGATCGCGACCGTGATGGTGCGGTCGAAGCGCTCGTCGTAGGCGCGCCGGTGCCGGCGGCCCCAGGGCACGCGGTCGCCGACCGACCCGCCGTTGGCCGACGCGATCGGCGAGAGCCCCCGGGCCACCTGGAACGAGTAGCCGCGGACGAAGCCGCGCGCCAGATCCGTCTCGTAGAACTCCTGGCTGATGATGCTGCAGCCGATCGGACCGCGGTGCCCGCCGAGCGGCCGGTCGAAGACACCGCGCGCCATCGCGTAGGGGTGGAACATGAGGTTGCGCCCCACGAGGCCGCTGCGGTTGGCGAGCCCGTCCGGGAAGTGCCTGGAGCGCGAGTTCAGCAGGAGCCGCGGCGTGCCGACGCCGTTGGCGGCCAGCACGACCGCGCGGGCTTTCTGCAGGCACTCGCGTCCGTCGCCGTCGTAGTAGATCGCGCCGTCGGCGCGCCCGTCGGGCCCGAGCGTGATCTCGCGCACGCGGGCGCGCGTGATCAGTCGCGCGCCGGCCGCGAGCGCCTTGGGCCAGTACGTGACGTCCGTGCTCGCCTTGGCGCCGATCGGGCAGCCGAGGTCGCACGGGCCGCAGTTCACGCAGGCGCGCCGGCCGTCGTAGTCGCGCGTGAGGATGGCGCTGTCCGAGGGCCACCAGTGCCAGCCGAGCCGGTCGAACCCGCCGGCGATGGTCGTCCCGAGCGTGTCGAGCGGGATCGGCGGCGTCTGGCGCGGCGACTTCGGCGGATACGCCGGATCGCCCGTGATGCCGGCCACGCCCATCATGCGGTCGTTCAGGTCGAAGTAGGGCTCGAGCGTCGCGTAGTCGATCGGCCAGTCGTCGGCCACGCCGTCGAGGCTTTTCACACGAAAATCGGAGGGCCGGAACCGCGGAAAGTGCGCGCTCCAGTGGATCGTGCTGCCGCCCACCGCGTTGTACATGAGCGGCGAGATCGCCGAGGCCTGGTCGTTGACCGGATAATCTTGAGGAAGCCGGCGCACGTTCGGCTCGGCGCTCCAGTCCGCGTGCCGATGGAGCTCCCAGTCGGCGCGCCAGTGTGGGTACGCGCGGGCGTCGACCCAGTCGCCCTGCTCCAGGCACACGACGCCGACGCCGGCGCCGGCCAGCCGCCAGGCGACCGCGGCGCCGGACGCGCCGGCGCCGATCACGAGGACGTCGGTGCGGTCGTCGGTGGCCATCGCGCCACCGAATGTACTACGACCGGCCGCGAATCTCTCCCAGCAGTCGCTCCGCGGTGGGCTTGTGCCGCATGACGTAGTCGGCGACGTAGCTCGGCTGGCGCTCGTCGATGACGCCCTTGAGCTCGTGGCGCGCCTCGGCGTAGCGCGCCTCGGCGATGAGGCAGCGGGCCAGCTCGAGGCGCGCGCGCGTGAAATGCGGGTCGAGCGAGAGCGCCTTGCGCAGATAGCCCTCGGCCCGCGGGACGTCGCCGCCGAATAGCCCGGGCGTCTCGAGATAGAACGATCCGGCCAGGGCCAGCCCCGGCACGTGGTTGGGGTCGAGCTCGAGGATCGTCTGGATCTCCCCCCGCAGGGTCGACAGGAGAAACGCGGCGTGGAGCTTGCCTTTCGTGATCGCCCAGCGGCCGAGATTCGCCGCGTACCAGAGGTGCGCGTCCGGGCTATGCGGCGCGATCTCGATCGCGCGCTTGGCGACGTCGCGGCCGCGCTCGTAGCTCGCGAGCTTGGCGTCGACGCCGGGCGCGCGGTAGTCGGCCCAGATGAGGTGCACCCACGCCAGGAGGAGCAGCGCGTCCAGGCTCGGCGCGCGCGCCACCTCGGCCTCGAGCCGATCGCGGGCATGATCGATCCGGGTGAGGTCCTCGTGGAAGGTGGCGACGTCCTTCCACGCGTCCAGGACGGCGGCGCTCGGCGGCGGCGGCGTGGCGGCGCGCGCCGGGCCGGCGCACGTGAGAACGAGCGCGCCGGCGAGCGCCGCGATCACGATGCGCTTCACATCGCGAAGCGTAGCACGCCCGTCTGCGTCAGGGCCGCTGGGCGAGGATCGTCTCCACGCTGTGCACGTGCTGGACGCCGTCCTGCGCGCACGGGATCAGCCCCTCATCGTGGCGCAGGATGATCCAGCCGCGGTACGCGTCGCGCAGCTCGTCGGGCGTGAAATAGTGGACGACCTCCCGCTTCTCGCGATAGATCCGCCGCTCGGTGAAGACGACGTGCGCGTGATGGCCGCCGGCACGCGTCCGCCCGCGGAGCCGGGCGAACAGCGCGCCGCGCGCGGCGCGGGCCACGTAGTGGATCGATCCGCAGGAGTAGACGAGGTCGAACGGACCGCGCACCGGCAGGTCCGGCAGCGCCGCGCACACCCACGCCACGGACACGCCGCGCGCCTGGGCAAGGTGCCGCGCCTTGCGGAGCCCGTCCACCGAGACGTCCACGCCGACGACGTCGTGGCCTCGCTCGGCGAGGAAGACGCTGTCGCGCCCCTCACCGCAGCCGAGGTCGAGCACGCGCGCCCGGTGACCCGCCAGCTCGGTCGCCTCCCGCGCCAGCGCGGACGGGCGCGTGCCCCAGATGAAGCGGTCGGGTGTGTCCACGTACTCCCGCCCCCACGGGCTCCACGGCGGCCGCTCGACAGTGGCCACGAGAGACGCCTTGGATCAACCTACAGCCGTCCGGTCAGGAGCAGGACGACGATGACGAGGACGACGATGCCGAGCCCGCCGCTCGGGTACATCCCCCATCCGGCGCTGTAGGGCCACGCCGGGAGCGCGCCAACCAGAGCCAGCACCAGAACGACGATCAGAACTGTCGCCAGCATTTCATCCTCCTTGTCCTGTGGGCATCTGGATGACTCGGTGCAGCCGCGATGCCAACATCGCGATGACCGTCTTCGCTGTAACGGCGGCCGCGTCCGCCACGGCGGCCCGCGCGACTGGAAAGATTTTACCTGGTAACTCTTACCGAAGCCGGGCGCGGTGAGAGGCGCGACACATGTCGTGGACACAGCAAGAGCGGGCGGTCTCGCTGACCGCCCGCTCTTTTCTCGTCGAGCTCGAGCCTCCGGCTGGCTAGTTGGCCTTCGCCTGCGCCACGCGGAGCTCGTTCTTCACCGACCTCACGCCGTCGACCCGGTGCGCCATCTCGGAGGCCCTGGCACTCGTGGAGATGTTCGCCACCTCGCCGCTCAGCACGACCACGCCGGCGTCGGTCCGGACGTCGATCTTCTTCAGCTGCGCATCCTTGCCGAAGGTGGTCTCGACGGCCTTGGTGATCTGCTTGTCGTTGGCCTGGACGGTCTTGCGCGCGCTCGGCGCCACGACCTGCAGGTCGTTCTTCACGTTCTTGACGCCCTCGATGCCCTTGGCGATGTCGCCGGCCGCGGTCCTGGCCTCTTCCGAGTCGACCTTGCCGCGCAGGAACACTTCACCCTTCTGGGTCTCGACGCGCACGTCGCGGCCCTTGACCCGATCGTCCGCGAAGAGCGCGATCTTGGTCTTCGACGTCAGCCAGCTGTCGCTGGTCACGTCCTTCACTTCCTGCGTGGCTTCCTTGGTCTTGTTCTCCATCTTGTCCATCGTGCTCGGTGCCGTGTTCGTGTCGGTCGCCTTGTCGGCGGCACTCGCCGTCAGCGGCAGCGCGAACAGGACGGCGGTCAGGAGCGCTCCGGCAGCCTTCAATTCGGTACGCATCGTTCGTTGTCCTCCCGATTTTCTTTGTGTGTGGATCCCCGGCTCACACCGGTATCAGCAATGACCTTGCCAGGGGCGCGCCGGGCGCGGCCGCCGAGACGGAAACGCAGCGTGGTCGAGAGGTTTTGTGACGTGGGCCCGCACCTGCTCGTCGCATGAGCCGCCACGCGCGGGGCGTAGATGTTACGCGATGACCGGGTAGATCCTACTCGCCGCCAACGAGCGACGCACAAGCAAAGCCCCGAATCGTCGATCGTGGTATCGCGCTTGCTCCTCGACGATCGACAACACGACACGAGACGGGAGAACGAGATGACGAGGCGCCGCGGGTTTGCACGGATCGCTCTGACTCTGCTGCTCACGCTCACCACCGGGTGCGCGGGTGTCCCACCGCACCTCGAGCTGCCGACGCTCGACATCAAGCAGCCCGTGTTCGCGGCAACCCTCGGCGCGTACACCGGCACGACGGTCGTCGGCGGCAATCGCGTGGAGATCTTGTTGAACGGCGAGGAGATCTTCCCCGCCAAGCTGGCCCTCATCCGGAGCGCGCGCCGCACCATCGACTACGCCCAGTACGTCTTCGAGGACGGCCACCCGGCGGAGAACGTCGCCGCGGCGCTGGCCGAGCGCTGCCGCGCGGGCGTCAAGGTGAACGTGCTGCTCGACGCGGTCGGCACGCTCGCGATGCCCGGCGCGCTCCGCGACGAGATGAGCCGCGCCGGCTGCCGCGTCGAGAGTTATCGGCCGCTGAGCCCGTTCGCGATCGATCGGGTGAACTACCGCAACCATCGCCGCATCCTCGTGGTCGACGGCCTGGTCGGCGTGACGGGCGGCTCGGGCATCAGCGGCAAGTGGAGCGGCAACGGACGCCAGGAAGGCCACTGGCGCGACACCGACGTGCTCGTGGAAGGGCCGGTCGTCGAGCAGCTGCAGGGCGCCTTCGCCGAGAACTGGCTCGAGGCCACCGGCGTGGCGATCGGCGGGCCCGAGTATTTCCCGCGCCGGCGCCTGGAATCGAAGGGGCTGGTCGACGCCCAGATCGTGCGCAGCTCGCCGGCCGGCGGCAGCACCGCGATGTACACCATGTTCCTCCTCGCGCTGGCCTCCGCGCGCCGCTCGATCCACATCACCAACCCCTACTTCGTGCCGGACGAGAAGATGATCTCGACCCTGGTGGTGGCCGCCAAGCGGGGTGTCGAGGTGGTGCTGATCATCCCGGGCGCGATCGACCACAACCTCGTTCGCCAGGCGAGCCGCTCGGAGTTTGGCCGCCTGCTAGAGAGCGGCGTGAAGATCTACGAATACCGGCCGGCCCTGCTGCACGCCAAGACGATGGTCGTCGACGGTATCTGGGCCACGGTGGGAAGCACCAACCTCGACCATCGCTCGTTCTCGCTGAACGAGGAGCTGAACGTCGCCATCTACGACGTCGACACCGCGCAGCGCCTCGAGCAGGTCTTCGAGCAGGACCTGGCCAACTCGCGCCCCGTGCGCTTCCAGGACTGGAGCAACCGCGGCCTGGCCAGCCGTTTCCTCGAGCTCCTAACCTATCCGCTCAAGGCGCAGATGTAGGAGGCGTCGTGTAAGGTGGAACGAGTGGTCATGCTGCTCCTCCTGGCTCTGCTGGTCAGCGCGGGCGAAGCGCTGCCGCCGCCGTCGGTTCCGGCGGCCATCCCCGCCCCGGCGATCGTCGCCGGACTCCCCGCGGCGACGCGGGTCGGCGACACGTTCCGCAACCTCGACCCCGGCTATCACCGCGCGTCGCTCTGGACGCGCGCGCGCTCGGCGATCGTCGCCGGCACGTGGCTCGCGGGCGAGCGGCGCGTCGCCCCCCTGCCGATCGTCCATCCGGACGTCCAGGCCCTCCGGGCCAACTCGAGCCTGGCCACCGTGACGTGGATCGGCCACGCCACCGTCCTGGTGCAGCTCGACGGCGTCAACTTCCTGACCGACCCGACCTGGGCGAGCCGCAGCGGGCCGTTCGGCGGGCTGCTAGGAGTCGGGCGCTACACGCCGCCGCCTATCGGGTTCGACGATCTGCCGCACATCGACTTCGTGCTGATCTCGCACGATCACTACGATCACCTCGACGAGCCGACCGTCAAGCGCCTCGCGCAGGAGTTCAATCCGCGCTTCATCGTGCCGCTGGGCATCAAGCAGTGGCTCGCCGAGCGCGGCATCACGAACGCGGTCGAGCTGGGCTGGGGCGAATCGGTGACCATCCGCGGCGTGACCGTCGTGTGCACGCCGGCCCAGCACGGCTCGGGCCGGACGCTCGTCGACCAGGGGCGCCGGCTGTGGGCGTCCTGGGCGGTGCTGGGGTCCAAGCGCTTCTATTTCGCGGGCGACACTGGCTACTACGGTCACTTCAAGGAGATCGGCGACGCGCTCGGCCCCTTCGATCTGGCCGCCCTGCCGATCGGCTCCTACACGCCGCGCGCGCTCGCCGCGCCCGTACACATGTCGCCGGAGGAAGCTCTGCAGGCCTGGCAGGATCTCGGCGCGGCGAAATTCCTCGGCATCCACTGGGGCACGTTCGCACTGGCCCGGGAGCCGTACGACGAGCCGCCCCGCCGGATTGCCGAAGAGGTCGTCCGGCGCCATCTCGACGCCGACAGCGTGTGGATCCTTCCGCCGGGCGCGACCACTGCCTGGTGAAGGCTGCTTGCGCGGAGAGCGCGGCGGCGTCAGACTTCTCGCATGATCGACTCCGTCGGACGCCGCCGGCGCGTTCTGATCGTCGAGGACAACGCCGACGCCCGGGAAGGGCTTCGGATGCTCCTGACGATCGCCGGCCACGAGGTCGAGACGTCCCAGGACGCGTCGGACGGGCTCGACAAGCTCAGGACGTTCAAGCCCGAGATCGCGCTGATCGACATCGGCTTGCCCGAGGTCGACGGTTACACCCTGGCCCGCATGGCCCGCCAGACTCCCGAAGCGCGAGCGACCTATCTGGTCGCGCTCACCGGCTACGGCCAGGCCGAGGACCGGCAGAAAGCGCTCGCGGCCGGCTTCGACACGCACATGACCAAGCCGGTCGACCCGGCCAAGCTCTGCGCCTTCCTCGGCGAGCCCTGACCGCGCGCGATCGGCCGAACTTACACGGTCAGCCGAAGTTACACGGTCGCTCAGGGAAATTTTACCCGTCGTCGGGCTGCCGGACCCCTGAAACCACTCGATTCCGCGAGAGTTTGCTCTGGCACGACGCTTGCGGCCGCAGCCTGTTGTCCATCGGGACAGAGGAGGCAACACATGGCACTGGATCCGGTCTGCATGATGGAGATCACGCCCGACTCGGCCGAGGCGCAGCTGGTCTACGAGGGCGAGACGATCTACTTCTGCTGCGACGAGTGCAAGCGCATCTTCGACGCCGATCCCGAGACGTTTCTCGACGAGATCGAGCCCGTTGGGGATACCGCGGCTCGAGCCTCGTAGCGCTCGAGAGAGCCCGCTCAGCCCAGGCGAGGCCGATGAGGACCCACGATGTCCCGCCCACGATGGGCGATATGGAGTTCTATCGCTTGCTGGAGACGCTCCCCGCCGGCGCCTACACCTGCGATCCGGACGGGTTGATCACGTACTTCAACGCGCACGCGCTCGAGCTGTGGGGGCGCGCGCCGAAGCTGCACGACCCGATCGACCGCTTCTGCGGCTCCTTCCGGCTCTTCGCGGCGGACGGGACGCCGATCCCTCACGACGAATGCTGGATGGCTCAGGCCCTGCGAACGCAGCGGGAATTCAACGGCCTCGAGATCGTCATCGAGCGCCCCGACGGCCAACGCCGTACCGCGCTGGCCCACGCCAACCCGATCCGCGACGGGGCGGGAAAGGTCGTCGGCGCCGTGAACGTGCTCGTCGACATCACGGAGCGTAAGCAGGCCGAGGATGCCTTGAAGATAGCCGACCGGTCCAAGAACGAGTTCCTGGCGATCCTGGCGCACGAGCTCCGCAACCCGCTGGCCCCCATACGCAACGCCGTGCAGATCCTGAATCGCGAGGGCGCGCTCGCGCCGGAGTCGCAGTGGGCGCTGTCCGCGATCGAGCGGCAGGTGCGCCAGATGGCCAGGCTGATCGATGACCTGGTGGACGTCGCCCGGATCACCAGCAACCGGCTCGAGCTCCGCCGGGAGCGCGTGGAGCTGGCGGCGGTGCTGCGGTCGGCGATCGAGACGAGCACGGCGCTCTTGAAGGCCGGCGGTCAGGAGTTCACCGTCCTCGTGCCCGACGCGCCGATCCGGCTCGACGCCGATCCGGTCCGGCTGGCGCAGGCCGTGGCGAACCTCCTCAACAACGCCGCCAAGTACACCGAGCGCGGCGGCCACATCGGGCTGATCGCGGAGCGCGCCGGCGACACCGCCGTGATCACGGTGCGCGACACCGGCGTCGGGATTCCCGAGGCCGTGCTGCCTCACGTCTTCGAGATGTTCACGCAGGGCGAGCAGACCCGAGCGCGAACGCTCGGCGGGCTCGGCATCGGCCTCACGCTCGTGAAGCGCCTGGTGGAGATGCACGGGGGCGCGGTCGACGCCGAGAGCGCCGGGCCGGACATGGGAAGCACGTTCGTCATTCGCCTGCCGGCCCTTGCCGAGGCCTTGCCGAGCGCGCCGGTGGAGCCGGACGGGCCCGGACGGGTCGCGCCCCCGGCGCTCCGCATGCTGATCGTCGACGACAACCGCGACGCCGCCGACAGCCTGGCGATGCTGCTGCGAACGACCGGGAACGACATCCGCACCGCGTACGACGGGCTCGAGGCCCTGCAGGCGGCGGACGAGTTTCGTCCGGAGGTCGTCCTGCTCGACATCGGCCTGCCGAAGATCGACGGGCACGAAGTGGCCAAGCGGCTGCGCCGCGAGCCCTGGGGCCGGCGCGTGTGCCTCATCGCGGTCACCGGCTGGAGCGAGGACGCCGATCGCGCGAGATCGCGCGCCGCGGGCTTCGACCATCACCTGGTCAAGCCGCTCGACACGGGCCATCTCGCCCAGCTGCTCGATTCGGTCGAACGCTCGGCGCGGAGCTGAGGCCGTGAACGGCTCGGTCCGCGTCGCCGCCGTCGGCGACCTCCACTGCAAGCGGAGCTCATCCGGCGCCTTCCAGGCGCTGTTCTCCCGCATCGTCGAGAGCGCCGACGTGCTCGCGCTCTGCGGAGACCTCACCGACCGCGGGCTGCCGGACGAGGCGCGCGTCCTGGCCAAGGAGCTCCAGGCGGTGAAGATCCCGAAGATCGCCGTCCTGGGCAACCACGATTTCGAGTCGGACGCCGCCGGCGAGGTCGTCGAGATCCTCACGGGCGCCCACGTGCAGATCCTGGACGGCACGGCCGTGGAGATCTCCGGCATCGGCTTCGTCGGCGCCAAGGGCTTCGCCGGCGGCTTCGGCGACCGCGCCCTGCAGGCGTGGGGCGAGGCGGCGACGAAAGTCTTCGTGCGCGAGTCGGTCGACGAGACGCTCAAGCTCGAGTCGGCGCTGGCGCGGCTCCGGACGCCCGGGCGCGTCGTGCTCCTGCACTATTCGCCCGTCGTCGACACCGTCGACGGCGAGCCGCGCGAGATCTTTCCGTTCCTTGGATCGAGCCGGCTCGAGGAGCCGCTCAATCGCTACGCCGCCAGCGTCGTCTTCCACGGCCACGCGCATCGCGGGCAGCCCGAGGGCAAGACCTCCGGCGGGGTGCCCGTGTACAACGTCGCGTTGCCGCTACTGCAGCACCTCTATCCCGACCGGTCGCCCTTCCGGGTCGTCGAGATCCCGGCCGCCGCCGCCGAGCCCGCGCCGCCGCCGGTGACGGTCACCCGCGAGCCCGCCCCGGCGCAATGAGCCTGCCCTTCTATCGTCGCGTCCTGCGCGAGCTGACCGCCGGGGGGATCGATTTCCTCGTCGGCGGCGGCTATGCGCTCGAGCGCTACCTGGGGATCGGCCGGCTCGTGAAGGATCTCGATCTGTTCCTGCGCGCCGACGACGTGCAGAAGGCGCTCGACCTGCTCGGCGACCGCCTGCGCTGCGACACCGAGCTCACCTTCCCGCACTGGCTCGGCAAGGTCCGCCGGCGCGGCGAGCACGTCGACCTCATCTTCAGCGCCGGCAACGGCGTCTGCGCGGTGGACGACGACTGGTTCAACTACGCGGTACCCTCGCGCGTGCTCGACGTCCCGGTGCTGCTCTGCCCGGTCGAGGAGATGATCTGGTCGAAGGCGTTCGTGATGGAGCGCGAGCGCTACGACGGCGCCGACGTCGCGCACCTGCTGCACGCGTGCGCCGGGTCTCTCGACTGGGACCGGCTGAGCCGGCGCTTCGGCAAGCACTGGCGGATCCTCTTCGCGCACCTCACGCTCTTCGGCTTCATCTACCCGTCCGAGCGCCGGCGGATCCCCGCGGCGGTGATGGGCGAGTGCTTGCGGCTCCTCGAGCACGAGATGCGCCACGCGGCCTCGCGGCGGATCTGCCGCGGGACGCTGACCTCGCGCGCGCAGTACCTCGTGGACCTCGAGCTCTGGGGCTACGAGGACGCGCGGCTCGCTCCGCACGGCAGCATGTCCGAGGAAGAGGCGTCGATCTGGACGGCGGCCATCGACGCCGAGAAGAGCCGCCCGCTCGGCGAGCGCCCGCGCGAGGCCGTGGAGCCGCGCTAGACGAACCGCGACATGATCTGGCCGCCGAGGATCTTCATGTAGTGGTGCTGCGTCTCCATGTCGGTCGCCCGCAGGCTCACCCAGATCTTCCGCGCGCCCGCCTCGGCGATCTCCTCGATGCGCTTGATCCAGTCGCTCGCGTTGCCGGCGAGCGCGAAGCGGTCGATCGCGTACTGGGTCAGGCCGAGCGCGTCCATGCGCTTGGGGTTCCGGCCTTCGTGGAGCACGTGGTCGTAGAGCTCGTAGCCGTCGACGTACTCCTGGACCTTCGTACGCAAGGCGGAGGGCAAGTGCTTGTCGTCGAGCCCGAACCGCATCGAGTGATTGAGGATCGACGAGACGGAGGCCTTCACGCCCTGGATCGCGCGGTCGCGATGCTCGTCGAGCGAGGTCCGGGTCGTGAACCAGACATCGACGTCGGAGGGATTGCGCCCGGCCTCGCGGGCGCCCGCGTGGACACGGGCGATCGTGTCCTTGATCACCTCCGGCAGGAGCCCGGTGCCGGCCGTGACGCCGTCGCCGATGCGCCCGCCCAGGTGCAGCATCTTCGGCCCCTCGGCGCAGACGTAGATCGGAATGCGCTGGCGCGTCACGGTCGACGCCCAGCGGACGCGCTGCGGCCGGCCCTGGTAGGTCGCCTCGCCCCGGGCGATCAGGTTGCGCACGCACGTCACGTAGTCCTCGATCCGCGCCCGCGTGGCGACCTGGTAGCCGATGTTGAGCACGGCGCTGTCGCCGCTGGCGATGTCCATGAAGGCGCGGCCGCCGGTCAGGCTGTCGATCGACGCCAGGAACGAGGCCATCACCTGCGGCTCGCGCGTCAATGGATTCGTCGGGCGCAGGCCCACGCGCGCCCGCGACGCGCCCAGCGCGATCAGGGTCGCCCGGACGTACGCGTCGCCGCCGATGAAGGCGGTGTCGTGCGTGCCGACCGCCTCGGCGCCGTAGTCGTCGGCCATCTTCGCCAGATCGATGAAACGGCGCGTGTCCTTCGCCTGCAACAGCGGCGTTCCCGGGCTCAGGCTCACTCCGAAGGCGACTTTCATTTGGTGTCCTCGCGGTTGGCCACGCGCGGGCCCCCGCTCACGTAGACCGTCTCGCCCGTCATGAAATTGGCCTGGTCGGACGCGACGAACACGACCGCCCACGCGATCTCCTCGGGGCGGCCCAGACGCTGCAGCGGCACGTCGCGCGCGGCCTGGGCGATCATCGCCGGAGTCTTCCACACCTCGAGCACGCTCTCGGTCTGCACGGGGCCCGGCGCCACGGCGTTGACGGTGATCCCGTGCTTGGCCCATTCGGCGCCGAGGCTCTGCGTCAGGACCGCGGCGCCGGCCTTCGCCGCCGCGTAGGCGGCCATGCCGCGAGAGCCCGTGCGACCGGCCACCGAGGTCACGTTGACGATCTTGCCGGCGTGCTGGCGGATCATCACGCGGCCGACGGCCTGCGAGAAGAGGAACACGCCGGTCAGGTTGGTCGCGATCATCGCGTCCCACTCGGCGCGCGGCAGGTCCTCGAGCGGCGAGCGGATCCGGTAGCCGGCGTTGTTGACCAGGATGTCGATGCGGCCGAACGCGCCCAGGGTCTGCGCGACGGCCTCGTCCACCTGCCGCGCGTCGCCGACGTCGCACGCGACGGCGAGCGCGCGGCGCCCTTCGGCCCTCACGAGGTCGGCGACCGGCTCCAGCGCGTCTTTCTTCCGACTGCTGACGACGACGTGCGCGCCGACCCGGGCGAGCTCGACCGCGATCGCGCGGCCGATCCCCTGGCTCGCCCCGGTCACGACCGCGACGCGATCGCGGAGCGTGTCGGCCGAGAACCCCACCCTACTGGATGACCGAGTGCGGCGTCGCCACCAGGCGCGTGACCTTGATCTGCTCGCGGTCGATCAGGGTCGGGACCCTCGGCGAGATCTCGTTCTTCCAGTAGTCGCTCTGGTAGACCAGGTCGTAGAGCCGCTTGCGCTCCGCCTCGCTCTCGAACCGGCGGATCCACACGTAGACGCTCTCGTCCTCCTCGCCGACGAAGCTGCCGAGGATGACCATGCCCATCTTCACCTGGAACGGGATGATCTCCTCTTCCATGCACTTGACCCACTTCTCGCGCTGGCCGGGGCGGATGTGATACTGCCTGAGCTCGAAGATCATTCGGGCCTCCTTGGAATGGCCCAGAGGGTACACCAGACCGGCTCCTCGAGAGCGTGTATGATCGGGGCCCTGTGATCCAGAACCTGATCGCCCTGTCGCCGCCCACCTTGCCCGACACGCCGCCCATCGAGTACGTCGAGGCCGCCGCGGCGGCGGGCTACGGCGCCGTCGGGCTGCGCCTCGCCCGCTCGCCGCTGTTTCCGTTCTATCCGGTCGTCGGCAACGCGCCGTTGATCC
>JACXTT010009486.1_pt1 | contig 13289 bp, 13 predicted proteins | sample 9270951 | NCBI WGS metagenome assembly JACXTT01 (sample SAMN15532306, study PRJNA645909) | rock metagenome | isolation source: weathered quartz diorite | place: Puerto Rico | collected 2017-06-21
AGCACTCCGAACTGGCCGAGCGTGCCCTCGGCGGTCACCTGCTCGACGGTCTCGTCGCAGATCTCCCGTTCCGGGGTCAGCACGTTGAGGGTCAGGGTGTCGGCCATGTCGGAGCTCCGTGGATCCGGGCGGGATCAGGCGCCCGCGAGGCGCTTCGCCTTGGCGATGGCGTCCTCGATGGTGCCGACCATGTAGAAGGCCTGCTCGGGGAGGTCGTCGTGTTTGCCGGCGATGATCTCCTGGAACCCGCGGATGGTGTCGGCGAGCTTCACGTACTCGCCGGGCGTTCCCGTGAAGGCCTCGGCGACGTGGAACGGCTGCGACAGGAAACGCTGGATCTTTCGGGCCCGCGAAACGGTGAGCTTGTCGTCTTCCGAGAGCTCGTCCATGCCGAGGATCGCGATGATGTCCTGGAGGTCCTTGTAGCGCTGCAGCACTTCCTGCACTTCGCGTGCGACCTGGTAGTGCTCGGCGCCGACGACCTGGGGATCGAGGATCCGCGAGGTCGAGTCGAGCGGATCGACGGCCGGGTAGATGCCGAGCTCGGCGATCTGCCGCGACAGCACGGTGGTGGCGTCGAGGTGGGCGAACGTGGTTGCCGGCGCGGGGTCGGTGAGGTCGTCGGCGGGGACGTAGATCGCCTGCACCGAGGTGATCGAGCCTTTGCGCGTCGTGGTGATGCGCTCTTGCAGCTCGCCGAGATCCGTCGAGAGCGTCGGCTGATAACCGACGGCCGACGGCATGCGGCCGAGGAGTGCCGACACCTCGGAGTTCGCCTGCGTGAAACGGAAGATGTTGTCGATGAAGAGGAGCACGTCCTTGCCCTCTTCGTCGCGGAAGTACTCGGCCGCGGTGAGTGCGGAGAGCGCGACGCGGGCGCGGGCGCCGGGCGGCTCGTTCATCTGGCCGTAGACGAGCGTCGCCTTGTTGATGACGCCCGACTCCTTCATCTCGGCCCAGAGATCGTTGCCTTCGCGGGTTCGTTCGCCGACGCCGCCGAACACGGAATAACCGCCATGCTGCTGGGCGACGTTGTTGATCAGCTCCATGATGATGACGGTCTTGCCGACGCCGGCGCCGCCGAAGAGGCCGATCTTTCCACCGCGCGCATACGGCGCGAGCAGATCGACGACCTTGATGCCGGTCTCCAGCGCCTGGACCTCGGTCGCCTGATCGACGAAGTCGGGGGCCTCGCGGTGAATCGGCAGGAACTTGTCCGTCTTCACCGGGCCGGCTTCGTCGACCGGCTCACCGATGACGTTCAGGATGCGGCCGAGCGTGCCCTCGCCGACGGGGATCCGGATGCCCGTGCCGGTGTCAACGGCTTCCTGACCGCGGACGAGACCTTCGGTCGAGTCCATCGCGATGCAGCGCACGGTCTTCTCGCCGAGGTGCTGCGCGACCTCGACGATCAGGTTGCCCTGCTGGTCGTTGATCGCCGGATTGGTGAGCTTGAGCGCGTTGTAGATCGGAGGCAGATCGCCTCCCTCGAATTCCACGTCGATGACGGGTCCGATGACCTGGCTGATTCTTCCTGTGCTCATGACCGCGAAATCCTCCTGCTTCCGGCGCGCGAGCGCATCAGAAGCGAATTCCCCCTTCGACGTAGACGCCCTTCAAGCGGACGTCGGCGACGGTTCGATCGTGGCTCTCGACCTCCGCGTCGACGTAGCGATAACCGACTCCCGCGAACGCGAACGACAGCGCGGCATCCGCCCCGCCTTCGACGTCGACGAGATGCCCTCGGCCGATGGCCATGCCCTCTGCGCTGGCGTGCGCGCGGAGCGGATAGCGCTCCGGCGTCGAGACCCGCAGGCCGGGTAGCGGGAACACGATCGTCTCTTGCTGATGGCTGGTCTGGCCGAGCAGCATCTCGGTCAGTGTGCTCTCCTCGCGGAGATACGAGACCTCGAGGAACGGTTCGACCTCGAACCAGTCCGTCTCGAGGAGATCGTAGCCATAGCTCGCACGCACGTCGTCGACGGAGATGTCGAGATCGATCGGGTCGTCGAACTTGACGATGCCGAGGATCGTCCCCGTGGCGATCCCCTGCTCTTCGCGACGGATCCGCAGGTACCGCGCGCCGAAGTGATGCCGATCGTCGAGCGTCAGCGCGCCGCGGAGCTCGGGCTGGCCCTTCGCGGAATCGAACGCGAGCGTGTCGAGGTCGGTGCCGTTCGTCTGGCCGCTCGCCGAGAAGAACCAGCCGCGGGCCGCGAGCTCGCCGCCGACCTCCATCGCCGGAGAGACACCCGGAACGAGCGTGGCGCCGAGCGCGAGCATCGCCCAGCGATTCATCCCTTCAGCGCCTCGGCTCCGGACACGATCTCCATGAGCTCTTTGGTGATCGCCGCCTGGCGCGCGCGGTTCATCACCAGCGTGAGCCCGAAGATCATCTTCGAAGCGTTGCTGGTCGCGCTGTCCATCGCCGTCATGCGGGCGCCGTGCTCGCTGGCGTTCGCCTCGAGCATCGCGCGGTAGATCTGCAGCTCGACGAACTTCGGCAACAGGCGACCGAGCAGCGTCGGGCCGTCCGGCTCCATCAGGTAGTCGGCGGGCTGCGCCTTGCCGTCGCTCTTCGCTTCGACGCGGACCGGCAGTAGCGTCTGGAACGTCGGCACCTGCGACAGCGCCGAGCGAAACGCGCTGAACAGGATCTCGACGCGGTCGACCCGCCCTTCGGCGAACTCGGTGGACACCTTCGCCGCGATCTCGCGCGCGAGCGTGACCTGTGGGCCGCCCGTCTGCACGTGGCGATCGACGATGTTCGCTCCGCGGCGGCGGAAGTAGTCGACGCCCTTGCGGCCGAGGATCGTGAGGCCGACTTCCTGCTCGCGGTGCGAGCGGAGATAGGCCTCGGCCTGCCGGAGCAGGCCCGAGTTGTACGCGCCGCAGAGCCCGCGATCGGAGGTGACCACGATCAGGTTGATCTTCTGGGGCGTCTCGCTCGCACGGAGCAGCGGATGGGCGTCGTCGGCCGCTCCGGCCGCGACGCTCTCGAGGAGCTCCAACAGCTTCTTCGCGTAGGGGCGGGCCGCAACGGCCGCGTCCTGCGCGCGACGGAGCTTCGCCGCCGAGACCATCTTCATGGCCTTGGTGATCTGCTGCGTGTTGCGCACCGAGGAGATGCGCTTGCGAATGACTTTGAGACTCGGCATGCGAACCCGTTATCGAATCGTGCGCCGGATCAAGCGGAGAAGCGGCCCTTGAACTCCTCGAGCGCGGCGTTGAGCTTCTTCTTGATGTCGTCCGTGAGCTCGCGCTTCTGGAGGATGTCGCGGAAGATGTCGGGGTGCTGCGCGTCGATGAAGCTCTCGAGCTCGCGCTCGTACTTGCCGAGCGACTCGACCGGCAGCGTGTCGATGAAGCCGTTCGTCGCCGCGTAGAGGATCAGGATCTGCCGCTCGACCGGGAGCGGCTTGTACTGCCCCTGCTTCAGCACTTCGACGAGACGACCGCCGCGCGCGAGCATCTTCTGCGTGGCCGCGTCGAGGTCGGAGCCGAACTGCGCGAATGCGGCCATCTCTCGGTATTGCGCGAGATCGAGGCGGAGGGAGCCCGCGACCTGGCGCATCGCCTTGATCTGCGCCGAGCCGCCGACGCGCGAAACCGAGAGACCGACGTTCACCGCGGGCCGAACGCCCGAGTAGAAGAGATCGGTCTCGAGATAGATCTGGCCGTCGGTGATCGAGATCACGTTCGTCGGGATGTACGCCGACACGTCGCCGGCTTGCGTCTCGATGACCGGGAGCGCGGTCAGCGATCCGCCGCCGCGCGCGTCGCTCATCTTCGCGGCGCGCTCGAGCAGCCGCGAGTGCAGATAGAACACGTCGCCCGGGAACGCTTCGCGGCCCGGCGGACGGCGGAGCAGCAGCGAGAGCTGGCGATACGCGACCGCTTGCTTCGAGAGGTCGTCGTAGATGACGAGCGCGTGCTGGCCATTGTCGCGGAAGTACTCGCCCATCGCGCATCCGCTGTAGGGCGCGATGAACTGCAGCGGCGCGGCTTCCGACGCGGTCGCGGCGACGACGATCGTGTAGTCCATCGCGCCGTTTCGCGAGAGCTTCTCGACGACCTGGGCGACGGTCGACCGCTTCTGGCCGATCGCGACGTAGATGCAGGTCACGTCGCCGCCCTTCTGATTGATGATCGTGTCGATGCAAACCGCGGTCTTGCCGGTCTGACGATCGCCGATGATCAGCTCGCGCTGGCCGCGGCCGATCGGGATCATCGAATCGATCGCCTTGATCCCGGTCTGCAGCGCCTGCTTCACGGGGGCGCGGTCGACGATGCCGGGCGCCTTGAGCTCGATGCGGCGGTTCTCCGCAGCGACGATCGGTCCCTTGCCGTCGATCGGCTGGCCGAGCGCGTTGACGACGCGGCCGCGTAGCGCGGGGCCGACGGGCACCTCCGCGATGCGGCCCGTGCGGCGGACCTCGGCGCCTTCCGCGACGAGATGGCCCTCGCCGAAGATCGCCGCGCCGACGTTGTCTTCTTCCAGGTTCAGCACCATCCCGAAGAGGTCGTGCGGGAACTGCAGCAGCTCGCCGGCGGCGGCGCCGTCGAGGCCGTGGATGCGCGCGATTCCGTCACCGGTTGACAGCACCCGGCCGGTCTCGCGGACTTCCACCTGTCCGTCGAAGTCCTTGATCTGCTGCTTCAGGATCTCGCTGATCTCGGCTGCACGAATCTCCATCACTGACCCTCTTTCGAATTCCGATCGATCGAACGCCGCATCATCCGGCGAGCGAGCGCTTCAGTCGTTCCAGACGCGTCCGCAGGCTGCCGTCGAAGACGCGGCCCTGCACTTCGACCACCGCCCCGCCGAGCAGATCCGGATCGATCACGTCTTCGGCGATGACCTGGCGGCCGGTGCGGTGCCCGAGCGCCTCGTGGATGCGCTGGCGGCTCTCGGCCGAGAGCGGACGCGCGCTGGTCACGGTCGCACGGAGGCGACCGAGGCGGCGATCCTCGAGACGGCCGTACTCCGCAGCAATGCCGGCGAGGGCCGGCAGGCGGTTGTTCTCGGCGAGCACGCCGAGGAAGTTCTTCATGAGCGGAGCGATGCCCGCGCGCGCCGCGAACTCGCGGATCACCGCGAGGCGCGTCCTGCGGTCGAGCGAGGTGTCGTGCGCAAAGGCCGCGAGCGGCGGCTGCGCGAACGCGTTCGCGAGCTCGTCGAGCGCGCGCCCGACGCCTTCCTGATCGTTCTGCTCGCTCGCGAGCGCGAAGAGCGCTCGGGCGTAACGCTTCGCGACGGCCCCGGTCATCGGCCGGCCTCCGCATCGAGAGCGCCGACGAACCGCGGGACGAAACGCTCGTCGTCCGCTGCCGTGAGACGCTCGCGAAGCGTGGCGGTGACGCGCGCGACGACCTCGTCGGCGATCTCCTTGCGGATCGTCTGCAGCGAACGTGCGGTCTCCTGCTCTACGAGTAGCGTGGCGTCCTTGCGGATGCGCTCGGCGCCGGCGTTCGCGGCCTGGATCAGCGCGGCCTTCTCGCGCTCGCCCTCGGCGCGCATCTCCTCGAGCAACTTCTGCCCGTCGGTCGCCAGGCGTGAGCGGAGCTCTTCGACGGCCGCACGCGCCGCCTTCGCCTCTTGGTGCGCGCGATCGGCGGCCGCGAGCTCTTCCGCGACGAGCTTCCGGCGGTCGACGAGTGCCGCGCGCATCACCGGCCAGGCGTAGCGGAAGAAGACGAACAGGAAGATCGAGAAGTTGATGACGGGGAGGAGCAGCGTCGAGATCGAGGGGACCTCGTGCGCTTCGTGCTCCTGTGCGTGCGCGACCGAGAGCAGGAGCGGCGAAGACAGCACGGCTGCGATCAACGGCGCGAACGATCGGGAGAGGCGTTGGTGGATCTTCATTGCATCAGTGCAGCCAGCACCTGCTGCGAGATGGTTTCGATCTCACCCCGCAGCGAGACGCGCGCGGCGTCGGTCTGCTTTTGGATCTCTGCGCGCGCTTCCGCGAGCGACTTTGCGGCATCGGCGCGCGCGGCCTCGAGGATCTCGCGCTCGCTCGCCTCGGCCTGACGACGGATCTCGTCGCGCGCGACCGATGCCTGCCGGCGCATCTCGGCGAGCTGGACCTCGTAGTCGGCCTGTAGGCGCGCCGTCTCGGTCCGTAACGCCTCGGCCTCGGCGAGTGCGCCGTGCGTGCGATGATGACGTGCCTCGAGGTTTTCGAGGAAGCGTTCGAAGACGGTCTTCTTCAGGATGAAGTAGACGACCACGAACAGCAGGGCTTGGTAGGCGACTTCGGGAAGCGTGAATTCCATGGGCTGTATCTGGGTCCACCCGCGCGGGCGGTCACACCGGAGCAGTCGCCCGAGCGGGCGCGAGGTGAAGAGGTGCTCGGCAGACTGCTTGGTGATCCGTTCGCGCGGAAGAGCCTGGAGCTACTTCGTCGCTTCGCTCGGCATGCGAGCGAGGACGCCGTTGCCTCCTTTCTCTTCCTTCGCGAGCGATGCGACCTTCGAGTCTCCACTCCCGCTCATCGAGCAGTGCCCTTCGAAGACGACCCCTTCGTGGATCACCAGGCTCGGGGTGACGATGTTGCCGTAGAGCTTTCCAGGAGAGCGGATCTCCACGCGCTTCTTGGCGTTGATGTCCCCGGTGACCTTGCCGCGGATCACGATCGTGTGGCCGTTGATCTGGGCCGTGACGATGGCGCGCTCGCCGATGATCAGCGTGTCCTGGGCCGAGATCTCGCCTTCCACCTGGCCGTCGACCCGCACGGTTCCCTCGAAGACGAGCTTGCCGCTGACCTTGCTGCCGCGACCGAGGTACGCGTTGACCTCGCCAAGCTCCGCCCCGTCACTGCGATTGTCCACCATGACGTGCTCCTTCACGGGCGCGGGCGACTTCGCCTCGACGACGGTAGGCCGCGTTTCCTGCGGCCGGTAGTCCTTCAGCGGATCTCTTTGGGCGTCTTTGGGATCTTTTTCGTCGCGGCCGAACAATCCCATACGCGGCTCCTTCAAGCGGGGTCCTGAAAAGCAGCCCCTCCTAACATCCCACCCCCACCTTGTCCAGGCGCCGCGCCGCGCAAACGGAGCCCGCGAGCGGTCGAGCGAAGCGTGCGGAATCGCCCGCACCGGCGCGAGCCGCGAAGGCCCGCTCAGCCGCGTTTCAAGCGGTCGAGCAGCCGCTCCAGCTCGCCCGCCGAGAAGAACTCGATCACGATCCTGCCCTTCCCACCTCGGGCTTGCAGCCGGACCTTGGTACCGAGCGCCCGCATGAGCTGCTTCTCGACGTCGGCGGCGAACACGTCCGGCGTTTTGGCCGGAGCTGGCTTCGACCGCACTTGGCCTCGGATCCTCTCCTCGAGCTGGCGCACCGAGAGGTGACGGCGAATCGTCTCGCGCGCGAGCTCGATCTGCTCGCTCGCCGAAGCGAGCGCGAGCAACGCGCGCGCGTGGCCGGCCGACAGGTGCCCGGCTGCGAGCTCGTCACGCACCTCGTCCGGAAGCTGGAGGAGACGGATCGCGTTGGCCACCGTGGGGCGGCTCTTGCCCACGCGTCGCGCGACCTCCTCCTGCGTGAGCGCGAACTCTTCGAGCAACCGAACGTAGCCGCTCGCTTCCTCGAGCGCGGAAAGCTCCTCGCGCTGGAGGTTCTCGATCAACGTCACCTCGAGGACGTCGCGATCGCTCATCTCGCGCACGACGACCGGCACCGACGTGAGGCCTGCGAGACGCGCGGCGCGCAGCCGGCGCTCGCCAGCGATCAGCTCGAACTTGTCCGATCTCCCGTCGTTCGCGCGCACCAAGAGCGGCTCGATCACGCCGTGCTCACGAATCGACTCGGCCATCTCCTGGATCTTCGCTTCGTCGAAGTGGACGCGTGGCTGCCAGCGGTTACGCTCGATCTGGTCGATCGACAGTGTGCGCTCGGCGAGCTTCGGCGCGGGTGCCTGTGGGATCAGGGCGCCGAATCCACGGCCGAGCCCCTTGCGACGCGTGTCGCCGGCGTCAGCCATTGCTCCCCTCGCGACGACCGACGTACTCGCGGGCGAGCTCGACGTAGCTCTGCGCTCCGCGCGAGCCGGGATCATAGAGGATGATCGGCAACCCGAAGCTCGGGCTCTCGCTCAAACGGACGTTCCGTGGGATCACGGTGCGAAAGACGCGATCGCCGAAGTGCTCCCGGGCCTGTTCGGCCACCTGGTGGCAGATCGAGTTTCGGGTGTCGAACATGGTGAGCACGACACCGTCGAGCTCGAGGCGCGGGTTCAGCGAGCTTCGGACCATCTCGATGGTTTCGAGCAACGCGCTCAGGCCCTCCATCGCGTAGTACTCGCACTGCAACGGGACGATCACGGCGTCGGCCGCGGCGAGGCCGTTGATCGTGAGAAGCCCGAGGGAGGGCGGGCAGTCGAGCATCACGAAGTCGCGCTCCGCAGCCAGTGTCGCGAGGCTATCTCGAAGTACAACCTCGCGATTTTGCTGAGAAACAAGCTCGATCTCGGCCCCCGCGAGGTCTCTGTTCGTGGGCAATACCGACAATCCTGGGACTTTCGTCGGGACGAGGGCCTCCGCGGCCGACGAGGATCCCGCGAGCACGGAGTAGGTGGAATGGGCGATCTCGTTCGGCAACAGGCCGACGCCACTCGTCGAGTTGCTTTGCGGATCGAGGTCGACGAGAACCACCGCCTTCCCCTGGGTGGCGAGAGAAGCGGACAGGTTGACGGCGGTCGTCGTCTTACCGACCCCACCCTTCTGGTTCGCTATTGCGACGACTCGTCCCACGCGTTCGTTCGCTCCGTCGGCCCGTCTACCACAGGACTCGGCACCCAGAAAGTTTCACGTGGAACGCCTCCGCAGCCGAACCACCTCGTGGCGCTCGCCGCCGGGCAGGCGGTACGCTCGTCGGTCGTCGAGCTCGAATGCCGGGTGGGATTCTTCCGCAGCACCTGCCTTGCGGAAGACGATCAGCGCTCCTGACGGGCCGAGGATTCGTTCTCCCACCTCACCCACGACGTCGACGCGCACGCCGCGCGCGAGAACCGTGTCGGGAGGATCCTCCGGGGTCCAATCCTCTCCCCTCGTTTCGAAAACCTCGACGCGCTCGAGGCCGAGCGTGCGCACCACGTGTCGGAGGAAGCTCGCGCGCTTGCGACGCGACTCGACGAGATCGAAGCGCGCCTCCGGCAGCAGGATCGCAAGCGGGATTCCGGGAAATCCTGCTCCACTGCCGAGGTCGGCCGAGCGTCCGGCCTCGTCGAGGAGCATCGACGGGGCGAGGGAATCGAGCACGTGGCGGGGCCAGATCTCCCGTTCGGACCCGACGGAAACGAGATTCATCCGCTTGGACCAGGACCCCAGCATCTCGACGAAGGCGTCGAGCCTCTGCCGCGCACGCGCGTCGAGGTCGTGGCCGAGAAGATCGCGAACCGCGGCGAGGAAGTCGGCCGCCGGCATCTGCGATCAGGCGAGACCGACGCGCCGAAGGTGGATCGCGAGCAACGATACGGCAGCGGGAGTCACGCCGGAGATGCGGGCCGCCTGTCCGAGCGAAATCGGCCGGATGCGGATCAGCTTCTCGCGGACTTCGTGGGAGAGGCCACGGACGGCGTCGTAATCGAAGTCCATCGGAAGCGTGACCTGCTCCATCCCACGCGAGCGCTCCACCAGCCGCTCTTGGCGCGCGACGTACCCGCCATACTTCAGGATGATCTCGATCTGGGCCGCAAAGTCCGCGGGAACGTTCTCCGTCGGATCGGCGGAAGCACCGTTTCGGGCGATCTCCATCACGTCTCCGTATCCAAGCTCCGGCCGACGCAGGAGCGAAGCGAGGCTCGCGGAGCCGCGGATCGGAGCGCTCCCGAGCTCTGCCATGCGCGCCCGGTTCCAGTCCGACGCGGGAACGTGGACGGACTCGAGCCGAGCCAGCTCGCCCTCGATCCATGACCGCTTCTCGTCGAGCCGCGCCTGGGCGTCGTTTCCGAGCAGCCCGATGCGATGGCCGGTGTCGGCCAGCCGGACATCTGCGTTGTCCTCACGGAGCAGCAGGCGGTGCTCGGCCCGCGAGGTGAACATCCGGTACGGCTCGCCTCCGACCCCGCGCGTGACCAGGTCGTCGATCAGGACTCCGATGTACGCCTGCTCACGACCCAAGACCACCGGCAGCTCCTCCGCACAGAGCCGCGCCGCGTTCACTCCCGCCATGATGCCCTGGGCGGCCGCCTCCTCGTAGCCGGTCGTGCCGTTGATCTGCCCCGCCAGGAACAAGCCCCGCAGCAGCTTGCTCTCGAGCGCAGGGGTGAGCTGCGTGGGATCGCAGTAGTCGTACTCGATCGCATACCCCGGGCGCATGATCTCGGCTTCCTCGAGTCCGGCGATCGAACGGACCAGGCGGAGCTGCACGTCGAAGGGAAGGCTGGTGGACAAGCCGTTCGGGTAGATCTCGACCGTGTCGTAGCCCTCCGGTTCGAGGAAGATCTGATGCCGTTCCTTTTCCCGGAAGCGCATGATCTTGTCCTCGATGGACGGGCAATAACGGGGTCCGCGGCTCTGGATCGTGCCGTTGTACAGAGGCGAGCGGTCGAGTCCCGCACGGATGACCTCGTGGGTCGTCGCGTTCGTGTGCGTCAGGTGACAGGAGATCTGCCGCTGGGAAATCTTCGCCGTCGAGAACGAGAAGGCCGGCGCCGGGTCGTCGCCTGGTTGTTCTTCCAACCGAGAGAAGTCGATCGTTCGGCGATCCAGGCGCGGACACGTTCCGGTCTTCAGCCGTCCGACCCGGAGGCCGAGCGCTGCAAGCTGGTCCGACAGGTGCATCGCGGCGAAGTCACCCGCGCGTCCCGCCGGGTAGTTCCGGTCACCGACATGGATCAAGCCCTTCAGGAAAGTCCCGGTCGTCAGCACGACGGTACGCGCCTCGAAGATCTCGCCGATCTGCGTCTCGATGCCGGCGACCTGCCCGTCTTCTACGATCAACCGCTCGACGCTCCCCTGGCGGCACTTCAGGTTCGACTGGAACTCGAGCACGCGCTTCATCCGCGTTCGATAAAGCGCCTTGTCGGCCTGAGCGCGGGTCGCACGGACGGCGGGACCCTTCCGGGTGTTGAGCCTTCGGAACTGGATGCCCGTCTCGTCGATGGCACGGGCCATCTCGCCTCCAAGGGCGTCGATCTCGCGAACCAGATGGCCCTTGCCGATGCCGCCGATCGCTGGATTGCACGACATCTGACCGATGTGATCCAGGTTCAACGTCAGCATGAGCGTGCGGCGGCCCATGCGGGCGGCCGCGAGCGCGGCCTCGATGCCGGCGTGGCCGGCTCCGACGACGATCACGTCGAAGATCATTCGACACCGAGCTCCTGGAAGCGTTTCACGTGGAACATCTACTTGCCGATGCAAAACTCGCGGAAGATCCGGTCGAGTACGTCCTCGGGCGAGGTCGAACCGACGATCTCCCCGAGATGGTCGAGTGCCGTCATGATGTCAACCGCAACGACATCCGGCGAAAGACCGGCGCTCACTGCACCGATTGCTCGCTCCGCGGCTTCCGCCGCGGATCGGAGCGCGGCCTCGTGGCGCTCGCGAGTGATCACGGGGCCCGCGCCTTCCATCGATCGAATCCCGATCGCCTCGAGCATTTCGTAACGCAGCTTGTCAAAACCTCGCCCGGTCAGCGCAGAGACCGCGACCGCCCGTCTGCGAACTTCAGCCGGGATCTCGCGGGACGGCGGGCGATCGTCCTTGTTCAGCACGATCAGCCTCAGCCGATCACGCGCTGCGTCAAGAACGCGTTCATCTTCCTCGGTCCAACGCGCGCTGCCGTCGAACACGGCGAGCAGCAGGTCCGCCGTTTCCATCTCGCGGCGCGTTCTCTCGATGCCGATCGCCTCCACCGGATCGCCGCTCGAGCGGAGACCGGCCGTGTCGCTGAGCGTGATCGCGACGCCCCCGATGTCGATCGCCTCTTCGATCACGTCTCGGGTGGTTCCCGGAATCTCCGTGACGATCGCTCGCTCCACGCCGAGAAGCCGATTCAGCAAGCTCGACTTGCCGACGTTCGGGCGCCCCACGATCGCCACTCGGACGCCGTCGCGCAACAAGCGGCCTCGCGCGTGCGTGTCCGCGAGTGCCCGGAGCTCCGCGACGATTTCCGCTCCGTCGTCCGCGAGCGCGTCCACGTCGAGCGGCGCCACGTCTTCGTCCGAAAAATCGATCGCCACCTCGACGCGTGCAGCGAGCGCGACCAGACGCTCACGGATTGCTCCGACCGCGCGTGACAGCGATCCATCGAGCTGCTGCAGTGCATTGCGCGCGGCGGCGTCGGTTCGGGCTGCGATCAAATCGGACACCGACTCCGCCTGCACGAGATCGAGCTTGCCGTTCAGGAACGCCCGCGACGTGAATTCGCCGCGCTCCGCCGCCCGCGCCCCGCCCTCGAGCACGACCGCGAGCACACGTCGCGCGACGGCGACGCCGCCGTGGCAGTGGATCTCGACCACGTCCTCTCCCGTGTAGCTCGCCGGCCGACGCATGATCGCGAGCAACGCACGATCGACGAGGCGTGCGCTCGAATCGATCACGTCGCCGACGTAGAGCTTCCGCGTGATCCAGCCTTCGGCCCCGCGGGCACGAAACACGCGCCGGGCAATCGCTTCCGCGTCCGCTCCGCTGATGCGGACGACGGCGACGGCAGCGGGTCCTGCTCCCGTCGCGAGCGCCGCGATCGTGTCTCGGGCGTACACCGATCGGCGACGTTAGCGGACTTCGCGCGTGCCGAAAACCGCGCCGCGGGCTGGCGGCGCGTCAGCTCCGGCTGCGCTGCACGTAGACCTGCTGCGCGATCGTCAGCACGTTGTTGACCAGCCAGTAGAGCGCCAATCCGGACGGGAAGTTGATGAACATCACCGTGAACACGAGCGGCATGATCATCATCATCCGCTGCTGCACGGGATCGCCCATCTGCGGCGTCATGCGCTGCTGGATCAGCATGCTCGCGCCCATCAGCAGCGTGAGCACCGGGATGCGCACCTCCACGCCGGCGACGGTCGCGAACGGCGCCTGCGTGAGCGGCGGCAGACGATCGGGCGCGGACAGATCGTTCATCCAACCGAGGAACGCGGCGTGGCGAAGCTCCACCGCGGACAGCAGCGCGTTGTAGAGGCCGATGAAGATCGGCATCTGCACCAGCATCGGGAGACAGCCGCCGAGCGGGTTCACGTTGTGGCGCCGATAGAGCTCCATCACCTCGCGGTTCAGCGCCTCGCGGTCGTCCGCGTACTTCTCCTGCAGGCGCTTCATCTGCGGCTGTAGCTTCTGCATCTCCT
>JACXTT010009487.1_pt1 | contig 13289 bp, 10 predicted proteins | sample 9270951 | NCBI WGS metagenome assembly JACXTT01 (sample SAMN15532306, study PRJNA645909) | rock metagenome | isolation source: weathered quartz diorite | place: Puerto Rico | collected 2017-06-21
CGACACAGCCGCGCTCCATTCATTTCGCCCTCGCAAAGCCGGTGCGGACTTTTCTGATTGTGGCCAGTGGCGCGAGACGTAACATCGGCCACGAACGCTTTATCGTATGACTACCCTTGGCCTTATCATCGGGAACCGCGGATTTTTCCCCGCACATTTATGTGAATCCGGCCGGCGCGATGTTTTGCGCGTGCTGGAACAGGAAGGCATCAAAGCTATCGCCCTGTCGGTCGAAGCCAGCCGCTTTGGCGCGGTGGAATCTCTGGCCGAAGCGCAGAAGTGCGCCGACCTGTTCAAGACCCACTGCGAGGAGATCGACGGTGTCCTGGTGACACTCCCCAATTTTGGCGACGAGCGCGCAGTCGCTAACACCCTGCGCTGGGCCGGCCTGAATGTTCCGGTCCTCATCCATGCCTTCAACGATGAGGGCCAGAAGATGACGGTCCGCGACCGCCGCGACAGCTTTTGCGGGAAGATGTCGGTCTGCAATAACCTGCGGCAGTACGGACTGAAATATTCCCTGACGCGCTTGCACACCGTCGAACCGGACAGCGCGGAATTTCGGGCGGATCTGCGCCGGTTTGCCGCCACGTGCAAAGTCGTGCGCCGGCTGAAGAATGCCCGCATCGGCGCGCTCGGCGCGCGACCCGCACCCTTCAACACCGTGCGCTACAGCGAAAAGCTGCTCGAGGCCAGTGGCATTAGCGTCGAGACCCTGGATCTCTCGGAAGCGCTCGGCTGGGCCAGAAAAATGAAGGATGACGATCGTGACCTGCAAGAGAAGCTCACCGCCATCCAGAGTTATACGAGTGTACGCGGAGTTCCCCGGGAGAGCCTGATGAAGATGGCCAAACTCGGCGCGGCCATCGACCGCTGGATGCGCGACAAGCAGCTTTCGGCTACGGCCATCCAATGCTGGACGGCTCTGGAAGAGTTCTATGGCGTTGTCCCCTGCACCATGATGAGCATGATGTCGAACAACCTATTGCCCAGCGCGTGCGAGACCGACATCGCCGGCGTGCTCGGCATGTATGTGCTTCAAGCCGCGTCCGGCAAACCGGCGGCGCTTCTGGATTGGAACAACAACTTCAGTCGCGACCCGGACAAAGGCGTCGTGTTCCATTGTTCCAACCTGCCCAAAGATTTCTTCGCCGAGCAGAAAATGGATTACCAGGAGATCATCGCCGGCGCCGTTGGAAAGGAAAACACGTTCGGAACAATCGTGGGCCGCATCAGTCCCGGACCCTTCACTTATTGCCGTGTCTCAACGGACGACCTGAATGGCCGCATGGCCTCCTACGTCGGCCAGGGTCGATTCACCGAGGACAAGCTTGACACTTTCGGCGGCTACGGCGTTGTCGAAGTGCCCGAGTTTCAGAAACTATTGCATTTTATCTGCAAGAACGGCTGGGAACATCATGTCGCGGCAACCAAAGCCGAGGTGGCCGAGTCGATAGAGGATGCGCTAACGACGTACCTGGGCTGGGAGGTTTATCATCATCGGGCGAACGGCTGGTGAAAGCCCGTAGGCCGAACCTCGAAAACCGAAAGAAATCGAAATCAGAATTCAGTAATCAAGAATGGGCACTCCTCCCCATTTTCGAATCTCCCGGTCGCGGGTAGCCAGCATGAGACGGTTCTGCAAAGCGGCCGCAACGATGAGCTGGTCAGCCGGGTCGGTTGTCGCGAGGCCGGCGCAAGCCAATTGGCAGGAGCGGGCGGCAATTTCCGGCGTGATAGTCAAAACCGTGATATTGGTGGTCAACGCCTGCCTGATCCACTCCAGAGGGGGAACAGTGAAGACCAAAGTCCCGTGCTCGACAGCTTTGCAAATCTCCCAAAATGAAATGTCCAGCAGGAACAGAGGATGATCCGGCCTGGTCAAAACCCGGGCCGCGGGCTTCAGCGGCTTGCCCGATGCCAGCCATTTCCAGGCATTAGTGTCTATCAGATGCACTCGACCCCGCTTTCCATTGCACTGTGGCCTTACCTTTATCCTTTTTGATGGTGCCCGCCAGGCACCCGTAAAGTTTCCTGGCGCTGGGCTTCCGGGTCAGCACGTACTCGGACCTGCGCCTCCGAATTATGACCGTTTCACCGCGATCCGCGGCGGCAAAGATCCGGTCCGGGGAACGATACAAAACAGTCGCATTGGCATTCATCAGATAAAAAGTATGATGCTTCTATGCGGCATGCAAGACCTAAAATAGATCGCCCTTTCCCTGCCCCAGATTCATTCACCGATGAGAGTGCTGGAAAGCCAACTTGGCCCCTGATACAACTCCCCGCATGAGCGCGCGCTACAGTATCGGACTTGATTACGGCACCAATTCAGTTCGGACGCTGATTGTAAACACCTCTACTGGCAGCGAAGTCGCCACAGCTGTCTGGAATTACGTGCATGGCCAGGAGGGCGTCATTCTTTCGCGCGACCCAAACCTTGCTCGCCAACATCCTGCGGACTATGTCACAGGCGCGGAAGTCACCTTGAAAAAGGCACTTGCCGCCGCCAAACGCAATGTGCGCGGCTTCAAGCCCGAGCAGGTCATCGGCATTGGCGTCGATACCACGGGCAGCACGCCTCTGCCCGTCGATGCCACCGGACGACCCTTAGCCTTCGACCGACGCTTTGCAAAAAACCCCGCTGCTATGGCCTGGCTGTGGAAAGATCACACTGGAGTAGCCGAGGCTGGGGAAATCACCGAACTGGCACGGAAGATTCGCCCGCAGTATCTCGCCAAGTGCGGCGGCACTTATTCCAGCGAGTGGTTCTTCAGCAAAATCTTGCATTGTTTGCGCACGGCACCCGAAGTCTTCGACGCTGCCCATCTGTGGGTCGAATGCGCCGATTGGGTGCCGGCGATGCTCACAGGAACCGAAGCCCCGGAGCAGCTCACCGTCGGCGTCTGTGCCGCCGGACACAAGGCAATGTTCAGTGACGAATGGGGCGGCTATCCCGACGCGGAATTCTTCTCGGCGCTGGATCCGAAACTAGGCCAGTTACGGTCGCGGCTCCGCTCCAAAGCGCGCTCGATTGATAACTCAGTGGGCGGCCTGTCTGCCGAATGGGCCAGGCGCACTGGACTGCCTGCCGTTATCCCGGTCGCCGTCGGTGCATTCGATGCCCACCTGGGCGGCGTCGGCTCGGGCATCGCGCCCGGCACACTTGTCAAGATCATCGGCACCAGCACCTGCGACATGATGGTGGTTCCGCTCGATCAAAAGTTGCCGGACATTCCGGGTCTGTGCGGCATCGTCAACGGCAGCATCCTGCCCGGCTGCTATGGCTTGGAAGCCGGCCAATCGGCGGTCGGCGACATTTTTAATTGGTTTGTCAATTACTTGCAGCCACTGGGAAAGAAACAAGGCTCGCACGAGGCGCTCAGTGCGGCAGCGGCCAAACTTGCGCCAGGTGAATCCGGCCTTTTGGCTCTCGACTGGAACAACGGCAACCGCACCATTCTCGTGGACCAACGACTGACCGGGCTGCTGCTCGGCCAGACGCTCTACACCACTCCTGGCGAAATCTATCGCGCGCTGATCGAAGCGACGGCTTTCGGCGCGCTCACCATCATCAATCGCTTCGAGGAGTACGGACTCAAGGTGGGACAGATCGTCAATTGCGGCGGTATCGCTGAGAAGAACCCACTGGTGATGCAAATCTACGCGGATGTGACCGGCCGCCCGATCAAAATATCGCGCTCAGCCCAGACCTGTGCTTTGGGCGCCGCCATCGCCGGGGCGGTCGTGGCGGGCAGCAGGGTAGGGGGCTATAACAATTTCGCGGATGCGCAGAAAGCCATGACCGGCCTCAAGTCTCGCGTTTTCAAACCAAACGCAAGGGCGAATGAAGTTTACCGGAAGCTCTATGCACTATATCGAAAGCTGCATGATGCGTTCGGCACGCCGCAATCCAACGGCAACCTTTACGGCATGATGAAAGAACTAATCGGAATACGCAATGAAGTCAGGAAGTGAAGTCCGAAACCCGAAGCCCGAACTCTTGGATACTCGCTTGGAGATCTCTGTTCGGCATTCGGGATTCGAGCTTCATTCGACATCCGTCATTCGTCATTCGTCATTAATCTGAATGACTCGGTCATGACACTTCGGCAACTCAAACGCGAGGTCTGGAGAGCGAACCTGGCTCTGGTCAAAGAGGGTCTGGTCATTCAAACGTGGGGCAATGCCAGCGGCATTGACCGATGGCGAGGTCTGATGATCATCAAGCCATCGGGCGTTCCGTATGGACGCCTCAAGCCCGAGCACATGGTCGTGGTTGCGCTCGACTCAGGGCGGGTAGTAGAAGGAAAGCTCAAGCCGAGCTCGGATACCCCGACGCATCTGGAGATTTACCGCTCCTTCCAGGAGATCGGAGGCATCGCGCACACCCATAGCCCGGCGGCCACTGCGTGGGCTCAGAGCGGCCGGCCCCTCCCCGCGTTGGGGACCACCCATGCCGATTATTTTCACGGTCAAGTGCCGTGCACCAGATTGCTGCGGCCACGAGAGATCCAGCAGCATTACGAGAGCAATACCGGCCGCGTGATCGTGGAGGCCTTCGCGCATCAGGACCCGTTGGCCTGTCCGGCCGTGTTGGTTTCCAGCCACGGTCCATTCGCTTGGGGCAAAACTCCCGCCGAGGCAGTTCATCATGCGGTTGTGCTGGAGCACCTGGCTCGGCTGGCTGCTGACACGCTCCGAATTCTCCCTTCCGTGAAGCCGATGCGGAGGGTATTACTGGACCAGCATTTTTTTCGCAAACACGGTCCGAGCGCCTCGTACGGACAAGGTGCTCGAGGGCGCCGAATTGCAAGTCATTAAACACGAAAACTCAACTCCGCAGCGTATCATGCAAAGCATCAACCTCTGGCTCGCGTTCCTGTCCGCTGGCGCCTGTGCCGTCTGTCTCCTGGGCTGCGCCTCACCTGCTCCCTCCCGCCCGCAAATCAGCCGAACGCCTTTTGGCCGGACCCAGGACGGCACGCCGGTGGATCTGTTCACGTTGCGGAACAGCAAGGGGCTTGAGGCGCGCATTTGCAACTACGGCGGCATCATCGTCTCCTTCAAAGGGCCGGATCGCCGTGGGAAAATGGGCGACGTGGTTCTCGGCTATGACAACCTCGAGGATTACCTCAAGAACAATCCGTTTTTCGGCTGTCTGGTCGGGCGCTATGGCAACCGCATCGCCGGAGGCAAGTTCACGCTCGACGGAAAGGAATACCACCTGGCCGTTAATAACGGTCCGAACTCGCTGCATGGCGGCCTCAAAGGTTTCGACAAAGCCGTCTGGCAACCCAGCATCCGCGCCACGCCGGATGGGCCGGCGCTGCAGCTCCGCTATCTCAGCAAAGACGGCGAGGAAGGTTACCCGGGCAATCTGGCCGTCACCGCCCTCTATACCCTCACTGAGGACGGCGGGTTGAAGCTCGATTACACGGCGACGACGGACAAACCGACCGTGCTGAACCTGACCCAGCATTCCTATTTTAATCTCGCCCAGAAGGGCGATGTGCTGAATCACGTGGTCATGATACCCGCGGACCGATTCACTCCAGTGGACAACACCATGATTCCGACTGGCGAATTGCGGCCGGTCGAGGGCACGCCCTTCGACTTTCGCAAGCCCACGGCAATTGGAGCTCGCATCGACCAGGATGACGAGCAACTAAAATTCGGCAAAGGCTACGATCACAACTTTGTCTTCAACAAACCGTCAGGCGAACCGGGTCTCGCGGCCCGCGTCACTGATCCCACGACCGGCCGCGTTCTCGAGGTATTCACCACCGAGCCAGGCATGCAGTTTTATACCGGCAACTTTTTGGACGGCACAATCAAGGGCAAAGGCGGCTGGGTTTACCAGGCCAGGAACGGTTTCTGCCTCGAGTGCCAGCGCTTTCCCGATTCTCCCAACCATCCGAGTTTTCCATCGACGGTTCTCAGGCCGGGCGAAGTTTATCGGAACACGATCATTTTCCGGCTCTCAGCAGTCCAGTGAGCGGCCGGGACAATTGAGTGCCGGGTTATCGGCGCGTTTGCCCGACGCCGTAAATTCTTGCCCGCGTCACATCGGCACTCCTTCATTCCATCACTCCCTCACTCCATTTACAGGGAAAGGGCGGCTTAGTCTCCCAAGCCGCCCCAACCCACTACCCACGAAACAGAATGACAACTAACGCTCTGAGATTGCCACAGCTCGCGTTCGCGATCAATTCGGGGGCCGGCTGAAAATGAACCCGGGTCTTCACCGGGAGGGCTGCAGCTCCTGAGCGAAGGCTAAAGTCAAGCCAATTGACCTTAGACTTTCGCTGCCAGCGGGTTATACTGCTTTAGTTCAAGAGCCCGTCGAAACCCGAGAGCGGACGTTGCGCGCAGTTGAATAAAATAGTGACTTTGGGTGACGATCTTGTTAGAAGCGAACATGGCCGTGAGGACCGAATCTGCTCAAGTGCAAGAGGCGAGCCTTGACTCTGAGCAGCTCCTATTTGCGGAGATTGATGCGGGCGCGATGAAGCGACCGGTCCTCGCGGCGAACGAGCCTCTAGCGAATTCGCCAGGGCTTCCTGCTTCCACCATCCCGGCACCTCGTCGCGGAGTGTACGGTTGGCCGGTGCCTTCGTCGCTCTCTCTCGACCCCGAAGAAGCCCGGGCTCGCATTCAGTTGCCTGATTTCGATGACCTGCTTCTCGAAAAGGCGCGCGTCATCTCCGGGCGCTTTCCTTTTGCAGAGGCGGAATTCCGTACCTTGCGCGGACAGCAGTCGAGCTCGCCAGAACCGGAGATCCCGCACTTTGAGAAGGTCTTTCGCCTCGCCGCCGCCATTGCGAGCGTTCCCAATGTTCAGGCGGATCCGGACTACGACACGCTGCTGATACTCGCGGCCTGGCATTCTGTGCGTCCCGAGGCGGAAGGCTTTCTTGCCTCATACCCGAAAGCCCTTCTCTGCCCGCTATCTCACACTTCTCCTCCATCCGCCCTCGCATCGCTTTCTCTGGCCAAGCAATCCCTCTTCGAGCGCCGCGCTCCAACGTACCTGCGGTATTTGCTGTGCGAAAAGTTTGGGTTGCGCACTTGCGCCGATATCGAAAATGCGGACTTGCGGCACCTGCTGCGGAGCACGGGCTTCCGGCTTATCCGTTCCAGCGCCGTGGCGGAGGTTGCTTTCCCTGGCATTACGCGGGGCGACGATCCTCCTGTGCGGCCCTGGAAACTGACGCTACGACAGGAACTGAGCGACGAGCGTGCCGTCGAACTGCTCATCACCGCCGCGCTCTGGCAAATAAAGCACGGTTTGCGGCTTGTGACTTTCGTGGGGGGCGTGCCCCACTGGAACATTGGCGCGTTCGCACGCACGGATTGGGAAGATGCATTTCTTTCCCTCGGGGTTCGAGTGGCGCCCTCCCTCATGCGCGATAGCGGGTTGATTGACTGGCGGGCGGTGCTGGCCCGCTGTCTCGACCTCATCGGTCAGGGCAATCTGCCGCCGGAAGTACTGGGCAAAGTCTCGGCATGGCCACAGCGGATTTGCCACGACAGCCGCCAGGCCATTTGGGAAGTGCTGGATCGCGCGGCACGGACGGTCCTGGAACGTGTTCGCGCCTCGGAGCCGCGGCTGTTTCGAAACGGCGCCGAATTTGATTATGAGACGGCCCGGACATTTCGTTGCTGGGCGCGACATTTTGACGAAGTCTCTCCTCAGATTCTGTCCCGCTTCGGCGTCTCGGCTTTCACCGCGCTGCATCGAGTCGCACCGCAGCATTTTGGCTGGGGCTGCACACAGCTCAAGCCCTGGGAACTGGAGCAGGAACATGGCAAATGGAAAGGGCCGCGCGGCCGCGCGCTGTTGCGGAGCGCATACGCCTACGCGCTCCATGAAAACGGCCTCGGCGTCATCTGCCACCAGGAGGATCAGGTGCTCTGGCAGTGCACCCTGAAACAATTCTCGGACTGGTCCGCCCGCAGGAAAGCCCGGCTAAGCGTTCCCCTCTATGATTTTCTTTACGGCATCGCCAGTCGATACGGCCTGACGCCTTTGCTGAATCGGGAAATCTCGCACACCGCCGCGGTTTCACTGCTGGCAGGGATGAATCTGCACGAACACCTGCCAAAGATCGAGGGTTGTTGGGAGCTGTGCCTGCGCATGGCCTTGGAGCGACACAACGGCAAGCTCGAAGTGCGGCTCGTCCTTCCGGATTTGGTCCCATTGCCGTTGCGCTTGCGCAAAGCAGTCCTGACACCTCTCACCTACAGCTATCTTCATCCGGAACTGCGCCTGGTTCGCGACTTCGACCTGCGGATGGCTCGAGAGTCCCGCCGCAAGCTGGAAGAAATCCAGGGCTGGTGGGAAGATGAGCGCATCGTGGGAACGCCCCTGCTCCAGCGGCTGACCCCTCGGGGGCGGGACGCTGACCCTGCACGCACTGTGCTGAGCCTGTTGCGTCCAGAGCCCTGGCTGGAACCGCCAGCGCAGAAAATTCGATTTCGTGCGCTCTACTTGCTCATCTCGCGCCGCGCGACGAATCGAGCAACGCCGGGAGAGGCTGGGCTGTCCTCTGAAGAAATGCGCGTGCTTCTCCGGCTCGCCTTTGAATCCGTCATGGAACACACCAATATTGCGCATGTGTCGTTTCCCGCGATCACGCGCGGGTTCGAACGCATCCTGGCTCGGGAGGATACGCGCGAAATGCTGGATTCTCTGCTCCTGCACATCGGAACCGCCTACGAAACCGAAATCTGGGGCCAGGTGCGAAAGTTCATCGTGTTCGACGTCATCAATGATCTGCTCGCCCTCACCGTCCGCAGCTCGCTGCTGCATCTGATGAGTGCGGATTAGAACTCAAACTTCACATCGCGCAGCCGCGCGGCGACCTGTTCCAGGATGCGCGGTTCGTCGGCCTGGTTCTTCGCGACGAAGGTCACACTGAACCTCAGATAAGCTCCGGCGTCATCCCAGGGCACGGTGGAAATCAGCTTTTCCGCGATTAGCCACTGTGAGACTTCTTCAGCGTTCCGGAACGAAACGCGCTCGCCATTGGTTCGCACCGCCACTTTCGGGGCCTGGACATAGAGAAAGAACGAGCCCTTCGGTTTGCTGGCCTTGAACCCGGCTCGACGCAGCACTTCCACGAGCGCATCCATCCGGCGCGAATATTTGGCGGCGATCTTCTCCGTTATCTCCGGATGATCGAACCCGTGCGCCGCAGCGTGTTGAATCGCCAGGAACTGGCCCGAGTCGCTGTTGTCCTTCACATCGCCATAGGCGCGCACGAGCAATTCGTTGCCGGCGACGAATCCGCAGCGCCACCCGGTCATGTTGAAGCTCTTGCTCGCCGAGTGCAGTTCCAGGCCCACTTCTTTCGCGCCGGGTGTGGCCAGAAAACTCAGCGGCCTGCCCTCGAACACCAGCGCGGCATAGGCAGCGTCGTGGATGACCACGATGTTGTGTCGCCGGGCGAACTCGACCACTTTCGCGAAGAATTCCGCGGTCGCGCTTGCGCCGGTGGGATTGTTCGGATAATTGAGCACCAGCACCTTGCTCTTGCTCAGCACCTGCGGCGGAATCGTGTCGAGCTCCGGCAGGAATTGATTTTTCTCACTCAACGGCAAATTGTGGACCAGCCCGCCGTAGTACTTCGCGTGGGTGCCGAATACCGGGTAACCCGGAATTGTCATGAGCGTGTACTCGCCCGGATTGATCAGCGTCGCCGGTAGAATTGTAAGCGCTGCCTTGCTGCCAATGGAGTGGATGATTTCTGTCTCCGGATTGATGCCTTTGACTCCGCACACGCGCTCCAGGTATCGCGCCGCCGCTTCTTTCAGGACGGCATCCCCGTTGTCCGCGTAGCCACGGTTCTCCGCCTTTCGCGCTTCCACGGACAGTTTGTCCACGACTTCGGGGAATGCCATTTCATCCGGCTCACCCACCCCGAGGTCGATAATTTCCTCTCCCGGATGGCTGGCCATCGCGGCGCGTTTGGCGCGCTTGATTTTCTCGAATTTATAGATGGCTCCGGACTTGCCGTATTGGCTGCCGCCGATCCGGTCCGCGAAAAGGTTCTGGATGTAGGTTTCGGGCATAACATCAAAAAGCCCGTCAACATGCCGATAGGCATGAACGGGCCTCGTTTCAGGAGCTGACAGTAGCCCAATTGCCGAGAAGAGGCAAGGGCGCGTAGGAAACGACGTAAGGGCGTGTTGCCCGAACGCCGGAGTGCGGCCGTCCCCGGCCGCAGCAAAGGTCGAGCTGCTTATTTCTCTCGAATTTCGGCACAACCGTCGGACCGCGAGTTGCCCTTTTCCCAAGTGTTGGTCTTTGGGCAACACGCCCGTAAGGAGCCTCTGATCTTCGGCGAAGCTCCCCAACTGAGTGCCGCCACTCGAGCGAGTAGCAGTCTCCACAGCATTTGTTCAGATTCTCCTCACGTCGGCGGCTACGGCTCTTTTTGTCAGCCGACAGGACGCTCGCCCACGAATTCGGCGAGTTTCACGCCGTGGTCGGCAGCCACCATTTCCGCCGCCTTTTCCCCAATCATGATCGACGCCGCATTCGTGTTACCGCTGATGATGTCCGGCATCACGCTCGCATCCGCCACGCGGAGTTTTCCGACGCCCACTACTCGGAGTCGTGGATCGACGACGCTGCCGATCCGGCAGGTGGACGTCAGATGATATACGGTCACAGAAAAATGAAGCGCGAGATCCTCCAGCAGGGCCTCGCTCGGAGCCGCGCCCGACTGGTGCCCGTGCTTGCGCGCGAGGAACGGCGGGACCATTAGGGGCCCGAGCTTGCGGCGTGCCGGCCAGTGCGCCACGACTTCCAGCGCCCGGCGCATCACGGTGAGCATCACTTTCATGTCATAAGCGTCAGCGAAATAGTTCATGTAAATGGCCGGTTGCGCGGCAGGATCGGCATTTTCCAGGACGAGCTCGCCTTCGCTGCGCGGCAGCACGGGATTGGCGAGCACAATGATGCTTTCAGCGTCCGGGGCCAAGCGCCGTGATGGGTCGTCAAAATACAACGCCGGATCGATGTTCAGCGAGGCAAACGTCTCCACCGAGCCTCCACAGGCGAAGTAGCCAAGCTGCGCGTCGTGACTGTGGTGGTCGCCGAGGCCGGTCGAAAACCAAGCGCAGGCGTCGTAGAGGGAGGAGGACGCCAGGCCGCGCCCAGAGATTGCCCATTCGGCGAAGCGCCGTTCAGCTTCCTGCTTCAGCACCTGAAGCTCGGCCGGCATTTTCCCGTCGTCCCGAGGATCGGCCGGCAGAGGTCCTCTTGGGTGGCGTAGCGCGTCCGGACCCATCGATAGCAGAACTTCACGCATCGAAACACCGACGCCGGGCGCAGCGAATAACAGCGGCACTTGAATGTGGTCCTTCAAGTGCTTGCCGATGTGGGGAGAATCGACGAGTGAACGAACTCGGATCTTTTCGAGCTCATGACGCGGCCCAATACCGGACAGCAGCAGCAAGTGCGGCGAACCGACTGCGCCAGCGCTCAGGATTACTTCCTCGCTGGCTAGGGCGGTGGTGAGCTCCCCGGTCACATTGAGATACTCGATGCCCTTCGCCTCGATCGGTCCCGACGAAGCATCGAGCAGCACGCGCGTGGCCCTCGCTCCCGTAATGATTTTGAGGTTCGGCCGTCGTTCCACTTCGCCCTGCAGGAACGCGCGATACGTGCTCGACCGTTTGCCCAGACGGGTGCTCGTCTGCAAAAGCGACACCACGCCTGCCGCCCTGCCCCGGTCGCGTCCGTTATAGTCGCCACGCGGAATACCCGCCGCCTCGGCCGCCTCGACAAATTCGCGGGCACATGGAAGTACGGGCGAACGCACCGAAACACCCATGGGTCCGGCTTGATTGTGCGCCGGCCCATCGATCACGATTTCGTCGCTCGGCTCAAGCCCCTCGCTTTTCCGAAAATACGGCAGCACCTCGGAGTAACTCCAGCCGGTGGCGCCCGTCTTCGACCAGGAGTCGAAGTCGCCTGGATGACCGCGCACATAGGCCATATAATTGAGCCCCGAGGAACCGCCCAGCATCTTGCCCCGGGGCACAGGCATCCGTCGTCCATTGAGCCCAAGCCCGGCCTTCCCTGGATCCGCGGTAAACATCCAGTCCGTGGCGGGGTTTTTCTGCATCGTCGCGCACGCCACCGGCATCAGCTCGACGTCCGGAGGCCGCTCGCCCGCTTCGATGAGCGCCACACGGCAGGCCGGGTCTTCGGAAAGACGCGCCGCGATGACCGCCCCGGCCGACCCGCCGCCCACCACAATGAAATCGAAGGTATCTGACATAGGAATGCGCAGGAACACGGACAGAACTCACAGAATGAAGGGATCTTGTCTAGTGCGCGCGGGCTATCAATAGTGTGAAGTGTTTCCGCCGTGCAAGCGGGAACTAAACAACGTGTTCACACAGGCGAAGCTCGTGGGAGCAGGAATTAACACATGAAAATCACCATATTGGCCGGCCTGATGTTCGGCGGATCTGTTCTCTTGGGGTTTGCGCAACCAAAACAAGCCTCGGCGCCAAAAACAAACCAACAGACCGATCCAACCTTCGAAACAGTCACAGACATTCCGAATCTTCCGCGAGTCTTGCTGATCGGCGATTCGATCTCGATGGGCTACACCCTCCCCGTTCGAATGCTTCTGAAAGGCAAGGCGAATGTACATCGCATCCCCGAAAATGGCGGACCAACGACCAATGGTCTGGCGAGACTTAACGGCTGGTTGGGCAAGGGTAAATGGGACGTCATCCATTTCAATTGGGGATTACACGATCTGAAAATCATGCCCGATGGCCAACGCCAGGTGTCGCCGGAGGCCTATGACAAAAATCTCCGACAACTTGTCGCGAAATTGAGAGCAACTGGAGCGAAATTGATTTGGGCCACCACAACTCCTGTGCCCGAGCATGTTCAGGGCGTCGCTCGACATCCCGAAGACGCTTTCCTTTACAACGGAATCGCCAAGAGAATCATGGCCGATAACAGCGTGGCGATTGACGACCTCTACGGCTTCGCCTTGCCTCAGTTGTCAAAAATTCAGAGGCCGCAGAATGTGCACTTCACGGACGAAGGTTCAGAGGCGCTCGCCCGGACAGTCGTTGCAAGCATAGAAGCGGTCTTAGCTGGCAAAAAGTAGAAACCGGCGAAGGAAACCTCAAAGAGCGCATCTTGACACTACCACCATAATGGAGGCGTGAGAACGGTTCCTCATCCGAAAGCATGAACCTTAACCTATAGAAAGGAATATGAATTCGGACAAACCAGCCAGACAGTCATT
>JACXTT010009488.1_pt1 | contig 13289 bp, 13 predicted proteins | sample 9270951 | NCBI WGS metagenome assembly JACXTT01 (sample SAMN15532306, study PRJNA645909) | rock metagenome | isolation source: weathered quartz diorite | place: Puerto Rico | collected 2017-06-21
CAGCGTCATCACCGGCACCGGATTCATGAAGTGCATGCCGATCACTTTGTCCGGCCGCTTGGTTGCGGCGGCGATCTTGGTAATGGAGATCGACGACGTGTTGGAGGCGAGGATGCAGTCGGGCTGCGCCAGGGCGTCGAGCTTGGCGAAGAGATCGATCTTGGCCGGCAGATTCTCGATGATAGCCTCGATGACGATGTCGGCCAAGGCGATGGCGCCGAGGTCGGTGGCGGTGCGGATGCGGCCGACCACGGCGACCTTCTCCGCCGGAGTCATCTTCCCCTTGTCCACGCCGCGCTGGAGATTGGCGGCGATGGTGGACAAGGCGCGCTGCAGGAGCTCGTCGGCAACGTCGACCAGGGTCACGTCAAGGCCGGCCGCGGCCGCGGTGTGCGCGATTCCGTTGCCCATGGTGCCGGCCCCGACGACGACGATGTTTTTCATGCCTCCGGACGCTATCACGTTGCCCCGAAGCGCCGGGGCGGCGTAGAATCATCGGCCCGGAATCCGTCCAGATGGCCTTCAAATGCTTCATGTGCGGCGCGGCGATCTCACAAGGGATCCTCTGCGAAAAATGCGATAAGCCCCGCAAGAAGAGCGGCGACTCGAAACCGCTCGCTTCCAGTGTGGGCGCGCGCGCCCTCACGGTGGCCGCCACCGCCCCCGCCGACCTTCCCGAGGAGTTCCCGAAGGCGCCGGTGCTGCACTTCCCGGTCGAGTCGGCGTCGCCCGCCATCACCAGCGTGGCAAACGTGCTCATCGCCGGCGGCGTGCCGGCCATCGTCATCGGTCCCGACCGCAGCGTGAAGTTCGTCACCGACGAAGCGAAGAAGTTGTTCCGCGTGGCGCAGGCAGACCTGGCCACGGTGCGGCAGATCGAGGCGCTCAGCGGCGGGCATGTCGGCGAGCTGTCGGTCCCCGCCTCCGCCGCGCTGCGCATCGGCGATCGCAACATCCTCTACACGCTGGTGCCGATCTCCGGCGGCGCCAGCGGCGCCGTGCTGGTGTTCCGCGAAGCGGAGCCGATGAACGCATCGCACGCCTCCTTCGTCGCGTTCGTTCGTGAAACCGTTTTCGCGCCGCTGCGCGCGCTGCGCGAGTCGCTGCTGGCCGCTTCCGGCAGCCCGCTCTTCAGCGACGCCGCCGCCACCATCGAGCAGATCCTCTCCTCGCTGGAGATGGCGCCGGAGGTCAAAGACGAGCCGGCCAAGCAGCCGCCGAGAGTCACGGAAGTCATCCGCGACGTCGCCGACCACTTCGCGTCGTTCGCGGAACTGAAAGGCATCAAGCTGCAGATCGACGTGCCCGACCTGGAAGAGCGCTTCAAGAACGCCGAGGGACTGCGCGAAGCGCTCGGCGTACTGATGGACAACTCGATGCACTACGTGCCGCCGGGCGGGCAGGTGGTGGTCGGCGTCCGCTGGATGGAGCACAAAGGGGCGCCGCTACTGCTCTTCTTCGTCATGGACAACGGGCCGGTGGTCCCCGAGATCCTGCGCCAGGAGATTTTCGAGCCCGGCTTCAACTGGAGCCCCGCGGCGCCCGATCGCACCGGCCGCAGCCTGTTCAAGGTTCGCGAGTTCGCGGTGGCCCACGCCGGATCGGTGTGGGTGGAGTCGAAGACCGGCAAGGCCTGCACGTTCTTCTTGCGCGTGCGCCCCGACTCGGCGCGTTAGCTAAGGCCGGTGCGGCATGCGCCGGTCCATGCGCAGGCGCATGGACTGATACTTCTGCTTCTGCTCGGGCGTGAGGATCGCTTCGATCTCGCGGCCCGCGGCATCGATCTCCTGGCGCATCTGCGGGCGGATGCCGGCGGCGATCTCGTCCATCCGCTTATGATGCCGGTCCATGATCTGCGCCACCTGCGCGTGCTGCTGCGGCGTCAGGTCCAGCTCGCGGTCGAGATGCTTCAGCATGCGGTCGCGGATGAAGTCCGCGCCGTGCCCGCGGAATGGACCGTGATAGATCGAGTAGACGCGCCCGCCGGCGAAGCCGATCAGCGCGCCGGCCACGAAGGCGATGGCGACCAGCAGGATCGCCGTCGTCCGCGCGCTACTGCTGGTTGAGGGTGTAGGTGTTTCCATCGACGGAGATCTCGACCGGATCGGCGCTCATGGCCGCTTCGAGGGTTGCTGTCTGATCGTGCCTCTGCTCGTACCACTGCACGCCGAGCGCGGCGGCCAGCGAAAGCGCGGCGAGCGAGAGGACGACGGGGCGGAACCAGCGGGCCAGAAGCTGCGCAGCGGTGGGCTGCGCCGCGACGCGGGCGCGCACGCGCGCGCCGAGACGCGCCAGCATCACATCATCCGCCTCGTAGCGAAGCTGCCGCGCATCGTCGCGCAGGCGCTGCAGGAAGTCTTCGTCATTCATACAGGTCCGCCAGTTTCTCTTTCAACTTCGCCCGCGCCAGGGAGAGGTGCGAGCGCACTGTCCCCGCGCTCAGCCCGATCATCGCCGCGATCTCGGCGTGCTCGAACTGCTCCACCAAATACAACCGGGCCACGATCCGCTGCATCTCCGGAAGCGACTCGATCGCGCCGTCGATCCGCCGCCCCAGCTCGTTGGCCAGGGCCGGAAGGTCGGCGCGGTCCCGCCGCGCGGCCGGCTCGGCCTCGGTGATCTCTTCGTGACGGAAGCGCGTGCGGTGTTTCATCACATCGAGCGACAGGTTGGTTACGATGCGATAGATCCATGGTCCGAACCGCTCACCGCTCTTGAAGCGGTCAATGGTCTGAAAAGCCTTGACGAACGCTTCTTGCGCCAAATCCTCGGCATCGCCGGCGTTGCGCACGATGCCCCAGGCGATGGACACCACGCGTTTCATGTATTTTGACACGAGGTAGTCGTACGACCCGGCGTCGCCGTTCTTGACCGCCTCGATGGCGCGCTGTTCGAGTCTGTCGTCGCTCGCCGTAATGGTCGCCGCCTCGTCCCGTACGGCGAAGATTAGACGATGGAGCGCGAGGGACCCGCCAGCGGGTCCCTCGAAGAATGTCGCGGCCGCGCTCACTTACTTCGCCTCGAATCTCCCCACGTGCTCGTGGAGCTTCTCGCCCAGCTTGGCGCGCTGGTCGGGAGTGAGCACGTTGAGCGCCTTCGATGCGGCGTTCAATGCGTTCACTTTCATGGCGTGCTCGAGGGCTTCCTGCTTGTCGAGCAGCGCCTGCGCGGTGGCGATGTCGTTCGGATTGGCGATCAGCGCGTCGGCGACCGCCTTGAGCCCGCCGTGGAGCTGCTCGCGCGATGCCGCGTTCTGCGTGTGCAGGTCGGCGAAGATGGCCTTGATGTCGGCTACTTGCTGGTCGCTGAGGCCGAGGGCTTCCTTGGCGTGATTGAGATGCCCGAGCATCATCACCGGGCCGAGCTCGCGCCCCATGCCGTGCGGGCCGTGCCCGCGCATGTGCTGCGCGTAGGCGAGCGGCACAGCGATCAGGACGGCCAGAATGGCCGCGCTGACAAAGAAGTACGTCCGTTTCTTCATGTCTTTGATCCTCCTTCGTTTGCTGGTGGAGGTACGAGCGCGTCGGTCAAACGTTGAACGGTATAATCGCCCGAACGTTCGCTGCGGTCATGCGCTTCATCGTCGCCGCCATCCTGCTCGCGGGCGCGGGCAGCGGGGTCCTTCTCGCACAGCCGTTGACCTGCCCCGCCGTCTCGACCGCCTCCGGGCGGCCGTGTGACACCTTCCACTATCACGTCCAGATGTACCGTCCCGACACGCGCGCCTTCGTGGAGCTGTACGGCATCAATCAGTTCGCATCGCAGGCGGCGTGCGAACGCGCGCGCGACGCGCAATTCAAGCGCAACATGGCGGTGGTCGAGCTCTACCGCGCGCGCAACGATCAGCAGTATCAGGCCGACCGCATCGGCATGTGCCACTGCGACATGACCATCGAGCGCACCAGCCCGAACTACCTCACCGATCTCCAACGCATCGCGCAGGTGCGCACGGCGGAGGAGATCCGGCAGCGGGTGCGCGAGCGGCTGCTCGATCTCGACGTGCCGTCGGACGCGGAGGTCATCCGCGGACTGGTGGCGCAGCCTTCGCCCAATCCGCTGCTGGGCGGACCGAAGCTCGTGCCGCTGCCGCAGCGGGCGGCGGTGGCGGAGGTGACGCGCAACGCGGACGAGTTGAAGATGACGAAGACGATCGATACCGGCGCCACCGCGGCAGCGTCGCTCGATCTGCCGCTGGTGGACGTGACCAGTGTAGCGGCGCCCGCCTCGGGCGCCGTGGCCATGCCGGCGACGGCCGAAGCGGCCGTCGCTACACAACCCGTCCCCGCCCCCGCGCCTGCTCCGGCGCCCGCCCCTGCGCCAACGCCGATGCCGGTTCAGCCGACGGAGGTGGTCACCGCCGACGATCCGACGCCCGACGAAGCCGCGGACGCGTTCATCAGCTACGAGACGCAGCGCATCCAGAACGTGCTGCACGCCAGCGGCGCGATGAGCGACGAGGCGGTGAAGTCGAAAGTGCTCGAGGCCTGCATGCAGCGCATCCAGCTCCTGTCCAACCTTCGCGCGCTCATCCAGGGGTCGGGCGCGCGCAGCCGCCTCGCCGCCGCCGCGCGCAACGCCAAGAGCGAGAGCCAGCGCCTGGAGCTGGTGGCGAAGCTCTTCGGCGGCGACGTCCCGCCGCACTGGGCGCCGCGCGATGCGGTGGACGTCATCCTCGATACGCGCGATGTCGAAGTCGATCCCGAGCGCATCCTCCGCGACTCCGGCGGCAAGATCACCGACACGCAGAAGCGCCACGCGCTCTACGCCCTGCTGGCGCGCACGCAGCCCACCGAGGAGCAGCAGTTGTGGCTTTCGACCGTCGTAGATGGGTTCCTGCAGTGAGAGGCTCATTCACCGCAGGCCGTTGGCCGTTGGCCGTGGTGCTCACTTCTGCTTTCGGCCTTCTGCCTTCTGCTTTTGCGCAGGAGCCGCCCCCGCCCACACCCGCGCCGACAGTCAGCGCCGCCATGCCTGTCAGCGAAGAATTCACCAAGGCGGTTTTCATCGGCAAGAGGTTCGCGGACATGAAGGACTACGCGGCCGCGTACCAGCAGTTCGCCAAGGCTGACGCGCTGCAACCCGACCAGCCGGGCGTGCTCTACGACATGGCGCTGCTGCTGGCCAAGGCCGGCCGCTACTCGGAGTCGCAGGCGAAGGTCGACCGCTACAACCAGCTCTTCCCCGCCGGCGCGGAGAAACCGATGATCGCCAAGCTGCAGCTCGAGCTCGAGTTTCAGCGCGAGCTGCAGAAGAAGCGGCAAGTGGAGCAGGAATACACCGACCTCTTCACGCGCGGCCGCTTCCTCTATTCGAAGAATGATCTCGACGCCGCGCTCAAGCAGTTCCAGGACGCGGAGCAGAAGCGCCCCACCGATCCCGCCGCCGTCTACGACCAGGCCGTGATCTTCGAGAAGCTGGGCGACCTCGGCAAAGCCTCCGAGCGCTTCCATCGCTATCAGGAGCTGGAGAGCGACGCCGACGCGAAGGCCGCCACTGACCAGCGCCTCCTGGCGCTGGAGAGCGAGATCGCGGACATGAAGTCGAAGATCGTCTGTCCCTTCTGTGGACTGCGCCTCCCCATCGGCGCGACGTGGTGCCACCGCTGCTGGCACGGGCCGTACTTCGCCTCGTCGCCTCTCTGGGGCGCGCGCCCCTGCGGGGACGGCGCCACCGCCACGCGCGCCACGTACTACGCGGACGGTCGCTTCGCCAAGAACGAAACGCTGCCGTGCATCGCCACGACGCTGGAGTCGCTGCACTACACGCCGGCGCGCCAGCAGGCCATCCAGGAGGCGCGCAAATCCGAAGGGTGGACCTACAACGGCGACATCATCCAGGGCTATCGCGATCAGGTGAAGTTCGTTCAGGGTGCCGACTATCTGGAAAAGATTGTCGCCCCTGCGACCGGCGACATCCTCAGCTACGCGGCGCACGCTGCGGGCGACAGTAAGACGTTCCTCCTCGACCGCGAGGAGGTGATCATCGACGGGCAGAAGTACACGAACCGCTACACCTTCGACGCGCAGAACCGCATCATGCAGCAGCAGGTCGACTATCAGAACGCCGCCGGCTGCAACCACATCGTCAGCATGACCGCCGAGGTGTCGTATCAGAATGATGTGCAGTCGGCGGTGAAGATCACCGGCGGGTATGAGGGGACGGTAGTGGAGGGGTCGCCGCACACCGACTGGACGGCGACCATCGCCTACACCTACGGCGCAAGTTCGAAGCTGACGAAGGAGGACCTCGCGGTCGCGTCGTTCAACAAGGTCTATCGCGCCAAGCCGTACGGCGCCGAGCGCAACGACATCAGCAAGATCTACGACCGCATGCGCGTAAACCGACCCATCGAGAACATGCTCTCCCTCGGCGACCGCTGCGGCACCGCCGGCAACGTCTTCCTCGGCAATCCGATCGACCTCCGCCCCTTCTACGCCATCACGCCAAACCTCTCGACCATCCTGGGCAACGGCGTGACGCGCGCCACGGTGACCTTCACCTATCCGTGATTCCTACGTTCGGTAGAGGGGTCTGACCCCTTCCACGCCCTCTCTTGCAGGACTCCGTCCTCCTCAGCACAGCGAACGATCTCTCTACATGGAGTAGAGGGGTCTGACCCCCGAGTCGACCCCAGGTCTATGTGGAGTAGGGGACGCAGTACGGATCATCCACATCGCAGTTCGCGAACTCGAACTGAACAGTGGTGTGCTCGATGCCGAAGTCGTCGTGCAGCAGCGTGTTGACCTGCGAGAGGAGGTTGCCGGTGCTCTTCACCGGCACGTCGCCCACCATGAGGTGGCAGGAGAGGGCGGGGCGGGAGGGGCCGATGGCCCAGATATGCAGGTGGTGCACGCCTTGGACGCCGTCGATGGCGGCGATGGCGCGCGTCACGGCGTCGGGGTCGATGCCCGACGGCGTCCCTTCCAGCAGGAGGTTGATGGCCTCGCGCAGCACGCCCCAACTGCTCCAGAGAATGAGCACGCCGATGCCGAGGGAGACCACGGCGTCCCAATAGGTGGCGCCGGTGGTGCGGATGAGGAGGGCGGCGGCGATGATGCCGGCGGAGGAGACGGCGTCGCCGAGCATGTGCAGCACGGCGCTGCGGATATTGAGATCGTGCCTCCCCGCCTCGCGCAGCGAAAGGGTGATCGCGCTGTTGAGCATTAGCGCGGCGATGGCGGTGGCCAGCATGGCACGGCTGTCGACCGGCTGCGGCGCGCGCAGCCGCGCGATCGCTTCCCAGAAGAGGTAGATGGTCAGCGCCGCCAGCGCGGCGGCGTTGATGAACGCGGCCAGCACGCCGGCGCGGTGATAGCCGTACGACTTTTCCGCCGTCGCCGGGCGCCGCTCCAACCGCACCGCCGCGAAGGCCAGCAGCAGCGCGAGGGTGTCGGTGAAGTTGTGGATGCCGTCGCCGATCAGCGCCAGCGACTGCGACCAGATCCCGATGGATACCTCGACGCCGACGAAGACGATCGTGGCAATCGAGGCGATGACGAGCTTGCGGGAGACGCTGTGCGGATGATCGTGATGGTGAGGCATCGGTTCGTGGTTCTTAGATGATGGTTCGTAGTTGATGGCTCGTAACTACCAACTACCAACTACGAACTACGCGTCGACCGTTCCACCTTCCTCGACTTCTCCGCCACCCCCTCCGCCATCGCCGCGCGCTGCGCGCGGAGCTTCTCTGCCAGGGCGGAGTCCGTCAGGGCGATGATCTGCGCGGCGAGCGCGCCGGCGTTGCGCGCGCCGCCGATGGCCACAGTGGCCACCGGGATGCCGGGCGGCATCTGCACCACCGCGAACAGCGCGTCGAGTCCCTGCAGAGGGCTGTTGCCGAGCGGCACGCCGATGACTGGCTTGGTGGTGAACGACGCCACCACTCCCGGCAGATGCGCGGCCATCCCCGCTCCGGCGATAAAGACCACGGCGCCGTCGCGCTCGGCGTCGGTGATCACCTGCTTGGTCCGATCGGGGCTGCGATGCGCGGATGCCACTTTCATCTCGTATGGCACGCCCGCTTCATCCAGCGCAGCGCAGGCCTGCGCCATGACCTCCGCGTCGGAGTCGCTTCCCATGACGATGCAGACCCAGGTTTTCACGCGCCCGGAGGAATCACCGCTGCGCGAAACGTGCCGCTGTCGGCCTTTCGCTGCAGCGCGCGGTAGCCGATGTCGTGCCGGTAGCGCGCCCCTTCGAAGCGCACCTTCGGGGCCGCTTGATAGACCTTCGCCAGCGCATCGGAGAGCGTCGCCGCGCGCACGCAGACGCTGATCACCCGTCCGGCGACGTTGATCAGCTTTCCGCCGCGCCGCACGGTCCCGGCGTGGAAGAGCGTGACCGCGTCGTCGTCGATCGGATCGATGGCCACTTCCTGCCCCTTGAGGTACTCATCGGGGTAACCGTCGACGGCGATGACAACGCACGCCGCAGCCGCCTTGATCCAGTTGAGCTTCGTGTCGCCGAGGTTGCCGCTGGCCACTTTCAGACAGAGCTCGGCGAAGTCATCCTCCAGCCGCAGCATCTGCACCTGCGTCTCCGGATCGCCGAAGCGGCAGTTGTACTCGAGCACCTTCGGTCCCTTCTCCGTCAGCATGATCCCGGCGTAGAGGCAGCCGGTGTAGGGACGCCCTTCGCTCTCCATTCCTTGAATGGTGGGCATGATGATCAGCTTGACGATCTCCGCGGCGGCGTCGCCGGCCATGATCACCGCCGGCGAGTGCGCTCCCATGCCGCCGGTGTTCGGCCCTTTGTCGCCATCGAATGCTTTCTTATAGTCCTTCGCCGGCGCCAGCGGCACGAACTTCTTCCCGTCGGCCACCACGAGAAAGGAGACCTCTTCACCGGTCAGGAACTCCTCGACCAGGATGCGGCTCGCCGCGTTGCCGAACTTCTTCTCGTCGAAGACGAGCCGCAGATACTCCTCCGCTTCGCTCTTGGAGTTGACGATGACCACGCCCTTCCCCGCCGCCAGGCCGTCGACCTTCAGCACCGCGGGATATCCGAGCTCCTTGAGCGCGCTCTTTGCTTCGTCGATCGACGAGCACGCCCGCGCCTCGGCCGTGGGGATGCCGTACTTGCGCATGAACTCCTTGGAGAAGACCTTCGATCCTTCCAGCTCCGCTGCCAGGCGGGTGGGGCCGAAGATGGGAAGGCCACGCTTCTGGAACTCGTCGACGATGCCGAGGGTCAGCGGCAGCTCGGGGCCGACGACGGTGAGGTCCATCTTCAGCGACTCGGCGAAATCGGCCAGCTCGATGATGTCGGCCACGCCGATGCCGACGCAGTCGGCCACCTGCGCGATGCCCGCATTGCCGGGCGCCGCGTAAAGCTCTTTCACCAGGGGAGATTGGCGGAGCTTCCAAGCGAGCGCGTGCTCGCGTGCCCCTTGCCCGACAACCAGTACGCGCATAGATTCGAGAGAAGTCATTGGATTTTAAAGTGTTCCGGCTGATTTGTCATCCCGAGCGTAGCGAGGGACCTGTGTGGGCGGGCGGCGCACCACCCAACCCCCCAGGTCCCTCGCTACGCTCGGGATGACATCGAACGGGTTAGACGTTTCCCCCGGCACCCGCGTACCTATGTGACGATGCCTGCGGAACTCCGCTTGATGATCCCGACAAAGGAAAGCCTGGAACCCGACGACCGGCAGCTCGTCGAGACGATCCGGCGCGGAGACGCCTCCGCGTTCGAGCAGCTCGTCCGCCGGAAGACGTCGAAGGTCTACAGCCTCTGCTACCGCATCATCGGCAACGCCGAGGATGCCAAGGACATCTCGCAGCTCGTCTTCATCAAGCTGTGGGAGAACCTCGAAAAGTACGATCCGAAGTACGCGTTCGACACCTGGCTGTACCGCATGGTGACCAACGTGGCCATCGACTTCCTCCGCAACAAGCAGTCGCGCGACAACGCCGTGAACTCCAACCTCCGCCTGGTGAAGACCGCGTCGGACGCCGAGCAGGCGGTGACCGTGCAGCGGAAGGAAGTGGAGTGCGTCTTCAACGCGGTCTCCTCGGTCCTCTCGCCGAAACAGAAGACGATCTTCGTCATGAGCGAGATGGACGACCTTCGCTCCTCGGAGATCGCCAAGATCCTCGGCTGCCGCGAGTCGACGGTGCGCAACCATCTCTTCAACGCGCGGAAGCTGATGCAGCAGCAACTGAAGAAACGCTTCCCCGAGTACTCCCGGCTGTGGGAGGAATCGCAATGATCTCCTGTCAGACTTTCCGCGCCAATCTGCAGCCCGGCACGCACGACGCCGATCTCCTGGAGCATCTGCGCCGCTGCGACGCCTGCCTCGACTTCGCCGTCCAGGCCGATCCCGACAACTTCTTCCGCGCCCTCGGCGGCGACGAGCTCGTGCCGCCCGGCGGCGTCGACGCCTTCGTGGGCGACGTCATGGCGCAGGTGCGCAGCCGCGAGACCGAGACCGCCGCCGAGCCGCATCGCGCGTTCAGCAGCGTGCGGCGCCTGGCCATCGCGGCGACGGTCGCCGCAGCGGTGACGACGGGACTGCTGGTGTCGAACCATCAGCCGGCGGAGAAGCCAATCGCGCTGACTGCGAAAGTCCTCAGTCCTCAGTCCTCAGTCCTCACTCCTACTGTGACGAAACCGGTCGTTGATACGTATGAATCGAAAACTGCCACGATCGTCGAAGTGCCTTCGGACAAGGAGGATGACGTGCAAGTCGTCATGATCTTCGACGAGTCGTTGCCGGCGGATTTATGAAGCTGAATCGTTTGGTGATGTTGTTGTTGGCGCTGCTGGTGGCTGTGTCGGCGGCGCAGGCCGAGCCGCCTGCGCCGGATACGGCGAAGGCGCTGTCGGTGCGCACGTTCACCTTCAAGTACCGAGAGGCCGACAAGGCGGCCGGCGTGATCAAGCCTCTGCTCAGCGCGGACGGCACGATCTCCATCCAGCCGGGGACGAAGTCGATCGTGGTCACCGACCGCGCCGACAACCTCAAGGCCGTGGCCAAGGCCATCGATGACTTCGACCGCCCGCCGCAGTCGTTCCGTCTCACGGTGCGCCTGGTCTCCGCCGCGCGCGTGAGCGCCGATACGGCCAAAGTTGGCGAAGACCTCCGCGACGTGGCGCCGAAGCTGGCCATGCTGCGCTACAACTCGCTGGAGAATGCCGGTCGCGCCGACTTCCAGGGAAAAGAAGGCGATCCGGGAATCCTGGAGATGCCCACCGGCTATCGCGCGGAGTTCAAGCTCGGCGAATACGACCCGGCCAGTGACTCCATCAAAGTGAGCGAGCTGCATCTGTCGCGGCTGCAGAAGGACCAGTTGGAGCCGTTGCTCAAGCCGATCTCGCTCAATCTACGACTGGGACAAACCTACATGGTCGCTGCGACGCGCACTCCCGAGAGCCAGCGCGCGCTCATGATCGTCCTCGTCGCCCACCGATAAGGCGACGCACTCCTACTCATCCGGGCGCGGCAGAATCACCCTCCTGCCGCGCCCTTTTTTCGCTCAACGAAGTACTCGCTCACGGCCTCGGCCGGAAGCGTATTGAAGATCTCCCGCCCCCTCAGCCCCCCCTTCCGCGCCACCCACGTTCCCGTCAGCAGCGCACCGTACTCGCGGATGGAGTGCGCGTCGGGATTGATGGCGAAGCGGACGCCGAACGACAGCGCGCGTGGAACGTGGCGCCAGTCGAGGTCGAGCCGATTCGGATTGCCGTTGATCTCGATCATCACGCCGCGCGCGCCGGCCTTCTCGAAGATGCGGTCGAAGTCGACCGAGTAGCCGTCGCGCGAGAGCAGCTTGCGGCCGGTGAGATGGCCGAGGAAGGTGACGTGCGGGTCGTCCAGCGCCTGGAGGATGCGCTCGGTCATCTCGTCCTTCGGCATGTTGAAGCGCGAGTGCACCGAGGCGATCACGAAGTCGAAGCTGGAGAGGATCTTGTCGCCGTAGTCGATGGAGCCGTCGGGGAGAATGTCCGCCTCCGTCCCGCGGAAGACGCGCAGCGGCGCCACCTCCGGCGCGCTGCGGTCGATCTCCCGCCACTGCTCGCGCAGGCGCTGCTCGGAGAGCCCTCCCGCGTAGTACGCGGCGGGAGAGTGATCGGAGAGGCCGACATACTCCAGGCCGCGCTCGCGTGCGGCGCCGAGCATCTCCAGCACGGTGTTGCGGCCGTCCGAGAAGGTGGTGTGCACGTGGAACGTGCCGCGCAGGTCGTCGAGCTCGACCAGCTTGCGCGGGCGTTTGCGCTTCAGATCGTCCGCCGTCTCACGGCGCTCGGGGGGGACATAGGGGAGCGCGGCGCGGGCGAAGAGATCGACCTCGGCCGGCAGGCCCTCACCCGGCCCTTCGCTGCGCTCAGGGCCACCCTCTCCCGCAAGCGGGAGAGGGCCCATCGTTTTCCCTCTCCCGCGCGAGCGGGAAAGGGTGGCCCCTGAGCGCAGCGAAGGGGCCGGGTGAGGCGCGCGCGCGAAGAACGCCTCCACGAACTCCGCCGACCCCGTCGTGCGCAGCAGCGTCGTCCCGAGCTCGGCGGGCGCGCTCAGATGGAACCATATGTCGAGCTCACCGTTGGCCTGCGCCTTCACCGTCGCGTCGTCGACCTGCTCGGCATTCTCGAAGAGGCGCAGCAGCGCGGCCATGACTACGTCGCGCTTGCGCGTGGAAACGACGAAGTTCACGTTGCGCACAACCTCCAGGCGCCGCCGCACGCTGCCGGTGATCTCCGCGTCTTCGATCTCCTCGATCCCCGCGAGCTGTTCGCGAATGGCCTCGGCGGCCTCCAGCGCGATCGGCAGCAAAAAACGCGACTCACGCCGCCGCGCCCTCTCGATGCCTTCCAGGATCTTGGCCTGCGTCTTCGCGCCGAAGCCGCGCAGCGCGGTCAGGCGGTTCTGGCGCGCCGCCTTTTCCAGGTCATCGAGACTGCCGACGCCGAGCGTCTGGTGAAGGATGGCGATCTTCTTCATGCCGAGGTTCGGCACGCGCAGCAGCTCGAAGATGCCGGCGGGAAACTGCTTGCGGAGCTCCTCGAGATATTGCGAGCGGCCGCTGCGGGCCAGCTCCTCGATCACGGCGCCGGTCCCCTTGCCGATGCCGGGCGTCTTCATCAGCTCACCGGAGGCGATCGGCTCATGGACGTCGCGGTCCTGCGGTCGCAGAGCGCGCGCGGCGCGCTCGAAGGCGAGCGCCTTGAAGCGATTCGGCTCGGGGAGCTCCACGTAGCGGGAGATCCTGTCGAGCGCTCGGGCGATTTCGGATTTGTCCCGTTGTATCATTCGGACGCAAGCCATCCCCGAGACGGCTGGCGCTGGGCCTCCC
>JACXTT010009489.1_pt1 | contig 13289 bp, 14 predicted proteins | sample 9270951 | NCBI WGS metagenome assembly JACXTT01 (sample SAMN15532306, study PRJNA645909) | rock metagenome | isolation source: weathered quartz diorite | place: Puerto Rico | collected 2017-06-21
TCGGCCCAGTCGTCGCGCGCGTTCAACGAGGGGACGAGGCGAAGCGTCTCGCCGCCGTGCTTGCGCCAATCCGCGGCGGCGCGGATGCCGATCTCCTCGAGCGTCTCGAGGCAGTCGGCGACGAACGCGGGGCTGAACACGACGGCGCGCCTGGCGCCGCGCTTGGCAGCTTCGACGACCTCCACGTCCGTGAACGGGCGGATCCAGCGCTGCGACAGGCGGGACTGGAAGCAGACCACGCTCTTCGTCTCCGGGACCGCGAGCCTCGCGGCCAGAGCGCGCGCGGTTGCCACGCACTGCGCACGGTAGCAGTCCGCGAATGCGTCGGGATTTTGCTCCGGAGCGCGCTCGCAGCAATCGCCGCTCGCGAGGCACCACCCGCCGCGCCGGTCGCTCTTCCGGATCTGGCTCTCCGGGAGCCCGTGGAAGCTCCAGAACACGACCTCGGGGTCGACTTCCGCGAGATGCGCGCGTGCGGTCGCGGCGACGCAGTCGAGATAGAGCGGATGATCGAAGAACGGCGGCACGACGTGGATCGCGGGCACGTTCCAGCGCGCCGCCGCCTCGCGAAACACGCGCTCGACGGAGGATCCCGTCGCCGCCGAGGTCGCTTGCGGATACAGCGGGAAGACGACGATCCGCCGCACGCCCTCGCGATAGAACTCGTCCATCGCCTGCGCGATCGACGGCGTGCCGTAACGCATGGCGAGCTTCACGACGACGCGTCCCGCGAGCCGTGCGCCGACCTTCTCGGCCAGCGCGCGCGAGTGCACCAGCAGCGGCGAGCCTTCGGCGGTCCAGATCTTCGCATACGCCTCGGCGGAGACCTTCGGCCGGAACGGCAGGATGACGGCGTTCAGCAGAGCGAAGCGGAGCGGTGCCGCCATGTCCAGCACGCGCGGATCGGACAGGAACTCCCGCAGGTAGCGGCGCACCTCCGGCGTGCGCGGAGCCTCGGGAGTGCCGAGGTTCACGAGCAGGAGACCTGGTACGTCGGCCGGCATTCCCGCGCCGTTCTGGCAGAGGGCTTTCGCGATTGCCAGGCGCCGCGTGGCCAAGCTCGGGCCGCGGCGGTATCGTCGGCCCGTCCGATGTCGCCGCCGATCCGCATCCCCGCCTACTACGACTTCGCCTCGACGATCTGCTTCGTCGCCCACCGCGCGCTCGAGCGCATGCAGGCCGATCTCGATGGCATGGGCGTCGCGATCGAGTGGCGGCCGATCGACGTGGCAGGCCTGCTCGGCTGGCCGCGGGGCTCCGTCATCGAAGGCCCGCGGCGTGACAACTCGCTCCGCGTCGCGCGCGAGCTCGCGGTCGACGTGCGCATGCCGGCGACGTTCCTCGACTCGCGCGGCGCGCACGCCGTGGTCCTGGCGCTCGCGGGCTCGCCGCGCGAGATCGCCTGGCGCGAGCGCGTGTGGAGTGCGGTCTTCGAAGAAGGTCGCGACATCGGCGACGCCGCGGAGATCGAGCGTCTGGCCGCCGATCTCGGCATCGACCTCGCGGCGCTACCGGGCGCTCGCGACCCGGAGGCGGTCGAGCGCGCGACCGAGGCCGCGCGTCAGGCCGACGTGACGGGCGTGCCGACGTTCTACGTCGGCTTCCCGCTCGGCGGCATCCAGCAGCCGGAGACCATGCGGCTGCTGTTCCAGCGCTGGGTCGACCGGCAGCGCGACGACGACTCGTCCGCGCGCTGAGCCCCCCGCGTCAGCGCACGACGCCGCCCGCGCGGAGCGCCGCGATCTCTCCAGTCGAGTAGCCGATCTCGGCGAGTACCTCGTCCGTGTGCTGGCCGAGCGCGGGGAGGCGGATGCCCGGGTCGAAGCCCGAGAAGTCGAGCGGCATGCCGACGACCGGGATCTCGCCGAGCTTCGGGTGGTCCATGGTCCGCATCGCCGGGCGCGAGCGCGCCTGCGGATCGTCGAGCATCCCGTCGAGCGTGTTGACCGCTGCGGCCGGCACCTCCGCGGCCTGCAGCCGGGCGACGAGATCGTCCCGGTCGAAGCGCGCGATCGCTTCCTCGACCAGCGCCTCGAGCACCGCGCGGTGACGCACGCGTTCGAGGTTCGTCGCGAAGCGCGGGTCGTCCGCGAGATCGGCGAGGCCGATCGCGGTGGCGATCCTCCGCCACAGCCGGTCGTTTCCCCCCGCGACGAACGCCCACTGGCCGTCGCGGCAGCGAAACGCGCGGTACGGCGTGAGCGACGGATGCGCCGAGCCGAGTGCCTTCGGCACCACCCCCGCGAGCAGGAAATTCTCCGCGTGGTAGTTGAGGAGGCCGAGGGCGGTCTCGAGCAGCGAGCCGCCGACCCGCTGTCCGACGCCCGTCTGGTCGCGTGCGCGAAGCGCCGTGACGACGCCGAACGCGGCGAGGATTCCCGTCGTCAGATCGAGGAACGAGACGCCGCACCGAGACGGCGCCGCGCCGGCCTCGCCGGTGATCGACATCACACCGCTGAACGCCTGCATCAGCGCTTCGTAGCCCGCCTCCTGCGCGCGCGGCCCGGTGCGCCCGAACGCCGACACCGAGCAGTAGACGAGCCGCGGGTGCACGGCAGCGAGCGCGTCGTAGCCGAGCCCGAACTCCTCCATCGCGCCGGTGCGGAAGTTCTCGACCAGCACGTCGGCTTGGAGCACCAGCCGGCGAACGACCTCGACTCCCTCGCGCTGCTTCAGGTCGACGGCGATGCCGCGCTTGTTCCGGTTGTTGACGAGATAGCTCGGCGACTCGCCGTCGCGGAGCGGCGGCCAGGTGCGGGCCTCGTCGCCGCCGGCAGGGTCCTCGACCTTCACGACGGAGGCGCCGAGGTCGCCGAGCAGCGCGCCGCAGTACGGTCCGGCGAGCACGCGCGACAGGTCGACGACGCGGATGCCCGCGAGCGGCAGCGGGGCTTCGTGCGTCACGACGGCGACGCGCTCAGGACAACGCCTTCTGCGCCGCCGGCCGGGCCTCGAGCCGCGCGAGGTACTCTGCGACGTGCACGAGCTTGGGATCGAGCGACTGGAGGCGCCGTACCACGAAGACCGAGCTCCCCATCATGACGTCGGCGGCCGAGAACGCGTCGCCGAGCAGATACGGCCGGGTCGCCAATCGCTCGTCGACGAGCTCGAGCGTCTTGGTGAGCCGCGCCCTCGCCTCCTGCACCACGCTCGCGATGCGCTCGGCCTCGGGCTTGAAGAACGCGTGGCGCGCGATCTCGCCGACGGGCGGCAGCACCGTGGCCTCGGCGAAGTGCGACCACTGCAGGAATTCCGCCCGCCCCGGCGCGCCCGGGCGCGGCGCCAGGCGGCCTTCGCCGTAGCGCTCGAGCACGTACTCGACGATCGCGCCCGACTCCATCATCGCGACGTCGCCGTCCTCGATCGCCGGCACTTTCCCGTAAGGGCAATTCTGCGCGAACGGGAGCGGTCCCGGCGTGAACGCCACGCGCACGAGGTCGTAAGGGAGGCCGAGCTCCTCGAGCAGCCAGAGGACGCGGATCGAGCGGGTGAACGGAGCGTGGTAGAGCTTGATCATCGCTCTCGCCTACACGGCTTCGCGATGCGTTGCCACCGGGATCACGAGCCGCGGAAGAACCAGGCCTCGAGCCCTACCGACTTCGCCTCGCGGCCCTTGCGGCGCACCTCGCACGTGACGCGCGGACCGTTGTCGAGATCCGATCCGATCGCACACCACGCTTCGAGCGGCCCTTCTCCCGGCAACTCGACCGTCAGGATCTCGATCTTGTCCGCGGTGCGATGCTCGAGCTTCGCGAGGCCCGGCGACGCGCGGCCGCCGATCGAGCGACGCAGCACGAGACGGCCGCGCGCGACCGACACGTCCATCGTTCCCGCGTAGGTCGTCTTCGAATCGGGGCGCCGTCCGATCACGTCGTAGTGCCCCGCGAATGCCTGCAGCCGCTCGTCGTCGTCCTCCGCATCGGCGCTCCACGCGAGCGGCGCGGAGACGGCCGCGAGCAGCGCGAGCGACCCGAGGATCCGGTTCCGACGTGGCGCGCGCATGCGCGCCGAGAATGCACGAGACGGCGGCCGGAGCAAAACGATCGGCCGCCGCCTCGCGGTTCGGACACTACTGCATGCTGGACGCGTCTCCCGACGGCGCGCTCGTCGTGGTCGAGCTCGCCGAGCCCGATGCGCTGCCGCTCACGCCCGGCGAGGCCGAGGAGCTGGTGGACGGAGTCGTGGGCGTCGAGGTCGACGCGCCCGTCGTCGCCGAGGCGTCGGCGGTCACCGTCAGCACGTCCTGACAGATCTTCAACGCGCCGCCACTGCCCGCGGAGATCGTCTCCTGGGTCGTGTCCGACGGCTTCGTTACGGTCACGTCACCGGAGCCGCTCCCCGAGTTCGTGCAGTCCACGCAGCCGTTCGAGAGCAGCTGGCCCCTCAGCAGATCTCCGCCGAGCGCCTCCGTCTCCTTGCTGCACGACCAGCTCGACGGATCCACGAACGTGAGATCCACGAACTTGATGATGCGGGACGGCGCCTGCGCGCCCGACGGTCCGCCCGGGAGCACGCTGCCGATCCCGGGTAACGACGAGGTCGAGAGCGCGCCACTCACGCCACCCGAAGACGAGGAGGACGAGCCCAAGACGGGCCCGAATCCCCCCTGTGTGACCGCCAGCGCGGCCGCGGTCGGCAGCGCGAGCGATGCGATCAAGAACGTTGGCAATCGATTCATGAGCACCTCCATGTGAAATCCGTGCCGCGGCCAACCCCCAGCACGTCTCAGCGTCAGAAAACCGACCGGGTGCCTCGGTCGCGCAGCGTCATGATTTTTTCTTCATTTCGGTTCCATAGATGCGCGAGGTTGCGCGTTGGCGCGAAATGACCGGTTCGTGTAGCGTGCGCGCGCCGCGAGGAGGACGATGAGCGACGCTCCCGAGCACCCGCCCGGCTCCGGCTGGCTCGCCCGCTGGGCCGCGACTCCGCTCTATCTGCGCATCGCGGGAGCGCTTGCGATCGGCATCGTCGTCGGTCTCCTGCTCGGGCCGCGCGCCGCTGGCCTCGCCGCACCGTCGAAGCTCATCCTGCGCGTGCTCGGCGCGCTCGCGCCCGGGCTCATCCTGCTCGCGGTGATCCACGTGCTGATGTCGACCGAGCTCCGCCCCGGGGTCGCGCGGCGGATCGCCGGCCTGCTGTTGATCAACACGCTGATGGCGATCCTGATCGGGCTGCTGGTCGCGAACGTCGTTCGACCGGGCGCGTGGTCGAAGCTCGAGCCGCCGCGGAAGGAATCGGCGGCGTCGCGCGAGACCGATCCCGAGAAGCGGAAGATCCTCGAGGTGCTCGAGGAGCACGGCATCGAGTCGAACGCGCCGCACGCGCGCGATCCGCTGACCGAGTTCCTCGACAACGTCCCGAAGAGCCTGCTCGGGCCGCTCACCGACGGCGGCAGCGTGATCGGCGTGATCTTCATCGCCGTCTCGTTCGGGATCGCCTTCCGCCGGCTTCGCGAGCAGCCGATCGCGAATCTCCAGGACCTGATCCAGCTGCTTTTTGAATCGCTGCTGGTCGTCCTCCACTGGGTGATCGAGCTCGTACCGCTCGGCGTCTTCGGCATCGTCGCGAGCATCATCGGCAAGGAGGGGCTCGCGCCGTTCCAGGCGCTCGGCGCGTTCGTCGTCGCGGTGCTGACGGCGCTCCTGCTGCAGGCGTTCTACTATCTCGCGCGCGTGCGCCTGGGGTCCTGGGTTCGCCCGCTCGATCTGATCCGCGGCACGCGCGACGCGCTGATCATGGCGTTCTCGACGGGCAGCTCGACGGCGACGATGCCCGTGACGTACGACCGCCTGCAGAAGAACGTCGGCCTGCGCGAGGAATCCGCGAGCCTCGGGGCACTCGTCGGCTCGAACTTCAACAACGACGGCACCGCGCTCTACGAGGCGATGTCGGCGCTGTTCGTCTCGCAGATGCTCGGCCTCGGCCTGTCGCTGCCGCAGCAGCTCATGGTCGTGCTCACGTCCGTGATCGCGTCGGTCGGCGCCGCGGGGATTCCCGAAGCCGGCCTCGTGACGATGACGCTCGTGTTCAACGCGGTCGGGCTGCCGACGCAGTACATCGCGCTTCTGCTCGCCGTCGACTGGTTCCTCGATCGCTGCCGGACGACGATCAACGTCATGGGCGACATGACGGTGTCGTGCCTGCTGGACGGCCGGGAGCGAGCGACGGATCCCGCCGCCCCGCGAGCGCACAGCCGAGCAGCAGAGCCACCGCCATCACCGTGATCGCACCGGCCCACTGAGCCGGGTCCCCGATCGTGGTGCCGACGAGCGTCCGGTGGCTCGCCACCGCGCAGAGCACCGCAACCGCCATGGTCGCGGTCGCGATACGGTCGCGGTCGAGGATCGCCAGCCGGGCGAGGCAGAACGCGGGAATCAGGATCACCACGAAGTGACCCTTGCTGGAGGCCGGCGACAGCAGGAGCATCGACAGGCAGATGACGCTCGCGTCGAGGGCCTCGCGCGGTACGCGGCCGACCGGCCGGGCTCGGCCGATCGCGAACGCGGCGATCGACACGACGGCCGCCCGGGCGGCGCGGACGGCCCAGGCGAGTGCCTCGACGTCGAGATCCACCACCCGCGGCGGAACTCCGCCGTACTGGCCGGGCACCGGCCACGACAGAGCGAGCCAGCGATGCAGCATGCCCGCGAGCGACTGGTTGTAGATCGGCGCGGTCATCCACTCGCCGTGGAGCGACGCCGGCCGCACGACCACGACCGAGACCCAGTGCGAGAGCCAGAGCCCGCCCCCCGGCGCCGATGCGATCGCGTCGGGAAGCAGGCTCGCGCCGAGGAGCACCGCGGTCATGGCGAGCGCCGCGACCAGCCGGCCGCGGAAGAGCAGATACGGAAGCCACGCCACGGGCGTCGCCTTGAGCGACGCGGCGAGGCCTGCCGAGACGCCGGCCCGGACCCAACGCGACTCGACGCACGCGAGCGACGCCGCCGCGACGAGCGCCCCGATCCAGACGTCGGTCTGGCGGTGCTCGATCGCGTCCGTCAGGAAGCGGAGCGCGAGCCCGCCGCCGAGCAGAAAGACCGCGAGCTCCCGCCGCGCGAGCGCGCGCCCGCCTCCCGACGCGCGCCACGCCGTCCATCCCAAGACCGCGAGCGCGACCACGTTCGACAGCACCCAGGCGAGCCGGCCGAGCGCGGGCGGGATCAGCGAAGCCAGCGCCGAGACGAACACCATCGCCGGCGGATACGGGAAGTGGGTGACGACGATCTCGTACGGGTCGGCGCCCGCGAGCAGACGCCGCCCCGCCGGCAGGTAGTCGACCTCCCAGTCCTCGGGCTTGCGGAGCAGCGCCACGAGCCCGAGCAGCGCGATCACCCCGGCGCCGATCGCGAGGTGCGGTTCGGCGCGCACGCGCGCCCCGAGCGCACGTTTCGGCTCACCCGCGGCCGACATGCCCCCTGGTCTCATCTCCGGCACTTTGCTAGCAACGGCTTCGTGTTTACAGGATCACTCGTCCCCATCGTCACGCCGTTTCGCGACGGCAAGATCGACCCCCAGGGCCTCGAGCGCGTCATCGAGTACGTGCTCGGTGCGGGCTCGGACGGCCTCATCCCGTGCGGCACCACCGGCGAATCCGCCACGCTGTCGCACGAGGAGCACGAGGAAGTCGTCCATCTCACGATCGAGATCGCGAAGAAACGGGTGCCGGTGATCGCCGGCACGGGATCGAACTCGACCGCCGAGGCGATCCGCCTCACGCGCGCGGCCGAGAAGGCAGGCGCCGACGGCGCGCTGCTGATCTCGCCGTACTACAACCGGCCGACGCAGGAAGGCATCTTCCAGCACTACAAGGCGATCGCCGAGTCCACGAAGCTGCCGCTGATCGTCTACAACATCCCGGCGCGAACCGGCTCGAAGATCGAGCCGGCCACGCTCGCGCGGCTGTCGCACGTGAAGGGCCTCCTCGGCGTGAAGGAAGCGACGGGCTCGATCGACACCTCGATCGACATCCTCGCGACCGCGTCGAAGGACTTCATCGTCTACTGCGGCGAAGACTCGCTGAACTTCCCGATCCTCGCCTGCGGCGGACGCGGGCTCATCTCGGCGATGGCGAACGTCATCCCGAAGCCGCTCGCCGACATGGCGCGGGCCGCGAACGCGGGGCGCTGGGAAGAGGCTCGGCGCCTGCACTTCGAGACGCTCGACTTCGTGAAGGTTCTCTTCTGCGAAGTGAACCCGATCCCGGTGAAGACCGCGTGCGCGATCCTCGGCCTCTGCGGCGCCGAGATGCGCCTGCCGCTCACGCCGATGACCGAGGCGAACGTCGCGCGGCTGAAGCAGGTCCTCGCGGACCACAAGGTCGGCCGCTAAGGGCTCCGTCATGTCGGCCAGGATCGTCGTCTGCGGCGCCGGCGGGCGCATGGGACGGCTGATCGTCGGGCTCGTCCGCGACGCTCGCGACTGCGAGCTCGCGGCTGCCGTCGAGGTCGAGGGGCATCCGGCGATCGGGCGCGACGCCGGCGAGCTCGCGGGCGGCGCGGCGCTCGGTGTCCCCGTCACCAGCGACTACGACGCCGCGGCCGCGCCCGACACCGTGACTCTCGACTTCACGACCGCCGCGGCGGCGATGCAGCACCTGCGCTCCGCGGCGGCCCGCGGCGCCGGCATCGTCATCGGCACCACGGGCTTCACGGCGGCGGAGGCGGACGAAGCGCGCACGCTCGCGGAGCGCACGCGGACGATCATCGCCGCGAACATGAGCATCGGCGTGAACGTGCTGCTGAAGCTCGTCGCCGATGCCGCGCGCCTGCTCGGTCCCGGCTTCGATCCCGAGATCTCCGAGATCCATCACCGCATGAAGGTCGACTCGCCGAGCGGCACCGCACTGGCCCTCGCCCGCGCGCTCGCCGATCCGCTCGGGCGCGATCTCGCGAAGTCGCAAGTCTCGGCGCGCGAAGGCCTCGTCGGCAAGCGGCGCGACGACGAGATCGGCGTGATGGCGCTTCGCGGCGGCGACGTCGTCGGCGACCACACCGTGTACTTCCTCGGCCACGGCGAGCGGATCGAGCTGTCGCACCGCGCGCAGAGCCGCGAGTGCCTGGCGCGCGGGGCAGTCCGCGCCGGCGCGTGGCTCGCGGCGCAGACGAAGCCCGGGCTCTACACGATGGCTGACGTCCTCGGGCTCGGGTGATGGTGAGTCAGGCTCGTCACAGCTGAAGGACGAGTCGAAGACCTTCGTCGAGCTGTCCGAGCTGCGCCGAGGAAAGCCGGCCGATCCGCTCGGTCAAGAAGGACTTGTTGACCGTGACGAGTTGCGAGACGTTGACCACGGAATCACGAACGAGGCCCGTGCGGCCCTTCTTGAGGAGAACGTTACCGGGAGCTCGGGCCAGGTCGATGTTGGAGGTGACCGCCGCAGCGATGACCGTCTGGATCCGACTCTCGCTGAATTCGTTCGATTGGACGATCACCACCGGGCGTCGATAACCTGGCTCCGATCCGCGAGGCTCGGCGAGCGAAGCCCACCAGATCTCCCCACGACGCATCACCATTTCTCATCGGGAAGTGATCTGCGCTGAAGCTCTTGAAGCCCCGGATCCAGCTCCGATTCGCGATCTCCGTACACGTCATTCAGCGTTTCGGTGATGCCCTTGCCGCGATGTGCTTTCACGAAGCTGGCAAGCGCGGTAGCGTACAAATGGCTCCTTGGCACGCGTAAGCGCTTCGCCAATCGCTCCGCCTCGTCGAAGATCGGATCGGGGATCGAGACGGCCGTCTTCATGTCCGGGAGTATGACCTCTGTCATACTCGACGTTCAAGGGGCTTGAGAAGCTCAGGTTCACGAGGTGGGGACGCCTCGCGGCCGGTTTCGGAAAGGGCCGAGCCCAACGTCGCCGCCTTACGCGGCTTCCGCGTGATCTGATCGAGGATCTAGATGTCGACGCGCGCCGATTCTTACGGCTTCGTGAGGAGTGATCTCCCAGACCGCGGCTATGCGCTCGTCGATGGTGGAGTCGGCCCCGTCCGCCTTTCGACGTGGGTCGGATCACGCGGCTCGAGACGTTGCGCCGTGAGGTGATCCGCGAGGCCGAGACGTCGGTCAGCAGAGCAGCTCGATCTCCGTTTCGCTGCCGCTCTGTCGCAGGCGGATGAGGGGCGCGTAGTCCGGATCGCGATACCAGGCGCAAGCATGCCCTGCCGAAGGGAACTCGATCAGCACGACCGCCGCCGGCGACGCTTCCACTCCCTCGAGCTTCTCCACGGCAAAAGACCGGAACAGAACCTTCGCGCCGTGGCGTCGGAACAACGGCTCGATCTTCTCCAGGTACTCCGCCACCCAGGCAGGATCGTGATTCTTGATGACGCGTCCGATCACGTACACGGCCATACGCTTCTCCAAGGTCAGAGGCTCCGATCCGACAGGCTCGCCCGCGTGATCAGCCCGCTCGTCTCGAGCCGTCCGCGCACGTTCACTTCGTGGCCCACCTGCACGAGGCTGCAGTTGATCACGTCATCGTTGCGGTTGCTGATGCGCGCGTCGGTCGTGCGGATCGGGAAGTCGCCGTCGCGCGGCTCGACCTTGCCCTCGACGAAGATCGTCGCGTCGGCACAGTCGACCTCGGTGACGCGGCCCGAGAAGCTGAGCGAGGCCACGTCGTAGGTCGCGCGGCTGTCGAAGAAGTCGAGGTCGATGTCGTCGAGCTGGACGATGCTGCCGCGCGGGAACGGCGGCACGTCGAGATCGGCGGAGATCCCGTCGGAGCGATCGAAGAGCAGCGTGAGCGGCCCGGAGACGCGGTCCTCGAGCGAGAAGTCGCCGCCGGAGTCGGTCTCGGTCGTCTCGTCGCGGCCGAGCACGCGGACGCGCACGTCGGCGTCGTCGGAGCCCGAGACGTGCACGTTGCCGTTGATCCGCGTGTCGCCGCGCTTCTTGCTGTCGCAATCCTCCGCCGAGAGCAGCATGGCGGCGGCTCCGAGGAACAGAGTCCGTCCGATGCCTCGACCGATTCGCGTGTCTCGCATGATGCCTTCTCCCGTTCGGTTCGCCGCCTCCATACCGCATGTGCGGAGCCGACGCACAGTCCCGACGACGGCGCTTTGTTCGATTCGCCGCGGGCGGTAAGCTCGGCTCCATGAAGCTCGGCATCTATCTCCGGAACATGGGCCCGCAGTCCGCTCCCGCCGTGCTCGTCGAGTGCGCGAAGGCCGCCGAGGCCGCGGGCCTCGACGAGATCTGGGTCGCCGATCACGTGGCGATTCCGCCCGATCAGGCCGAAGGCTCGGGCGGACGCTACCTCGATCCGCTGGCGACGCTCGCCTACCTCGCCGGCGTCACGAGCACGATCCGCATCGGTACCGGCGTGCTCGTCGTGCCCTACCGCACGGCGCTGCCGACGGCGAAGTGGGTCGCGACGATCCAGGAGCTTTCCGGCGGCCGGCTCGAGCTCGGCGTCGGTGCGGGCTGGATGGAGCCCGAGTTCCGCGCGCTCGCGGTGCCGAAGGAGCGACGCGGCGCGATCACCGATGCCACGCTCGACCTGCTACAGCGCGCGTTCGCGAGCGACGTCGTGACCGAGCACGGGCAGCCGTTCCTGTTCTTGCCGCGCCCGACGCGCCCGCCGATCCTCGTCGGCGGCCTCGGCTCGCATGCGATCAGCCGCGCGGTCCGTTTCGGCGACGGCTGGATGCCGATGGGGAGCGACCCGGCAAAGCTGCGGGGGCCGATCGCCGAGCTTCGCGATCGCTTCGCGGCCGTCGGAAAGCCGCCGCCGCGCGTGGTGACGATCGCGGGGCTCGCGCTCGACGAGCCGTCGCACGCCGCGGATCAGATCGGCGCGCTCGCGGCCGCGGGAGTCACGGGCGTCGTCCACTCGTGGCGCTACGCCGACGCGGCGGACTTCCGGCGCGCCGTCGAGACGATCGCGACGCGCCTCCGTACCGCGTGAGCAGCGATCCCGGCCGGCGGCTCGTCGTCTCGACGCAGTGCCCGAGCTGCGGCGCTCCGCTCGACTTCAGCGAGGGCAGCAACTGCGTCCGCTGCGAGTACTGCGAATCGAGCTCGCTCGTGACCGGGCGCGGTCGGACGCTCGCCTACGGCGTAGCGGCGCGCGTCACGGGTCGCGACGCCTTCGCCGCGGCCCGCTTCGTCGAGCCGAGCGACGCGGGTGCGTTCCGCGTGCTCGAGCCGCGCCTGCACTTCCTGCCTTACTATCGCTTCCGCGCAATCGAGCTTCGCTGGAAGCGGCCCGACCCGCGGCCGCGGCCGTACGTGCCGAGCCCGACCGGCGACTCCGGCGATTACCGTCCGGCGATCTCGATCGAACAGGCCATGGCCGACCTCGAGCCCGGCCCGAACGACGTCGAGATGGGCGAGCGTCATCTCGAGCGAAACTTCCTCGCGCTCGAGGCGCCGGTTCCGGAGCTCTACTCCCTCGGGCTTCGCGCCGACGCGCTGAAGCTCACGTTGTTCGGACGGAGCGCGCTCACGGCGGAAGGATCCGTGGTCGCGACCGAGATCGCGCCCGACGAAGCGATCGCCGTCGCCGAGCGCGCGGCGACTCCCGCCGACATCGCGGCGCGCGCTCTGCTCGCGCGCCGGCTCTCGGTCGTCTACTTCCCGTTCTGGGTCGTGCCCGTGCACCGCGTCCGCGCGACGACGGTCACGGTCGTCGACGGCGTGACCGGCGCGATCGTCGTCCGCGGTGCGCCGGAGGAGCGCTTCGCGAAATTCCGCACCGCGAGCGACGACGAGGAGACCGTCGGCTTCCGTCCGCTCGTCTGTCCGAACTGCGGCTGGTCGCTGCCGGTCCGGCCGGACGATTTCGTGTTCTTCTGCTCGACGTGCCGGCGGGCGTGGAAGGTCGCCGGCAAGGAGCTGATCGAGATCGCGCACCGCTTCGTGAAGGGCGAAGCGTCCGCGCACGGGGCCCCGGCGCGCTACCTGCCGCTCTGGGAGCTTTCCGGCTCGATCGACGGCGCCGGTCGCCGCTTCCTCGTGCCGGCGTTTCGTTACCGCCGGTGGCAGCGGCTCGCCGATCTGGCGGCCGCGAGCGCGCGGCGGGCGCCGCGAGTGGAGCCGGCCGAGCCAGTCCAAGCCGACGTGCACGGCGCCTACCTCGATGAGGGCGACGCGGCCGCGCTCGCCGCGTTCGCGGAGATCGGCGCGGGGCTCGACCGCTTCGACGACGTCGCGGATCGCCGCGAGCGCCGGCTCGAGCTCGGAAGCGCGGATCTCGTCTGGGCGGGCTTCGCCTCCGACGGCTACGCGTTCCGCCACCCGTTCCCTCGCCTGTCGCCGCCCAAGAACCCTCCCGGTCAAACCGCCCCCCCCC
>JACXTT010009490.1_pt1 | contig 13288 bp, 14 predicted proteins | sample 9270951 | NCBI WGS metagenome assembly JACXTT01 (sample SAMN15532306, study PRJNA645909) | rock metagenome | isolation source: weathered quartz diorite | place: Puerto Rico | collected 2017-06-21
GGTAGGCCGCGGCCGTCAGCTCGCGAGGGTAGACGTACCACCACACGCCGATCTCCATCGGCAGCGACAGGTAGAGGCCGAGGAACAGGAGCGCCGACCCGCCCGCCACCGCCGCCGCGCCGGCGGCGAAGCGTTGCTCCCGCCTCGAGCACGCGCGACCGACCCGAAGCGCGGCGAAGGCGATCGCCGCGTAGCCGAGCCACCGCGCGGCGTGCTCGGCCGCCCCCGCCTCACGCGGATCGTTCCAGGCGTGCAGCAGCCAGTGCGTCTCGGCGAGCCGCTCGAGATGGAGCGACGGCTCCACGGCGCCGCCGAGCGTCGCCGGCCGCGCCAGCCACCACGCGGCGAAGAGCGCGCAAGGCAGCACGAGCGGTCCGAGCCGCACGCGCCGGGTCGCCGGGTAGGTGGCGATCGCCGCCGCCGCCGCGCCGAGCACGGCGAAGGGAAAGCGAAACGGATGGGTGAAGAGGATCGCCACGAGCAGCGCCGAGAGCGCCGCCGCCCGCCCGCGGCTCGGCCGATCGGCGTGGCGCAGCGCGACCCCGAGCGCCGCCGCGTACAAGCCGAGCGCCCCGAGGAAATTGAGGAACCCCCAGCTGGTGAGGCCGCCCCACGCGAGCGGAAGCGCCGCCGCGCCGAGCGCCGGGCTCTTCTTCATGCCCCAGGCCAAGACCGCGAGCCCGAGCGGCAGGAGCGCGATCATCGCCGCCGCCGCGAGCTTCAGCGCCGCCGGCGCGCTCATCACCGTCATCGCCGCCGCGGCGATGGCGTAGAGCGGCAGGTACGGCACCGCGAACAGCTGCAGCGAGAACTGCTCGCGGAAGTGCCACGCCGGATCGGCGTAGTGGCGCAAGATCGCGGCGTTGGCGGCGTGAAACGGCGCGTCCGTCATCAGCGGATAGCGCGCCGACACCAGCGGCAGCGCGATCACGTAGAGCGCCCCGGCGATCGCCACGATCCCCGCGAGCGAGCGGCGCGGGCGCAACCAACTCGTGCTCACGCGGGCGACTCTACCGCGGAACGTGCGGGAGGTCGGGACAGTCGCTACACTGAAACGAGATGGGAACGGCGCTCTACTTCATCATCGCCATCCTCGGCCTCGCGGTCCTCATGATCGTGCACGAAGCGGGGCACTTCATCGCGGCGCGCGCGTTCGGCATGCGCGTCACGACCTTCTCCATCGGCTTCGGCCCGACCTTCTTCAAGATCGAGCCGCGCGACGGTTACTTCTGGTTCACCACCCTCGGCGGAAAGGTGCGCCTGCGCCTGGGCAAGCACGTGCCCGACAAGCACGGCCCCACGGTGTACCAGGCGGCGATGATCCCGTTCCTCGCCTACGTGCAGATCGCCGGGATGAACCCGTTCGAGGAGCAGGATCCCGACGACAAGGGCAGCTACGCCAACGCCAGCCTGCTCGGGCGCATCGTCACCATCTTCGGCGGGCCCTTGGCGAACTACCTGTTCGCCTCGGTGTTCTTCTTCTTCAGCTTCTTCTACGGCGGCGTGGACTCGAGCACCGTCGCGGTCATCAAGGGCGATCCGGCGGACAAGGCGGGGATCAAGGACGGCGACACGGTCGTCGAGGTGGCGGGCGTTCCGCTCGACCGCTGGGACGTGATGGCGAGGAACATCTCGTCGCACCCCGGCGAGGCGATCCGCGTGGTGGTGCTGCGCGGCGGCGAGCGGCTGACCTTCACCGTGACCCCGCGCCAGGACGAACAGGATCGCAAGCGCGGCGTCATCGGCGTGCACACCTTCGCCCCGACTCCGGATACGCCGCCCAAGCGCGTCGACATCACCGCCGGCGAGGCGGCGACCCTCGCCCTCTCCAGCCCGCCGCTCGTGGTCAAGGGCCTGGTCGTCACCCTCGGCGAGATGATCATGCTCAAGCTGAAGCCCGACGTGCACGGGCCGCTGAAGATCGTCGAAGAGAGCGCCAAGATGGTGAAGACCTCGGTGACCGACTGGCTCCACCTGCTCGGCATGCTGTCGGCCTACCTCGGCGCGTTCAACCTCATCCCCTTCCCGGCGCTCGACGGCGGCCGGCTGATGTTCCTCGCCTACGAGCTCACCACCCGGCGCAAGCCGAACGCCCGCGTCGAGGCCCACATCCACATCGTCGGGCTGATGATGCTGCTCGGGCTGATGCTCTACGTGACCATCTTCGACGCGCTCAAGTTCGGCCACTGATGCGGCTGTTCGGGGTCGCCGCCTTCGCGCTCGCCTCGACGGCGCAGGCGGCGCCGCCCGACTCGGACCTGTCGCGCGCGCGCGAGGCCCAGCTCGACGTCGAGGGGCCGCCGCCGCTCCCCGGCTTGTCGCACCGCGGCGTGGCGATCGACTTCGAGTACACCGTCGCGACCGCGCAGCCGGCCGACGTCACCTCGTACCAGCCGATCGCCGGCGCGCGCGCCTATGCCTACGCCGCGTCGCTCGCGGCCGAAGCGGCGGTGGTGCGGCGGCGCTGGTTCCTCGGCTTCGCCAACGAGCTGGTCGCCGCCAGCGTGCCCGCCGGCACCACCCCGGGGAGCGGCGGGAGCGCGGCGGTGGTCGGCAACCCGGAGGTTTGGGCGCGCGGCCTGTGGAGCAGCCGCGTCGGGCTGTCGGCCGGCGGCGGGCTCGCGCTGGTGCTGCCGCTGCCGCGCAAGTTCCCGGCGATCGAGGGCGAGGTCGTGCGCGCGATCCGCGTGGTGCGGCCGTGGGACGACCCGCACTTCGAGGACCTCACCCTCACCGCGCGGCCGTTCTTCGACATCCGCCACGTGGTCGGCCCGGTGGTGCTGCAGCTGCGCCAGGGCGTGGACATCGCCCTCCGCCTGCGCGCGCCGGTCGCCCCCGAGAACCGCGTCGATTTCGCCGCGCTGGCGAGCGTGTACGCCGGGGTGCGGGTGGTCGATCCGCTGGTGCTCGGCCTCGAGCTCCACGAGGTCTACCAGCTGACCGAGGACGTCGGCACGGGCAGCTGCATCGCGCCGTGCGATCAGCACCGCGTGCAGTTCACCCTGTCGCCGAGCATCCGCCTGGCCTGGACGCGCGTGACCCCGACCCTGAGCGTGCTCCTGCCGCTGACGACGCCGCTCCGCGCGGAGGTCGCCTCGTACCAGGCCGCGCGCCTGCACCTCGGGGCGCGCATCGCCCTGCCGTGACGATCTTCCCTCTCGCCGCGAATGGAGGATAAGCTGGGAGGTTGGAGCGCTTTCGGGACGCTCCGAGAGGGAACGGAATGCGCGCAGCTCTACCTTGGGTCGTCAGTGCCATGCTGATGGCCTCGTGCGCCAAGGGCGTGACGGGGATCAGCGAGGACTTCGTCTGGGAGGGCGCGGGCGGCGCGGGCGGCGCGGCGGCGGCGGCGGGCTCGGGCGGGTCCAAGAATGCCTCGGCGAGCGCGTCGAACAGCGCCTCCAGCTCCGACGCCTCCGCGTCGAGCAGCGACGCGTCGAGCTCGGAGGCCTCGTCGTCGAGCGACGCGTCGAGCGCGGTCGCGGCGAGCTCGTCGTCGGGCGGCGGCGGGAAATGCGCCCACAGCCCGTGCGTCGGCGGCGCGCCGCTCAACCCGGCGTGCGATCCGTGTGTGCTGTTCATCTGCCAGCTCGTCGATCCCACCTGCTGCACGGTGCAGTGGGATCAGGACTTCTGCGCCCTGTTCGGCAGCGTCTACTGCCAGAACTGCTGAGGCTCGGGCCGCGCCAGCGCCTGGGCGAGCGCGTCGGCGACCAGCCGGCCGTCGGCGTCCTGATCGAGCGCGCGGAGGAGCCGGGCGATCACCCGCGACATCTGCAGGGCGCTGTCGAAGCGGTCGGCCGGATCGAGCGCGAGCGAGCGCTCGACGATCGCCGCGAGCTCGGCCGGGACGTCGTCGCGCAGCTCGCCGAGCGGCGGGACCTCGCCGCGGCTGGCGGAGCGGAACACCTCGAGATCGTCCTTGCCCTCGAACAGCTTCCGCCCGGCGAGCGCCTGCCACATCACCACGCCGAGGGCGTAGATGTCGGACTGCGGCGTCGGTTCGGGCGTGCGGGTGAGCTCCGGCGCGAGGTAGCCGACCTTGCCCTTGATGACGTCGGGCGCGGTCATGCGCGCGCGATCGGTGGCGCGGGCGAGCCCGAAATCGCTGAGCTTCACCGCGCCGCCCGCGCCGATGAGGATGTTCTGCGGCGTGACGTCGCGATGGTAGACCGGCGCGAGCTGCCCGCGGGCGTCGCGCCGCTCGTGGGCGGCGCCGAGGCCGCGCAGGGCCTCCATCGCCACCGCGGCGACGAACGGCCACGGCGCCGGGCGCTCGGTGGTCACGCGCAGGTACTGCGACAGCGACATGCCGTCGACCCACTCCATCACCAGGAAGTAGCGGCCGGCGTCCTCGCCGAAGTCGTAGACCTGCACGATGTTGGGGTGGACCAGCTGCGCCGAGACGCGCGCCTCCTCGACGAACATGGCGACGAAGCCGGCGTCGTGGACCAGGTTCTCGCGGATGAGCTTGATGCCGACCGCGCGCTCGAACGCCGCCGGGCCGCGCTGCAGCGCACGCCACACGGTCGCCATTCCCCCCGTGCCGGCGACCTTCACCAGCTCGTATTTGCCGGCGAGGATCGTTCCCGGGCCGTCCATCGGCGGTACTTTAACCGTTTTGACGCACGCGCGACCAGGCTATGGAACCGCGCGATGGACCTGTTCTCCTTGCTCGAGAAGCACGACTACGGCGGGGTGCACATCGGCCGCGACGCCGCCAGCGGCATGTGCTGCATCGTGGCGATCCACGACACGCGCCTCGGGCCGGCCATCGGCGGCTGCCGCTTCCTGCCCTACGCCGACGAGCGCGACGCCGTCATCGACGCGCTGCGCCTCGCCCGCGGCATGACCTACAAGGCGGCGCTCGCCGGCCTGCCCCACGGCGGCGGCAAGACCGTGATGCTGCGGCCCGACAAGCTGTTCGATCGCGCCGCGTTGTTCCGCGCCTTCGGCCGCTTCATCGACGGGCTCGGCGGGCGCTACTTCACCGCCGAGGACTCCGGCACCGGCATCGAGGACATGGAGATCGTCCGCGGCGTGACCAGGCAGGTGGTCGGCACCGGCGGCGGCTCGGGCGATCCGTCGCCGTTCACCGCGCTCGGGGTGCGGCGCGGGATCGAGGCGTGCGTCAAGATGCGCCTCGGCAAGAGCTCGCTCGAGGGCATCCACGTGGCGGTGCAGGGCGTGGGTCACGTCGGCTACCACCTGTGCAAGGAGCTGCACGAGCAGGGCGCCACCCTGTCGGTGGCCGACGTCGATCCGCTGAAGGCCGAGCGGGCGCAGCGCGAGCACGGCGCGACGGTGGTGCCGATCGAGCGCATCTTCGACGTCGCGTGCGACGTGCTCGCCCCGTGCGCGCTCGGCTCGGCGCTCAACGACGACACCATCCCGCGGATCCGCTCGACGATCGTCGCGGGCGCGGCCAACAACCAGCTGGCCGAGCCGCGCCACGGCGACGACCTGCACTCGCGCGGCATCCTCTACGCGCCGGACTACGCGATCAACGCCGGGGGGCTCATCAACGTGGCGCTCGAGCTCCAGGGCTACGACCCGGACAAGGCGCGCGCCAAGACGATGACGGTGTACGACACCATCTACGAGATCGCCGAGCGCTCCAAGGCATCGCTCACGCCCACCTACCGCGTGGCCGACCTGATGGTCGAGGAGCGCCTCGCCCGCGCCTCGGAGTGAGCCCGGCACGGAAGCGCTGGTAACGGCGCATGCCTTGATCCAAGCTCGGGGCACATGACCATCAAGCGAAGCTTTTCGCGCGCCGCGGGCGACCTCCGCCCGGTGGAGATCATCACCGGCTTCCACCGCACGAGCGAGGGGTCGGTGCTGTACCGCGCCGCCGGCACCGTGGTGCTGGTCACCGCCTCGCTCGAGGACGGCGTGCCGAAATGGATGGACGAGGACGACGGCGGCTGGCTCACCGCCGAGTACCAGATGCACCCGCGGGCGAACCGCGAGCGGCGCGAGGAGCGCGAGGGGCGCGGCAAGCCGCCGAAGGGACGCACGCAGGAGATCCAGCGGCTGGTGGGGCGCGGCCTGCGCTCGGCGCTCGATCTAAAGGCGCTCGGGCCGCGCACCCTCACCATCGACTGCGACGTGCTCGAGGCCGACGGCGGCACGCGCACCGCCTCGGTCACCGCAGGGTTCATCGCCACCGCGCTGGCGCTCCATTCGCGCGGGCTCGCGCGGGTCATCCGCGATCAGGTCGCGGCGGTGAGCGTCGGCGTGTTCGAGGATCAGGTGCTGGTCGACCTCGACTACGCCGAGGACAGCCGCGCGCGCGTCGACATGAACGTGGTGGCGACCGTCGACGGCCGACTCATCGAGGTGCAGGGCACGGCCGAGGGGCGCGCGATCGAGCGGGCGCGCTTCGACGAGATGCTCGAAGCGGCGATCGCGGCCGTGCGCCGCCTCGCCGAGCAGCAGGAGAAGGCCTTGCAGGGGGCGGGCGCGGATCTGCGCGTGTTGATGAAGAAATAGGGGGGGCGATGACGACGGTGATGAGCCTGGTGGTGGCGACCGGTAACCGCGGCAAGCTCGCGGAGATCCGCACGCTGCTCGGAGGGCTGCCGGTCGAGGTGCTGGCGATGAACGACGTGCTCGCGCCGCTCAGCATCGTCGAGGACGGCGACACCTTCGGCAAGAACGCGCTGAAGAAGGCGCGCTCGGTCGCGGGGGCGTGCCAGATGCTGACGCTGGCGGACGACTCGGGCCTGGAGGTCGACGCGCTCGGCGGCCGCCCCGGGGTGCGCTCGGCGCGCTTCGCCCGCGAGGGCGCGACCGACGCCGAGAACAACGCCGCGCTCCTGCAACAGCTGGAGGACTTCGACGACGCCTCGCGCACCGCGCGCTTCCGCTGCGCCATCGCCCTGGTCGATCCGTGGGGCCCCGAAGGCTCGCGCGAGTTCCTGGTCGAGGGCACCTGCGAGGGCCGCATCGCCCGCAAGCCGAGCGGCGCCGGCGGCTTCGGCTACGATCCGCTGTTCATCGTCGCCGAAACCGGCTGCACCATGGCCGAGCTCTCCGACGAACAAAAAAACCGCGTGAGCCACCGCGGCAAAGCCCTCGCCCAGCTCCGCCCCACCCTCGCCGAGCTCGTCTCCGACCGCCTCGCCGACGCCGTCCGCATCATCGGCGCCTAGTCGTCGCCGGTAAGTCAGAGAGAAGCGAACGCTCTTCTGAGCATTCCCATCGCCTGTCGCCTGTTTTCTGTCCCACATTTTTCTGCCGCAGAGCCCGAAGTTTGACCGTGCCTCCGCCCGGCGGTAAGCGGAGCCCGTGGCGGATCTGAAAGGGTCGCTCAGCGCCTTCAGCTACTCGACCGTCGGGCTCGAGCTCGTCGTGTCGATCCTCGTCGGCCTGTTCGGCGGCCGCTGGCTCGACGGCAAGTTCGGCACCGATCCCATCCTCACCTTCGTCGGTCTCGGCTTCGGCATCGCCACCGGCTTTCGCTTCGTGTACCGCGCCGCGATGCGGATGCGGCGAGAGACCGAGCGCGACGGCTTCCGCGCCTCCGACACCGATCGCCCCGCGCGCTTCGACGTGAAGGAGAAAAAGCGCGATGGCTGAGCTGCTCCCGCCCGCGCGCAAGCCCGCGCCGCTCGACGCCGCGATGGTCCTGTCGCTCGTCACCGTCGGCGTCGTCGCGGCGCTCATGGCGATCGCCGGCCTGGTGCTCGGCGGGCCTTCGACGGGCTTGGGCCTCGCGGTGGGAGGCCTGGTCGCCACGCTAAATCTTTGGTTTTTCGCGCACATCGGCCGCGGCGTGCTCGCCGGTGGGCCGCGCGGCCGCTTGTTCGCGATCCTCGCGCTGTTCAAATTCGGCGGCCTGTTCGGCGGCGTGTGGTTCCTGCTCAAAGCCGAGCTCACCTCGCCGCTCACCCTGGCGATCGGCTACGGCGCGCTGCCGCTCGGCATCACCATCGCGTCGTTCTTGCGGCGCGAGCCGCCGGTCGAGGGCCCCGGCACCGGCGGCGGGGATGAACCTAGCCGCGCGGCCGAGAACCTGGTACCTGCCGACCCCGAACTCGACAACCCCCCCGAGCCCGGCTCCCAGGCCTAGGCCGCCGAACGACGATGCCCGAGCACATCTCGCTCCTGCACTACCTGCTCTACCGCTTCGAAGCCCTGCGCGAGAACGCCCGTGGCACTTCGCTGCAAGGCCATCACCTCGGCTACAAGGACTACGAGCCGTTGGCGATGGCGATGGTCCTGATGCTGACCATCATCTACCTCACGACCGAGGTGCGCGACGTCGTCAAGCGGGCGAAGAAGGCCGCCGTGCCCGAGGAAGAGCTCACGCTGCGCACCTTCTTCGAGGTGTTCTTCGAGTTCTTCTACAACATGGCCAAGGAAGTCATGGGCGCGAAGAACGCGCGCCGGTACTTCCCGCTCATCGGCGCCAGCGCCATCTTCATCTTCATCTCGAACGCCATCGGCCTCGTCCCGGGGATGAACCCACCGACGTCGAACCTGAACATCACCGCGGGCTGCGCCCTGCTCGTGTTCCTGTCGTTCAACTACTTCGGGCTGAAGGAGAACGGCGTCGACTACCTCAAGCACATGGCCGGCTGGGGCGTGTTCAAGGGCTTCGTGCCGAACCTGCTGCTCGCCTGCCTGATGTTCCCCATCGAGCTCATCTCGATGTGCGTGCGGCCGGTCACCCTGTCGATCCGGCTCATGCTCAACATCGCGGTCGACCACCTCCTGGTCAGCATCTTCATGGGGCTCTTCGCGATCCTCCTGCCGCTGCCGCTGATGCTGCTCGGGGTGATCGTGATTTGCGTGCAGACCCTGGTGTTCTGCCTGCTCACGTCGATCTACATCGGCCTCGCCACCGCCCACGCCGAACATCACTGAGGGGCTAGTCAGCAGCCGAAAGACGGATTACACGGTGCGCCAGCCTTGAGCTGGCTCACCCACACTGCCAGCGAATCAGAAGGAGCCGATCGGAATGACTTTCAAAAAGAAGGTGTCGCTTTTCGCAGCCATCATCACGGGCCTCGTGCTGTCGCCGGCCCTGGCCATGGCACAGCAGGCGTCCGCGCCGGCGAACAAGTACGACACGAACTCCTGGCTTGGCGCGGCCGCGGCGTTCGCGATCGCCATCGCGGCGCTCGGCGGCACGACCGCTCAGGGCCGCGCGACCTCGGCGGCGCTCGAGGGCATCGCCCGCCAGCCGAGCGCGTCGGGCCGCATCCAGACCCCGATGATCCTCGGCCTGGCGCTCATCGAGTCGCTGGTGCTGTTCGCGTTCGTCGTGGCGTACCTGCTGCAGAAGAACATCGCGCTCTGACGGCTTCGGGCTTCGCGCCCGGGTTCGAGCGGAGAAAGAAAGCGCTTCGGGCTACCCTTCGCGGTCGCCCGGGTTTTTTTTTGTCCGCAGACCGCGCGACCTACTCGTCCTTCGCGCCTTCGTTGTAGCCGCGCGGGCGGTACTGCGGATCCACGCCCTTGTTCTTGTCGTGGTGCGCGAGCGTGTCGTTCACCAGGAAGGCGAGCCAGGTGTTCCCCGGGTGCCTGTCGGCGATCTCGCGCATCTCGTCGCCGTGCTCGAGCAGGATGTCCTCGTCGTACATGCACTGCAGCGCGAGCGAGATGAGCGACTTGTCGTTCGGCCCGAGATCGAAGCCCTCGGCGTAGTGCGGCCACGCCTCCTCGGCGCGCTGCATGCGGCACAAGGTGTCGCCGGTGTAGATGTGCGCCATCGCCCACTGGGGCGCGAGCTTGCGGGCGATGTGGCTCTCGGCCAGGCGTGCCTCCATGTGGCCGGGGATGTTGCCACGCGCGCCGATCATCACCGAGTAGTTGAGGTGCGCCTTCGCGCTGCGCGGCACGGCGTTCTTGGTCGCGCGCCAGAACGCGAGATCGTCGTGGTAGTCCATCGAATGGAGGTAGGCGCGCGCGCACTGGAAGCCGAAGAACGCCGTCAACAACGCGGTCGGCAGCGACAGCTGCCGGAAGAACAGCCGCTGCGGCCAGCGCTCGACGATCCACCCGAACAGCACCCCGAGCGCCAGCGAGCTGCCGATCACCGGGAAGTACCAGAAACGCTCGGCCCGCACGGTCGGCAGCACCACCGGGATGTTCGAGTGCGGGAAGTAGCTCACCACGATCCACACGAACCCGAGCGCGACGAGCGACGCGTTGCAGTAGAGCCACGGCCACTTGCCGCGGGCCACCACCGGCGTCTTGAGCGTTCGCCAGCTCTCGATCAGCGCGCCCAGCCCGGCGCACAGCACCGCGGCGGAGTAGGGCCAGGTTCGCACCCCGCCCGCGTCGCCCTTGCGGATCATCGCGATCTCGACGGCGATGCCGGCCGCGCCCGCGGCGATGAGCGCGACCGCGACGCGCAGCAAGCTCGGCCGCCACAGCCGCACCCGGCCGATGGTGAGCGCCGGCACCGCGCTCCCGTCCTTCGCCAGCGCGCGCCGGTCGCCCCGCTCGCGCCACATCGCGGCGATCCATAGTCCGAGGGCGACCAGGGGAGGCAGCAGCGTCATCACCGCGCCGGCGACGTTCTCCCACTCGTAGAGCCTCGCCGGCACCGGCTCCTGCGGGTACGAGTAGTCGCCGCTGAGGCGCAGCGGGAACAGCACCTGGGTGAGCCCGCGCCAGTACACGCGCATGGCTCCGGCGACGCGGAACTTGATGTCCTTCGCGTCGACGAGCGGGTTGTTGAGCGGATCCTTCGGCAGGGGCGCCTGGTGGAACCAGATGAGGAAATCGCGGAAATGCCGTTTCAGCGCGCTGGCATGCGCCGGCAGCTCCTTCTGCAGCGCTTCCGGCAGCGGCGACGGGAACCACTGCTTGCGCAGCTCGACGTAGAGCACGAACGCCCCGAGCGCACCGGCCAGGGCGAGCAGCGCCCGCGCGACGCGCGCCGGCCGCGCCTCGTGCAGCATCGGCGCGGTGACGAGCGCCGCCGCCGGGATGAGCGGCACGCACACGAGCGCGCTCTCCTTGGAGAACAGCCCGAGCAGCACGCCGAAGAACACCGCGAACGGCATGCCCCAGCCCGGCAAGCGCAGGGCGTTGAGGGCGATGAGCGCGCCGAGCCCACCGAGCACGTCGGCCAGGCCGACGATGCCGCTCACCGCCTCGGTCAGGATCGCGCTCACCACGAACGCGAGGCCCGCGAGCCACCCCACCGAGCGCCGCCGCGTCACCGCGAACGCGAACGCCGCGAGGAGCGCGCCGTTCAGCGAATGCAGCCCGACGTTGTAGATGTGGTGGAGGACCGGGTGCTCCGGAACGTGGGCGATCGCCTTCGGCAGGTATTCGTGCAGGCTCCACACCGAGCGCCACAAGAGGTTCGGCAGCGGCCGGTAGCTGCCGATGCTCGCGTCGGGCGGCAAACCCCAGAAATCGCGATGGATTGCGTCCCAGAACTTCAGCCCCTGGGTGGCGTTGACGTAGGGGTTGGCGAGCAGCGCCTCCTGCTCGTCGAAGATGTAGTTCGTCTCGAGGTGGCGCACGTACAAGACGAACGCCAGCATCAGGTACGGCGTCCACGCCACCAGCACGCGCGGGTCGTTCTCGAGCACGTACGAGGCGAGCCCGCGCTGCGCCCGCCCGAGCGCGCGCCACATCCGCCACAGGAGCGGCCGCGTCATCGGGATCGACGGCGGCGGCGTCGGGGTGCTGTGCGGCTCGACGATCACCCGTGCCCCTTGGCCTCCGGCTCGTCGATCGGCCAGATGTCGCCCCACAGCGCCTGGCCGCCATCGACGCGGTAGATGCTTCCGGTCACGAAGTCGTTCCGGTCGCTCGCCAGGAACACGATGACGCGCGCCACCTCCGCGACCGTGCCGAGCCGCTTCAGCGGCGTCGCCTTGCGCGCGAGCTCGAGCGGCGCCTCGCCGTACTGCGCCGTTCCGCTCGAACGGATGTTGTTCCCCGGCACGACGCAGTTTACCCGCACGCCATACCGCGCCCACTCCACCGCCAGCGACATCGTCAGGTTCTCGACCCCCGCCCGCGCCGCGCCGGTGTGCGCCATGCCGGGAAACCCCCGCACCACGGTCGCCGTCACCATCACGATCCTGCCGCGCCGAGCCGGGATCATCGCCCGCGTCCCGACCTCCCGGCTCATGTAGAACGTCCCGTTCAAATTGTTCCGGACCACCGCTTCCCAGCCCCGCGGCGACATCGTCTCCGTAGGCGACGGAAACTGCCCCCCAGCATTGTTCACCAGCACATCGATCCGCCCGAACCGCTCCAACGCCCGGTCCACCAACCCGCGCACCTGATCCGGCTCCCGAATGTCGCACGTCGCCGCCAGCACCCCATCCGCCCCGTCCCCTTCCACCGAAGCGCCCCCTTCCACCGAAGCGCCCCCTTCCACCGAAGCGCCCCCGACCGCCGACACGCCGCCCGCCGCCGACACGCCCCCCGCCGCCGACACGCCCCCTGCCGCCAATACGCCACCCGAACCCGGCGTCACGGCCCGGAGCTCGCCCTTGGCCGCCTCCAGCTTCGCCTCGGGGCGACCGCAGATCACCACGTTGGCGCCGAGGTAACGCAGCTCTTTGGCCACTTGCAGTCCGATCCCGCTGCCACCGCCGGTCACTAGGCAGACCTGTCCGGCGAACAGCCCCGGGGCGTAGATCGACTCGAAAGCGCTCACGGGGTCGCTGTATAGCATTACGGGCAACGGGCTTCAGGCCCGACCCCCGGGTCGTTCGATCGGCGGCGGCGGTCCCCTGGCCGATGCCACTAGCCGGTGACGCCCGGTCTGGTTATACCGCCGGCTATGAGCGCGACCGACGATGCCATCCGCGCGGCCATCCTCCGAGCGGTCGACGGCGCGGACGTCGACGTGCGCGGCGACGGCCGTCACTTCCAAATCACCGTGGTCTCCGCCGCGTTCGCGGGCAAGAACACGCTCGAACGGCACCGGCTGGTGCTCGGCGCGCTCAAGGAGCTGATGGCCGGCGACGACGCTTTGGTCCACGCCGTGGACTCGCTCGTCACGCGGACGCCCTGAGCCATGCCCTGGGTTCGCGCCAAGGTACGCGGCAGCGACGTCTACGCCCGCGCCGACGCGCGCGGACGCCTGCAGGGCGAAGGGGGACGCGTCGAAATCCGCTACCAGCCGAAGGACGGGCGTCTCTACCGCGCCGCGGTCGGCAACGTGACGATCACCGATCCGACGCCGCTGCCCGACGACACCTGCGCCCCCGCCGACGAGGTCCGGCGCGAGCAAAAGCCCGCGCGGGCGGCCGAAGGCGCCAAGGGCGCGCGCTCGGCGGGCCGCGCGCCGGCCGTTCAC
>JACXTT010009492.1_pt1 | contig 13285 bp, 15 predicted proteins | sample 9270951 | NCBI WGS metagenome assembly JACXTT01 (sample SAMN15532306, study PRJNA645909) | rock metagenome | isolation source: weathered quartz diorite | place: Puerto Rico | collected 2017-06-21
TGGTTGCGGGGGGTGGATTTGAACCACCGACCTTTGGGTTATGAGCCCAACGAGCTACCAGGCTGCTCCACCCCGCAGAAAAATCATAACAGCGGGGTGGTGCAGGGTCAAACCTCCCGGTTGCTTGGGTGATGTAATTTCGCTTAGGACACCACCGTTCGCTCAACTCAAGACCGCCATCGGATCACCGATTCAGCTTCTTCCGCTCGCAGGCGTCCACGATCTTCGTTGGATCGATGGCTGCGCTGTCCAACTGTTCTTCCAGGATCTTTCCGTCTTTGCCGATCAGGAAGTTGATCCGCCGCGCGGCCTTGTACTTGTCCAGGTATACGCCGTACTGGCGGGTGATGTCGCCTCCCCAGTCACTCAGCAGCGGAAAGGTGACGCCGATCGAGTCAGCGAACGCTTTGTTGGCGAAGGGACTGTCCATGCTCACACCCAGGACCTGGGTGTCGGCGGCTTCCAGCTTTTGCAGGTTCTGCTGGAAGGCCTTCATTTGCGCGGTTCAGCCACCGGTGAATGCAAAAATATAAAACGCCAGCACGACATTCTTTTTGCCCCGATATTGGCTGAGGGAAACATCCTTAAGATCGTTCCCGTCGAAGTATTGCAGTTTGAAGTCGGGCGCTTGGTCACCGATTTTGAGATTCACCGAGTCGGGCTGCTTGGTCTCGGCCCTCAATTGAAGTGAGAGACGCGGCGACAACATGGCCCCCACCAGCAGCCAGACGCCCAGCATAGTCAGGACAGACTTTCGTTTCATTGCAAATCACCCCCACATCTGCTTAGGCTATCTTGGAGGTTGCGGAAGGGTCAAAGTAATTCGTCGTTGGCCTTGCGTGCAACTCTTGTCTCTGGGTTTCGGATTCCGGACTCGGGACTGCTCTGTACAATGTCTGCGGACTACGATTCCTTCGAATGAGCCTTCAAACTCTGAACGACATTCTGCTGACGGTCTGTGGTCGCCACCGGGACCGCGTCATGCTCCAACGAAAGGCTCTGGGCTGGGTACCGATTTCATCTTCCGAGCTCTACCGTAATGTAGTTGGCTTGGCGCGCGCTCTCGAGTCCTGGGGAATTCGCAAAGGGAACCGCGTCGCTATTCTCAGTGAGAATCGTCCGGAATGGACGATGACCGATTTCGCGATCCTGAGCCTGGGCGCGGTCAGCGTTCCCATCTACTCGACGCAGACGGCGGAACAAACTGCTTTTATTCTCAACGACAGTGGGGCGCGGGTGATCGCGGTATCGACCCGGGCACAACTCGAAAAAGTGTTGGCTGTCCGACAGCACGCGCCTGTGGAACGCATTCTGGTGATGGATGCGGTCGAAACGGCGCATGCGTTGCAGATACAATCCTTGATGCTCAAGGGCCCGACAACGCCCGATTTCGATTTCGAAACCCGCGCGCGCTCCGTCCTTTCGGACGACTTGGCCACCATTATCTACACGTCCGGTACCACCGGGAATTCCAAGGGCGTCATGCTGACTCACGGTAACATGGCTTCCAATATCGCCTGTTCGCTTGACGGCTTTGGACTCGCCACTGACGAAGTTAGCATTTCGTTCCTCCCTCTTTCCCACGTCACAGCACGGCACGTGGATTTCGCGCTGCTGTATCGGGGTGTCGCGCTTGCCTATTGTCCAGAAATGGCGAAGCTCGACGAGGCGTTGGTGGAAGTTCAGCCGGTGATTTTTGTGGGTGTGCCTCGCGTTTATGAAAAGATTCGTCGGCAAGTAATCCTCAAGACCGCCGACTTTCCCAAGAATGCGATTTATCATTGGGCGCTCTCCGTAGGACGCGTACACCGCGTCGAGACCCTCACGGGAGCGCAGCCGAAATCGCTCGGATGGGCACTCGCCAGCCGGCTCTTGTTCTCAAAAGTGCGCGCCGGCATGGGGGGCAAAGCCGAGTTGTTCATCTCGGGAGGTGCTCCGTTGGGCCGCGAACTCGCGGAATGGTACGCCGATATCGGTATCCGCATTCACGAAGGCTACGGACTTACGGAAACCTCGCCGGTGATCGCGGTCAATACTCCGGGCGCTCACAAACTCGGCACGGTAGGCAAACCGCTCCCTAACGTGGAGGTTCGCATTGCAGACGACGGCGAAGTCATGGTGCGCGGCCCGTCCGTCTTTCAGGGTTACTGGAATCGTCCACAGGAAACGCGGGAGGCTTTCGTAGACGGCTGGTTCAAGACCGGTGACATCGGCAACCTCGACAGCGACGGTTACCTTTCTATCACCGATCGCAAGAAAGATTTAATCAAGACTTCCGGAGGAAAATTCATTGCGCCCCAGCCGATCGAGAATTCGCTGAAGTTGAATCCTCTGGTCGGGACGGCAGTGGTGCTGGGCGACCGGCGCAAGTTTCCCGCGGTGTTGATCTCGCCGCACTTCCCCGTTCTCGAAGACTGGGCACGAGCAAACAAGGTTGCCTTTGCTTCCCGAGAAGAGCTGGTCGCAAGTCCCAAGGTCCAGGTTCTCTACGAAGGCATCGTGGAAGAATCTAACAAAGACTTGGCGCGCTTTGAAAAGCTCAAACGTGTGCTGCTGGTACCCGAGGAGTTTTCCGCGTCCGACGGCACCCTAACCCACACCATGAAAGTGCGCCGTCGCGGTATTGAAGAGCGCTACCGCACGCTGATTGACGACATGTACTACAAGGCGGAGGCAGCTTCAGGATAAGAAGGGCTCCTGACGATAATCCTTTTTCCAAAGACTGCTGCTATTGCCTATCAAAGTCCTGGTAGTGGTGCAGTTTGAAGCGAGACTCGTATCAGGGTATGCCTTCAGGCATGCCGCCAAGAGCAGTAGAGTGCGCAGGCGTTAGCCGCTGTGCCGCGACGGGCAAGGCCCGGCGGCTCAAGCCGTACCGACTTGTGGCCTTGGGTGGCATCGCTGAAGCGATGCCCGGATACGGATCTTTTCTCACACTGCACCATTATCAAAGTCCTTGACAGGTAACAGGCGCGGGGCTACTGTTGCGATGCCCCAGAAAGCTTCGTCACCACTTCGAAAAGGAAGTTGTTACTCCCTCTGAACGATCAGCCCAAGGCCCCTGATTCTGGCCATCAAGGAGGCCTCCCTATGCCCCGCAAGTTCAGTCCCAACGCCAACCTGTTAGGACACATTGCTGTTCTTGCAGCATTTCTCGCGGTTCTGATTTCAGTAGCTCCTCCAGCTTGTGCCACTGATATCAACTTTTCCCGTTCAATACCAATAACCCCAAGCGGTCTCCGGCACCTGCGTCTGGCCGTGCGCCGCTCCTTGTCGAACTTCGGACAGGCAGTGACGTTCACCGCGCAGGTGACGAGCGCGGGGCCAGTGCCGACAGGCAGAGTAAAGTTCTTGGATGGGACGCTCAAGATTGGCTCGGCGACCTTGAACGCTGGCATCGCCAAGCTTACGAGATCGACGCTCGCGGTCGGAACTCATCCGATCACAGCTCAGTACCTTGGCGACCCGGCATCCGGCAAGAGCACTTCGCCGGTCGTGAACCAGGTCGTGAACCCGTAGCACAACAGGACAGCACCGTAGCGCGAGTGCAGAACCGGGGCGAGAGTCAACCTGATCGACGCCTCTAAGCACTTTGGTCGCTTGCTCAAGTGAATGGCAAGCGTCCGCTTCCTGCCTTTACAATAAGCTCATGACGGACTCTTTGATCATCGCAGGCCGACAGTTCCGTTCGCGCCTGATTGTTGGCACTGGCAAGTACCGTTCCTTCCAGGAAAACGCCCGCGCTCTCGAGGCCAGCGGTGCCGATATGGTGACCGTTGCCGTCCGCCGCGTGAACCTCGATCGCAGCAAGGAATCGCTGCTCGACTACATCGATCCCAACAAATATTTTCTCCTGCCCAATACTGCGGGCTGCTACACCGCCGACGAGACCATCCGCACCGCCCGTCTGGCGCGCGAAGTCGGGTTGTCGGATTGGGTCAAATTGGAAGTGATCGGCGACCAGGCCACGCTCTTCCCCGATGTGCAAGCGACTCTCGAAGCCACCCGCGTTCTCGTGAAAGAAGGATTCACGGTACTGGCCTACACGTCCGACGACATCGTGTTCGCTAAGCGCTTGGTCGATGCCGGCGCTTCCGCAGTCATGCCACTCGGTGCGCCGATCGGTAGCGGACTCGGCATCCAGAACGCCGCGAACCTTCGCATCCTGCGCGAAATGATCACCGGCGTGCCGCTGATCGTGGACGCGGGAGTCGGCACCGCCTCCGACGCCGCCATTGCCATGGAACTGGGCTACGACGCGGTCCTAATGAATACGGGGATTGCGGCGGCACAGGAGCCGGTACTAATGGCCGAAGCGATGAAGAACGCCGTGCTCGCGGGACGTCAGGCATACTTGGCGGGACGCATGCCACGCAAGCTCTACGCCACCGCAAGTTCTCCAGTTGAGGGAGTGGTGCGCTAAACGTTTCGCGTGGCGGAAGGCCGGCGACGTGCCGCCGTTACAGAAACAAAGGGCGGCTATATTGGCCGCCCTTCTTTTATCCCTCTGGATTTGCCCTACAGCATCTTGAGGCTATCCACGTGGATGCTGTCACCCTCGACCTGTCCAGTGACTGCTACGTGGTGCCCCTCATGCCCCTTCAGCGCTTCCGGGTTCTTCACGGTCAGAACCTTTTGATCCTTGTCGGTGACAACCACCACCTGCGCGCCACCATCAAGGCACTTCTTAGTGCATTCGGCTGCGCCTGCATTTGCTCCCTTTACGCCGCACTTGGAATCGCTGACCCAGCCGTTGACGGTCGATGCGTCGCCGGCGAACGAGGCCGCAGCCAATAACGAAACCAACGCGACCGCAGCTAGTGCAAACAGAAACTTCCGCATGCCATCCTCCTTGAAACTTCCTGATGAAGAAATTGTGACGCCCTAAGGATTCCTGAACTCTATCACAACCGGACAGCTCCCGCACCCAAAGAATGGACTGTACCTACTTCCCATTCTTCGCGCGCCCGGTAGGCGGCTTGGGTGGCGGATCGGGCGCGACATAAACAAACTCTCCCGGACGTGTATAGTGCAGCTGTTCGCGCGCCTCTCGTTCAATGGCGCGGTGATCCGTCTTCAGCGCCTTGATCCGCTCCACGTACTGATCGTTTTCCTTTTGTAGACGTTCCACTTCGCTCTGCAGCGTTTCTTTCTCCGCGCGCTTCTGTTGGTATACGACCATGCCATTGGCTCCGAACATGGCATGCAGCATCAGTCCCAGCGTGAGCAGTAGCACGGACACCGTCCCTAGCCGGCGCCATTCGGCCGCGATCCAGGACCAGACCGGACGTGTCTGCTCCACGTACCGCGCGGCCATTTCCTCTGCCCTGGGACCCTGCTCTTCGAGAACCGCCCGCAGTCCTTCGCTCGAATACTGGCGTGGAAAAATCCGCGTTCTGGACGGTGGTCCTAGTCGAAGATCCATGCTTTCGCTGCGGCGCTCAACTTCTCGAGCCCTTCCTTGCTGCGCGCTTCCGAGTACACTCGCACCACCGGCTCCGTCCCCGAAAGGCGGTAGCACACCCATGATCCGTCGGCGAGCACCAGTTTGAGCCCGTCGGTCCGAACCACGCTTGCAACTTTGCTGCCGCAGAACTCGGTCGGATCGCGGCGTAACTTTTCAGTAAACTTCGCCTGGACCTCGGGCGTCAAGCGGAAGTTCTCGCGCAAGGGGTAGAAGGAACCAACTTCGGCAAACAGGTCTTCCAATTGCTTGCCCAATGAGGCCCCGCGGCGGGCCACCATCTCGCAGCAGAGCAACCCAGCGAGCACCCCATCTTTTTCAGGCACGTGCTTGCGAATGGACAACCCAGCGCTCTCTTCGCCGCCGATCAGTATCTTGTCCTCCTTGATCAGTTCGCCGATGTATTTGAAGCCCACCGGGGTCTCGTAAAGCTCGACCTTGTGCTTTTCGGCGAGCGCATTGATGAGGTTGGTGGTCGCTACTGATTTGGCGACGCCGTTTCTCCAGCCGCGGCTTTCTACCAGGTAATCGAACAGCAGCGCGATGATGTAGTTCGGCTGTACGAAAGTGCCGTCCTGATCGACAATACCGAAGCGGTCAGCATCACCGTCGGTTGCAATTCCGATGCCCGCTCCCATCTCGCGCATCTTCTGGCGGAGGCCTTCGAGCAGATGATCGTCCGGTTCGGGCGCATGGCCGCCAAAGAGCACATCACGGTAGTCGTGCACCGTAGCCACCTCAACCCCCGCTTCGCGCAAGAGGGCATCCGAATATCCGCGGGCCGCGCCCCAGAGGGGATCGAAAGCGACCTTCAGCCCAGCTTTCTTGATCACGTCAAGGTCCACGATTTCCCGCAAACGCGAGAGATACATCCGGCGCGGGTCGATCGACTGGGTCTCCGCTCTACCGGCCTTTGTGGCGACGGGTCTCTGCCCCGTCTCCCCTTCATCGTACGCAGCGATCTCCGCTTCGATGGATTTCGTCGCTTCCGGGAGCGCGGGCGCGCCATCGGGTGTCGAGAACTTGATGCCGTTGTACTCCGGCGGATTATGCGAGGCGGTAAAGTTAATCGCTCCATCGGCCTTTGCCTGCGTAACGGCATAGGAGATGGCGGGAGTGGGCGCAGCCTCGGCGATCACCAGTGGGGTGATCTGATAGCCGGAGAGGATTTCAGCCGTCATAGCAACGAACGTTTCGCCGAGAAAGCGCGGGTCGCGACCCACGATCACCTTCGGCGATTTCGATTTCTGTGACGCCACATACCGCGAGATCCCGTGGACTGCCCGGCGCACATTCTCGAACGTAAATTCTTCCGCGACCACCGCGCGCCAGCCCGAGGTTCCAAACTTGATTTGCGTCGCCATGGCTTGCCTCGTATGCTTCCAGTGAAAATGTAACGCCTGATTTTATATGACTGACAAGAGACTTGTTCTGACAACCTGCGGCTCTCCGGAAGAAGCGCGCCGCATCGCGCAGGAACTGGTAGAGCGCCGCCTGGCGGCGTGCGTCAACATCGTTCCTCAAATCGAGTCAGTGTACCGGTGGAAGGGAGAGGTCGAGACTGCGACCGAATGGCTTTTGATCATCAAGACAACGGCGGATGCCTTCGAGCAGCTCCGCACTGCGCTCGGCAAGCTGCACTCGTACGATGTGCCCGAATGCATCGAAATCACCATTGAAGACGGCAGCGCCGCTTACCTGGAATGGATTGAAGGTTCAGTGTTGCAGACTCCAAACGAGTCCTGAGGGTCACCCAAAAAGAAAAGGCGGCGAGTACAAACATTCGCCGCCCCTTTGTCCCGAATCGGGTGAGTTATTTCCCGTTCTTGTCACGATGCAGATCGCGCCGGTCGTGCCGGATATCTTTCTTGTCGTGGTGGATGTCACGCTGATCGTGGCGCACGTCCTTCAGATCGGCGTGGCGATCGGCGCGGTCGTGCCGGAGGTCTCTCTTGTCATGGTTGATGTCGCGCTGGTCTTTGTTGCGATCGGAGCGATCTTTGGCTAAATCTTTTCTGTCGCTTCGAGCGTCGGCCCGGTCCTTGGCAAGAGCGGCCGTGTTGCCGTCGCTCTTGTCGCGGGCGATATCAGCACGGTCCTTGTTCAGATCACGGCGATCCTGGTTGATGTCGCGCTGATCCTGGTTGCGGTCCGCGCGGTCCTTATTAAGATCGCGGCGGTCGTGATTGATGTCCTTTTGGTCCTTACGTGCATCGCGCAGGTCGGCGTTGCGGTCCTGCCGGTCGTGGCGCAGATCGCGGCGATCATGCCGCAAGTCTTGCTTGTCTTGTGAAACGTCGGTAGATGACGCGGTGCTGCTTTGTCCAAAAGCCATCGCACCGGCCAACAGAATGAACCCACAACTCAATACGCTTCGTCGCATATCTGTCTCTCTCCTGAGGCTTCCTGCCTACGTTCGCTTGAACACCGAAGGCTTGGAAAAGTTTCGCTGAGTTAGTAGGGCCGGAAAAGGTGCTGGGAGGACAGTGACTATTACCTAAGTAACTCGGGCTTCCGTGCCCGCAAATTCAGGCGCCAATAATCAAGCGTCCACGGTGGATTATCGTTGGCAGAGGCCGCGGCGAGCTCTTGCACAAACCTTTCGCGCAGTGCTTCGGTTGGAAGCAGTTCGAGATGTCGATGCAGCACAAAAGTCCGGAGATAACTCTGAAACTCCTCGCTGGACGAAACTGTGACTGGAGCGACTTCGAGGCCTGCCTGAATCTCCTCAAATCCATTTGAGCGCAGCCGGGATGCAGCACCGTCGGCGTCGGAGAAAAACCAGGGCTCCGGAAACTGACCAAGCCAGTGCAAAAATACGGGGGTCTGCGAGAGAGTGCGCACGTGCTGCCGCAAGCGCGCGAGGTTCGGTCCTCCTCCACACTGCGCGTGCAGCCAGCCGCCCGGACGAAGCGCAGCGAAGAGGTTGCGGAACAGCGCTTCGTGATCGAGGACCCAGTGGAAAGACGCGGTGCTAAAAATGCCGTTGAACACGTTACAGAACGGAAGCGCGATCAGGTCAGCGGTTACAAACTGTGCGCGATCGCCGAACTCTGCTTGCAGATCGCGCCGCGCATGCATCACCATGTTGCGCGAGAGATCGATCCCGACGACTCGGCCACGCGGCAGATTTCTCAGCAGCAAGTGTGTCAGCTTGCCCGTGCCGCACCCGGCATCCAAAACACATTCGTCGCCTTTTAAGTGAAGGTCGCTGAGCACTCGCTGCCCCCACTGGAACTGCGGCGTCGACAGGCGGTGGTATTCCGCGGCGTTCCACTCACGAGAATTTGGCGAAAGAGTCATCCCATCTCTGGTAATTCCTTCTTCAGAAACTCATCTTAAAGGATAATGACGTGTGCCAAGTCCGCCCGACAGATCTCCAACCCGTGTAGCGGAAACAATCAAGGAAGGCCAGGCGGTTTTACTGCAGCATCTCGTGGCGCTCTTCGCGATGTGTATGGCGTTGAGTGTGCCGGCCTGGGGCCAATGGATCGGTAAACAGACCGGCTGTTATGCCGATTCTATCGTTGCCAATCCAAACCGGCCCACGGTCGCTAACCCAGCCGACATCACGCAATACGGCGTGCTGGAGCTTGAGTACGGTTGGGATCGCATTTGGCCGGAAGAAAACGTTCACCAGACTTCGTTCGGCGGACTCCTGAAATTCGGCTTGCTCTGTGACGTCGAATTGCGCTGGACCACGACGTCGTTCCTTTCGCAAACCGATGCTGGCGGCACCCATCGCGGAGTCGGAGACAATTGGGTCGGTCCTCAGATCCGCGTCTACAAACAAACCAAACGAGTGCCAACGCTCGCTTTCGGCTACGCCATCAAGATTCCCTCCGCCAGCTCCGAAGATGGTCTCGGAACCGGTCGCGTCGATCACGCCTTTACATTCCTCGCGAGCAAAGACATCGCAGGTTTTCATTTCGATTTCAACGAAACGCACCTTTGGATCGGCCAAGAGAACGCTCGGGGCTTTGCTCAAAACGATCAACTCAATCTGGCGTTCTCACATAAGATTCACGGCCCGCTGCAGTTCACTGGCGAATTCTATGGCGAAACCCGGCTTGACCAAGCGACACCCGGCTTCGCCTCGTCCTTGTGGGCGCTCACATACACGGTTTATCCCCGGCTGGTGATCGATAGCGGGTTTGAAGCTGGCCTTACTTCCGGTGGACCGCATCGCCACTTATTCATTGGAGCCACCTATTCAATCGGAAACTTCTATCCCGGATGGCGACGGAAGCGGTCGAGCGGTCAAGCAATGAAATAAGAGATGCCGTCAGATTGACGCCAGCGCCTGATCGAGGTCAGCGAGGATGTCGTCCACATCTTCAATCCCAACTGAAATGCGCACCATGCCATCGGTGATCCCGATTTGGCGCAGGCCTTCTTCGCCAACCGCGGCATGCGTCATGGTGGCCGGATGCGAAATCAGAGTTTCCACTCCGCCCAGCGATTCCGCCAGCGCACACACCCGCACCTTGCGCAGCATCTTGTTCGCATTGTCGAGTGAGCCCGTTTCGAACGTAATCATCGATCCGAAACCCGACATCTGCCGCTTCGCTAACTCGTGCTGCGGGTGGTCCGGAAGCCCCGGATAAAACACTTTTTGCACCTTCTTATGCTTCGACAAAAACTCGGCAACCTTGCGCCCATTGCAGTCGTGCTGCAACATCCGCACAGCTAGGGTTTTGACCCCGCGCAGGATGAGCCAGCACTCAAACGGCGACAGAATCGCGCCCGCCGCCTTTTGTAGGAACGCGAGTTTTTCGTTTTGCTCCGGCTTGGTGCAGACCACGACTCCGCCCAGCCCGTCGCTGTGCCCGTTCAGAAATTTTGTGGTCGAGTGGACGACCATGTCGGCGCCCAGTTCAATCGGCCGTTGAAAGTACGGCGACATAAAGGTGTTGTCCACGACCACGTCGATCCCACGCTGGTGCGCGAGATCGCTGATCGCGCGGAGGTCGCAGAGTTCCATCAGTGGATTGGTAGGCGTCTCCAGATAGACGATCCGCGTATTCTTCTGCAGAGCCCGTTCCACGTTCTTTACGTCCGAAGTATCGACATAAGTGAACGTCATCCCGAAGTTGGCGAACACCTGGTTAAACAACCGCGGCGTGCCCCCGTAAAGATTGTGTCCCGCCACTACGTGATCGCCAGACTTGAGCATGGTCACGATCGAGTTGATCGCCGCCATGCCGCTGGCAAACACTTTCGACGAGGTGCCGCCTTCGAGAGCCGCCAGGTTCGTCTCAAGCCGGTCCCGCGTCGGATTCGAAACCCGCGCATACTCATACCCCTTGTGCTTGCCGATCTCTTCCTGAAGATACGTGGACGTCGCGTAGATCGGCACACTGACCGAGCCAGTGGCGGCATCAGCCTCTTGTCCTACATGGATGGCAGTAGTGGCGAAACCGAGATGCGTTTTGGTCAAGACGACTCCTGGGTTGCAGCTCTTAGCTCGTAGCCCAAGACTCACATCCAGCAACGGGATAACAAGGCACATCAAGCTAAGAACTAGGAACTAAGAGCTAGTGGCTCTCTTCTCAAATTCCACCCTCAAAAATCTTCTTCGACAAATACCGCTCTGCCGAATCCGGGATCAGTGTTACTACCCGCTTCCCTGTCCCGAGCCGCTTTGCGACTTTCAACGCCGCGTACACATTGCAGCCCGAACTCGATCCTCCCAGCACGCCTTCGTGCGCAGCCAGCTGTTTCACGATGTCGAAAGCTTGGTCGTCGGTCACCATCATGATCTCGTCACACACCGACGCGTCGAAATTCTTGGGGATAAAGCTGGCGCCGATCCCTTCCACTTTGTGCGGACCCGGTTCGCCTCCGCCCAGCACTGAACCCTGAGTCTCGACCGCAACCATGTATACCTTCGGCAATCGTTCTTTTAAAAAACGCGCAATGCCGGTGAACGTCCCGGCTGTCCCGGAGCCGACGGTGACGGCGTCAATTCGACCTTCCATCTGCTCGAAGATTTCGCGGGCTGTAGTCTGGTAGTGGAAGTCGGGATTGGCGGGATTTTCGAACTGAGCAGTCATGAACGCCGATGGGTCCGTCGCAAGCAATTCATTGGCGCGCCGGATGGCGCCTTGCATACCCTCCTCTTCCGGCGTGCGGACCACCTCGGCGCCGAGGGCCCGCATGATCATCACCTTCTCCTCCGAAAACCTTTCCGGCACGAACATCCGCACCTTGTATCCGCGATTCACGCCAATTAGCGCTAGCCCAATACCCGTGTTTCCAGCCGTCGCTTCGATAATGGTGCCGCCGGGCCGCAACTTCCCTTCCCGCTCGGCCCGCTCGATCAGACCAATCGCCGCGCGGTCTTTAACACTGCCTCCAGGATTCAGGTATTCCAATTTGACAAAAATATCGGCGGACCCCGCGGGTACCAGCTTCTTCAATTGCAACATCGGGGTATCGCCTACCAACTTGGTAATGTCGTCACTGACGCGCAGGCGAGAGTTGATGGTCGTCGAGGGCACTCTACAGGGTAAGGAAGTAAGACCTCAGCGTCAATGCGGGGAGATCGCGAATTTGGAAATTGGTAATCGGGGGCAGCTTCACTTCGCCACCGACGCAGACTCGTTGCCGGCATAATACCCGCTCCTGGTCCGAACCACGAGTTTGCCGTAGCTGCGCGATTTTGCGTCCACCTTCACCGTGCGGTATCCACCCTGATTCTTCGGCGTGCTGGGTTTATATCCGATGGTGTACTGGTTGCGAATATCGTGAGCGACGGAACGGCTGATGGCATCCACTTCATCGAGTGTCTTGGGGAAAAAAGCGATCCCGCCCGTCCGGTCGGACATGACTTGCAGAGCGCGTTTGGCGCGTTTGGGATGCTCCTCGTCTCCTAGAATCCCGATCGCATACACCGTCGGCCCGTTGTCGGCTTGCAGGCGACGGACAGCTTGTTCCAGTGACTGGCCGCTGGCAGTATCTTCACCGTCGGTCACAACGAAGATGACCTTCTTCTCGAGTTTGGCTCGTTTCAGCCAGTCGGCTGAAGCGACCACCGCATCGTAGAGCGCCGTGCCGCCGCGCGCTTCAATTTTTTCAAGGGCTTCCTTGAGCTTGTTAATGTTGGCAGTGTAATCCTGGTCGAGGTAGTACTCATCGTTAAAGTTGACTATGAACACCTCGTCGCTGGGATTGCTGGCCCGCACTAGGTTCAAAGCAGCGGCATTCACCTTTTGCCGCTTCTCGCGCATGGAGCCGGAGTTGTCCACCACAATGCCCATGGAAACAGGGATGTCTTCACGACGAAACGAAGTGATCGTCTGAGGATGTCCATCCTCGTACACCGTGAAGGCATTCTTGTCGAGGTTGGTCACGAAGCGCTGCTTGTCATCAAAAACCGTCGCATGGAGCACCACCTCTTCGACTTGCTTGCGGAAAACGAAGGCCCCGCTGTCGCTCGTCTCGGGATTCTGGCTGGTACCTTGTGGAGCGGACTGGGTCTGACCCGTTCCCGGAGTTGCAACCTGTCCAGCAGGAGGAGGCGAAATCCCAGGTGCTGGAGCGTTAGCCGGCGCCGCTTGTGTTGTTCCAGGGTTGGCGGAGGTCGGTGGCTGCTGAGCCGGGGGCGCACTTCCAGATTGCGCCAGAAAATGGGAAGTCAGGCCCAAAAACCCTATTAGGAGGAGGTAGCTATTCCGTCGGCGCATAATAACCCGTCTTCGCGTAAACCCGGAGCGGCGGCAATCCCTTCGGCGGAAGCAGTTTCACTTTTATTTTACGCCATTTGCCGTCTCGCACTGGGTTCTTTGGACGGTAGCCGAGCAGGTATTGGTTGCGCAA